>JAABUR0100002866.1_pt1 | contig 25319 bp, 24 predicted proteins | sample 5560091 | NCBI WGS metagenome assembly JAABUR01 (sample SAMN10711879, study PRJNA513375) | rock metagenome | isolation source: Antarctica rocks | place: Antarctica: Victoria Land, University Valley sud
GGAAAAACCATGACTTATTGGATCAGTGCATTAAGCTTCGCTTTGAAATCAGATACATGGGAAGGCGTGACTTCCCCCAAATCAGTAAAGGACATTTTGTCTTAGGACGCGATTCGCCCAGCAACGTCTTCTCTACTGGGCCTTCGTCTGTGGATCTTCTGACGTTGCAATCAACTTTGAAGGCGTCAATTGATCTGAGGAGCAAAGTTTGAGAGAGCGCAGGCAGGTCAAACAGATCACCAAGTTGTTACCCCCTATGACGTCATTGTTTATTCATAAGCAAGCGCGTGTGAATGCTGATTGCAGATCGTATCGAGGGCCTGCTCAGATATTCCATGATTAGGAGGCACATATCACCAGGCTGCTCTACTGGGAGCTGACAGCTTCGTTGATTAATTCGAATCCTCATTATTTGGTGAATGTAAGATGGATCAATCTTCGAGAAGTTCGATCAAAGTTTCCTGTCGCGCCTTTCCCAGCAGCCGGATGTTCCAGTACGGAAAGAATTAACTTGCTAAATCAAATATTTTCGTACTTTATGCCAGAAAGATGAACAGGATGTGGTTTGATTATCCGCTGGCGTCTGCCGCGCTTGTGCGCAACGTTCAGTTCTATGCTATGAAAAGAGTGACAGCAAGATCTACCAGAAACCAACTCTACTGTTCCAACCATGTCATTGCCGCGACATCCTATTCCCCGGAGACTAGTTTCTCACGCCTCAAAAGATCTTGGCCTTCTCCCTCACATCCTTGCCAAAATCCAATGGAGCCTGCCCGCCTGTCATGAGTGCACCCATTCTCCCACTCTCGTCACAGATTATTTGCCCAGACATCATGCATCGTCCCAGACAGTCGGAGTAAGATTCGAGCGCCTTGTTGTCGCCAGCTTCAAGTGCTGGGATAGGAATAGCAAGAATATTGTTCCTGGTGGTTTGTGCAAAGTCGTAGGTGAAGAAAAGGGTTTTTGGCGAAGATGAAGCGGGTATCTTCATTTCAGGGTGGGACTCGAGAGCACTGCCAAAAATGTTAGTCAGTGCATTGAGTAGAGTATAATGTGCGAGGCCCGCCTACGCAAGAAGAGCATCGAGCTTGGTCACTAATTGGTTTACATCTGACTCTTTAACATCGCGAGCAACGATTGGCATAGATTGGTAAGGCATTGGGATTGTCCTTTTCGATGCAATTACTTCCAATTCAAATTGCTATTAATTAGGAGTAGGATTTGATCTTGTAGTCAACCGTACCACAGTAGACAGTTGAACAAGGTAGGTCTTGATTTTTAAGACAGCGAGGTTGGAAGATCGTCACCCTCTCGCGTCATATTTGACGCGTTGCGTTGACTAGCGCGCTATGGTCGCGTATTTACGTGTCTCGAACGGATCAGCGCCTAGATAGCATTACTTCTTGAGAGTAGGTGTGGTATTTGTCTACCTAGACCCCCAGGCAATTTAGTAACCAGTTCGTCAGGTCGGCAATTTGCGGGTAGAAGATGGTCAAGGTATAAAATTATCTTGTCCCTCTTATATCTGCTCATCAGACAATTAACTGGTGTGTTTCTGCACGTAACTCCTCGAATGCTTTCGATGTAAGAGGTCGGATTGCTCACAAATTCTGTCACGCTAGCAAGACTCTAGAATCCTCGAGATGACACAGCTGCTCAGGCCATAGCTTCATCCCCTTAGTGGCAGAACATGCTGGCCCATTACACCTTGCCTACAGAGCGGGCATTCCGGCTTCTCCTTGACCCAGTCTCCAATACATGTCCAACAAAATACATGACCACATGTAGTCACGCTGGGGTCTTTCATCTCCTCCAAACACAATGTACATTTTCGCTGCTGCCGTCCGTTGATCCAACCCATCAATTCTGGATCCTTGAGATCATATCTTGGCTTATCAATTAAGACAGGCGTATGTGTCGTTGCTTCTATGCGGCTTTTTTGGATCTCTGGAGGTTGGCCAGTCGACGGAGAGGTCTCACTGTTGGCGGCGTAAGCTTGACTTCCCAAGCCCACCTCCACCCCCTCGACCATGGCGCTCGCACCCCCGACTCCCCCGGCGTCTATGGCTGTTGGGGCTGCGCTTCTCACGGTACTATTCACGTGTAACCATACCTGCACCGCCATCTGCAGTATCAGAAGCACTCCGAGGACTTCGTATCCCACGCGCTGGTCAGAGGGGGGAAGACGTTTCGTAAAGATATAACGCAAGCCAAAGAGCCGCTTGCTGAGATGGTAGTAAGAGCCTGTAAAGTAGAAGATTGAGAGCGTGAGGGCGTAGATGGGAGAGGGTGAGGTTATGGTGGAGAGATTGGTGAGAATATATGATTGTAGGCGTTGGGAAGAGGAGGAATTGGGGGCGTTCGATTTGCGCTGTAAGTTTAATTCAAGCTTAAGGCGCATACGGTTTCGGAATGCTGGCAGGATCTTCGTGAGTGTGTAGGGTAGAAGCACAGCAGAGAAGATATACCCTGCTCGGCTGGAGAAAGCAGGCAACTGGAGAGAACGATCAGATATTTGGATGATATCGCAGTACTCCTCCCCAAGCGTGCGATTGCCAATTAGAGTAGTAAGGCCAAGGTAGAGCAGCTCGGTGAAGGTGTGAGCTTCGGAATTATATGTATGGATGAAGCGAGCGCCATAAAGGCGGCGGAGAATGCTAGATAGCTGCTCCTGTAGAACACCTTGGAAGTAAGTATCCTTCTGGGTGGAGCGGATTATGTCTGGCGCGGCAGCAAAGGGGTAGTTGTAACTTGTCATAGAGGAAGTGGGCGGCCGAGCATCACGGACATGATCAGGGGAGGATGTTGTGACAGCCATTGTGACTGTCCTTCAAGGATACGCAGACTTGACGGCGATATTTTTATTAAGTCTTTGTCTAAAAAATAGCTGAGGACGATGATATTATTGAAGCCGAGGTTAAACTAAAGCTCCTGAGGCACTAGTCCTAATGAGTCTGACAGGCACGACAGGCTCGAGCAGGAAGATCGCGCCAACAGCTGAAAAAACACCCAGCTTTCCATAGCTGCGGAACCTACTCATTCCTAACTACAGTCATTCCTTGATCACTTTGCGCCTGTGAGCTACCTACTGCATTACTGAGGACTCCGCTTGGCATGCGTGCGGAATGGATGGGGACCCTGCGGTAGAGCCCGAGTTGGACACTGTCAGTCTGATCCTACCATTACCGTATAGGATCGCGGTAATCGTTGTACTTGGTATGTAGAGAACAGAGAGAGTTCATTGGCAAAATCGAGCCTAACCAGGCGTTAGGGATCTGGGCTTGGGGCCTCAACCTTCACTACCTTTCTCTCATCAATATTGTGCGCTTCGGTGCCCAAACGCTGTGTCATTGGTTCTAATCCCACCGCAGGATGTCCCTGCTCTCATCAAATATTCTAGGCCTCCAGCATCTTCTATTCCTTCTCATCATCAACGCATCTACAGACTCGCCGCTACCGTGACCTTACCCTTGATCATCTCCATCCTCTTCTTTTGGATTTTAACCCATGGCCAACCATCTTTGATTCTCGCCTGGGATATTCTTCCCCAGTCCTACCTATTTCTCCTTGCCGTATTCTTCGTCGTCCCTTTACAACGACTCTCACGCACAGGGCGATACTGGTTTCTCAAGACCTTGAAGCGAGTCAGTATTGGAGGGATTGCTGAAGCAAAGGATGGGAAATTTGGCGATATACTTCTGGCTGATGTGTTGACATCGTACTCTAAAGTACTCGGGGATCTTTTCGTATCTGCATGCATGTTCTTTACGATTGGGACTTCTTCAACCGATAAGCCAGACCGAAACTGCGGTGGTAAATACGTGGTTCCTCTGATCATTAGCATACCGAGCTTGATCCGATTGCGGCAATGTCTGATCGAATTCTCCAGGGTGAGAAGAGCACCGAGATCAGCATCAACTGGTTGGGGCGGGCAACACCTTGCCAACGCCCTAAAGTACTCAAGCGCTTTCCCTGTAATCATTCTAAGTGCGTTACAACGTGGCTATGATCCGAATAAGATCGGTATGAGTGAGGCAGGCCTCTTCCGCTTATGGTGTGTATCAAACCAGTGATCCACAGCCTGCAACAATGGCTCACTGGTGCTTAGGCTCTTCTTTGTCTTTTTCAACTCTTTCTACTCATTCTATTGGGACGTGGCCAAAGATTGGGACTTGACCTTATTCGCATCATCAACAGAACGAAACAACCCGGAGCATCCTTGGGGTCTGCGGCGGCACACACATTTTCATAGCAAGGAGATGTATTATGGCGCAATTCTCATAGATCTCATGTTACGGTGTACATGGAGTTTCAAGCTCTCTCCTCATCTGGACCACTTCAACGATCTTGAAGGCGGGATTTTTGTCATGGAGCTCCTTGAGGTGCTTCGGCGTTGGATGTGGATTTTCTTTCGGGTTGAGACTGAGTGGGGTCAGTGCCCACGCCGAAGCCAAGACGTTACAGACAGTGAAGCTGACAACCTTATAGTGCGTACTAATAGAGGACCGGCGCGTGACGATATATTACTCGCCGATTACACTGACAGGATAGACGATGATTAGACCTTATGCTATGGAAATTAGGGCTTGTATTGAGGGAGCTACTCCACGTACACCCTCTTTTCTTACCCATACAACATCTTAGCCATACACCCCTCCTAGTCAAGTAATAGAAAACATGGGGAATCTTCACATGAAAATGACCGGGATTCTTGAACATTGACTACCCTTACTCCTACCATACTCCTACCACCGATGCTTCAGAAACCAAAAATTTATAACCGACGAAAGTGTTCCCATCCCGCTGATGGTAAAGTACCACCAACAAGATACTGTTCCACCGTCCCCACCACCTCCTAAGCGGCAGCCGCGGCTAACCTGATCTCCTCCACTCCTCCAGCGCTCCTGCAATGAAACGATGCAGAACTCGAACCTTCGACCTCGGAAATGAAATGCCTATTTCCATTAATGATCAAGAAGCTGTGACTATAGAACTGATAGTCCATTATTTCGGACTGCGTTTTCTTTTTAAATACACCCCCTTTTTTCCCCCCAGAAATGAAGATATCCGAGAGCGCTGATGGGAACGGACAAAGTTTTCGAGATATGGAAATTCAAGGGTAGCAGCGATGTTGCGACGGGGTAGGTGTACTAAAAGGCTAGAGTTCTGTCTATAGCCTCAGTAGGATGGATGCACATGCATTCCAGACGTTACTCACCACTGTTCCCACACGGGGCCACTCCCACCCCGATCCCAATCCCCTTCCAAGCTCTCTGTAGCTCGGGACCGGGGGGGGGGGGGAAGGGCGGCGCAAAGGCGAAAGGAGAGAAGGGGATGTTCTGGTGTAAAAGATGTATATCCGGGAGCAGTTTGGCTAGAAGATTGAGAAGTGAAAGAGATGATTGGAATAAAAGGACAATAGGTCGGAAACATCGAGCATCCATCTAACCCTCGGCACAACATATCCGTTTTTTCCTGTATGAGGCCCAGTAGCTATATCCTGATCTGTAGAATCCACAGACAACGACCTCCGCGGGATATCTTACAGAGAGTTTAGATAATGGCGCCGCTGCTGTTTCTCGATTTCCCTTCACTCAACACCTGAGAGACTTATGATGGCACCTCGACGATCGATCGAAGCCGCGAGTGCTTTCACTCCAATCTCAGCGCACCTGGTACCTTCTCCCCTGATTCACTGGCCACATCCTTCACCCTGGTCGCTGCCAGTGCCCCATGCAGCCCAAATTGTGACGGGATACCTTCGACGCGGTGGGTGGAGTTGATATTCTTGACCAGTGTGATTTGGTAGCATGTAGCGGAGCCTTGGCGGGAAATTATGGTTGAGTAGGCGAGGAAGAATTCCCATATCTGTTCTAGCTGTCAGCATCGACGGGGTGCGATGGCTGGTGAAGATCTGAAGCGTACCCTGAACCATCTGTTGCCATACTTGGCTTCTACCTTCTCTCGGTTCGCCATCCAATTCCTGTACCATCTCCATAACGTTGCGGAATAATGGATGCCAATGGTGTCGACGGCCTTGACTTCGAAACCGACGCCCTCGAGTTTGTCGATGAAGAAGCCCAGGGGTGTTGACGCGTCTGCTCCCGGGAAGATGTACTTGTTCATAAACAATCCCCAGATCAAGTCCTCGTATTGCCAGCATTTCCGGATACCTGCGATTTGCAGGAAGAACACCCCGTCATCGTCAAGCATATCATAGACCTGCTTTAAGAACTTCCCAAAAAAGCGAACGCCAACATGCTCGGCCATTTCTAGGCAAGTAATTTTCTTGTACCGACCATCAGGCAATGGAATATCACGGTAGTCCATGCACAGAATCTTGCTTTGGCTCTCATCGACGCCCGCCTTGCGCAGCGCATTGTTTCCCCATGCAGTTTGATTTACACCAAGCGTGACACCAGTCACATGTGCGCCATAAATGGTGCTGGCATACTTGGCTAGTGTACCCCAGCCGCAACCGATATCTAGGAGCGACTCACCAGGCTTGAGGCCTATTTTCTCGCACACGATGGCAAGCTTGTTATCCTGTAGCTGTTCAAGCGACTCTTCCTTGTTGATATCTGAGATGATGCCGGATGTATAGATCATGCGAGGGCCGAGGAACCAGCCATAGAAGTCGTCACCGCGATCGTAGTGGTCTCGGACTTGCTCCTCATCTGCAGCAGTTAATACTACAGCTTATAGTCTTGCGTTTTGCAAGTTTACCTTGAGACCGAGTATGCATGATAACCTCGGGCATCATGCCAGTAAGAAAGTACCGGAACAAACTGACAGTAAATCTAAAGCTTGCCCAATCATGCCGGTATTCCATGGCCTCCAGCGCATCCTCTTTAAAGTCCACTGCCCCGTCGAAGTACATCTCATGAAACGTCTCCATGGGAATTTTGTTCTTGCCATGGTATCGCTCTCTATCCTTTTCATTTCGAAATTCAAGATAGTGCTCTGTCGGACGCCCAGGATATCGAGCCTTTTCATTTTTCCGTGGTGATATTCGTGACGCAACGGCCCAGAAAGCGACTAGGATAGGTATACTGAAAATTATCGCGAAGAAGATCCATGTGAACAGGCCTCCGCCAACTTTGCGGGCAAAGTAGGCGGGTACGATAGCTATGAAGGAGAAGAGGAGTAGGTTGGAGAAATTTTCACTTCCTGCGGCGTCGGCGGGGAGAAGCGCATTTTTGATCGAGGGGTACTAGACCAATCAATTCAACTCAATTGGCTCCTCAAAGATACCTGAAAATGCTATCGGCTTCGTGGAGCAAAACTCACAGTAGTAGTCCTGACTCCATAGTCCTCAGGAGGAGGTACTGGCGTAGGTGCGGCTGGTGTCTCGATGAATTCAAAGTCATCCGAAACCTCGGAACCATTCTTTGACATTGTAAAGAACTCAATTAAACGGAGATGAACAATCGGGGGTTGGACTCGAGGAGAAGTTTGTTCCGGTACCTGCAGGACGCAGGAATAAGCTTGCGTTAGCGCTGTCGCTTGTCACTTCGGTTAGGGCTGGCTTAATTGTAACTTGTAAGTTAGGACCGAGTCTGGGCATTGGGTTACGGGGACTGCCAGGTGCTGCCTCTTGATCCATTGGGACTTGAATTTCAATGTAGGAAACAAAAAGTACTAGTATTCATATTATAAAGCCGAAGCCTCGTCTAGGACAAATGCTGTGGATATGGAAGACCACTATCGCATGCATAGGATCTGCCTTCTAATCTGACGACGTGAACCTAGATCTCGTTCAGGCGTTAGAATAAGAGACTCCGAACAGCGTGAAATTGTAAAACGCCACTCGGTACATGTATCAAAGCCTCAGCTGACTAAAACTATCCATCAAACGCCATACAAAATCATGTTAACCCTTAGTCGAGGTGGGATTCATTACCATTGTGTTGCACTATTTCCTTCCGAATCTCACCCCAACACCATATCCCTCTACAGGCGCTGGTACCGTCCCTGCACGTTCTTGTCTAAATGGTATATCACCATATCCAACTTCTGCCTCCCTGCGTGCGGCAGCTTCTCGATCCGGATAGCTTCAAGCACATAGTTTGCCACCGTCGCTTCTTTCAAAGGCGGATCTCTCAACAGCGCCGCCACGTCCGGCACTTCGAAGTCTTGGTGGTGCCAAAGAGCATATGCACGTAAGCTGGCCGTTGTCGCACGTGCTTTGTAACCTGGAGGAAGGCTATTGCGCCAATGTGAGACCCATTCATCTGCGGCGGCCACTTCGGGAGCTGTAGCTGAACGAGATTGTGTTGTAGCGGGCTTGCGCTGGGTTCTTGATTGAGCTGGGACGTCTTCGACAGCAACGTTGAGGAAATCGCGGGCCATTTCTTCAAGAGAGATTGAAGGATCCGGAGGCAAATCAGTCAGAGTTTCTTCGGTAACCTCGGCTCCTTCATCATAGTCTGCAACGGTTTGTCCGTTTGCAAGGCGGATCGGTAGGTTCAGATCTGCATGCGAAGGGCGAGGGGGCGGTGGATCGAGCGCCCTCCGCTTCCCCTCGAGGACATGATAGAGTTGGAAGCCAGCATACGAGTCGGACGCAGCATCTAGTATGATTTAGTCCGGGCAATATGTCTAAATTGTCATTCCATCACTTACAGTAGATTTGCTCGTAGTTCAGCTCCTGACTCCAATCACTGGACCGAACCTCGCCCTTCCACATAGGAAGATGGAGATGTTCCTCAACTTGCCGAGAAAGAGAAACTAGCGTTTTGTTGATCATCTTAACGTTCACCGGAGAGAACTTGACCAGCTTGTATAAATGGCTGAGTTCGAAGAGGCCGCGTGAATCGATACCCATGAACTTTCGAAGCCTTGTGCAATCGGCCTTGACTGACACTCCAACTTTCGTGATCTTGGTTGATTCCATGATCTTTTTCAAAGTCGGTGCTAGTAGATCGTCACTTTTCTCATCCTCCCAGTATCGTGCAATGTGGAATAGAGCTACGCGCTCCTCACTGGCTAGTTGGATCAGTGCAACATTCTTCTTGACACCTTCGGTCGCTAAGGCTTGGGGTTTCCACTCAATATCAAACCCCACTATTTCTTCATTCAGAAATAATTGCGCGATACGCTCGGTGGTCGCCTTGCTTTTGCAATAGTGTACTTTTATTTTCTCTCCGTTTGGACCCCTATAGAGTAGGTACTGCCAATAAGATGCCCTTGTGCCAGGGGACGCGGATTTAGCGTCAGCCATGTTCTTTTCGGGAATGTGATAGCCGAGTGGGCTCAGATGGAGCTGCGGCCAGGGTTCTTTGAGGACCTCGACAGCAGCTGCCTTCGAAGCATGTAGCGCTGTATTTGCGGCCTCAGCAAAGTCATTAAGAGCATGTGGTTGTGAGCAAGAATCGCTGCCGGGTGTCGCGAAGCTCGCAATCTTGGAATTTGTTCTCAAGAAATCATCTGGGGTGCTCAGGGCAGGACTGTCTGTAGACTGCACGTATTGCTGGCTTAACATGTGAGTGGGCCGCATGCTCAAGCCCATTGTTAGCCCAGACGTAGGAAAATGGCGCAAAGCTTCCGCGTGCGAAAGCTCCAGAGACACGTTTCGATCAAGGAGGCTTTCATGATCTGTGGTGTCAAGGATCTGTTTCCTAACTTCACGATTTCCTTCATCAGATCGATCACGCCTGTCGGCCGGGTGGACTCCAGTCATGGTACCCGCTGTGCTATCAGGTGTAGCGCTCGCCCATTGATGGAGCATCATGTTATGATACGCCCATAGCGCTGCCTTGGATTCCTCTAGGTATTCAATCACCACAATCATTCGAGTTAATGCCATTCTTCTGCTTTGGTGGCGGTCATTCCTTCGCCAGCCATCGTACCTTTTCAACCTTGGTCTATCCCAAAAATGCAACAGATATTCCATTTTGCGATATAATTCTTGAGAAGTTCTATAAACGTCTTGAATATGCAGCCAAATCTTCGCAAAATCTTCACCGTTGTTTTGACGAAAATATCTTGTGATCATGAGATTATTATAGTGACCAACAGGTTTGAGTTGAGTAGCAGTTATATCACAGAGGTCCCTGATACTGCATAGATTTGGTGAGATCCCCATACCACGGCGTATTCTGGTTTCTATCAATTCGTATCCGCAATGATAGATCTGAGACTGCGAGTTTGCAAGTGACGCGCTAGGCTCGACGAGTGTGGTTCTGCTAACATTGAAATTGAAAACCCTTTGATGCTTGATACAGTCAGCGCCTTGCAGACCCCGTATCTGCTCGGCTTGCTTCATCATGTACCATACGCCGCGATATAATCTCATGCACCTACCTATATCTCGTTTCATAAATCGGATTCGGTCTCGAGCATCCCCTAAACGTAACTCAATATAGCGGAAATTGCGAGAATACTTTTTTCGCAGTATACCAACAATAGAATGCTGCAATTCAGTGTAGCCTTGTTGAACACGCCGGATTGGATTGAGATCAGGACTGAGATCCAAATTCAAGTAATTTTGCCCCTTTCTTACCAGGACTTTGGCCGAAGCCTTATCCTCTTGCACCGGACGCGCTTTTAGTCTACTATAGCTCTTCCGTTGGCTTTCTGGTAGAACTTGGGTTTGGCGCTTTGACACTTTGTTGGGCATTTTCGCATCAGGGAACGATGAGAACGAATCCAATGACTGAGCTTGCTTGGCTCTTGCTTGGACAGAGCTAGAATGGTTCCAGGCTTTTTTCACTGTCTGAGTAGAAACATCCGCCTTCGGCTTGTCCAGTTCTGAGGTGGTCGGATCAGGATGCGGGTTTTGTAATTTTGAGGAAGGGACACTTCTGGGTCTGCATGATGGCCCAGTAGGCTCATTTCGATAATCAGCTTCCAATCGAATATTGGAGGATGTCTTCATTATAATCTCATTATCCACTGGGGGATGTTCAGCCCATTTTGTGGATCTTCCCGTCATAAATGCGCTATCTCTAGATGTATAGCCATCGTTGTTTAGCGTTGCATTTTTCCATCTCTTGCTGTGAAACTCTGCCTTGCTCACTGCCTGACGCTCACCGATAGACATATTTCCCACCTGCTGTTCAATCGAACCCAAGGGTGCAAGCAATCGTTTATGAGCGCTAGACGAAATTGGGAAGTCGTTCGGGTCATTGAAGTAAGGCACTCCGAGTGAACGACTGGTATCCCTCCTAGCAGAGGTTGAGAGGGCTCTTGCCCCACCGTTGCCGTATTCTGCAGACCAAGGAGAATCTAGCGATGGCTTTGAGGTCGAAAATACGATGCCTTGCGAAGGCCGCCATGTCCGACTACTGGGTGGTGTCTGAAAAACGATCCCTTGGGAGGATTTCCACGTACGATCAGCGGTACAATGTGAAATGTCTGGTCTGTGAACAGATTAAGCTTGAGTCCGTCATCAAGGCTTTCGAAAATACCGTGAGGCCATGTTCTTTCGAGACACGCCAATATCTACATGTCCGATATCAATTATACCAATGCTAGAAGCAGGCACGACCAGGCCTGCAGCGTAGGAGCATCCGGTCGTGTTCACGACAAGCCTGTGATGGAGGAGCATGGTGAAATACCAGCTCCATGATCGTCAAGCCCACTATGTCAAAGGATTTTTCCAGAACATCTTCTGAGGCGTGTTAACGCGCTTGGAGCTTGGAGGTGGGCGTGGTGGGGAACGAGTGGAGGATAGCCCGCCGGGACCAATTTAGCCCCCGCCCCTGCCAAGACCTAATAAGGCTACTGTGGTATTTCCCGTTTTGGCAAGAGCCTCAATATCAAACTCTTCAGGTTCACGTCCAATGAGGAACTTAGATTCTGCGCATCTCAGACATGGCATCGCAGCTCTTACCGTTGGGTATGTCAAGCGTAGTAGTGCTTGCGGAAGAGTACTGAGACCTTGATTCAGAGTTAATTGACAAATGTGTTGGCTCACGGATATGGGTCATCATGAAGGGCGAAAAAGGTATCCCTCTGCCCTAATTCAAAAGGCCTATCTGTGGCTTTGCTGACTGCTCTTCCCATTGAAAGAGTTCGCAGGCACGTTGCTAGGGTTCGATGACTACGTCAGTTAGTGCATGCTTTGCACTCCGATAAGCCTTTGCTAATTGTTGGACCAGATATGGTTCTTGAAGATGTGACGGAATTGTGTGTTGTGATCTTCCTTCCTTCGGAGTGTCTGGTTCTAGACGATTTGGTACTAATTTAATTACAGTGATTACAGTGGCTCTCATACGAAGCTGTCTAAGATCTTATTGAACGGCAACAATATCTGCATGGTAAGAGTACTGTTGTGTCAATGCTTCTGCGAGGCTAACGTAAATCTAGCTTATCCCAGGAGGGGAAGGTCCAGTAGCAGCAGCGGCTTAATACAGACATGCTTGAAAGCAAATTCAGTTATAATGCCAATGTGGACTTGATAGTCTAGCCTGGATTATAGCAGAGAGGCTTGTCGACTTATCGTACCGGATTCCAAGGCTGAGAGCTCACAACGAACTATACAAACTAGCTGTTCATAGTCTAGGCGACTGCCGAGAGAGGCTTGGTTTTATTCTCGCTACAGAGTCCCTGACTTCATCGAGGATTTCCAGAGCAGACTTGACTTGCTTGATCAATCCAACTCCTGTGCCTGCATAAGCAGTCAATCTTCCCTGTTCGCCCCAACCGTGATCGCCCTTCTTCAAAGTTTCTGCGTATAATGTTTTGTTCTCACCGGTAATCCCGCCCTCTTTTGCATCAAGATAGCTTTGATTGATTATGCCTCTCCCACCGTAATGCGCAGGCCACCCAGTGGTACCACGCAATCGGTCATAAACATTTGATCTAACAGTATTGGGCCCTCCGTCTCTCATCCTTAAAACATCATTTTGGTATCCTTTAGCAATATTTGCTTCCTTGCAGGCCAGAAACCTTGTGCCCATGACCACACCATTAGCCCCAAGGGCAAAGGCAGCAGCTACACTTCGACCTTCAGTGATACCGCCTGCTGCAACGAGGCATATGTTACCATGCCCCGCTTCACTGAGTGCATCAGCAACTTCTGGCAGTAGAGTGATGATCCCAGCACCATGTTGAAGGCCATGACCTCCACCATCAGTCCCTTGTACCACGAGCACATCGGGACTGCATATACGGGCAATCTCTAGAGCATCCGAGACCCTACCTATCTGAACCCATATCCTTGTTCTGCCACTCGTAACACCTCTGATTCTCGTCGTCCACTGTTTCAAATCTGCGTTCTTCTCTGGCGCAAAGAACCAAATAGCTGCCGGCACGTATTTTCCGACAGCTTCTACGGCTACGTCAATATCAGCTCCCCAGTTTATAAACCCTACACCAATTGGTAATATATCTCGTTTAGCACCCTCAACTGGTAATGCCTTGAGGAGAGCTGCAGCTTCCCGAAGGTACTTCTCCAAGTCAGTTACGTCTGTGCCAGCCCCGATAAAGCCGAGCCCTCCAGCGCGGGAGACAGCCACTGCCAGAGGTGCTAGGGCTATCAGACGCATTGGCGCACTGACGGTGAGCGGACTGACTGTCCACGGATAATCTTTGACCAGAAACATTTGGACTCTCAATATTTATGTAAGTCGCAAATGACTGGAATGGAAATTTGTACGGAATATGTGTTTGCTTAATGTGGAAGTGGCGGAATTTTGCCTAGACCGTAATTTACCTAGTTCGGAAGCAAGAGCTCCCACCAATCATCTTTCTGTTTAGAAGATAAAGATTCAAAGGGCCTTGAGACTTTCCAAGTCTGCACCTTCTGATCCGCCCCCTTTCATGGTTACATTGGACAATATCATTATATCTATATGAGTCGTATTATAACAGATTCTTGAAAATATAACTGGGGACCCGGAGGATTGCCCTATAGTCTTGTCTTCATATGGGACGGTGCACCATAGAAAGGGAGGACCAACCCAAAGAATTTAGGAGCACTATCAAGCTAGGAGCTTATACAGGTCCAACATGAATGCCCCAGATAGGTCAGTTCTTCTAGCATGGCAGAGTCGCCATGTTGTCCCTCCAGTATCAAGCATCTGCTCGTCTGTTGGGCACAGTCTTCAAATCATGTTAGCAGAAAGAGCAGCAGGTTAAAGTGAATGGCAAAGCAATGAGCAGCCATGCTGCTCTGCTCAACACAGCGCGCCTGTTATAACACAACGCGGCTACCAGATTCACTGTTTATTGTTTTCACTCATGTGCCCCTTCCTTAAAACAAGCATGTTGTCATTACATATCATTTCTGATTCACTCTTTTCTCAACTTCGACACCCATCATACATTCACAATGGCAGGAGAATATGTAACCCCAAGCGCAAGCGGAAGTCTTGTCACACAAGACACCGTAATCTCGCAGCACTCTCATATGCACAAAGTCCGCACTGGCCTAGCATCTTCCATGTATCCCATCGACAATGCTACTCAGGGCAGACAGCGCGAGCCAAAGCCCGGAGCAGAAGATAATGTCCCTCCTAGATTTGAGCTTTTCCTGTTAGCCGATGGAGAGAAGAAGGTTACGGAGGAGCCTGACACCCGTAAGTCTTCCTATCACTCTGTGCATGGCTGCTCAATTAGCACATAAGTCAAGATCACCTCCAGCGAGGATACCCCATGCAGGTCGTTTTTGAGGCTCGCATAGGGAGCTTTACTCGCCCATAAGATTATACAACTTTTCGTTAACCTACTAACGCTTCCATTCTAGGTATGCCATCAACTTCAATCTTCACATTCAACAAAGAAGACCATACCCTCGGCAACATGCTCCGCTCTCGACTTCTCCAAATGAGCCCACAAGTCATTTTCGCCGGCTACAAAGTCCCACATCCTTTGTTCAGGTTGGTCACTTGTTTTCCCTAACACCAAGTCCACATCTACCATGGCTACAATTCTCAGACCTCTTGTTTCACTATTCTGGTAAGAAAATCTGATTAACATTCGGATAGCAACTTCATTCTCCGCATTCAGACGGATGGTAGCCTTACACCTCGTGCCGCCTTAATCCAATCATGCCGCGACCTCGTCAATGACCTCAGCTTACTCTCCCGCGAGTTCACCAAGGAGTGGGAATTGAGGAAGATGGTTGGTGCTGGAGCGGAAGAGACAAATGGAGAGAAGTAAAGCTACCGGTGGTAAATCTGCACTTGCATAGAATGGTGTCTGGCGAATTGGACAACAAGGAGTCAGGAACCAGGGATGGCAGATTTTACTGAAGGATAGGCTGGATATTTGGTCACTGGATTTGGTTCTTCGAAGACAACTCCATACTTAGGCTAGAATCTCAGGATGATATGTCCCAATTGAATCAAAGAAGCTCTAAGCTCGATGATGCTCAAATTCTACTTCTTGGTGACGTCGGTGTAGTATGCTCGACTTGGATAAGGTCACTCACAAATTGCGATATGCTGTTTGTAAAGTGTAGAAGGCTTCAAAGCATGACCGATTGGGTACTCTGAGTTCACTTCTGTAGATGCCATAATGTGTATACAATTCCCCCACCTGTGTTCATGCGGAGTGACAGAGCTTTGAAGTAAGTTCCCTCGTACGGTACTCGCACCCCTGTCAGCGGCGGCCATTGACTAGCGCCTCTCGTCGTCACCCTTGGTTTCGGCCTTACTTGCTGCTTAAAGTAGATATTTTTCAGTCTACTTGACTGTTCTCACGATGTATTCGAATTCGAATTCTTTCCTCGGCGGAGGTAACAGTAGCCGCCCAGGACCCCCCCAGTACGGGCAGTCGTCGCTCGCAAACCCACAGCCAGCTCAGCAGCAACCCAATGGCTTCGGCCAGCAGCCTACCGGCTTTGGCGGTGGTCCATTACAACAACAATTCACAGGATATCCGGGGCAGGTGCAGCAGCAGAGTTACCAGGCCTCACAACAACAGCCTCAGTATACCGGTTACCAAGCTCCCAGTCAACCGATGGCTCCAAGTCAATTGCCCCAGCAGCAGCCGTTCCAGACAGGCCAACCAGTGCAGCCACATATCGCCCCAATGCAGACAGGGCAAACGTCGGCTCAGATTGCCCAGTCATTCCAGTCCACGCCTACGGCCCAACCCCCGGCTCGTCAGACTCCGGCTCAGGGTGCCAAAATCCCCAAAATCCGACTTTCCTTCTTGACTGCTCAAGACCAGGCGAAATTTGAGCAGCTGTTCAAATCGGCTGTCGGGGATGGCCAAGCCTTAGACGGTAGGTTCTGCTAGCATGACGGGACAAGACCCTAGATTAATAGCCAGCAGGTGATAAGGTGAAAGACTTACTTATCCGGTCCAAGCTCCCCGGCAGTGATCTTATGCAGATATGGTACGTGGTTATTCAGTTTGACAGGCTCTTGCTAATATCTCAGGGTGCTCTCGGACACAACGAAGTCGGGGCAGCTGCTCTTTCCAGAGTTTGCACTCGCCATGTACCTTTGCAATTTGAAGCTTGTGGGAAAGGATCTCCCACAGACATTGCCCGACCGTATAGCAAACGAAGTCTCAAGCATGGTAGATATTATCTCTTTTGGCGTACCGGATGACCGTCCGCTTCCACCGCCTCGAAGTAATGCGCCAAACTTTGATGCTCCATCGCGTTCCGGCGTAGCGCCAAGCATCCAGCAGCCTCAACCGCAAGCCTCGAATACCCAATTACTCACACAGTTGACGTCCCAACCGACCGGCTTTGCTGCCCAATACATCCCTCCGCAACCCACTGGTTTTCAAAGTCAGCCTGCGGGTTCTGCACCTCAGCCAACGGGCTTCTCCCAACAACAAAGCAATTTCCAACAGAACCCACAGCCTACTGGCTACTCAGGGCCCCGTCCTCCCATGCCGCCAATGCCAACCGGCTACGCGTCGACACTCCCGCCCTCACAGACAGGGCCCCCGATGCCCCTAAATGCTCAGCCAACAGGTAGGCCCGGGCAGTGGGGATTGGTGAATGCTCCAGCTTCAGGACTGCCTAACATTGACGCTCTACAACAGCGTATGATGCCACAGCCAGGGCGTGAAGGGGGCTACACAACAGCAGGCTTATCAGGAAGCGCACAGGTGCCATGGGCTGTAACGAAGGATGAGAAGAAAATCTACGATCAATTGTTTAAGGCTTGGGATGGATTTAATAAAGGCTTCATTGGTGGCGATGTCGCCATTGAGGTGATGGGACAGAGTGGGCTGCCAAAACCCGACCTTGAGAAGATATGGACGCTTTCTGATCCCGGAAATAAAGGGAGATTAGATATGGATGAGTTCGCAGTGGCAATGCATCTGATTTATCGGAAGCTGAATGGCTACCCCGTGCCTAACCAACTGCCTCCGGAACTTGTACCTCCATCGACAAGGAATTTTGCAGACTCCATTGGTACTGTAAAATCACTACTCTCGCAAGACGCAGAAACAAGAAAGAATACCAGTGCATTCTTACAGCCACAGCAGACTGGTGTCAGCTACCTGAAAAATCACTCATTTCGCACCGACTCGTATGGCATAACACCGGGGCGTAAAGATGCCACTGTTTTCAGAAACAACGATGACGATATTGGGTATAAATCAAGTGCACGTCGTAGGATAGGTGGAGGAGGACGGACGCCTTCTCCTGTGCCATCGATGTCGTCGGAGACCTCTAATGATGATGTCACTATTGAGCAGTTGCGTAAGAAAGTTCACGAAAAGCAAGTGTTGCTAGATGCAATTGATTTTAAGGACGAGAATGTCACAGAGGAGGATGACGCGCTTGATCGTACAGACCGACGTGATGCCGAAGATCTGTATCAGCGAATTCGGCGACTCCAAGAAGACATTGACAGCCATCCGAACGCCTCACTTCGCAATGTTGATTCTGAGGCCGAACGGAGAGCTTTGAAGCGTCAATTACAAAAGTTGACAGACCGCCTCCCAGAGCTAGCATCCCAAGTTCGAAAGACTGAGCGTAATATTGCTGATGCCAAGCTCGAGTTATTCCGCTTAAGAGATGCAAAGGCTCACCCTAGCAGCGCTTCGAAGATTATTGGCACAGGACCTGGCGGTGCTGTAACGGAGTCTGATAGACTAAAAGCTCGTGCAAAAGCAATGATGCAGCAGCGCTCAGCAGCATTGACTGGTAAAGCTGCCCCTGCAGGTGACGATGATAGCGAAGCGGCTCCGAGGCGCCTGGAAGAAGAGAATGCGCGTATAAAGGCGGAGAAAGAGAACAATGAGCGCATGATTAAGGACGTCGAGGACAGCGCAAAAGACTTCTCTCGTGGCCTCGAAGACACATTGGCGCAGGGTGGTGAAGATTCGGCCAGTGAGCATGAGAGGCGGAGATGGGAAGATGGTCTAGGTGTTGAGGACGAAGTGCGGGACTTCATCTTCGACCTACAGAGGAGTAGCCGAAGTTCGAAGCTCCGACGCGAGGAGTAAGTAGTTTTCCTGAAGCCTTCAATTTTATTTACTAACAGTTACTAGTATGGGTAGAGGTAGAGATAATGATGTTAGAAACATTCCGCGTCAGGATAGTTCACGGGACCTTACTCCCACCCGGCATAACAGAACCGTAAGACCGAGCGAACCTGCACGGCCAGCAGCAACCCCATCTTCGACCGGGTCATACTCATCGTATAAGACTGGCGAAGACAGAGCAGCCTTTATCAAGCAACAGGCAGAACAACGCATGGCAGAACGTCTTGCGGCCCTGGGACTAAAACCCCCATCAAAACCTGGTGAATCCGCTCAACAAAGACAGGAGCGAGAGGCACGAGAGCGCCAAGATCGAGTGCGTCAAGCCGAAGAAGAAGACGCTAAAAGAGAACAAGAGCGGCAGCGTAGGCTTGCCGACGAACAAGTTTCTCCACCGAGAGATACTAGTAAAGCAAGTAAGAAACCCCCACCTCCACCAGTTCGAAGAAACAGAGGCGATAGCGAAGCCAAGCGCAAGGCCGAAGAAGAGACGCTCAAAGCCAAGACCGAGCAGCAAGGAAGAGAACAGGCGATGAGAGAACAGGAGAGTGTCGAACAGAGACGTCAAGCAGAAGTTGAGCAGAAGCGGAAGGAACAGGCCATTAAAGACCAACAGCAGGCTCAGGAGGCCCAAACGAGGGGGATGGAGTGAGTCCATTATATCCATGCATACAGAGGTCGAAGCTAATAGTGTGCTAGGAATGAGGCTGAACGTCAAGAAGATGAGCTTCGCAAAGAACAAGAAGCCACTGATGCGCGACTCAAGGCGTTGGAGGAGCAGGTCAAACAAGGTAAAGTCAAGAAGCAAGAGGAAAAGCGTAGGAGGCAGGCTGCGGAAAAAGAAGCGAAAGAGAAGGAAGCTAAGCTTGCAGCTCATCGTGCAAAGATCGAAGCAGCCAAAGAACAAGAGCATCGGCTTCAATTACAACTAGAAAGCCTTGAAGACGAGGATTCTTCGGACGAAGAGGGGCCACAGGAGATCACACCGCAAGAAACTACACCAACGAGCAGTCAGGTTCTATCTCGAGACACTAGCCAGCACCGAGCAGAAAGTTCGGCGCCTCCAAGTCAACCTCCAATCCCACAAGAACCTGCATCAACCCCTCCTTCGGCTCCAGTCTCACTGACAGTGTCCTCATCCAACAGCGAAACCAAGAACCCCTTCTTCAAGAAGCTCAGCCAATCAAACGAACCTCCCTCAGTACCCGCAATTCAACCAGCTTCCTCAATCACTTCTCCTTCCTCAACCGAAGTCTCGACCAACCCGTTTCACCGCCTAACCCAGCAAGAAAACGCCGCCAAAGCTCAATCCACTCCTCCCCTTACATCAACCTTAACCGGCTCCCGTCCATCCCGCGTCCGGCCCGAGGAAGACGAATGGTCTGTTGTCGACTCGACCGAAGACGACTCCTCAGACAACGACAACGACGATCGCCCTGCTGGCGGCAGCGCGAAGCAGCTCGCTTCGATCCTCTTCGGTACCATGGCGCCCCCAAGACCGCTATCTGCTATGGACGAGAAGAAATCGCCTGATGCAGCGAGCCCTTCCACGCCTTCAGCGCCTGGAAATGCACCTCAATCTCCCCGCTCACCCGCTGGAGCCCCACCACCACCACCTATGCCATCCTTTGGCGCACCCCCTCCTCCACCAATGCCCTCATTCGGCGCGCCACCACCTCCGCCCATGCCTGCTGGTGGAGCGCCGCCTCCACCGCCTATACCGGCCCCGGGGATGGCGGGTATGGGGAGAGGAGGTTTACTGGGGGAGATTGTCAAGGGGAAGGGGTTGAAGAAGGTGGAGACGAAGGATAAGAGTACGGCGAGTGTTGCTGGGAGAGTTTTGAATTAGAATGTAGGGGTTTAGGGAGGAGGTTTGAATGGGAGAGTGGTGGGGTGGAGTAGGGGGGTTTTGGTGGGGTGAGGGTTTGGGTCGGATGCGATGTCGACGTGGATGTAAGATGAAGGGCGAGTTGTAAATTGATAGTTTAGGACTCTGGGAGGTATTGTGTTGTGCGAGTTGGAAGATCCTTCTACAGCCGAGACTTGCAGAGGGTGAAATACAATGAGACCTTTTTGCCCATAGGCTTTGACGATCAACATTTGATCTTGAGATATTGATGGTTTCGTACGAGTCCGCAATGGCTTTACCGTTAGCATAGCCGAGGTCTTAGAAGCTCAAATGGAAGCACTTCCATAAGCACGTTGCGACACATCTCCCATGTCTAATTCCCCTTCCCCCTGAACCCCGTCCTCTCACGAATCTATCCCCATATCCACCTCCCTCAACCTCCTCCCCCCACCCATCCCCGCCCCAGGCCCAGCCCCATTCACCCTCCCGTCCACCTCCCTCTGCTCCCTCTCCCTTTCCTTCACCACCTTCTCCCTCTCAGTGCGAATAACTGCCAACACGCCCTCGAGGCTCGCGCGCCACGTATCCAGCCGCCCCGCGACTTCCGTCCACTGCTTCTCCCCAAACATGCGGTACGTGCTCCTGTGGATCAGGAAGGTTTGGTTGAGCTGGGAGAGCTTGCCCTCGACGAGACCGGCGCGGATGACGTCGATGACCCACATTTCGACGTCCTCCGAGGGAATTTGCAGGGAGCGGGCGATTTGCGCGTAGGGGATGGAGCGGGATTGGGAGGAGGCGGCGAGGGAGGCGAGGGTGAGGAGGCGTATTTTGCGGTAGAGGATGGAGTTGTCGAGGTCTTGTTCTTCGAACCAGCCCGAGTGCTCATCGGTGAAGTCATTGTAGTCGTCTAGGAGCTCCATGTTAAAGATTTCGAGGAGCTCAAAGTATTCGGGGTCGGATTTGCGGAGGGCTTGGATAGCGTCGACGGCGGTGAGGTCTTGGAAGTCGAAGTGGGTGGGGTGGGAGAGGGCGGATTTGAGGGCACGGATGCTTAGGTTGCGGGAGTCGGGTTGGGAGACTTCGTTTGTGGGAATGGTACGGAGGGCGCGGAGGAGGTAGAGGTATGCTTCTGCCGGTTCGCCGGCTTCGTCCGCGACGTCGGCGATGCTTAGGTAGAGTTTACGTTGGTCCTCTTCGTCTGTTTCCCAAGCCACAATCCAGCTATCTAGGTTTTTGAGCTGTGGCCGTAAAGAGTCGAACGAAGAAGAAGCGCGCACGACCCGTAGAATGGCTAGGAATACGTGATAGCGGACTTCGTTATCGGGCGGTAATATGTTGAAGATTGTGGTTAGTATGGAAAGGGCGAGACCGGGAGAGTGGGAGGGGGAGGAGGTGATGGGTTGGGAGAGGTTTTGGCATATTTTGGGCAGGAATTTGTCGAGGTTGGGGGATTGGCGGATTAGGTGGACAAGGAGGTTGTAGGCGGCTATGAATTCTATATCAAAGAATTTAGCTATAATTTATTGCTACTGAGTGACAAGACAGTGGACAAACCCTTCTCTGGAGCTGTATTGAGCACTGTGCTACCCGTAACCAGCCTCTTGAGTGCTTCATCTTTCTGGCCTTGCTCGAGTAGAGGTGTTATTTCTGCTTGTATAGTGGCGCCATCCTCGCTCTGCTTTTTTCTTACATCGTCGATGTAATGCGCAAGCTCGTCGGCGAGCTCCTCAAAGGACCCTTCGATCAGGAGAGTATTCGTTGGCCCAGGCATATTGATAGCGCTGGGTTTCTGCTCCATCATTTCACCAGCTCAGACGTTGATTGTGGGCACGAAATCTTGGCAGCGCTAGTCATTAGGGTTGTGTCGGTATAAATCTCTCCTCCGTGCAATACGAGTACAGTAGCACGAGTAGTAAAGACTAGATAGAGTTGGAAGTTCCCAAGCTGGTTTCTCGAGACTTTGAGACGATATGTATGTCCTTTGAGTCAATTTATGGGTTTGTTTGTTCTTCGCTCTTGTCAGACGAATCTAGCAAAGAACCCTCATCATCCTCGTCTCTGATTTTTTCTCTCTCTTCATTTTAACGTGCTTATGCAGCCAAAGGCTATGAAGCACAGCATACTATCTACGTATATAGATACACATAGAGTCGTACTGACGATGTATGTAGTATGGAAAAGCTCTCTGCGTGAAACAGGCTCTTAGAGCTAAAAAACCACACTGTTGTTTATTCTAGTAGTCGCTGTAACCTGAATCCACTTTCCATACCCAGTCAGATGAGCTCAAGGAAATCCCGCTGCAAGCAGCCGACTCAAAATCCTAGACAGTATATCTCGTAGATCAGTTGTACGTTGTGCAATCACATCGATAAAATGAGCGACGAAGAGCTATGCTCAAGGTCGCGAGCTGCTCGTGCGAGTAACAGATCACGAGCTTCGCGTTATCATGAACTGTTTATATGATCAAGTGATCACATAGACAAATCGAAATTGTAAAAGCTGATCACTTCGATGTGAGCTTTCGAATTTGCTGTTTAATCATCTAGCTGAGCGAACTATCTACTGCGTCGCGTATGCATGTATGTGCGCAAAAGCTCGCAGCTCGCAGTGTATATGTGTATGTCGTATTTGAGCTCAACACGTGATCAAAGTGCTGTTACTGCTCTGTGTGTGATTGCGATGCGTGTAAATCGGTCTGAAAAACTGAAAAACTGAAAAATCGACCTGTTTACTGCGTCGCGCATGTCTGTATGTGCGCAAAAGCTGGGTCGTGCCTTCGCAGTGCAGTGTATATGTCGTATATGAGCTGCAACATGTGCTTCATCACTTTGCTGTTACTCTGTGTATGTGCGAGCTTCAACGCGCGGGGGGTCGCGTTGTTATTGCTTCGCTTTTCGACCGTGTATGAGCTCAACGCGTGGGTAAAGCGCTGTTACTGCTCTGTCGATGTCGATGAGATTGTTCAGCTCTTCTGACAAGCATAGCTTGCGGAAGGTTCGTAGCCAGCACCTCGTACAGGTAAATCTCGTTGCCGGCCTCGTCGTCTCTGAGCCTTGCTTTATCCTCAGAGAGTTCTTACATCAAGGAATATCAAACATCTCTCAACCTTGTACGATTTGAAGTCCTTCTATTCTACTACCACAGTTTGCCCTTTCATCGTCATCTCCGTCTTCTTTCTCGTTCTGGGGTAGCAAAATCCTCTCCCAACATACCACCATGTCCTCCCTAATATTCGGTCTCCTTACCCTCTCAAGATCGGAACCCTCTTTCTTAGAAACCAAGATCCCAGCATTTCTCTACAGTACCGCCTGGAAAAAATAAAGCACAATCCACCTCGTCACCGAAGCTCTCCGCTCAGGTTTTAGTGGTGTTGGCACAGCTGCTCAACCGAAACACTACCGCGAAGATCTCGTTGATGATCTCCTGCGCATAATTGGATCAGGGAAGGAGCGGCGGAGGGAGGATCTCTATGTGTATATATCGTCGTTTTATTGCCTGGATGATCATATTTTAACCAAGACCATGTGCCCAGATCCAAACCAAATTCACCTCCATTAACGGCCAAGACCCAGAAAACCTACCCTACAAACCCCAACATCCCCTTTCCTCCCAAATCCGTTCCTCCTTAGCCTCCTCCCTCCACAATCTTCGGCCTTCAGACTTTCACAACAGCAACCAGCTCCAAGAGCTGTATCTCGATTGCCTAGTCCTACATTCCCCTTTTCCTCAATTCTCCGAGACACTCTCAGCGTGGAAACCCTTGAAGAATACGTCCCCCACCCCATCCGCAACCTTGATATATCCAACGTCAATCTACCCACTTTCACATCACTCTGGGATGCCGTTCGCATCAAGCCAGCGGTTGTCCAGATCGCTTCTACCCAGTGACTGGATACGATGTAGCGCTACGCAAGTTCTGCGCCGAAAAGAGGATCGTTTACCAGTCTTTCTGGACTCTGACGGCAAACCTCGGCCTGTTATCCTCACAGCTGGTTAGGAGGCTCTCCGAAGAAGTCGGAATTGAGAGACCAGTGGCACTGTACTGCCTAGTGCTTGCTTTAGAGAACATGGTTGTTTTGAATGGAACAACCAACACGGAAAGGACGAGGAGCGATTTGCGAGAAATGGATCGAGTTGAAAAATGGGTTGCGTTTTCCATGACTCGAAACCATCCTTGACGAGTTTTTTTCATTTTGAGACTGTGCCAGCTTAGCAGCACTTTTCTCGTAGCAGTGAATTTATGGCCCTGGAAGTCAATAACATCAAGTTCTGAGATCGGTTCTTCTTCTTGCCATCCAAGACGCTCACCCAGAAGATCACTCGAAACCCAGTCATGTTCTGTGCCAGAGTCCAACGCAGCAAGAAGAGGCTCTCATGCTTCCTTATCGTGCGAAAAAACTTTGACTGAAGCGCGGGTTGGATCATTCGTCTATAATAACCAGTCAGCTTTACGAAACCTCTCGCTTCTTGATCAACATGCTCGCCTGCCTCTGAAGCCGAAGTGGTTGAATGCCTGAGACGTGCAGAACACGTGACCTGTAACGTTTCATTGTCTACAGTTTCTTAGTAAGGTTTCTGAATTCCTTTTTCGGCCTAATTAATATATCAGGTCCTGACATATTGCTGATAGTCTATCGACTGTTGCTCAAGGACAAGATGAAAGACAAACAATGTTGTTCGTGCTCTAGAAGATCACTGATCTGCTGCGAAGTACGATCTTGTCTAATAGCTCTAGTAGTAGAGGCTGTGCGAATGGTTCGCTTGCCTTGCATTGTTCGGCTTTCAGTGCGTCTCATGTTTTTTGACGGATAAGGTTTCGGCGGCGATGTCACGTCTTCCAAATCAAGACGAGGCTGTGTTGCAGATGATATTCGCAGCACGTTGTTCATGTGCTTCGCTATCAAAGAGAGAAAGGGTCTGTTAAACAACAACAATCGATCATCGCTGACTCACAAAAATGAAGAATTATTCTAGACTTGGGGCTCTGATGGGGGCAAAGCCAGAGCTCGCGATCTTCCGACGATACAGCAAATTAAATATGCAGAGCCTGCTGTACATGCAGGCT
>JAABUR0100002869.1_pt1 | contig 25297 bp, 29 predicted proteins | sample 5560091 | NCBI WGS metagenome assembly JAABUR01 (sample SAMN10711879, study PRJNA513375) | rock metagenome | isolation source: Antarctica rocks | place: Antarctica: Victoria Land, University Valley sud
ATCAGTTTGGTTGGCCATACGTACTCGTTGATAGAGATTTGCTTCCGGTTCAACAGGTAGAACATCGACTCTATCGGGGGTCAGAATAGTTTGAAAACGATCTTCAAGACGCTGGGCTGGTTCAGAGACGTCCGCTAGGGGCATTCTGGTTAGAGCATCGGCTTTAGTGTTCGTTTTGCCTGACCTAAAGATGATCTGAAAGTTGAACTCCGATAGAACGTTCAGGTAGTTGGCTTGTCGTCGACTCAACTGTTTGTTTTCCATGAAGGTCTTCAAAGCCTGATGATCGGTGAACATCTGAATGAGTAGTTCAGTGCATTTCAGCTCGGGTCGCCAGTGTTCGAAGCATCGAATAATGGCTAGCAATTCCTTGTCATAGATGTGGTAATTGATTTCAGCGGGGATCATGCTTTTGCTGTAGAAGGCCACCGGATGAAGAACTCCCTCGTCATCGTACTGAGATAGTATTCCACCTTTTACATAGTCCGAAGCATCGGTCTCCAGAATAGCTTGTCGTTTGAGGTCGAAGTGACGAAGTACTGGGGCCGAGCTGACTTGTTTCTTTAGATTGTCAAAGGCTTGAACACAGGCATCGTTTCAAACAAAAGGCGTGTCCTTTCTAGTCAGCTGAGTGAACGGTTTGACTAGCTTCGAGAAGTCCTTAATGAAACGGCGGTAGAAGTTAACAAATTCCACGAAGCTCTGAATTTCTTTTAGGTTGGTCGGAGTGATTCAGCTGACTATGGCTGTCACTTTGCTGAGGTTCATACGAAGGCCTAGTCCTGATACGATGACTTCTAGAAAGACAGTCTCTTCTACATCGAATTCGCACTTTCGAATATTCACCTGCAGTTCAGCTTCGCGTAGTCGGCCCAATACTAGTTTGACGTGATCCCTATGTTTCTTTTTCGTTTTGCTATAGATGAGAATGTCATCTAGATAGGCTTGGCAAAAGTCGTTCAGAAAGTCTCATAGAACGTCATTCATATATTGCTGAAATGAGGCCGGTCCGTTAGTCAGTCCGAAGAGTAGCACCTTATATTTATATGCTCCTAAAGCAGTGATAAAAGTGGTGTAATCCTCGCTATCGGGGTGCATTCGGAGTTTGTTGAACGCTGATATGATATTCAATCTCGTCAGATGCTTGCAATTCACTATCTTTCCAATGACCTCGTCTATTAGCGGTAGAGAATATCTATTTCTTTTGGAAATGGCATTTAGCTTTCGATAGTCCACGCAGAATCGAAGGTCTTCATTTGCTTTGAGGGCGAATAGAACGGGGGAGGAATAGGGGGCCTGGCTAGGAGTGATGAATCCCTTCGACAGGTTCTCGTTTAAGTACTCCTTTACCTTCAGAAGTTTGGCAGGGGACATTCGATAGGCCCGGCAGCGAGGGGGCGTTGAATCACTGGTGAGCTCGATTTTATGGTCGTAGGAGCGATGAGGGGGCAGTTTATCCGATTGAGCTCGATCAAAAACATCTAGGAACTCATGATATTCCGGTGGCAGCTTTGCTTTAATATCTTCCAAATCCTGAGCCGTTTCATCGGTTGAAGAGACGTTTAGGGCGTTCAAATCGCACTGAGTATTGTACGCGATTTCTCTATCAATATCAGCCATGAATAGGGCAAAGACTTCAGTCTGGTCCTTCTTTGACCGATCCAGTAGAGTTTTGAACGGAGCTGCATCTATGCTTCGAATCGAGAATGATTCTTCCTTAGCCGTAGTTGAAACAGGTCGTTTGAGCATAATAGGGGCCTTAGTCTGAATGGTAGAAGAGGGCGAAGTTGACCGCGGCCAACTTGGGTGCTTTGAATTGGGGGGGATCGGAAAAACCGAAATAGGAGTATTTAATTGGTTCGGAAAAACAATGACGTCGTTCCGCATATTCAATAATATTCCGTTTTTGTTCATTCAGGGCTTACCCAATATGACTTCATGGTGACCGATATCAGCTATCAGCATTGGTACAGTCAATTCCTTATGACTTCCGATGATGAGGTTGAGTAGGATTTTATGGGTGATGGCCTTCTTAGATATCTTCCCATCATAACCTCTTATTAGCCTCTCTTTTGCCAGGGGTATAGGTTGAATTCCTAGTTCCTCGCATACTCTATTGGCTAGGTTAGCGTGTATGAGCGTATGGGCGGCTGAACCACTGTCTATTAGCGGACGAAGGCTGAAGGATTGATCCTGCGAGGTGAGGTGAGCATCAATTAGAAACGGCTTTTCAAAGTAATTTTCTTCCGGTAGAATTTCATCTAGTTTGCACAAAGATATAACCTCTACCCCTTCGATGACTTTTGAAGAGATGGCTAGTTTTTTGAATCGGAATCCGAATCGGAATCGGAGCGATCATATTCATCGTTCACTGCATTGATCCTAGTAGGCCGGTCGGGGCACTCTCTAGAGCTATGGCCTGATTTATGACATATGAAACAGGTTCCGGCTAGAACGTCTGCTTCCTTGGCGCTAGTTAAAACCGCGTCGCGCGGCTTTAGATGGTCAGGTTTTGAATGATCGACTGGCTGAGTAACAACAGCTCTATGAAAGGTGGTCTTTGACAGGTCGTCGACGCGTTTGGTGAGGTTGGCTTTGTCCTTGATTTCCCGAATGACTCGCTGATCATTATTCAAACGAATCAGGTAGGAACGAATCTCTTTGAGGGAACCGGGTTGAACTAATTGACCTATCCAAACGGATCGAAGACGGGGGTTTATTTTATCTTTCAGATCGGCGATCAGTTGCTTTTCGTGATACTCCAGATAGGAAGATAACCGTTGAAACTGAGTGTAGAACTCGCTGAACTTCTTTGATCCTTGAACCAAGTTGTAGTATTCCCTACGGAAGTTGGCTTCCTTATCTGAATCATTGAACAACTCAGCTAGTTCTTCCAAAAGATCATCGGCGATCTTATAGGGATTGGCACAGCCACGTTCGCGTCTAGATTGGGCGGCATCAGCTGCGTCACCGGATAATCTGAAATGTACATAGCTCAGTTTGGCCCGTTCATTTGGAAAGAGGTCGGCGTTGATCTCTAGTTTATCCTGAATTTTGCCGTACCAGTTTTCCCAAGTAGGATTCTTTTCGTCAGTAAACCAGGGAGGATCAGGTATTTTCTGAGATCTAGAACGCTCAGAGTAGGTGAAACCAGAAGGAGTGGTTTCTTTAGTTTGAAGCCTAGCCTTCAACTCTTTGATTTCGTCGTCTCGTTGGTTACTCAGCTTGTTGAGTCGGTCCGTTTCTCTGTCGAGAGCCATGCATCGAGCCTTCCAGTTTTCGATAGAAACAGGGGGTATTACTGTTTCAGCGGATGACTCGTCGTCTTCACTGATGAATGGTTCAGCACTAGAGGGTTCCGATGAACCAGCATCAGGGGTTTGAGAGAAACGATTTCGGAATCCTTCGGAACGCTCTTCAGTAGGCGGACGGCTAGGCATGGTGAGGTTTGTTTGAAAAGGGGGCCGAACGGATGACGGTGCTCGGCGGTTGAAGAAGGAAGGCGTATAGAATGATGTTTAATCTTCAACAAAGAAGATGAGATTTGTTTGTTGGTTGGTTTGATTCTTGAGCAATTCACGAAGGTTCTTTATCGTCGATTCTCTTAATCGGGTTGAACAGCTTATTTTCACTCGTCTGTTCCACGAGAATGGGTTGATCCTCTTGATCGGTTTGAACTGTGCGTACTTAGTGAGCGATAAGTTGTCTAGCGATCCAAACAGCCTCGCCGTTGATCCTATCAAACTCCCTAGTGTTGTTCAGTCTTTCGATTGCGTCGACCACCAGGTAAACGGATTTCTTTAGACTCGTTCTGTCTGTACGAGTATGTTGAATGAGTAATGAGACCAGTATCGTGTGATTAACGAATTCTTAATATAATGTCAGGACCGTGCCTAGGTGAGTCAACCAGCGGAAGTCAGGATTGAATAGTGCTTGATCTTTAGAGGTAGCTATAACTGAATATTAAGAATACAGAAGAAGGTTGGTACAAGAGCTTCTATTTATGTAATGTTCAGAGGCTGCGCTAGGCCCGAAAGGGATGTGTTTGTGACACGGGAAGGATGTGATGTAGGTGAACAAGGTGTTGGTGAAAGAAAAGGGTGTTGGGGAAGGAAAAGGGTGTTGGGCCATATCTGGGCCATATCTGGGCCATATCTGGGCCATATCTGGCTAGCTCGCTGGTTAGCCCTAATCATTACGCAGGGAACTCGCTAGCGTTCACTGCGAATTGATTAGGGCTTCAGCCTTGTTCAGCCTTGGTACGCTCGTAACAATTATTAAATTCAAAAAGCTGATTTTGAAGCTATTTAAATTTCATCGCTTATTGATCACTTTTAACTATGTCAAAATCACTTTCTGCAAGTCTTCACTTTAGAATACTACATCTTTTGCTACTTCATTGAGCTTCTTGAGCAATCATTGAAGAGATTCATTGTTGCTCTGTCACTGTATACAATATTCAAGAGAATTTCTTTATGTATAACTCATCTTTCAGATCTCAGTTTCGACTCAAAGAGACTCTTTGCAAAATGTTTAAAACAGCTGAAAATGATCTAATAGTTTATCTTGAAAAGCAGTCATGAATCATGCAGAAAAAGATGATCTGATACATATGAAAGAAGTGAGACATTAATGTGCATTGATTCACGATATCAAGAATTCTGAAGAGAAAACGCTGAAGTAATAAAAAGAAACAGCGTGTAGAAGTCAGACAAAATGATGAGCTTCGTTTAAATTGAATAACAGACATGCTTCATTTGATGATTGAACAGCTTGTGTTCATGAATGAATTCTTATTCAATGAGATCACGAGCTGACATCATCAAGTCTATGCTCTCGTTGATCAATCAGCTTGCTATCAAGTTTCTAAAACGAAAGAACATTGCTGAAGTGTTCTTTTGATTTATATGAAAGACGAATATCTATTTTGTATCAACATTCGTGAAGATTGATTCAACGACAAGACTTTCTTTCAATAATTAACAGATGAACTGCTATCTTTATGCAGTTTCTTTTCGATCTCAAAGAGTGTGATCATCATGAATAATGCAAGTGTTCATTGCAATAGTTGAATCAAAGAACTCACAAATGTCAGATAAGCTATCTGTCTCGTTGAATTAAATATCATTGATATGAATGTCAGATGTGATATTTGTCTTGTTACGAGTGTGTCGGGATTGAATAGAGTTTCCTAGCCAACAAGCCCTAGGGGTTTTGGCCTATGTTGAACCCCTAGCCTCAACACTCTATCCTAGCGCTTTCGATACTCGAGCAAACCTGCTTCGCCCCCTTTGTTTTGCCCTACTATAGATACAGCTCGGAACTCTCTTTGATTTCTTCTGTATTCTTAATATTCTAGTTATAGCTACCTCTATTGATCAAACATTCTATTCAGCTACGCACTACCTCGCTGCAGTGTGGTTAGATTCTAGGCACGGTCTCAACATGTCTCTCTACTTGTTGAATTACAATCTCATAGAACTTATCTTCAGCGTATTAAAGATCTGAATTCGTAAACATTTTGACGAAATATGATCTCATTTTGAAAACATCTTTGATGACTTTCTTCATTACGCTGTTGAACGAAGCAAATGTGATAAATATTTATGATAGCACTTCAAGCATTCAAACTACATTTTTGAGATAAATATCAAAGCTTTGAAACGAGAATTGAAGATAGAAAATCAGAAATTTGACTCTATTTAACGACTCAGTTCTAATAAAGTCTTTTGAATGCTCTAAAGAGAATGAAAGAATCATCTAAAGAAAATAAGATGAGAAGATCATTTAAAGAGAGTAAGAAAGTTATCTAAAGATAGATTTTAACTTCGATGTTGAGACATTTTGAATAAAATGATGTCAAGAATATCAGAAACATCAACAAATAAAAAGATCTGAATAGCTTCAATTTTGAGCAATTGAGAAAGCGATGAGATTGAATTTTCGAATTTCTCATATAAACGAATCATCATGAAACAACGCAAAAATGAATGTCAAGAATTTTAAATCTTTCTGCACATATTAATACTGAAGAAGCTTGAACTCATCTTCTTTACTTAACATCAAGTTATACATTTATCTATGTGAAAAATTGAGAGTGCATGAGAACGATCAGAATGCATCTCTACTATCGATCAGCTAAGCATTGAACGATTGTGATCACACGTTTATACTAACAATCTATTCAACATCTACATGACACAAGTCAAATCAAAAGAAGAAAAGAGTTATTCAGTACAATCACACTCTATCTTCTCATCGTGTGCATCTCTCTTTCATCACACATTTCTCTGCTCAATAAATGACAATCATTGAGCAAGAGAACACAGTTTCTGCGTTACAATCATGAGCATCACGAATGCAAAGAAACGTCTTTCGTCTTCAAATCGAGAATCGAATCGAAACATCGTTGTATAGAATATCGTCAATGAAGAGCAGAGCAAAGACGATGCGTTACAACAAATAGCACAGGCACTCATAAGAGTTTACTCGAGCGTCATGCGCTGAATAGAAGCTATAGGTTCATTATTTGATACATAATCTCAAAACTCACTGTTTCGACGACGCGAAGTCGCCGTGTAGTCGGCGAGCGATTTTCTCCCTCAGAGGGTTTTGTTCATTCGATACACATAGCATAGTTTCCCCCATGGGTCGGATTTAAACCGATGTCACAAGGGCGTATGAATTACAATCACAATCACAGACTTGTTTCGTAACGATTCAGGCTCAACTGAGATGCATGCTTCCAGAGGTAGAACTCTCGATGCAACGTCAATTTCTCTCGAAAGGTTGTTCACAGACTTTGACTCTCGCACTTCTGCTTTGATCTTTCTCCTGTATCTAACAAGGCTCTCATAGCATCGGTCACGGCCGGGCTGCTGGATATTCGCTGCTCATCACGTGGCGCCGGTTCTGTTCGTCAGTTGGAATCCATGTAGATAAGGAAATGCGGGTTGTGAAATCATCTTCAGTGAAAAGCACTACTCTAAGGTTGCATACAGGAGATGCCCATGACAATCACAGTCCACAACCATGGGATTGAGATTGGGAACAACGCACCACGAATTATAAGCTTATGCTCGATAGATCTACAAGGGTTCGTGTCGGGATTAATACATGAAGCTGCCAATCTGCTAGAAAGGAGAGACCTACCCAGACCGGTTGGTCGTCGAAAGCATCAAGCTGATATCACAACGCTGCGGTCAAGCCTGTTTCCTCTATGAAGGTCAAAAGACCACAGTTTACCGTTTACCTTACAGTTTACAATTTACAAGCACATGAGATGGCAGCTGCTCTCGATCCCAACTGCCTTCAAATCCCAAGAGAAGTGGACCGGATCGCCATCAGTCTACAAGTGGTTAAGCAAGCATAGCGCAATCTCAGTGGCTCGGGCTTGGCGGTCGCGTATCGTGGAATCGGCAGTTGGGTCCGATTTCAGGGTCTGGGGTGCCAAACCCCAATGACGAATTATCAAGCACGTGTATCGTGGAGCAAAATAAGGTAAGGTACCTATCTATAGAGAGTAAAGTGTGTTTGTTGCCGGTAGTTGACGAAACACAGTACTGACGACCGCCCTGATCCAGCTCCTTGGTATTATATTACAGTACAAGAATGCATCTCATGCCAGGGGTGTTTGTCCGGGAATATTACCGACATGATCCCGGTAAAAAAACACTCTAATGCAAAGCATTGATTCGGTACGCCTCGGCGCTGAAATCAAGAGATGACGGCCATCTCTCTGAATAGTCAATACATAGCGTGACTTGACTTCCATCTACTCTAAGAAAAGAACAAAACCACAACACCATTGTACCAGCGCCATTAGGAATCGAACCTACTATAATTAAGTACTCTCGGCAAACACTCTGGAGCCGACAAGATAGAGTTGAAGCCAGGGCCATATATGTACTCTCTTTCAGCCCTTCGAGCGCGCCCCCTTCTTTCGTCCAGCTCTCATTGGCTCCTTCCTTGACTGTCTTTTCCCCGTGAGACAGTCATGACAACGCATGACATGATCCGCGACCATGTTTGTCGTTTGATGTTTGCTTCAAACTGTCCCGTGTGAGACCTGCCCTGTACTTGTCGACCTCTCCTTTCTCCTCCTCCACTCCTTGCCTCTTCTCATCTCCCAGTATGCCGAACAAGTATTCCCATGCGCTTGTTCTCTCTCACTATGAGTCTCGTGGGCTTATTGACCTCCACAACCACCCCACGAGACCACTTCCAGCTTCTTCTTCCGTCTCCGCAGACGGAATCCACCCTCGGCGTCACCGGAACCTTCCTCCAGCGACCAGAGCCCCGCCCACTCCATCTCCAGCCTCGATCAAACCTACCCCGCCGACGACAGCTGCACCTCGATCATCCGTAGTCCCGAAACCTACCCCGCCGACCACCTCAGCTCCACCCCGCGCAGTGTTTGAAGACTCTCCTCCGTCTACCCCAGATCCACCGCCCTCCAATATACGCTACAAATATGCTCCTCCACCGAGCAGAAGTTCCCGCCGCTCGTCTCTGGACCAGAGGCCTCCCCCTCCAACTACGACTGCCCTACCTGCTTCATCCAGAGGCTACAAGCATATCCTTTCAGAGACACCAATCCGGCCCTGCTCGTCCTTGGAATATCCGCCAGCCCCAACAGCTGCCACACGCTCATCAGCCTTAAAAGAGATTCCTCGGAATGTCAAAATCCGGCCCCGCGTGTCTTTAAACGCAGCCGATACTTGTCAAACAGCCACAGCTCTACCCCACCCATTCTCGGGCTTTAAAGCGCTCCCTGAGAATACCCAATCTCCATCTCACTTGTCTGTGGACTCGAATGATGCTCTTTCAACAGCTACGTCGTCTATTCCACGTCCACGAGCAGCCGTTGCCACTCCAACAACCACATCTCGTCCCACATCTCGTCCGCGCTCACTTACGACTACCCCATCCTTTCAATCCAGTCGTTCATCCCATCATACCGCCGACTCGATAATAACACAAATATACGCTCCGGACCCCATATCTCCACCTCCAACCCCACCATGCTCTTCTACCTCCTTCGAGACGGCGGTATTAGCTCCGAAATCGGCTTCTCCTAAGTTCTTACCACGCCGCGAACCCCCGGCTATACCACCCAGGTCATCATCCATCCCTAGACCACCCAGCTCGTCGATTCATCATCCTGACTTTGATACGTTCAGTAGTGCAAACTCCCCAACCATGAGCTCCGCGAACTCGACTTTCACAAGTACATCGTCTTTCCACCAGACCCCGCGCACTTCATACTCTCGCATCACCAGCTCGCTTCCGTCAAAATCCCCCGACCGGGAGCCCGAGTTCAATCCCGATACAGCTCCTGCACCCGATCCAGAAACCGTACCCTTTTCGCAGGGCCCTACCGCCATGTCTTGGGAAAATCTAGATGAGCTTCCTACCATCTTTCGCCATTCGATATCCTCGGAACATTATGATCTAGAAGCACCCAACACCCGCCGTTCCTCCTTTGACGAAGCCGCTCCTCCCCCTATAACCCGTCTCCCTCGTACCCGCGATGTCCCCCCTACGGCAACCAAGAAACCCCGAAGACTCTCCCTTACCCTCTTCAGATCTGACTGTGAAGCTATTTCCTACGACCGGACAGTTGCCGGACCCGCGCCGATTCCCGTTGCTACGGCAAAGGACTCGGTAGTAAAGGAGAGGAATAGTGCGGTTATTGAGAGGGAGTATGCGAAAAGGACGAGTAAAAGGACCAGCTGGAGCTTGATGAGTAGGATAAGCGCGGTAAGGGATCCGTTTGAGGATACAAAGAGGGGAAGAGGGTTCAGCAGGGCTGCTGGGACGGGGTATGTTTGAAAGAATTAATGGTATTATTGCAATGTTAGAAATGGTTTTATTTAACTGGGATGAAATATGTTATCAAGGAAATTGAGGTATGGGCCGGGTAATACTTACAACACCGCGGGAAGGACATAGGGAGAAGAAAGCTGTTATGGTTATGGAAGGTTGTGTCATGTGGCGAATACCCAGGGGTTATGTGGTGAAGGAGTACTTTGCCAGAAGAGATATCCTTATTTGAAGCGAGCGAAGCTTAGAAAAAGTATTTGACGGGTGAGCTGCTGTAGCTTTCATCTAAATATGTATTGCTGAGCTACGCATACGCATACGCAAGTTTCGATGAAACGATGGATTATGTATTACCTACATATGCCAAGTCCAGTCTCTCTTCCCACACGAAATCGAATCCTGCAAAAGGAAACCGGGAGACGGCGGTTGGACTACTGTATCCGCTCCCCCTCTCGCCGACACCCGAGGGTCTTTTTCACAGTACAAACCTTTCTTATACAAAAAACCTTTCCAACCCCCTTTTCTGCCAGAAAGCTAGCCAGCCACGCACGTTCACTTGCCGCGATGGGAAAATTGACAAGCATCTATTCCGTACCGCGCTTGTTTGCTCTCAAAGGGGGTCGTGAGAAATAGAACTGACTGACACGAAGGGGGGGTTGTTGGGAAGGAAATTGCGGGTTTTTCCAGCCGCGAGTTAAAGCGGAAATGGAAACGAAATTCCGTGTTTTCGTTTTGCAGCGAGGTTTTCGAGTGGGAATTGGAGGGGTTTTTTTTGGGGCGGGTTCTGGGTTGGTGGGGTGGGTGGGTGGGTTGGTAGGTGCTGGAAGAGAGGTGGTGGTCAAGGTGGAAGGGGGTGGGGGTGGGGATGTAATGGATAGAAGGAAATAAACGTTGATCGGGGAAGGTTGGTTGGTACAGTACAGAGATGAGTGATGGGACGTGATGAGAGTGATGCGAAAGCTATCCATACTGATCCAGAGCCCCTGATTTCAATACCCGCTTTTAATCCAGCGTTTGGCTATGTGATGTATGTAATGCGATAATGGTGCTGTAGACTGTAGTAACCATATCCGGAGCCCATACTTTGGTATCCATAAAACGTCCAATCTGATATCCATACTCGTCACACCAGCCTCCCCCAACCCGCTAAAATCCCTCTCTCCGCCTCCTCTGTTCCCCCACGCTAAATCCACCACCACCACCACCAAGACTTAACCCACCCAATCCACTCAGCCCGCTCCCCCGCCGCTCCCCAGACTTGGTAAAGGTGGAAATTCTAGGCGTTCCGGGATAGGCGCTGTAAGAGTCTGAAGGCGCCAGCGATGCGTGGGATGAGATTGGCGAGGCGTAGGAGGAGGCAGTAGTGTATTGGGAGGAAGCGTTAGTGGCAAAGGAGGGGTGGTAGTCTGTGGGGGCGCAGGTGTAGGATGAGGGGGTGCGGGATGGGGGGAAGGACGGTTGGAAGGATGCGGTGCTGAGGGCGGCTGGTTGGTGGTTTGTTGGTGGCTGGTAGTGAGGAGAGACCTGGGTTGAGAAGGATGAGGTGGTGAGGGTTGGGGAGGGGGGTTGCGGGAGCGCTGGTGGAGGAGGTGTGTTTGACCTGGCTGGAGATGGTGTTGCTGGTTGGCGAGGGGCATTAAGAGAGGCGTTCCGAAACTCAGTAACGGCGATCCAACTCTCCTGCACCGTCATTACAAGCAACAATCCCAACCCCAGGTTCTCCAGCCCCGCACTGCCGTCAGCGAAAGGCCTCGACAAAGGGCTCTTCACGGCACTCCCCAGGAAGATTGCCAAGCCTAGCTCGCACCCGAAAACAAGCATGTCGCTAAGACTCCAGAACGCTTTATCTTTTTGCATTACTTGGTATAAGCCCCGCCCTGCTACCACGGCCGCGAGACCTAGGCTCGCAAGCCGAATTGGGAGAAGGAAGCGTATGGGGAGGGCGGGGGCGCGGTACCAGGCTAGAGTGGCTAGGACAAGGAGGAAGATTGTTAGAGCGCGCTGTGAGGGAGACGAGGAGTTGTTGTGGTGCAGGGTTTTTTGTTCCAGCTGTCGGGCTACTCGAACTTCGGCGGGTTCGTCAGCGATGGTGAAGGTATTTGAGAAGATGGATTCGAGCCCAGTGTCCTCACGGTGGTCTGAAGGAGGGAAGAATTTTGGAGGGGCAAATTGCGGCGAGAATGTAGCTTGTTTGGAGGGTGAGGGCTCGCTCCCAACGTCCGAATACTCGTCCTGATTATTGGGCGAGAACATACGATTAAAGAAGTTTTGAGGTTGTGGCGTCGATGGTTTAAGAGGCTGGGGCTGATTTGGAGCGTTCCGAAGTCTGTAATTCTGGCTTGTAGGGTTTGGAGGCAGCTTTCCATAGAAAGGGCTCGGTTGTACGGGTATAGGTTTCGGTTGCGCCGAGCGGTATGAGGAGGCTGGACGTAAGGTTCCTTGCGAGGGTGTCCAGTCCATGGCTTCGGAGTCATCTTCTTCCAGAGGCGGCGTAAGGGGAGTGCCTGTTGGAGGGTATGATGGCTGTGGAGTAGGAGCGAGATTGTTGATTGGGAATGGTCGGGTGCGAGAAACTCCCTGGCTATTCTGTACGTACGACTGGGTTCTTTGAGAATAAGCAGATTGCTGTGCTGTATTCATGGAGGCCTGAGGCCTTCGAGGAATCAGTGGCTCTGGGCTTTCTTGAAATCTGACCAGAGGAGTATCATCCACTCGGACGGTGCGGTACGAAATAATGATGGACTGTCCCTCGATTAGCTTGATTATCGTAATCGAGTTCACAGACTTACCAAAGCCGTAAAGACAAGCATAAATGCATGGATCCCCTTCGTCGTTTGAGTATCGAAATCAAAGCTAGGAGTTTTCGCAAGTACGGCCCACGCAGCAAAACGTACAGCGAGGAATATGACTTGTAGTTTGTAATACTCGCCCATACCGATTATTCGTCCACGTCTAGGCTGGAAATATTCTTTGAGCCTGGGATTCCACCATACAGATAGAAGGCCGAGACAGAGCGCAAACCCGGCATTGGAGCTGTATACTTCAGCACACGCTGGGGTTATGTATGAATTCTGCAGGTCCTGCCCAATGCAATTTGACATTGATGTCGGAGATTCAACGTCCTGTAGACCGTCTGAGACCTCGCTCGCCTTAAGTGCGTTCATGAGATGCCACATAAATTGTCCTAGGAGGCTTGAATACCAGGCCACCTCTCCAACAGCAACAGCAGCGCTTTTCCGACTCCAAACCTGACGTCTGCCTCCTGATCCCCTTGTCTGCTCCATCATACGTCGTAGATGGTCTGTCTTTGCTGCATAGCCTGTCTGCTGTATCCTAGACCGGACTCTCGGTTCGCATTGCTCACAGATCTGCGGGTATCGTTCCTCCAGATTCTTGCGATATCGAGGATACTCTCTTTCGTACTTAGCATAATCTGGGTGGTCCGGCGAGGGATAGTACTCGGCCAAAGACTGCGTCAAGAGATGCTGATTCTTGAGGCAGATCTGGCAAAAGAGGGATTCTTCGGCCTGGGAGATTTCTGGAGAGGCTGGTCGAGGCCTTGCTAGGGCAAAGCGAGTCGGCGAGGGGGTTTGTAAAGCGGGAGGGTCTGTTATCTCGCCATTCTGCCATTCATGTTGTTAGCCGATAGCACATGGGTTGAGCAGAGAGTAAACAGACCTTGTCTAGGTAGTTCACGGCGTCGCATTTCTTGCATTGCCATTCTCCAAGATCTTGGGTATAAGTCTGGGCTGACCGGCAGCCACAGTAGAAGCACTCAAGCTTCCGTCCTCGCAATCGAGGCATGGCGCACAGTTGTGGGCTATTATAATCGTAGAAAGTTGACGGAGGGAGATAATTGTAGAAGGCTCGGAGTTTAGGCCGGGGTTTTGGCTAGCGTGCAACACTCAATAGGGGACAATTCACTCGTCCAACACTGAACACCATCTCACTTCAGACAACCTAAGACTTCAAGCTAGGATTCAACAATAAGAAGACGGGCTATCAAGTTAAGAACAATGTCTTGTGCCGGCTGGTCTTAATGGCACGTTTCTTAACACAGTTGTCAACAACCACAATATGTAATTTCATTCTTCTTTTTATTGGCACTTTCATCGCCCAGGCTCGAGGCCAGCGTTGTAGAGTCCAGTAACAATCTTCCTATGAGCCTTCGGTGTTGATACGATTGTCTATGTTCTAAATTACACTACCTCGTCCTTTGTATAAATCATTCAGCTTTTCCACTAGCCAAGGTTCCATTGGAACGGTTTTTAATTTATCGTTCAGTTGACCACAGCATGTTATCCCTATCCTTCGTCTTCGCCTTTCTCGTCCTCCTTTTCAGCACTCTCTTCGTAAGTCCCCGTAGCCAGTTCATTCTTACCAAACCCCGCCTCTGACTATTTCCAAGCTCCGGCTCCTCTACATCCTCCCCACCGTACACCCTACCAGGCCCCTTTCTCGCAGGCGCGGCAGCCCCACGCGTCTCCTCATTGTCCTCGGTAGCGGCGGCCACACCGCGGAGATGCTTTCCCTTCTTACCGACCTAGATCCTTATTCCTACAGACACAGGAGCTACGTCGTCAGTAGCGGGGATAATTTCTCTGCTCGGAAAGCTATAGATTTCGAGCGGTATCTTACCGAGAAATTCCCTAACACGCCAGAGAGCTATGATATCAGCTACGTGCCTCGCGCGCGCAGAATCCATCAAAATCTGCTTACAGCGCCTTTATCCTCACTTCGTTGTCTGTTCGCTTGTCTCTCAGTTTTACGTTCTCCAGCCCCTCCTTCGCCCTCAACCGCTTACACCTATCCCGATCTTATCTTAACCAATGGCCCCGCAACCGCCACCATTCTCATCTTTGCCTCTCTGTTGCTCCGATTTTTTTCAGTTCCGGGCACGAGCGGGAGAATGCGAACTATCTACGTGGAAAGCTGGGCAAGGGTGAAGGGGCTGAGTCTGAGTGGGAAGATCTTGATGGCGGTTGGGGCTTGTGAGAGGGTGCTTGTGCAGTGGGAAGGGTTGAGTAGAGCAGGGAGAGGGGAGTTCAGAGGGGTGCTTGTTTGATGATGGTATCAAGAATATCGTCAGCTGAGTCATTATATATCATATGATAGATCTGATACCTTCGAAATTCGTCAAAGACTTCTGTTGATTATAAAACATGCTGGATATGTTAGCCATGGGCTTACAATATAAAGCTGTCACGCCCAGACCGGTGTGGGCTATACATGAAGCATATACCTACCTATAATATTGGAGGACACTACTAGAAATGTATCATCTAGGAACGAATCGCATTTTCTTGCTAAAGACGGTTGAAAGGACTCGTTTCGCTATGGAAGACCAGTTCATCAGTAATAAGTAGAAGATCTTCTTTGGATTATATTGGTAGCGTCCACTCTCTCAAACTCAAAGCGAAAGTAACGGTTCGATCTGGATTTAACAAGAAACGTAGACGTGAGAAGACTGACTATGCGGAAAGGCCTCTGAGCTGTGATAGTGGAGGTCAGAATATGGTGAAAATCTATATTTGAAGGTGGTTTGCCTAGTGAGAAGAATCTTGCAAAGTATAGAAGTATTGTCTACATGACGGATGGGTGCTCAAGCGAGACTGATCAAAAAGATCCTGGCAAAATAAAGACAAGAGGTCAAGAAACTAGAGGTAAGAACTTAGAAACTTCCATAAGGTCAAATACATCAATAGACAGCTGCTTTAAGCTTAGGAACTGAGAAGACCGAAGGCCACTGTGCGAAAGCTTAATTGCGCGTAAGCAATCTGCCTGATACGCTAGCCAGACTGCTGGAGCGCTAATTCTCGGACTGCTTCCTTAGTTAGTACTCCCTGGTTAGGACTGGGAAAGTGAGTCTACTGTTATAAGTAGGAGTGGCAAGCCTTGGATCCATCTTGCAGCCTTCAGCAGACTCTGGATGAGCCTAGTGTGGAGATACCTAGCGTGTATCGTTGAGTTCGGAAACAACTAACGGGTACCTTGCCGAAGCCCCTAAGTCTGGAGAGTAAAAGCATAGATCATCCGATAGTTATAAACAGAGCTCTGGTTGATGAGATAGACAGAGTCTAGCAATACGGTAGAAACTTCTCCCACTGGAAAAGCTCAGCATTCTGTTCGCACATTGAATTTTAAGACGGTCGATGCAGTGATTGATGTGTTGTGAGGGACAGCCGTGGGAAACATCTGGAGGAAGGTCAGACGGGAGAGAACAGTCGATGTTGGATCAGCGGGCTGATCACTGGAGGAGGTGCTGCTTAACCATACATCCTTGCATGACGCAATGGGCGTGCTCTGAGGATTTATGGAAGCAGCAGTCCCGCTCTATTAACGACAAGATCCAGTGATAGTGTTTATGGCACATTTGGGTTTCGGTGTACTAGGTATGGTGTGGAGGCAGTATGTGATAGATCTGCAAGCCAGGATCCTAGATTTTCTGCCTTACCAAGTAGGCCAGCTCTAGCTTACCTAAGATCCCATCTCAGGGTTAGGTTGCCAATCTTATTTCCAGATTGGGGTACTCGTGGGGTAAAAGCAGTTTAGAACAAGCCACCAATGCACCCTTAGCACTTTTAGCCGCTTGTAGCGTTCTCACATTGAACGGCTTTTCGAAAATGAAAAAGAAAACGGGCCAACCTTTGGACCTTAGCTTCTGCAATGCTCTCAAGTGTCTAGAACGGTTTTGGGAATGGGAAGAAGCTGTTGAAATGAGGATTAGACTTTGTTGCTCCATATATCTCGAACACTGCAGACCGTGCAGGTGACCTCTGGACAGGCCCAACTGATGGTTTGTCGAACCTATGCAATCCTTGACTCCGGTCCCCTCGGCCGGTCCGCCTACGGCAGATGCAAGCCTAATCACCAACACCTTGTAAATGCCTAGCTTGTGATTCGTATGGCTTCCTTACGAATCCGCGCATAGGATGCCTTGTTAATTCGTTAAATTTCTCCGAGTTTTTGGCCAATCCCACAGCAATCGGGCCGCTGACCTGGGGCTCCCGAACTCTAACCTCCCAGGACTTCCTGTAGATCACGAAAAGGGGTGCGTGCTAGCCGTTCATGATTGCCAGAGCTAAAGAGTAGCATCTCTTCTTCCTGCCATTTCCTCTCAGTGACTTCATGGTGCATATCACTGACCAGTGATCCATACTAGTTGCGACCATCGAAATCCATCTTGTTCATTCGTGGTAGAGGGTTCCGTTCGATTGGAATTAAGAGTCGAGCGGAGGCGCTGTCGTTCCGCGCATGGTTTTCTATGGCGGCCTGAGGTGACGGAATCTGCATAAGAAATGTCTCTATGCAGTTGATGCTGCGAAAGAAACGAGAGTGACAGCTTTGCTGACACCCTAGTCCGAACTCAATGGGTGATGCCAGGGTCGCAATTCAGGTCAACCATTGCTCCGCCGAAACGTCAGATCCCCAGATTGTTGTGATTTGCGACTAATGGTCGCTTTGCACTGTAACATCGGTAGTCTTATGAGAAGTAGACTACTTCGTACTCTTCAAGCGTCTCGCAATTGATTTCTTCAATCAAATCGGTGACAGATCATCAAGCATCACGGTCAACCAGCAGTACGACGGTGCCAACAACGTCTCTGCATGAACATGCGCTCTGAATGCATTTTTGGCTCGTGGCTTCGATGCAGCCTACCTCTTGGCCGGTCCGAAAAAGAACTGTAAGTCCTAACAGTCCCTAGTAATCCCGCGGTTAAATTAACCCTTTGAGCTAACCATGGATGCTGAAGCACAGTACCTCCGTACTTTACCTAGCTGGGCACGCTGGGCTCCAGGAGATTGAACCGGTCTGGACCCTATGTAGTAGGTAGAGTACTAACTATGCAACAGGGTACAATATGCAAACCTTCATCAGACTTCGAGACTCCCAACTGCTGCGGGCATGGTCGCCCTGTTATATTGCCTTTTCTCTTCCTCCTCAATGGTTCCTACCTATCGTCCATGCCCAATATGCTTCATGCTGCACTGTCGATTGGCTTTGTGGATGTCTGCAACGGGGAAGCTGTTGTAGAAACTCCGTATTGATTTAGATCTTCAAAACCTTCATAAACGTCCCACCAGCAGGAAGAAATCCAAACTTGTAGCACCACCTCAAATTCATTATTTACCGAAAACAACATTGATCGTGCGGGATCTAAATCATAGTGTTTCTTGGAGTATCTGACTGACCCATACTTTTAGACTACTACTGTCGACGGTTCTCCGATTCCCCCTTCGCCAAAAACCCCTGATAACCTAGATACATTAAACGGTAGTCACCGGCTATCACTAATCCCCATAGTCATCACCCAGTCACTTAGATATCTGTGCCTCACGTCATACTCCGTACTGGTTTTCCTTTCTCACTACGCTGTTGAAGTTATTGCTCTACGCTTCGAAGTTCGACGTTCGTTCCTCTCCTTCACTGCAGGCGCGTTCCTTGCATAGATACTGTCGCTTTCGACCTTCACACCTTGCTCCGAAACGCGGCTTTTGTTAGATCCCGTGGAACGAAACAGCTCTCTTTCCTTTTTATCCGAGTCCAGGACAAACACGGAGTCTCAGATAGTTGCCCGGCTGGAATCGACCTTACTGCACCAGTTTATGCGGGTTTGCGCAAGAACCTTCGAGGCCTAAGAACAGCGGAATGTTGCTATGAACATGTTCGGGTATGCAGTCACTTCTCCAGCATTCCCAACTTTTGTTTCCATTCCCTTCCCCCACATACAAACAAGAAGCTTAAGTTCAAGTACGCTGATCCTCGTCCAGGTTCGCCCAACACAACAACAGACACGCTACCTGGCTTGATGGTAGAGCATAGAGAGTACGGAAGTCGACGTCTAGGATCGCCCTTCGGAGCCCCTTATTTCATGCTTATACACTGCACGCACAAATCGGCAAGTAAACCAAGATAGAACTCGTTGGCCTTATGTGTACACACCATTGGAGCCGTAAAATTTTCGAGAGCAATGGAACAACCTCTTGGCGAAAGAATATACGTCGCGCCGCTACAGATCACAAAAGATAGCTCGCGGACGCCGAGGAGCACTTCCGACAGCTCTCAGGCCACCATGACAACATACCAAACGACACTGTCACCACAGGCAAGCGGACAAATTACGCCACCCTTAACGCCGCGTGGTTCTACAGAAATCCTTACCTCAAAGCCAGACACATATCATGTGGGATTTCACACTTACCTACGTGCCTTTTACCCTTTTCATCCATCCTGGGATGACAGTTCTTCAACTGTCACATTGCCACTCGATCAAGGTGACGTGATACTCGTGCATTCGATACACACCAACGGATGGGCTGATGGAACCTTGTTGATATCGGGAGCACGTGGGTGGCTACCCACGAATTATTGCGAGGTTTACGATGTTGAACCCATTCGCAATCTCTTAAAGGCCTTGACCAACCTTTGGGACTTGGTAAGAGGTAGTTGTGATGGTAGTTTAGAAGCTCTTGCCAACCAAAACTATGCCCGAGGTCTCGTCGCAGGTGTGCGATGTCTATTGGTAAGTCCGATTGCACGATACTGAAATCCAATGTTCATATGGCTGATTCAACATAAAGGAGAAAACTGACTGTCTCAACCGCGAATCGCCGACCGTTCAATCGCACAACGGTCTCCGACGCAACCGCAAAGCCCTTCTATCAGATCTCTCATCTTTGGTCAAGACAGCGAAAGGTCTTGAGATTGTCGCCAAAGGAATCAGTGCAAACCATTCCTTCGATATAGATTTGGATGAGCTAATTCTCAAGGCATTCAAAGTAGTAACCCGAGGGGTTAAGTTCCTAGACATATGGGAGGAAGATGTTGGTCTCGTACAAAGTACAGAGCTATACTCTTATGCAATACACAATGCTCAAGATGATGCTCAGGTCCCACCTACGCCACCTGCAGACATTACTGACTTTAAAGATGCGGACAAGGACGATGTGCGTGAAATGGTCGAAAGCTCTTCGAATGTGACGCGTCAAATGGCGGCAAACAGCGAAGATGCAAGGGATGCCGGCCCCAAACAAACAATTGTCCGCCCGCGCTACAGCCGTTCATCACAAACATATATGAGACCTACTACATCGAACTTATATCGACCAATCTCTATGCAAAGTAAAAGAGAGTCAATTTCTCACCGTGTTTCCTGCAGCATAAATTCGATAGGGTTCTCCGACGCGCATCTCGTATCTGCAAAACTCAACAGTTGCCATGATACCTTCTTAGGCCTTTTAGGATGCTTCATAGGCCTCCACTTGCAGTCGCGTTCGTCCTCTGAACTGCTTCTCAATACTCAGCAGTCTGTCAGGTCGTGCCGGAACTTATTGACTACGGTTGAAGAGATATGGGACCGTGATATGCATCGCTCCGAGCTGCTGGGAGAAGCACGAGATAACATGTACAACAAAATTACCGACTTGGTGGAAGCTGCTCGCGAGGTATTTCGCCCTGCCGGCTCTGACGAAGATGATGGATTCATACCTGGCGAGGGTGAAGCATTGGTCAGTGCTGCAACCGCGTGCGTGCGGGCTGCTGGCGAATGCGTTGCTGAATCCCGGTTTGTACTGGAAAAGATCGGAGATTTTGCATTTGAGCCTCTTGGGCTTTGCATATCGCCTCGAGGACTCGAGGGGATTGATGACTTCCCACTTTCTGATGCAACCCTCAGCAAGACCAAAGACGAAGAGCATACACGTCATGAGGAAGAATCATATGACGTACCCGAACAACCAAGCAGATTCCCGCCTCCACCTATTGAGATATCAAGCGAGGACCATCCTATAACTGCGGAAACACCAGACAATTTTGCTAGGCCCGTCACGTCTGTGGAAGCTGTCGCTGAAGACGAGACAGGTACTTCACGGCCTACATCACTGCAATCGTTGCTACCTCCGTTACCACACCTGGCAGGACCTTTGCTATCTCGGGACGAATGCCTATCGCGATCGTCGTTCATCAGCTGCGTTGAAGTGCAGACCAGTCCTACCGAGCATTCACCTACTGACAGCTTTGATATGTCGAGTGCTGGCGGCAGTAGCACCTATATTGGCAGTATGCGTGACTCGGAGGCTAGTATCGTGTCCCAGACGTCTACGCGAGCTACCTCGCCGGACGTAGCGTTTGCCCATAGTCTTGGGATGTCTACACTTTGCGACAGCTTTTCTGCCAGTCAGTCTATGCTTAGCGAGGAATGCGCAGAGGTCGAGGCTAAAGTGCTGGAGAAGACTTTTGCTCACCAGCTCGTGTACAATAAGGATGGGCAGATCAGTGGCGGAACGCTGCCAGCTCTTATTGAGCGTCTTACGACCTACGATTCAACGCCGGACGCTACATTCGTCTCGACTTACTACCTGACTTTTCGCTTGTTCGCGACACCACGAGAATTTGCGCAGGCGCTGATTGATAGGTTCAACTACGTTGGCAACAATCCCCGTATTGCTGGCCCGGCCCGCCTCAGAGTCTCTAACGTCTTCAAAGGATGGCTGGAGTCACATTGGCGACCCGACTGCGATACTCCTGCACTTGAGCTGATCCTCCCTTTTGCGGCGAGGCAGCTGCAGCTAGTACTTCCCACTGCCGGCAAAAGACTTGCAAGCTTGGTGGAAAAGGTCCGTGCTGTCGATTCACCCCTTGTTCCTCGCCTGATTTCCTCCATTGGGAAAACGAATACTTCGATTGCGACATACGTAGCACCTGACGTTCCACTACCAGCGCCAATCATATCCAAAAGCCAGCTTGCAGCGCTGAGGAATTGGAAGCACGGTGGCAGCAACATCAGCATCCTTGACTTCGATCCGCTTGAACTTGCACGCCAGTTTACTATTAAGGAATCTCGGATATTCTGCTCAATACTGCCAGAGGAGCTACTTGCGACGGAATGGATGAAAAACTCGGGCTCGAGGGCTGTGAATGTTCGAGCCATGTCAAGGCTCTCAACAGATCTCGCAAATCTAGTCGCCGACTGCATACTCCAGCTTGATGATACTAAGCAGCGAGCGAGATTGATCAAGCGATGGGTGAGGATTGCGTCAAAGTGTCTCGAGTTAGCCAACTATGACTCCTTGATGGCTATCATCTGCTCACTCAACTCATCTACCATTCTTCGCCTAAAGCGTACGTGGGAGCTGGTCTCTTCCAAGACTAAGGCGACCTTGGAACACCTCAAGGAGGTTGTTGACGTCTCACGGAACTACGCCATTCTCCGACAGCGCCTACAGAATCACACTCCTCCCTGTCTACCATTTGTAGGTACTTATCTTACCGATCTTACGTTCGTCGACGTTGGGAACCAAACAACACGCCAGCTTCACAGCGATGGATCCGAAGACAGTGTTGCCGTCATCAACTTTGACAAGCACATGAAAACGGCCAAAATCATCAGTGAGCTACAACGATTTCAGGTTCCCTATCGATTCGTGGAGGTCCCTGAGCTCCAGACCTGGATGCAGGACCAATTGGTCCGTGTCCGCTCATCAGATGAGAGTAATGTACAGAGCTACTACAGACGCTCTTTACTGCTTGAACCACGGGAGCAGATGCAAAACAAACCATCGCCTGTAGCATCACAAACTTCAAACTCTAAAGACAAATTTGAGCGCTTCGGATTTGGATGGGCCCATTCGAAGGCGTCAACGCCAAGGGCGACCACCCCCATTTGAATTCTGATTGTCGTTCGCTCTTTACAAAACCTACCGTTCTACGTCTCTCCTTCCGACAATGTCTTCGGCATACGTGGGACGGCAGGCGCAAGATGAAAGGTCTTTGAGGATTCCGGGGTTGGCAGCGCCCATGCATTGTTCATTTCTCACGAGGCCTTGTTTGCCTTGGTGTTTATATTACCTTTGTACCTATCATACCAAAAGCCAGCGTCTGTGAGAGCTACTGTATCTTTTCAAGTTGTGTGGTCGAGAACAGCGGGTCGACCCGCATTACGGTCAATGAAGGCGTTACTAAGGTATCTATTCGCTCAGGATACCCCAAAGGTTGTGCTATTTAGATTTTGTAGGCTGCCGGTGTCAAGGCGGATAAGATTACATTCAAGTTTGGCAAGATTAAGACCATTATGAGTGAATCTGCAGGTCACTCATCATTCAAATTACTTGTGATTATCGAGTCGTGTCGTGTCGTTTCGTTTGAGATAGTCAAGTCACGTGGAAAAGTGAAAGCGCTCTGCGGGTCGGGTAAGGTAGGTATCTAAGGTACCTTAGGTATCGTACCTCCGTGAAGATGATGGATGAGTGCATGTTACGCTTCACGAACGAAGAAGCTGTTTCAATTGATCTTCACGCTCTACTGTGCGCTGGAACCACATATCCCCACTAAAGTACTACATGAACATGCTGCAGCACCTTCCCCATATTTTCTTGTTATATAACCACGCTTTCCTATTGCCATATTTACATTAGAAAATTCCATAATGGCTACATCAAAGGACATGAAGCGGAGTACAAGCTTACGAGACGGATCGTTGTCTCCCCCCCCAGTAAAGCGGAAATTTGAATCTACCACGACAAGTACGGGGTTATAAGCCCAGACAGCCTCTGATCATCTTGCTGAGCATCTGTGATAGAAAAAGCCGTAGCGAACTTCTTCGCCCCTTTGTCTAAAAAGGAGCCCGAGGCAATTAGCTGGCGTGTAGTAAATAGCACATTGCTCGTTGGAAAATATTGCCCCCACCCTGTTGACAAGGCAGCCGAACCACCTTTGACGAGAAGAAAAGTTGCAGCTTTCGATCTAGTAAGCCCTCCCGTGCATCCTAAGGGTCATGTAGAAATGGAGTTGATTTAATACTGACTTCTTGGATTCAGGATTCAACGCTCATACAGACAATTTCCGGCAACATTTTCTCGAAAGACGCTTCAGACTGGCGATGGTGGCACCCGAGGGTCCCAGTTGTTCTGAGAAAGCTACATGCAGACAAGTGCGTGATTGGGACCGCTCACCGCACACTTCTCTATGCAAGGATGGCTGACGAAGGTGGCAACATAGCTATACTATCGTTATTCTTACGAATCAAGGCAGCCTAGGCCTTCAAACCGATCCAAAGACTATCAAGAGCGACAAACGGAGCCTCTCACTTTTCAAAGCAAAAGTTAGTTCCGTATTCAACCAGCTTGATTTCCCTATTGCGCTATTCGCCGCTACTGGTCGAGATCAGTATCGCAAGCCACGAATTGGAATGTGGAATGAAGTGCTTGAAGATTTCGATCTAGATGACCATGAGGGCCCCGACTTGGAGGAGTCTTTCTTCATTGGTGATGCCGGTGGCCGTCCAGCAAGGACCTCGGGCAAAGCTGACCATTCTTGCTCGGACAGGTGATATCATGAAAGGTCTGTGGTCAAATTGCACGAGCTGACGAAAGAGCCAGGGACTTTGCAACAAATGTGGGCATAACTTTTCATACACCTGAAGAGTACTTCCACGATGAAGCACCACAATCATACACAAGGGACTTTGATCCAAGCACGTACCTTCATCCAGTATCTAGCACGTCTACAGATACGAGTAAGTCTAACAAGTTCAATAAAGAATATACTAAGACTGGTTCAGCTCCCATTATCATAGAGAAGAAGAATCCTCGAGACATTGTCCTCTTCTGCGGCAGTCCGGCCTCTGGAAAGTCAACGTTTTACTGGCAAAGCTTGAGACCACTCGGCTACGAGCGGGTCAATCAAGATCTCCTGAAAACTGTAAATGCCCTCCACAAAAGCCTCTACTTCTCGCAAGTAAATAGTCAATAACCCTAGCTAATGTCGGTTTTTCATAGCGCGACAAATGCCTCAAAATGGCTTCAGCATTCTTATTAGAGAACAAATCAGTAGCTGTCGGTAAGTTTTAGGGCTCTCCAGCGCAAACTACCCTTACACAACGATCCAGACAACACCAACGCCGACCCAGAAACTCGCGCCGTATGGATCGACCTCGCCCAAAGGTCCAAAGTGCCCATCCGATGCGTGCACATGACCGCTCCAGCGAAGCTCTGCGAGCACAACGACACGGTTAGAGCACTATCGGACAGCGTCTTCAATCCCGAGAAGAGGGCTATACTTCCGCATTCTGCGTTTGCGAGCTTTGCGTCCAGGTTCAAGGAGCCGAAGGTTCAGGAGGGGTTTCAGGATGTTATACGGGTCGAATTCCAGGTAGTAACCCCCCGCGTCTACATTTTTTTGGTGCAAGGGCTAATGGGTAGATGGAAATAGTTTCGGGGGGATGAGGAGCAGCAGAGGTTGTGGAGTAGGTATTGGATTTAAGCATGGTCACGTTGGCGTGGTCGTTGTTTTGATGCTGCTCATCAGTGCTGGGAGGGGTTTTCGGGTTGCAGTGGTCGATTACTATAGAGATCGTGACTGCAATACAGTATATTAAAAATTAGTGAGAGTCTTATTGATCTATTTCGAGTAACCACACCTTTTCCTTCATCTTGTCTGTTGTGTTAGGCACTACTTTTACGAGTGAGGGCGAAG
>JAABUR0100002873.1_pt1 | contig 25281 bp, 28 predicted proteins | sample 5560091 | NCBI WGS metagenome assembly JAABUR01 (sample SAMN10711879, study PRJNA513375) | rock metagenome | isolation source: Antarctica rocks | place: Antarctica: Victoria Land, University Valley sud
GACCGTGAGCGCGCTCGCGCTCCCATCGGCGCTGGCCAGCGTCCCGCTCACCGCCGTCGTCCTGCTCTGCATCGGCCTGGGCTGGAGCTTTGCGTACGTCTCGGCCACCACCGAGCTCTTGGGCAGCGCGAGCCCCGCCGAGCGCGGCCGGCTGCTCGGCGCGTGCGACCTGCTGTCGGGGCTTACCGGCGCCGGCCTCGTCGTCCTCGCCGGGTACGTGCTCGACACCGACGGCGTCGAGTACGTGGCCGGCGGCGCCGCGCTGGTCGCGGTCACCGCGATGCTCCTGATCGTCACGCGGCTCGGGTGGTCGAGCTGACCCCCGCCCGGCCGGCGGCGGTCGTCTTCGACGCCGACGGCGTACTCGTCGACACCGAGCCCGCCTGGGCGGCGGCACGCACCGCGCTCTACGCCCACCACGACCAGCAGTTCGGAGCGGCGGCCAAGCGCGAGACGCTCGGGACCGGCGTCGCCGGGACCGGACAACTCCTCAGCCGCCTCCTCAGAGCGCCCGCCCGCGCCGACCAGCTCGCCGACGAGCTCCTCGCGCTCCTCGTCGATCAGGTCTCCGGCGGACCCGTCCGCGCGCTCCCCGGCGCCCTGGAGCTCATCGGCGAGCTGCAGGGCCGACTGCCGCTGGCCGTCGCCTCCAACTCCCCGCGGGCGCTGCTGGCCCGGACGCTCGAGGCGACCGGACTCGCGGGACGCTTCGACGTCGTCCTCGGCGCCGACGAGGTGCCCCGCCCCAAGCCGGCCCCCGACCTCTACCGCACCGCCGTCGAGCGCCTCGGCGCACAGCCCGGCGCCAGCGTCGCGATCGAGGACTCCGCGCCGGGCGTCGCCGCCGCGCGCGCCGCCGGCCTCTACGTCATCGGCGTCCACTCCCCCGCCGACGCGCCGCTCGACGCCGACCAGCTCGCCTCGCACCTCGACGACCCCGCCCTCCGGGCCCGCCTCGGCCTGTCACCCACGTGTGATGCCGTAGTGTCCCCGACGCCCGGGTAGCTCAACTGCTAGAGCGATTCCACCGTAAGGAAGAGGCGCTGGTTCAAGTCCAGCCCCGGGCTCTACGGCGACGGCACGCCCGCTACTGCGCCGGCTGGCCGACGCCCGCCGCGCGAAAGCTGCTCTTCATTGCTCGCCCGCCCGACCAACGACCGCCGGGCATCGCGCGAACGGACGCCCGGCCACGTGGCGATCTCCCACGCCGGTCGCGTCTCCAAGAGCTCGTGGCTCCCCTCGCCCCCTGGGCGGCGACATTGCCTCCTCGGTCGGTGTGCAGCACACTTAGTTCGTATCCGCACATCTCGCACGATGTTGCTTGACTTCGGGTCGCGGCTCACGCATGGTCGGCCGCTGCCGGTCCGGCCGGATTTGAGTGCATGGCGATGCGTCTACGCGCTGCGTGCCCGCTCGATCGCCGAACTCGTATTCGTGATCGCCGCCGCAGGGTCAGGCGCGCGCCAAGAGGAACTTCAAGGGAGCTTTGAATGATTTGCATCACAGGTACCAGACGCCACGCGGCACCAGCCACAGCCAACGCGGGCACCACACTGCGCATGGCAGCCAGCGCGTCGCGCGTGGCCCTGGTCGCGGTGCTCGCGGTGCTCGCGGGCTTGGCGCTGGCGGGCCCGGCGCTGGCCTCTGCGGGCCGGACCACGCGAGAGTCGGTAGCGACCGACGGCACCCAGAGCGACGCCGGGATCCAATCTTCGAGCCAAGATGCATCGACCTCTTCTGACGGCAGCGTCACCGCGTTTAGCTCAGCGGCGACCAAATTCGTACCCAACGACACCAACGCCGTCGCCGATGTCTTCGTCCACGACGACGGAACCGGGACGACGACCAGGGTCTCGGTCGCGACCGACGGCACGCAGGCCAACGGCGGCAGCTTCCTACCTTCGGTGTCGGGCGACGGTCGCTTCGTGGCGTTTCAGTCCGACGCGACCAATCTCGTCGCCGACGACACGAATGGGCGCCGTGATGTGTTCGTCCGCGATCGGACCGCCGCAACCACGACTCTGGTGTCGATCGCCCCTGGTGGCGGCCCCCTCACCGGTGACAGTAGTAGCGCGTCGGTCTCCGCTGACGGCCGCTACGTCGCGTTCGTCTCAAACCTGTTCTCGACCCCCGGCGACGCGTTCGTCCGCGACCTGCAGACCAACACCACCACCCGGGTGTCGCTGACCAACGACGGCCAGCAGGCCACCGGCACGCCCTCTTTTAGCCTATCGGCGATCTCCGCCGACGGTCGCTATGTCGCCTTTCTCACCGCCGCCGCGCTGGTCTCGAGCGATACCAACGGCTTCGGCGACATCTACGTCCGTGACCGGACGGCGGGGACCACGACCCTGGTAACGGTGGCCAACGACGGCAGCTTGGCCAACGCCCCCGCGGGGGGGTCCCCGCAACGTGGGGCGATCTCGGCTGACGGGCGCTACGTCGCGTTTCAGTCCCGCGCGACGAACCTGGTACCGGGCGACACCAACGGCCTGCCGGACATCTTCGTCCGCGACCTGATCACGGCCAAGACCGTCCGGGTCTCGGTGGCCACCAACGGCGACCAGCTCGGCTTCACCAGCTTCCCGTCGATCTCCGGAGACGGACGGCTCGTCGCCTTCTACTCCGCCAACGACAGAAACGTTCTCGTTCGAGATCGCGACGTCAGCCGCAGCGGGACGCTCGACACGCCCGGGAACACCGCGACGACAGTGGAGTCGGTCGCCAGCGACGGCACCCCCGGCGACAACACGGGTATCCGGCCCTCCCTCGCTTCTGACGGTAGCCGCGTCGCGTTTCAGTCCGACGCGACCAACCTAGTCGACGGCGACACCAACGCCGCCACCGATATCTTCACCCACACCCTCAAGACCGGTGTCAACGTGCTGACGGTGGGAACGACGGGCCCGGGGCGGGGGACCGTGACCAGCAGCCCGGCGGGCCTCGCGTGCGAAGGAGCGTCCTGCGCGCGCGAGTTCACTACCGGCGCCACCGTGACGCTGACCGCCAACCCGGCTGCGGGCTCGGCGTTTACGGGCTTCAAAGGCGCGTGCACCGGCACCGACCCCTGCACCGTAACCCTCGACCAGGCCCGGTCGGTGACTGCGAACTTCACGACCGCGTTCGCGCTGACCGTGGTCAAGGACGGCACCGGGCAGGGCACCGTCACCAGCACCCCCGCGGCGATCGACTGCGGCTCGAACTGCAGCGCGGACATCGCCGCCGGCACCAGCGTGACACTGACTGCGACCCCCGCCGCCGGCTCGACGTTCACCGGCTTCACGGGCGCATGCACCGGGACCGGGCCATGCACCGTGACCCTCGACCAGGCCCGGTCGGTCACTGCGACCTTCACGACGATCCCCAGGTTCGCGCTGACTGTCACCCGGGGCGGGACCGGGCAGGGCAGCGTCACCGGCACCCCGGGGGCGATCAACTGCGGAACGAGCTGCAACGCCGACTACGAGACGGGCACCCGCGTCACGCTGACCGCGACGGCGGCCCCCGGCTCGACCTTCACGGGCTTCGGGGGCGGGTGCACCGGCACCGCGCCCTGCGTCGTGACCGTCGACCGCGCCAAGACGGTCACCGCGACCTTCCTGCTGAATCCGGTGACCGCCCCGCCCAAGACTGACCCGACCCCGACCCAGCCGCCTGTGACCCAGCCGCCTGTGACTCAGCCGCCGGTCGTCAAGCCCCCGGTCAAGATCGTCCCGCCGTCGCGCGTGAGCGTTGCGGGCTTCACCGCCCGCGTCACGCCGCGCCGTGACCGCCGCGCCCCGTACCGCTTCACGATCAGCGGCGGCGTCCGGCGGCCCGCCGGGGTCAGCGCCTCGGCCTGCAAGGGCGGCCGTGTCTCAGTCCAGACCAAGGTCGCAAAGAAGACTGTCTCGACCCGGCGCGTCACGCTGAAGGCCGACTGCAGCTACCGCGTCAGCGTCACGTTCATGAACAAGCGCCGGCTCGGCCGCGGCCGGCTGACGCTCAGGGTCAGGTTCCTGGGCACCGCCCGGCTCAAGCCCAAGACCGCACGCACGCTCTCCGCCCGCGCCGGGTAAGCGCCCCGGGCCGGGCGACACCGACGGCTTGAGACTGCCGGTGAGCGGCGATAGTCGCTCACCGGCGCAGCTGATGCGCAGTGCGTCGCGCAGAGTGCCCGGCACGGTACGTTCCTACACGCTGTTCACCGGCTATGCCCCCGGCGCACATCCGCAGAAGATGGGTCCTTTCAGATCCTCGGAGACCAATGACCCTACCTCGGAGACCAATGACCCTACGTCGCCCCACGCTGCTCGCCTGTGCCGCCATCGCCGCCTGCGGTGTGCTCGGTCTTTTCGCGGGCCCGGCCGCCGCGGCCCCGGGCGATCTCGATCCGTCGTTTGGCACCGGCGGCCGGCTGGTCGCCGACGTGCGTCCCGGCATGGACGACTTCGCGCCCGCTATCGCGGTTCAGCCCGACGGCAAGATCCTCGTCGCGGTGCGGGTGTCGAACAGTCTGGACTTCTCGCTGCTGCGCTACGAGCGCGGCGGGCGATTGGACGCGTCCTTTGGCACGGCGGGCCGGATCAGCACCGGTGCCATCGAGCCTCACGACGTCACGGTCCAGGCCGACGGCAAGATCCTGGTGGCGGGACGAGACATCAACGACAGAACCGGTTCGCGCTTCGCCCTTGCGCGCTTCGGCGCGGACGGCAGCGTGGACAGCGCGTTCGGCACTCAGGGCAAGGTCGTCTCCACGTTCCCGCAGACAGGCGATGGCTTCTCCTTCAGCATCGCCAAGCGCGTCGCGGTCCAGCCCGACGGCAGGATCGTGGCATCGGGCCAGACGTGCGAGACCCGGTTCGGCACCCCGCTCCGCTTCATCGCCGTCGCGCGCTACACCGTGGACGGCACCCCCGACGCGGCGTTCGGCACCGATGGCCAGGCGAAGGTGCGGGCCGGCGGTGACTGCTCGCAGGACGAGCGCGAAGGCCTGGCGCTGCAGGAGGACGGCAAGCTCGTCGTAGCGGTCGGCAACAGCGGCGACTTCTTCGTCGTGCGCCTGCTCGGCTCGGGCCCGGCGGCCGGCACCCCGGATCCCGGCTTCGGCACGGCGGGATCGGGATCGGTCAGCACCGACGTCCGCGGCAACGACGTCGCTCGCGACGTGGTGATCCAGAACGGGAAGATCGTCGTCGCGGGCTCGGCCGAGGACGGCGCCGGAGGGGGCTTTGCCCTCGTGCGATATCTCGCGGACGGCAGTCTTGACGCCGGCTTCGACGGTGACGGCAAGGTCGTGACCGACAGCGGCGATCTGAGCGGGACGTTCGCCGTCGGTCGCGCGCTCGCCGTCCAGGACGACGGCAAGCTGCTGGTCGCCGGCTGCACCGCGAGGTGCGGCGACGCCTCGAGCTTCGCGCTGGCGCGCTACGGGCCCGACGGGGCGCTGGACACTGGCTTCGGCGGCGACGGCACGGTCACGACAGCCTTCGGGGCCGGCCGCAGCTTCATCCACGACGCGGCCATCGACCCCGACGGCAACAGCCTCTTGGCCGCGGGCGGGGCGCTCGACGGCGGCGACATCGACGTCGCTCTCGCGCGCTACACTCTCCGGGCCGCCCGGGCCGCCGACCTGTCGCTGGCAAGCACCGCCACGCCCGATCCCGTCACGGTGGGCGGCAGGTTGACGTACACGCTGACGGTGACCAATCGAGGCCCCGATCCCGCAAGCTCGGTGACGTTGTCCGATGCGCTGTCCGAGCGTGTCGGCTACGCGTCGTCGTCGGCCACCTCGGGCACCTGCGCTCCGAGCGCGGACGGTCGCTCGGTGTCCTGCGCCCTGGGCAGCCTGGCCGGCGGCGCCAGCGCGACGGTCGTGATCGTCGTCAACGCCAAGCAGGCCGGGACCGCCACCAACAGCGCAGCGGTCACCAGCGCGACCGCCGACGCCGATCCCGCGAACAACTCCTCCTCCACGAGCACGACCATCGCAGCGGCGCCCGATCCAGCCGAGCCCGGCCCGGGCCCCGGCCCCGCACCTGGTCCCGGTCCCGGTCCCGGCCCCGCACCTGGTCCCGGCCCCGCACCTGGTCCCGGTCCCGCGCCTGGCCCGTCGGTGGTCGTCTCGAAGCCGGCGCGGGTGAGTGTGGCGGGCTTCACGGCCCGGGTCTCGCCCGCCCGTGATCGCCGCGCGCCGTATCGCTTCACCGTCAGCGGCGCGGTCCGTCGCCCCGCCGGGGTCGCCGCCTCGGCCTGCAAGGGCGGGCGGGTCTCGGTGCAGACGAAGGTCGGCTCCAAGACGATCTCGACGCGGCGCGTAACGCTGAAGTCCAACTGCACCTATCGGGTCGCGGTGACGTTCGCCATCCAGCGCAGGCTCGGTCGCGGCCGGCTGACGCTCAGGGTCAGGTTCCTCGGCAACGCCCGGTTCAAGCCGGCCGCGGCGCGCACGCTATCGGCCCGCGCCGGGTAGTCGCGCGCATCGCTGCCCCGCGGGTCGCGCCGGCGATCCGCGGGCGCAGCGACGGTCGCCGCCGACGACGGCGCCCGACGTCTTGCCGGCGCCGCACTCGCCGCTGATGACGCCGATCGCCCGCTCTGAGATGCACCAGCCGATCCGCGCGACCGCGTCAGCGTGCGCGCCATGGGCGTGCAGCATCCCCGGCGCGAGGTCCTAGCCGAACGGCACCCTGCTGAACCCGTAGTGCGCGCGCAACCGGTCGATGCTCATCCCGTGCTCCCTTCGTTGATATCACGACCGTCGTTAACTGCCACGCCCGTCGCCTCTACGAGTCCAACGGCTTCACGAGCACGCGGGTTAGCCTGCGCGCGCCGACGTCTCGGGCAAGGTCGACCGCAGCCAGCACAAGAGCGCGGCCAAAGCCTCGTCCTTGGCTCGACGGATGAACCGCGAGCCCTGCGAGCTTGAGGACGCGGGCGTTGGATGCGAGCGGCAGCGCTCGGGCGAGACGTGCGTGCCGACCACGTGCTCCGAGGTGGTCGCTGCGCGGCGCACCGTCGCTCCGCTGGACCGGCCGGGCCAAGCCCAAGTCAAGTACTAGGGCTTGGTCGTCCTGGCCTCGATCGCTCGGCTCGATGCGACCAGATATACGCCTACGTTCACATAACGCACATTGTGGGGTATCCACTTGACCGGCCTAGCGAGGGTGCCGCGCCCCGTGAGCGACGGCGCTCAGCGCCGGACGTTTCCGTCGCACAGGAGGCGATTGAGCCGCGTGCGGAGGTATGGAGCCTCTGTGATGGCGACCTGCGCCGCGGAGACCGATTCCGACCAGTCACCGTCGAGGGCCGGTTAGATGGATACCCCACAACGCACATTATCGAGCGTGAAAAATGGGCCCTTCCGAAGACTCCCACGACGATGATCTACGGCAAGTGGGCGAACGACGACGAGCGCGACCGCGCGATCGCCAACAGCGTGTTTGCGTCAACCCACGGCGTCGCCGAAACGATTGCGCCCGCTTCGAAGGATCCGGCGCTAAGCGCTTGGGGAAGCCGGTCGGTACGTTGAGCCGGCGTGCCGGTCGAGTTCCTCCTGGTCGAGGTGCCGGCCGACGCCGCCGACGAGGTTATCGCCGCGCTGCGCGGCAGCACGATCAAGGACAAGAAGACGACCGTGCGACGCGAGCGCTTCGGGGGGAAGTAGCCGGGAGCATGCCTCGCGTCCGGTGTTGATTGGCAGCGCTAGTCCCCGAGATCGAGATCGGAGGCGCTGGTATCCGGTGCCTGGTCGCTCGTCTCTGACGTCCGTGCAGCGTCGCCGGCCGGTGGCGGTTCGGGGCGCGGCGCTGCCTTGGGCCGATCCGGAGGATCGACCTCCCTGGGCGCTCCCTCGTCGCCGTTCGTCGCGCGGTCGCCTCCGTCCCCTGCGCTTGGTCGATCGGGGCCGCGCTGCTGTGTGGCGCCGTCCGCACGACGACGTCCCGCGCGCCCGACCGTGGGCAGACTTCCCGCTCGGCTGGGCGCACGTCGTTCCCGAGACCGCCTGTCGGCCGGGTGCGCGAGCGAGACCGTGTTCGGCGCGGCGCTGGAGCGTGCCGCCGGGCGGGCTTGTGGGAGTTTCGCAGTTTGCACGGGCGGCGCCTTGTTGAGAACAGCGCGCGGGGTAGGAGGGGATGCCCGGTGGTGGAGCGCGCCTGCCGTGCCGACCGACGAGGCGGCCAGGACGGCCACCGCGGCGACCTTGACGCCCAGGGCGGTCCCTGAGGCTCCGATTCCGGATGCCGCGACCGCGGTCTGGTGCTCGCCGGCCCAGCGGGCCGCTTGGAGGATGACCGGCCACGGCGTGAGCACGCTGACGGCCGCGCGGACCTCACCGCGGGCGCGGCGCACCAGTTGACGCACGGCGGTCTCGCTGACGCCGAGACGCTGCGCGGCGTCGCGGCCGCTGAGCCCGTGGATCGCGGTCATCGTCAGCGCGCGTCGTTGCGCCTCGGGCAACGCCGCTATCGCGGCCAGTGCGCCGGCGGCCGTCAGACGGTTCTCGGCGGTCTCGTCGGTCAGCGTCCGCGCCTGCGCGGTCGCGGGCAACTCGCTGTCGCCGTAGCCGCGGCGCGCAGCCATGTTGATCGCGGCGTTGTGGACGACGCGGTGCAGCCACGCGCGGAGGTCAACGATCGGTTCGTTGCCGTCGAGCAGCGTGCCCCAGGCCATGAGCATCGCGTGCTGGACGACGTCCTCGGCGCGGTCGGCCCGCACGACCCTGGCCGCGTGGGCGCGAAGCTCGCCGCTGTAACGCTCGTAGATGGCGTCGAAGGCCGCCTTGCTGCCATCCCGGGCGAGCAGCGAGAGCCGCGCATCGGACTGCGCACGCAGCACGACGCCGGACAGCAGCGGCCGCAGCCGGCCTCGGGGCGGGTTCGCGTTCACCGGCATGTCCGCCTGCGCTCCGCGGCGCGCCACGTCAGCAGACTGACACGCCGGCGGCGACGACGCGAGCACCCCGGCGGTGCTGCCCTGGACACCGGCGAGGCAATCGTGACGTCACCGATCGGCCCCGCCGCCCATCTCACCACCCACCACGGCACCGCCGATGTCGCCACGTCACGCAGCCGCTTGACGACGCGCTCGTTGCGCGTCGTCGGCGGCAGTGCGAACGCCGGCCGATACCCGCTCTCGTCCGGCACCGCCGGCCACGGGTATCGGGCAGCCCGCGCGGCCCCGGCCTCCCGTGCGTAGTCTGACGGGGATGTGATCGGGTGCGCGTCACGGGGGGTCGCGGTCAGCGCCGCGCGGTCCAGCGTACGCTGGAGCGGCAGACGAGCCTGCCCGATCGGTCTAGCTTACGCGCCGCGTTGAAGGTCGCCCGCCGCCTTATGGTTCCCGAGGCATGGCGGCCGGAGATCCTCCCGGTGATCGTCGTTCGGACCGCACCGTTCGACGCAGCGAATGTGGCGCTGAAGCGACGACCGTGACGCGGAATCCGCGCGAACCTCGCGCGCGTCACGAACCCGGAACGGCCCGAGCACACGAAGCGCGTCTGGAAGAAAAACGACCGCACGCTCGTCGCGGTGGCTCGGAAGGTCACCTTGCGCTTCTGCGAGGTCTTCCCGGCGAAGGTGACCGAGCTCCCCGTCGCCAGCCCCGGAGCGACCGGCAGCCCCAGCGACACGATCGCGACGAGGATGATGAGGCGTCGATACATGAGAAGCGTCCTGTCGTCGGAGGGTCGACAGGCGCCCCGGCCCACGGCCGGGGCGCCTGCCCATTGCTGCTAGCCGCCCGACCAGCGGGCGACAGACTCAGTCGCCGGACTCGGTGTCGGCGGGCTCGCCGGCGTCGTCGGCCTCGTTCGCGTCGGCCTGGTCGTCGACGCCGTCGGCGTTGTCGCTGACCTCGTCCTCCTGGTTGTTCTCGCCCTGGGCGTTGGTGCCGTCGGCCGCCTCGACCTCCGTGGCCAGATCGGCGTTCTCGACGTCGCCCTGCTCCCCGGACTCCTGCTCGTTCTCCGTCTGCGGATCGACGACGGGCGCATTCGTTCCTGCCGCGGGTCGCGTGTCGTCGCCGCTGCCGGCGCCAAAGGCGACCGCCGGGCCGGCGATCGCGAGCGAGACCACTGCGACCGCAAGCGGCAAGAGCTTCTTGGCTTCCATGATGGGTGAGACTCCTTCTCGTCGGGTGCCGGCCTGATGATCGACCGACACGCTGGTACAGCTAAGACCGGGCAGCCCGCCCGTTGTGACAACGATCGGCCCGTACCGCCCGCGACATGGGCACGACTGGACGGATATCGCGTGACTCGTAGCGGCGTGGAGGGTCGCGATGTCCACGACGGCGGGCCGCAGGCGCTGGATGTCGCGCCGGGTCGGCCCGTGAGGAACATTTGGAACGAAATCCGGCGGTAAGCGGCGCTCCGTCAGGCGTTGGAGCTGTCGGCGCGGGCGGCGGTAGCCTTCGCGGGTGTGAGTCCAGGAGCGCCCGACGGGCAGGCGGTGGTTCTCGATGTCGCGCAGCTAGAGGCGCTACTGACCAAGACGTTTAACGTCGGGTTGGACGTCGGTCGTGGCAAGGATCCGGTGGCGCTGGTGCGCCTACGGCTCGCGAAGGCCTTGATCGGGGTCGCCGAGGCCAACGCGCTCGCGGCCGAGTCGATCGCGATCGAGCGCGGCGTCGGCACGCAGCAGATCGCGCAGACCGAGGCGCTGGCGTTGCATGCGGCGGCGTTCAACGGGATGCCCGACCCGGTGTTTCACCTGACCGCCCGCGCGATGGCGATCGTCACCGGGCTCGCCGCGGTCGAGCCCGATCCACGCGCGCCCGACAACGACGTGCTGCTGGATGCTGCGCTGCAAGCCGCGACCGGGCTCGCGCAGTTGCTGCGCTTCCGCGGCGCGTGCGCGACGGCAGAGAGCGCCGCCGAGCGCGAAGCGGCGACCGCGTGTCTGCTGAGCGCCGAGACCGAGCTGACGAGGGCCGCCGAGGCCGTGTCCGGGCTGTTGGAGCTCGCCAAGGTCAGCGCCGCGGCCGGCCGCACCGGCGCCTCGGACCTCAACTGAGGGTCGCAGCGGCCCCCGTGGGGGCGCGGTCGGCCCGCTCCGGGCGGCATCGTCCGGCCCGCGTCCTACCGTGGCGCGTCATGAGCACAAGCGCCAAGGAGCACCGCATGACCAAGCACGAGCTCGCGCGGCAGATCGCCACCGACGCGGGCATCACGGCTGGCCAGGCCGCGAGCGTCGTCGACGCCGCGTTTGACGCGATCGCCGGTGAGCTCGCGGCCGGGCGCGACGTCGCGATCGCTGGCTTCGGCAAGTTCAGCGTGACCGAACGCGCGGCCCGCAAGGGCCGCAATCCCGCGACCGGTGAGACGATCCAGATCGCTGCCAGCCGCGCCGCGAAGTTCTCCGCCGCCGCCGCCCTGAAGGCGCAGCTCAACAGCTGACCGCGCCCGGGAACTCGGGTGCCTAGCGTGGGTGCGGGCCGCCGATGACCGGCCGCTCGCGTGCCGGGCCGCGGCGCGGTGCGAGCATCAGCCGGCCGGCCGCGGTGATCTTCCACGCCCTCGTCGAGCCGGCCGCGACCAGGACAAGGCCGTCGCGCTCGAGCAACACGAGCGCTTGCGTGACGAGGTCCGGTCGTCCCTGCCACGGCGCGGGGCACATGCCGCGGCGATCTGGTAGGCACTGACAGCTTGTCCGTCGTGCTCGTCTTACGCAACGGGTAGTCGCGCGCGCGAGGCTCGCGCAGCGCGCCGTCGGTATCCGGGCGCTCCGCGAGCCAATCGATGTACGCCGACACGGGCACGCCGATCGACGACGCGCTCTCCCAGGCTCGGACCATCGCAGCCCCCCGCGTTCACGCCACGACGGTCACCGCCAGAGCGCGTACAGCCAGGTGACGCCGCGGGCCTTGCTCATGACTTTGCGTGGCGCCGCAGGGCCGGCGGCGTGCTCTGCCAACCGGGTCGGGCACCGTGATCCACTGTCGTGCAGCATCCCCCCACGTCGGGGCGCCGCCGACGAGAATATGCTCTGGCGACGGCGCGGCACGTCCCCTGTCTACCGCTCGGGGCGCACCGACGCCCGTGCTGCAAGCGACGCTGCGCGCCACTGCACTAGGGCTTCGACACGAACGGCAGTCCGTAGCGCTCCACGCGAAAGACGTGTGAGAAGTCCTTGAAGAGGTCCGCGCGGTACAGCAACGCGACGTCCCCAACCTGGCTGGCCTTATGACACGTCCAGGCTGGGCGTCCTTCGAATGCGGACGGTTCGTCAATGTACGTGTCGGGCTGAGTGACCCACAGCCAGCGGTCCATGGCCTGAAGCCTAGTCGCCCAGTCGGCCAACGAGGCGCACTCGCCCGCATGCTGCAGCGACCCGATCGGCCTCACGCTCAAGCGGCATCGATCGGTAGGCCCGGACGCTATAGGCGGACTCGCGAAGTTGCCGCCAGGAGATCCCGGCTTCGCGAAGCTCTCGCGCCCACAGCTGTTCGAAGAGCCGGTGGCCGCCAAGCCGTTCGACCTGCACCGCATGGGCCAGTTCGTGCCAGAGGATCGAAGACGCTTCGCGGGGAGTGGCGTGACCACAGACCGACAAGCGGTGTCCGGTCTCACCGAGGCGCACGTAACGTCCGCCCTGGTCTGACATCGGACCGTACTTCACGAACGTCACGCGCACGGGCGACGTGAGTCCAAGCTCCACGCGAGCCGCCTCAAGAGCCTCTTCGAGAACAACCAACCGCCTACGGCGGAAACCGAGAGAAGTAGACCGCGCGCCGGCCAGGGGCCGAGCTCTCTGAAGGTGCATCCCTGCATCCTTAGGCACGAGCGACCCAAATTCATACCCGCGTCTCCAGCTTCTACTAACGAGGTCCGGACGTGCTTTGCAGGTCCGGGAACCGCTTCCGCTAACAGCGAGCCGAGCGTTCGTGGCGCTCATGGCACTTCTCGCACGCGCGGGCGATGTCGCGGACGCGAAGAACTGCCCACAAACGCCAATCGGACGACGCCTAATGCGTGTTAGAGGCCGCAATGGCCGCCGTTTTGGCGCCGTTACTCAGGAGACCCCCGTGACACGGCGGGCGTCGTTCCGACCCGGTCACCCCGGACCCGACGCAGATCCGACGCTACGGTGGGCCGCGTGGCGTCGCGAACCCAGGAGACTCAGGCCGACGCGAGGCTCGACGCGCCGGACGGGCCGCGCCAGGCGCTGCAGACACGCTCCGTCAGATCCGTTCCGCGGGCCTGTATGTCAGCTTCATTCCATTCGGTGGGATGCGCTCCGATGATGTCCTTGTTCAGCATCAGAAGCGAGTGCCTCTCCAGCAGTGTTCGCTTCCCGAGTCCGGCGTCCTTGCCCTTCGGGGCGACAACGAAGGCTTCGTCGTCGGTCCACGGACGATGCGAAAGCGATCCGTTCAGCTTCGTGCTGACCAGCGTCAGGTTGCCTAGCGTGTTGACGTGCTTGGAGCGGATCGATGCTGCATCCGCAGTGAGTGGTGGAGTCTCGTCCCAGTGCGTCTGCCAGCTCGTCGGCATGACGTGCTCGATCTCGAGCTTGCCCGGCAGACCAACCTGCTCGTTCTTCTCGGTCCGGAGCCCTCGCTCGATTTCCTTCAGCACGACACGTAGACGTCGTTGCTGAACGTTGCCGTAGAGCCGGACACTCGGGAGCTGGCCGACCATGTCGGCGTCGGACGGCCAGACCCGCGCGTCCGCCGTCTGCCCCGCCAGGAAGCTGTGAACGGCGTCTCCCGCGGTCGCTGCCGAACCGCTGTCCAAGGAAACGAGCATCGCGACCATCAACTTGTTGACGTCCTTCATGGTCATTCGCAGCAGAGTCCGCCTAACCACCCAGCTCTCCAGAGCGTCAAGCCCTGCCTCGACCTGCGACGCGGGGACCGCATGGTTGTCCGACAGCATCCACAGCAGCAGCGGCGTGGTCGCTGCCAGCTCGAAGGCCTCGATGACCGTGGCATAGAACCGACCGGCGGTGGTATCCGGCGCAAGCTCTGCGAAGGAGCGAAAGGTGTCGGCATCTCGCCGGAGCGCCCGAAGGAAGTCTTCGGCATCCTCAATGCCGCTCATGCTCTTCAACGCGTGATTCCGAAATCGTCGGAACACCCCGTCGGTCGGGATTTCCTCCTTGGTGCGCATCGTCAACCAGTACTGCAGGAATATGTCGATGCGCGAGCGCAGCAAGCGGCCTTGGCTGATCTGGTGCCGCCACCACTCCTCGTCGAGCTCCGCCCAATCCTCGGCCCACTTCTCGGTGTCGGCTCCGAATTCCTCCGCTCGTTGGAAGACCCAGTTCTTGATGAGGTCGGCGGCGAGAAGCGGCGTCCCTCGGTCGTTCAGCGTCTCGAAGATCAACTGATCGTCGTCGCTGACGCCGAGATTGATCGCGACCAAGTACAACCGCGACGCAAGAACATCCGCGAGGACGGCGGCGCGGGTCGCTTGGTCGGCGAGCACGGGCTCTTCTTCATCTCCGCCATCGACGACCCACCGGCGGACCTCTCGAGCGAAGAAGGCGTGCGCTTCGCTGATCCGATGGTCGCCCGTGGGCGCGGTCTCATCGTCCATCGCGGCCTCGAAAGCAGCGCGGTCCGAGCGTGACGGCCAGAGCTTGAACCGCTCCTTCTTTCCGTCGAAGCGCTTCGCCCGGTTGAGGATGAGCTCCTGAAGCGCTTCGGCCTCATCCTCGTAATCGAGCTCGTCGACGACGGTGTGCGCAGCGTCAAGAAGGATCTGCAGGGTCGTCATTCGCTGCTGTCCGTCAATGATCGTGGATCGGGCGACATCCCCGGCGTGGTGGTTCGTTTCCTTGATGACGATCGCGCCGAGGAAGTGCGCTCCCCCCTCAACCTGCTGAGACTTGCCGCCTGCGTGGACGACTCCGGCGGCGACGCGCTTGACGTCGGCCCACAGCGGCGCCCATTGATTCTCCTCGGTCCAGACGTAGGGCCGTTGGAATGACGGGATCTCGAACTGGACGCGTCCCGCGAATAGGTCGTTGGGCGTCAGGGCTTCGGCCTTCATGCTGGGAGTCTTCCAGGCCGATCGACCGTCGTCTTCTCAAGCACGCAGCCAGCGTCGCAGCGGCCCTTGCGCTTGAGGCCATCGAGCATCAACGCCGCGAGGCGGACATCGGCCAGCGAGCGGGCCATCAGCGCGCGCAAGTGCTCGCCGGTGCGCCCGACGAACTCGCGGCTGACCGCCGACTTCGAGCTCGAGCGCTCCGCGTCGAGGACCTCCCCGACGGGCTCACGGGTGCGCGCGAAGCGGCGCGTGGAGACGCCGGCGAGCATCTGCTCCAGGACGACCTTCGTCAGCGGGTCGCGGTCGGCGAAATGCGTGTAGTCGTCATCGCGACCTCGCCGGTCCCGTCGCTGGCGCACGGCCGGTTCGCCGGCGTGCCGTCGCGGTTGCAGCTGGAGCGCTTCTTCGTCCTCGACGACGATGATCTGGGTCTTGTCGGCCGTCGTCGTGGCGATCACAACCGGCTGGGCTTCGCGGTGCAGCTGGCGACCGTTCGTTTCGTGGGCGCGTTCGCCTGCGCGCCGCGCTGATCGCCAGGCGACGTAGTCCCAGAATGTGTGGCGAGGGCGTCGTCGACAACGGACTTTCGGCGTGGCGCTGGTGCGCCCTGGAGCCCGGGGCCGGACGAGATGGTCTGCCTCCGCTCGATCGCGGGCTTCGCTTCCGCGTCCGATCGGCGCTAGCGTGAGGCACATGTCTGTGGCGGACCGACACGATCGGGAAGAGGCTGCGGCCCGCGTCGTGCCTGATCTTGCCGACCTGGGCACGATTCGCGAGCAGGACCTCGAAGAGGCACGGACGTCGTCGGAGCACCTCGAGCGCCGTCGCACCGCGCGTGCAGCAGTCGTTTCGCTCGAGCGCGACGGCCGTCTGCTGATCCGGTAGCTCACAGCGGCATCCACAGCCGGCGGACCCCGTTACGAGGCTTGTCGCGGGTGGGGCGGCACCCGCGACTGATCCACATCGCCTCGGTCTCCGGGTCGAACGGGTCGAGCATCAGCGCACCGACGCCGACGTACTCCTCGACCCTCGCCGCTATGCCGAGTGCGTACTCGAGGATCGCGCCAGGCGGCAGGTCTGCGTCCGGTCGTCGAGCGGCCTGAGCGAGCAGAACGGCCGGCAACGGGCGCCGCTCGTTGGCATCAGCCGCCTCGAGCTCCGCGGGCTCGAGCTTGCCGAGCCCGACCGAAAGCGTGAAGAACGCGAGAACCTCGCCCGCCGCCACCCAGACGTAGGTGCGGGCCGAACCGTACTCGTCAAGCGCCCGCGAACGAAGCCACGCGGCCGTCGTCACTGCCGCCGGCCGCTCCCCGGCGTCGAAGCGCCCGATCGCCTTGACGAGCTCTACGGGGCACTCCCCGCGGCGCGGCAGCGTCACCAGCGAGGCCGGCGTCCCGCGCAGCGCGGCCAGCAGGCGCTCGGCGCGGCCGCTCACGACGGCACCTCAGTGGGCTTCCAGCGCTGGAGGCTGCCCAGCAAGGTGTAGTCGTTGATCGTCACGGTGTTGAAGCGCGCGCGGTGGTCGCGGACCTGGCGGCGGTGGATCGCGAGCATCCCGTGGGTCTCAAGCCCTTCGAGACCGCGCTCCAACGTGTCGGCGCTGATGCCGTACCAGTCGCTCGCGCGCTCCGTCGGCAGCTGGAACCACGGCTTGCTCGTTGACTTCGACAGCGCGATCAGCATCACAGTGGTCTCTGCCAAGTCGAGCTTGGTGTGCCAGCCCTCGGTAAAGAACGCGAACGGCAGGTAGAAGAACTTGCTCGTCGGCTTGGTGTACTCGGTGTCCTTGCCGGTCTCGTCGCGGCGGAAGACGCGCAGGTCGCGACCCTCGCGCTTGGTCTCGACGAGGTTGTTCTCCCTCAGCCACTTCCAGTTGCGCGAGACCGTGCTCTCCGCGCTCGGCCCCGAGCGGTCCAGGGTCAGCGCCCAGCTGGTCGCTGGCATCTTCTTGTCCCAGGGCTTGCTGCGAGCGATGCACATCAGCAGCAGGTAGAGCTGCAGCGCGAACAGGCGCCGGCCGAAGACGAACTTGTGCAGCGGGCCGGGCTCGAGCTGCCCACCGATCTCCTGGCAGAACGACGAACGGATCGAAACCCGAACGCGCGTCTGCTGCCCCAGCAGCTCGGCGCGCATCGACGCCGGCGTGAAGACCGGGTCGTCGGGGATCACCGGGGGGAGGACCAAGGTCGCCGGTGCAGCGGGCGGAGGAACAATGTCTTCAGGCATGTCGTGAAGGTAACCGTCTTGGCGGGACTTCGTAGCGTCAAGCACAAAGTCCGATTTGCGCTCTGAGCGGGAGAGCTATAGACGCGCGCGGGGGCGCCTAGTGAAGACCCGAGAGAAGGCCAAAGGGAAAGCCGAGGGAAAGCCTAAGCCAATCCGACCGCCGACCGCCGTCCGTCAGCGCCCACCGGCGCAGCGATGACGCCGAGCGCGATATTCGCTTGCTCGCACCGCGGGGTCCAGCCCGGTCGGGCGAGCCGCGTCTCAATGCACGTTCCCGACGCTGCGCAGCGCGCCGCGGGCAGGCGGGGGAGCTGCGGGCCGGACGCCCAGGGTCTGCTCGACCAGGTCGGCCTGCAGGTAAGTGACCGCTGCCACATCATCGGGTCGCAGACCGGCGGCATCCGCGGCGCGAGCCAGGAGCACGGGAGCCTCGGGTGTCCCGAGCGCCGCGCCGTCGCGGTCGCGCAGCTCGTGGCGGTTGTAGTTCTGCATCGCCCGTCGGAACGCCGCCTCGCTCATCGTGCCCATCTCGCGCGAGCGGTAGAGCAGCGCCTTGGCCGAGACGCCCCAGTAGGCGCGACGAGAGAGCACCTCATCCCACGTGCGGAGGTTCGGGACGAACCGGACCAGATCACCGCGTACGGCGTCGGCCGGCATCAGGAAGGCCGACGCGAACATGTGGGCCTGGCGTTCCTGTTCGATCGAGAGCGAGTCGGCGTCGGAATGCATGATTAGGTGACCGAGCTCGTGGGCCGCGTCGAAGCGCGATCTGGCCTTATCGCTCTTGTCCGCCCATAGGATCACCACCGGCCGATCCCCGAACCACCGGGAGAACGCGTCGAGCTTGCGCCCGTCGCTGCGCAGGCGCGCGACGATCACGCCGCGGGACTCAAGCAGGCGGACGATGTTCGCGATCGGGCCGGGGGGGACGTCCCAGTGCGCGCGCGTGGCCTCGGCGATCTCCTCTATCTCCTCGCGCGTCCCGGCCCCGACCGAGAAGCTCGGCACGTCCGCAGGAGGCAGCGCGATCTTGCTGTCGAGGGCGTCGACGACGTCGACCACGTGCTCGGCCAGCGCATCGGCTCGGTCCCGCTCGCGCTGACTGGTGGACCGCAGCGAGCGAAAGAAAGAGCGCGAGGAGAAGTCGGGACGACGACGGCCGGGCGCACGCAGCAGGTAGGTGGGCGGCACGCCGCACGCCAGCGCCAACCGTGCGAGGACAGCGGGGCTCGGCAGCGTCTTGCCGGCTTCGTACTGCGTGATCGACGTCGCCGAAACGCCGACGCGGTCGGCGAGGTCCTTCTTCGTGAATTCGTTGACCCAGCGCGCGAGCGTCAGACGCCGCGAGTCGAACCCGCCGGTTGTCATTCCCTGTTGTCGCGTTCAGCCTCGCCTGGCGCCCGCGGCGGAAGCGGGGGCAGCTCGGCTTCGGGCAGCTGGTCGTAGGCGGCCTCGTCGCGGTCGATCTCCTCGTCGCCCGCGGCCTCCTCGAACTTGCGCGGCGGCAGCGACGGCAGCTCGGCCTCGGGCAGCTGGTCGTAGGCCAGCCGGTCCTGGTCGTTCGCGGCGACATCGCTGGCGGCGTAGCGGTCGTAAAGCGCGATCTTCCAGTTCCACGTCGTCGAGTTCGCCAGCACGCCGATTCCCAGCCGCACCAGCCCGTCAGGGGCGGACTCGTGCATCAGGACCAGCCGATTCACCGCAGCCTCATCGCAGGTCTCGAGCATCAGCTGGGACTCGTCGACGACGCGCCTCTTGGTCGCCGAGCCCTGGACGCTCGGATGCTCGAGGCCCTCGCGGGCGGAGTAGAAGCAGAATGCGATCCCGCGGAAGCGGATGTGCAACGCGTTGTCCGTGGTGTCACAGCTCACCTCGAGGTTCGGCTTGAACCGGACGATCGTGCGATTACGCGCGCGGCGGTAGAGCAGCTGACCCCGCGAGGTCGAATCATCGAAGCTGTCCGTGCGCGTGTCGTTGGCGACGTCCTCGGCCGCGGCCTCGATCTCCTCCGCGATCGCCACGGCGACCTCGATCATCTCTTCGTCAAGACCATGCTCACGCAGGGCGGCGAGGGCGTTCGGGGTGGGAGAGATCATCAGGCCTTCCGGAGTTGCCAAATGGACGCTTGAAACTAAAGCACCTGCCGCGGCGGAACGTGACCCTGTAGAGCGACGGTCGAATGACAGTTCGTCGTCAGGAGCTCGCCCGAGCATTTGGTGGGCTGATCAACTATCCAGGTCCACCGCGCCTCGCCACGCTGATACGGCCATGATGGAACCGCATGAGTGCTGGTGCCGCCTTCGACGCGTCAGAGCCCGGCCGAGGCGACGGCTCGGCCGGAGCGGTCGCGCGAGTCCTCAGGGTGCTGCGCAAGGTCGCAGATGAGGCGCAATGGACGCAAGTGATCGCGAGCATCGCCGCTCAAGACCCCGAATTCGCATCCGGTCTGGCGGCCGCTTGGATCGCCGCGGCTCCGAACGAGGCCGCACGCAAGTCGCTCGGTGTGGTGCCCGCGCGCGTGAGTTGCCGGGCCGAGCGTACCCTGACCGACGCGGGCGGCGGCGACCAAGGGCGAGTGGATCTGGTCTTCAGCGACGATCGGGGCGACTTCACCCTGCTTTGCGAACTGAAGCTGCACAGCGACTATGGGAATCTGCAGCTCGAGCGCTACATCACCGCGCTGACCGCCATGCCCGCCCGGCGCAAGGCGCTGACCGCGGTTACGACGCTGCAGCCTCAACACGGCGAGGACGCAGTTGCAGGCCGCCCGGAGTGGCTGGGTTCAGTGCGGTGGGCCGACGTCTATGACCGGATGTCCACGGTGACCCCGGCCGACCCGGCTCTAGCCGCGACGTGGCGGGCGATCCTCAGGGTGATGCGCGAGACGGGAGACTTCGGCCCTATGGATCTCAAGAACGACGTCGTACTCGCTTGGGCGCGCCGCGACGAGGCCGAACTCGCGCTGCGCGCGGTCCTCAACAACCTGACGCTCCCGGCCCTCGCCGCGGTCCGCGAAGCGGTTGGCACGGGACCCGGAGACGAAGCAGCCGCGAGCGTGCGCTTGAAGGGCAAGACGCAGCAGGTCTTCTCGCAGAAGAACCGGATGTTTTTGCACTACGCCGTCCCGCGGGCGGTCGAGGAGGCGCGCCTTCGGCTGCAGGTAATCGTCTGGGACGGCCTGCCGTACTTCACCGTCGAGGCCCGCTACGAGCACCCACTCGAGCAGATAGCCGAACGCCCCGACGTCGCCCAGGCAACAGCCGCCCTCATAGCGGCCAACTTCGAGTGCGGACGCGATGCGACGGGCTGGTACTGGACCCACTCCGCCGACCCGGCCGACTGGCTGGACGGTCCTGAAACGGTCGCGCGCATGCTGAGCGTCGTCCGGCAGGCGCTTCCAATCCTCGCCAACAGCGGCATCTTCGACGCTCTTGCCGAGCTGCATCCCTCGACGCTCGAGAGTTCGGTGGCACCCGGCGCGGACGAAGGCTGAAGGCAACGGCGATCGAAGGAACGGTCGCGATGGACGGTCTCGACGAGGTCGTCCACGCGTCCTCGCCGCTTACACCGGCGAAAAACGTTACGTTGACATAAGAAGTCTTATCGAGCATAAGAAATGCCTGCTCAGCGGCACGTTCTGACCCGGGCGGAAGTTTTCCTCGCTATCGCGCTAGCGGCGTGATCAGGCGTCGATGAGGCGGGAGTCAACTGTGCTCCACGGGGACGTTAAAGCGGGCGGCCAGCTCGGCGGACGGTCGCCGGCGACGGGAAGGAACTGCTCCTCGGGCATCAGCGCTTCGCGGGCGTAGCGCTCGGCGATCTTGTACACGCCGGGAATAGGATCAGTCCCTTGGCTTGACGCTCGGCGCGCCTTCGGTGGGCCATCGCGGAAGCCCGAGATAGTCCGAGAGTTCGTCCCGTGTCCGCTCAGGGTCATCGGCATCGACCCGCACGCCTCTCAGTGAGCGCGGAAGCCCGTCGAACGGGCTCTGAAGCGGTGATGGCGAGGTCGCCGTGTGGTGAACGCCTCTGACGATGTCGAGACCCGTCAATCCGGTCAGGTGCCGGAGAAAGTTCAGGTCGACTTTGGCCGGCCAGCCTGGACTGTCGAATCCGACCCGGATCGTGAGGCCCTCTAGATGCGGCAGGCGTTCCCAGGCGACCGACCGGATGAGACTTTCTACCGATGCGGTCAGCTCGTTGCGTCCGTCCGCAACGAGGATGAGCATCCGCAGCTTGGGGCTGAGCTCCAATCGCTCAGGGACGGTGATCGCGCCGAGCCCGTTGAGCGTCAGGGTGTCCAGTTCGGCGAGTGCGGCCAGCGGCGTCAGGTCCAGACCGGAGCATCGCTCAAGGCTCAGCCATTCCAACGGCAACCCCTCCAGCGGCGAGAGGTCGACGCCTTCCACTTTGGTCAGTCCGACCGAATCCAACTCGGGGTGATCCGCCAACGGCCTCAGAGCAGCAGGCTCGTTCTTTATTGCGGAGACGTTGATCGCACGGACGCGCGTGTCCGCGAAGGAGTAGCGGAGCAGACTGCCGCGGGCGTCGTAGGAATCGTCTTCTGGCGCGATGTTCGGTGTCCGCCGAAGCTTTGTCGCCATCAGGCGGGCCCTCCTCGGGCGGGATGTATACGTCCGTAGGCCAGGTGCTTTGCTCCGGTCAGTGGGGCCGTCACCGCGAGGTGTCGCTCGCGTCGATCGAGGCCGGCGCAGCGCCCCGCGACGTATCCGATGAGGGTCTCGTTCGTGAGGGAGTCACTCCCGTTGCAGATCGACTTCGTCACACGATTCCGTCGGGCAATCCCAGGATCGCCGCGAGTTCGAAGTCGACCGCGAAGAGTCCGGTGGCTCGTTCGTAGCGGAGCGCGCCGCTCTCAAGGGCACGGACCCACGTCATCACCAGGTCCGCCAAGCTCGCCGCGACCGGCAGTGCCGGATCACCGGTGTGGACGTCGAAAGAGAAGACGGGCGCCAGAATCGCAGAAGCCGTTTCGAGTGGTAGGCGCTCGCTCATGACGAACGGCAGCCATGTGTCGCGCCAGAGGATCTCGTCTGGCTCAAGGTTCTCGCGGAGGTTCGCGAGCATGTCGTTGCGCTCCTCGATCACCTCTTCCAGCGAGCTCCAGAACCATTCCGGTCCGATACGGCCGAGTTCCGCTTCGGGGACACCGTTGCTGAACCGCCACCAGACGCGGGCCTCCTCCGGGATGGCGATGCCGTGCGGTGCGATGGTGGCGTCGATCTCACGATCCGTCAGGCCGGGCTGCAGGTGGTCGACGACAACGGCCCCTTGGGCGCTTAGGGCAGCGACGTAGGTTGCGAGGATGTCGGACGTGAGTTCGCTCACTTCACACTTCCATTGCAGATAGGAGCGCTGGGCAAGGGTGAGAACGAAGGAAGCGCGATCGTCGACGGGGCACCGTCCCTCGCCACACCGCATCGAGTGTAGAACCGGCCGGCGGTTCTGCCCGCGACTAAGTTCTGGCGCGCGTCGATGCACGGAGCGACACGTTTTCGCCCATGCTCGTGCCCGCGTTGAGCGGCCACCGGCCGGCCCGGGCGCTGGCGCGTGGCGTCGCGGTGCGCACCCGTGCAGGCCAACGATCATGCGCCTGGCTCAGCACGCCAACCGCGCCACGCGCGCTGCCCACGCCGGCGCCAGCATGGACGCCGGCCTGGCCGATGTGGTGCCGCTCGGCTGCGCGCATCCGCACGCGCTGCGTCATGGCTACGCGCTGCGCTACCTCTCCCAGGACGGCGCGACACTCGCCGGCCTCTCACGCGCCCTCGGGCACACCACGATCGCGACCACCGCCCGGTACCTCGCCGCCCACGAGGCGGCCCGTGAGGAACATCCGTACGAGAAGTCACGCTAAGGGAGCAAAGCACGGAAAGTCCCGATCGAATCCGAGGAACGCCTGCTCCGCCCCAAGACCCAGAGCATCGCGATCCGCGCTTAGCGTGACTTTGCGCTCCGTTGTTCCTCACGGGCCCTGCCCTCGAGCGCGATCGGCTCGATGCCGAACGACTCCACCGGGCCGGCGACCACCGGGAACGTCTCCTGGCCGTCTTCGAACTTCCCGACGAACGCCACATCCAGGCCGAGCCTGTCGCGGACGAGCTCGAGCACCGCGGCGATGGGATCCTCGGACGCGCCGGACCGTGGATCGGCGGAGTGCCCCGCCGGCAGCGTCCGCGCACGGGACGAGGCGGGCGTCGAGCACGGACCGGCCTCGGCCGCACTCAGCCGCTCGGCGTACCGGCGAAGGCTGTAGCTCTTCTCGCTGACGTCGCGGATCGTCACCGGCGCCACCGTCGTCACCGACGGCTGGCAGCCCTACCGCAAGGCCGCCGCCGAGCCCTACATCCACGAGCGCGTCGTGGCGCCCCGCGTCAGCGCCTCAGAGCTGTTGCCCGGCGTGCACCGCATCGCCTCCCTGGCCCAGCGCTGGCTGCTGGGCACCCACCAGGGCGCCGTCGACGAGACCCACCTGGCCAGCTACCTCGACGAGTTCGTCTTCCGCTTCAACCGCCGCCGCTCGCGCAGCCGCGGCCTGGTCTTCTATCGCCTGCTCGAACTGGCCGTGGGCCACGACCCCGTCCGCTACCGCGACCTCATCGCCACCCCGCGCCCCGCCGGCGCACGCAAGGGGCCGCTGCCCGCGGCAAGCCCGCCAGCCTCGAACGCCCACCCGCCCAGCGCCCGTGGCGCGCGACGCCACCCAGCTCCGGTTAAATGGATACCCCGTCGGACGGATATCACAGCGGACGAGCCTGATCCGCGTCTCGGCCGACCCCGCAGGAAGGAGCATGGCCCGCCTTCACGAGCGACTGCTGCACGTCGAGGATCGGACGCACTACTGGTTCGTCGTCCACGGCATCGCCCTGCTGCGCCTCGCCGTCGGAGCGATCTTCCTGGGCTTCGGCGCGCTCAAGTACTTCCCCGGCGTCAGCCCGGCGGAGAACCTGGTCGAGGCGACCACCGATCTGATGACCTTCGGCCTGATCCCGAGCGGCGTGAGCCTCGCCGCCGTCGCGACGCTCGAGTGCTTCATCGGCGCCTGCCTGATCTCCGGACGCTTCATGCGCTTGGCCATCTGGCTTCTGGCGCTCCAATTCATCGGCATTCTGTCGCCGCTGATCCTCCTGCCGGGCCGCCTCTTCGCCGGCCCCTACCACGCTCCGACGCTGGAGGGGCAATACGTCCTCAAGGACGTGATCCTCGTCGCCGCCGGCGTGGTCATCGCCGCGGGGACGTTCCGCGGCGGGCGCCTCGTCCGCGGCGATCTGCCTCCCGACTCGCGCGTTCTGGTTGTGGCGGGGCAGGATGAGCCGCAGGAGCGTCACGAGCCACCCGCGAACGTAGTGCTCAGCGGCTCGTCGTCGAGCCCTGCGTACCACGGTGAATCTCGGAGTTGGAGTACGAAGGCCGGCGTGCCGCCTCGCGAGCGGAGGACGCGCGCACCTGAGCGAGCACGGCACTGACCGCGACGCCCTGACCGGCGAAGCGCTCGCGCAGCGTCCGACCGGACGGCGCGGGCGCCGAGGCGGCGCGGAGGCGCTCGGCACGTTGGCGGAGCAGGGCCACGAGGTCGGCGGTGGGGAAGAACGGATCGGCGACGACCGCGCCGGTGTCGACGGACAGCGCGGCGAGCGGGAGCCCGTCGACGACGCCGAGCAGGAGCGTGCCCGTGGGCGCCGCCGCGCTGTCGAGCGCGGCGAGGCGTGCGACCTCGGCGCGGTCGTCGACGGTCGCGGGGCGGATCGCGAGGATGGCCTGGGGGACGTCGATGAAGGTCATGACGACCACGTTGTCACTCGTGGGGCAGTAGGTCCAACGACATTCGGCGCTCCCAGGTATAAGCTACGCTCATGCTCGACGTCCGCCGCATGCGCGTCCTCCGCGAGGTGGCCGCGCGGGGGTCGTTCTCCGCCGCCGCCGAGGCCCTGGCCTACACCCAGAGCGCGGTCTCCCAGCAGATCGCAGCGCTGGAGCGTGAGGCGGGAACGCGCCTGGTGGACCGCTCCGCGCGCGGGGTGACGCTCACCGACGCGGGCCGCGCGATCGTGCTCCAC
>JAABUR0100002875.1_pt1 | contig 25278 bp, 27 predicted proteins | sample 5560091 | NCBI WGS metagenome assembly JAABUR01 (sample SAMN10711879, study PRJNA513375) | rock metagenome | isolation source: Antarctica rocks | place: Antarctica: Victoria Land, University Valley sud
TTGCTGGCGATAGAAAAGCCGCCCCGTGCTCTACATTCTCTATCTCTAATACATATACCAGAATTTGGTTTAGGTGGACCGTGCGTTCTTGGATTCTTCATATGGCGGACCTATCGAGCTCAACGTCGTCGGCTTTATTATTTTCTTTGGTCTTTTTCTTCCTAAAACGAAGTAATCATACCCTCCAAATCGCATGGCATGTCGAGATCGATATCGTCTACAATATATCACCACGATATTTCCAGATATCTACTTACCTCACTCCAGCTGATAGCTTAAAGTATACTCCAAAACCACCCTTCCATCTCCATCTCCAAGAACCATCCCCCTTCCCACAGCCTTACGCGCCCCCAACACACGCACAACATCATCCACCCAAATGCTTCATCAACGATCGATGACATACCTAAAATCCAAAATCCAATTTGGCAAAAGAAGACACTGGAATAGTGCGAAGAAACATTCCCATTCAGTTGTCGACACTGAGAATGCTTGCTTCCTGTTACATGTGCCAGGGGGGTTGGGCTGGGTAGGAAAGGAAAGGAAAGGAAAGGAAAGGAATTTGCAGAGAGAAGAGCTCGAACCGTGAGCATGTTGTCAGGAAGATCGCCTTACGGAGAGCCGTAAGACGGTTATCGTTGTATGCAAAACCTTGTACGTTTTTTAGAATTTGTCGAGAGTCTCACCAAAATTAGTGATAAATCTTCAAAAGTGCAAAATAAGAAAACAGAAATTGTAAAATCAATCTCACTGTTCTCTCTCATGTCGTAGCATTAGAAATTGAAGTTATATTCACCTTAAGATTAGTTTTATCACTGCTGTCACTGCTATCAGTCTCAGTATGTTGTCATCATTCTTTTCAGCAATGCAAAGTTGTATTCATATTCATTTTGATCATTCAGACTTCACTGTCTTCATATTTAAAATCATTGAAGTCAACATGATTCAGATAAGAAAAATAAGAAAAGCATACATCATCATTGACATGATCATTGCTTTCATAAACAAAAGATCTTTCAAGCTGATTGACTATCATGCAAAGCAGCTCATTGAATATCTGCATCAATGTCTCACTGTTTATCAAGATAAAATGATCTGATTTTTGTTTAATGAGTTCAGTATAATCATTAATCAAAGTACTGTATTTAGACTGTTAGTCACATGAAAATGAAGCAAGAAACTCATCAAACGCACGACAGCTCAGCGAAGTAAAATTTTAAGAAAGAAGTGAAAGTTTCATTTAATTGATTGAACAGCAGATTAACTAATGTTTCTGAATGAAAGTGCTGCATGCAAGCGAACAGATAAAGATTAAGATCAACGCTTGAAGCTTTTATGCTGATTCACTGACTAGATGATCAAAAGTATGACTGATCTTTTATTAAAGTTTCTTTATACATCAGTCAAATGCTTAAGTGATCAAAAAGATGAAGCATACTGTCAATATATATGATAGAGAAATATATGACATAAGAGATGCATCACGACTTCATAATCAAGACTCTCTTTTTGAACTTCATGAAAATCAAAGTTCTTTTTCAATGCATTTCAGATGACTTTGAATCTCATTTTGTTATAATCATGAATAATGCTTGAATTTATCAATTTATCAAACTAAATCAGCTTTGTATGAAGTTTAAAGTATTGTTGATTAAGCTATTATCATACTCATCTGATTTCAATCTCATAGAAATTTTCTTTGCAATGCTGAAGATTGTTGAAATCATGTTTAAATATTCAATTTAATCATGTTATAAGTGAAATGATTTTTTTTTCTTACTCAATTCAACACTCATTATGAATTTATGCAAGATTTTATATATTGTAGTAAGCATTGCGCTAGCGTAACATTCTTTTCATATCTACTATTGCTTTTCTCTGCGCTTTATACTGTAACTGTTCTCAATGCAAAAACTCTATGAGCTTGTTTCTTTTTTGCTTTCTCTCTCTTTCATCTGATTCTTCAATGATATCACAGTCTAAAATTGATTCAGTATGCTTGTCAAGAGTATTATTCAAATGATTGTTGTCATCATGCTCATGATTTTTAGAAGCTTTCTCAAGTTCATGATGTTCTCTTTACATTGCATCATCTTTTGTTCTATCTTTCATTTAAAACATGTTAATAAAACATGCTTGATTGACATTTAATCTTTGTTGCATTTGCACATCATTGTAATAACATTGAGTACTCATTTCTCATGTAGAAATTGATTGAAGTCAATTTTTCTTATGCATAACTGCGTCAGTAATGCGTTGTGAGACTTTGCATGATTCTTGTGCAGTTGCAAATGTTGATGTATCATCTTTGATGTTAAATATTTAAAATGAGCTTCGTTGAATCTCTCTTTTCAAACTATTCTTCATGTTTATCTGATCTGTTTCTGTATGAGTGTCAGTCTTGTTATCACTTCAGTGCATTGACATTCAATCAGCAATAGAGACAAATTATGTACATCGTCAATCATCTTGTTCATCAATTTATTTTCAAGTACTTCTGCATGTCTCATCACTCAATGTAACTTCAGCATGATTTCTTAAGATTGAATGCTCTCATGCATGATTTGAACTCATTGCAAACATGTTTGATCTTTTGTTGATATCATAGCTTTCACTGTTTTCAAAGAAGTCTGACTATCACTGTATACTTTGTATATCTTTTCATGATACTTTTGATTCGCTGTCGCTATGTCTGTGAGATGTTTCACTTTCATGACTAACTCTTTCAGCTCATCATGATAAATGATGACTAAAGTCGATTTTCTCAGTCTCTTATTTAACTCTCAGTTCATTCTCATTATAATTGCTGTAACATCATCTTTACTGTTGCTATCATTCAAGTAAACTCTTTGCTTCAACATGAACATGTTGAGATTATGTTATTTTATTGACATTTTCTTGTTTGCAATTATAACTATCTTTGATGACTTTGATCAGAGAATCACTGTGTAGAAATGACTTTAATTTCATCTTCATCTGCTTAAGTGTTTCTTTCATTCACTTTTGCTTCAGCTGTAAAGATGTTTTACACAGCTTTGATTTTCAATCTCTTTTGAGTATCAAGTTGTTGCAAATTCAACGCACTGTCGAAGTGAAATGTTTGATTCAATAGAAATAGTTATAACTAAGACTTTAAAAATACAGAAGAAAGAAGATACAAAAGATAAGAAAATCACACTTTATATAGTAGTTATTCAGATTCAACGCTAGTTTCAAAGAGAATGTGTTAAAACACAAGAAAGATGTTTATTTAAAAGATGTTTGTAACATAAAGAAATGTGTTTATCATAAACATCTATTAATTACTTATAACACAAAGAAGTATATTTGTCTAGAAGATAATAAAAGCTGATTAGAAAATGTTAAAGAAGAAAAAAGATGTTGAGTCATATTTGAGTTAAATCTGAATTGATCTCTAAATCAGTTCTCAACTAGATTATTGACTAGTTTTAATCAATATGTAGTGAACTCACTAATGTTCATTGTGAATTGATTAAAATTTGATCTTTGACACATTTATAACATTATTGTTCTCTTTGAAAATTCATGTTTGCATGAATAGAATAAATGAAATGAAAAATTTTTCACTGTTTTTCAATTTAGTGTGACTTGTCTGAATAAAGCTTATGAAATTCAACTAGAACTTCTTTTGAGTTCTTGAATTCTTCTTTATCAATATAGTATCATTCATTGTTTCAATTTAATCTTGTTTATTTGATCTTGTATTATATTCAATCTTGATAACATCTAAAGTTCAAAATATTATTTATCTTTTAATGCTTATTTTCTTTAATAGTGAGAGATTTAAAGAGTTTTAAATGCTGTTCTGACAATAAGTTCTTAAAATAAGAATGTAATAGCTTCAAGCTGAACATTGAATGCAGCTACTTCATGCTTATTGATAAATGAAGATGATAGAAAATTTCAACTTTAACAGTGATTTGATAGAATTTTAGCTGTTTATCTTTTAAATCTTTACATGATTTAATTGTCTTTATGTTTCTAAAGAATAATCAAATTCAGTCATTTACTTCATAAATGACATCTCATTTATATTTATTGATTTGAGCTTTGATGATTTGCTTCGTCTTTTTCAATTGCTGATAATTAAAGATAAGAAGTTTCTTCATTCAAATGATAATATCATTGACTTTTCTAACTTTAAAACGTTCATGAGTGATTTTATAATTAGTTGTATCTGAATTGAAACTCATTCATGAGTGAAAATCTTTATTGAAGTAGAACGAAGTCATTGAGATGATGAAGAAGATATTGAAATTCTTGCTGAATTTCATCATTGATAATCATTTTGCTCAGTCATTCTGCATGTAATTGCAGTAGATTCTTAGTTTGCATTCAATATCTTGATTAGCTCATTTTAATTAATCATTGATCTCAAAATGATAAACTGTTGATAAATTAGCTGTGATCTTTAGTCACTTGCAAAGACTTTGTCACATGATTGATATGAACTGAAAGTCTCTGTTTGAAATAATAGAATTAAATAAATCATGAAGTTGATAAACGTTTCATAACATGATTCAAATCATTTCTTCAACTGAGATGTCATCGTCTTCTCAATGACAGAAAACATAGTAATGTTTCTTAATGAGACAACATATGATTGTGCAAATAACATTATAATCTTCTGATAAAGATAGTTTAATGATGAAGTTCATAGTGATATCTTTTCAACGTTTCTATGAAATTGAAAGAGAATGATGAAGTTTATTGATACTATCTTTAAATGTCTTACTTCATTGACAGACATGACAGTTTCAAATGTAACGTTTAATTATTGCTTAATGATTTAATCAATAGTAAAAATGTTGAACTAAATCAATAGTTCTTCAATTGTCAGAGTGAAAGATGAAAGACTGATCATGAATTTTCTTTAGCAATTTCATATGCATATTCTCAGAAATTCATAGTAAATCTTTTCTGAACAGAATGTCATCAATGAATGATAATGATCTCGCAGTGCTTCAATTCAATGCTATGTAACTTGAGCTTATTTTCGCTTATAGCTTGTTTATACTCATTGCAAAGCTCATTCATCTTATTGACATCTTTTACTTGCTGATAGAGATCAACTTCAGATTTAATAGCTAGAATATTTACTCTATCAAATGTCAGAATGATCTGATAGTGATTTTCAGTACGCTGAGTTAATTCAGAAACGTTGATCAGAAACGTTGATCAGAAACATTCTAATTAAAACATCAACTTTAATGTTCATTTTTTCTGATTGAAAAATGATCTGAAATATAAACTTGAATAGAATGTTTAAATAATTGACTTGACATCAAGTTAACTGTTTGTTTTTCATGAAGATTTTCAAAGTTTGATGATTGATAAACATCTGAATAAACAGTTTTGTGCATTTTAGCTTGAGTCTTCAATGTTCAAAGCAATAAATAATAGTTAGCAATTTCTTATTATAGATGTGATAATTGCATTTGACAGAAATCATACTCTTGCTGTAGAAAATCATCAAGTGAAGAACTTTCTCATCATTGTATTGTGATAGAATTTCATCTTTGACGTAGTCAGATGCATTAATTTCTAGAATAGTCTGTTGTTTTGAATCAAAATGTCGTAGAACTGAGATCAAGCTGACTTGTTTCTTTAAATCATCAAAAGCTTGAACACAAACTTTATTTTAAATAAAAGACATGTTTTTTCTAGTCAGCTGAGTGAACAATTTGACTAACTTCAAGAAATCTTTAATGAAACAATGATAGAAGTTAACAAATCTTACGAAGCTTTGAACTTCTTTTAGATTAATCAACGTAGTTCAGTTGACTATGACTTTCACTTTGATAAAATTTATACGAAGATCTTGTTTTGATACTATGTATTATGATTCTAGTCTTCGTCTAGTCTTCGCCTGATTTCATTCTAATCAAGTCTAGCGAGAATTTGATCTAGTCATGTTGTCATCGAGACTTTGCTTCATATGTGTAAGACATCAACTCAATCAAGCCTAGCACAAAACTGAGAAACATACATATAAGAATCAAGTTCTTTTCTGTAAATACTTTTCTTTCTTAGCATTTATCTATTAGTTAAATGACATCTCTATGACTCGCTTTAGATTGATCTCTAACAGTAGATAAATACTCATCAACTACTCTGCTATTGACGTGTAGATGATACGAAATAACCTACTTCGTTTATTCAGAAAATTCGCAAGAAATTCTTTGAATTACTTTCATTAAATTTATTCAAATTTATCAAATTAATTTATCTATCTTTATCTTCTCATCGTGATACGCGACAACGAGTCAGTCAAGTCATGAACAGCTTGCTTGCTTAAAAGCATTGCAAATAAACAAGTTTCTCTTATTTCTTTCAATGTTTCAGCGAAATCTCAGAATGTCACTATCTCATGAAACATCAACATGAATCAACAACTTCGTCAATGAGCTATTGATCAGTTAGACGAGATCATCAAGATGCTGATTGAGCTAAGAGATCAACGAGACATGACTTTGAAACTCAACGAGCAATGAATTGATCTACAGATCAATCACATCAAGAGACTTAATGAGTTAAAGATCAATCAAATGACAATAAACACTCAAGAAAAGATTATTGTTAAACTACGAGAGAAAGTATTGAGTTTAAAAAAGAGACAGCGTTCAGCTGATCAGTCTTAATCTCAACAGTCTATGAAGTCTCAAGCTTCTATCAAGAATCATACATGACAAGACTCGTTCACTTTATTCAACAATGATCATCACAAGTTCTTTAAGTTTTCAAATTCATTTATATTCACTGATAAAGATGAATCAACATGAGACAGCTGAAGAATCAAGATAAACAACAAGCTTCAGACAAATATCAATCACTTCAATAATAAGAATATCTGTATTGTTTATGTGATATCTAGACTAGAAGATGATGCTGCTGAGCACATCTTTGCTTGACGTTGACATGATGCTTTGCATTTATACATCTCAATTGACAAGCTATTTGAGCATCTGAAAGAAATATACGATGAACTGAATAAGAATTGAAAGTGTCGTTGCAAGTACAACACTCTGAGACAAGCAGACAAGTCTTTCAATGTCTTTTACTTTAACTTTATGAAGCTATTCAGTTATCTCAAATACAACGATTGCACTCTGATGAACGATCTTCAGAATAAAATCAATAATCGCTTACAAAATACTTTATCAGTCTGTTCAAAGAATTTTACTTCGCTCACTCGCTTAAGAATCTTTCTTCAAGATGTGAATAGTAAACAACAAGTCAATTATCAGCTTTGCAGCGAACGTTGCACTGTTATCATCAAAGTCACTGTTATATCTGACAAACGCGCTACTACTTTCTTGTCAGCAGTGATGACTTCAATAATCAATTATGTTAAGTTGATTATCTCTTCTATCTTTGAGTTAGCGAGATCATTAATCATCTGCTACATCTGCAAGATTCTTGATCATTTGTTCAAGAATTGCTTTCAGCTGAACAAGATTAATACTTCTGCATCTTGTGCATTCATCTTTCATTTACATGAGATCATCATTTCGAAGAATAAAGAAAATGAGAAAATGTCTTTCAAGAATAATGAGACAAAAAACTAGAGACTTTCATCAAAGACGTGATGAAAGATGTGTTAATTTCTTCAACAATAAGCATGTTAGATGATTTTTTTGCTTCTGAATCTTTGACTACTGAATGTGTACTTTCTAGCAATGAAATTAGTTACTCATTAAAGTCATTGATTGACATTGAAGCTGCTGACTATTCGTTCATTGATGAAGTGATTGCGCATATTGTTTGTGATCAGTTGCAAATCGAGTCTCTGACTTTGATCAAAGCGAAATCAATTCGAGAATTCAATGATTATTATGCTAAGAAACTCATTATTTATGTCATTTATTTGAATCTGACTGTTTAAAATCATACGATTGACACAGCTTCTATGTTGATCACTTGATTAAATCAACATCAAATGATTCTTGAAAAAACATGAATAAACAAAATTGACCTAGTGATGAATATGCAAATCGATTTTCTTCGATTTTCAAATTTCACTTCTAGTCAGAAATCGATTGTTTTACTCTCAAGCAACAAGATAATCACGAAGCAGAAGAGTTTGACTTCTACTCATATACTGAAGAGATCTTTCACTACATCTTAACTCAGTCTGAAATCACTCTCTTTCAGTCAGTTCAATGAGAAGTCAGTTAAACTAATTGAACAGTTAAAATCATGTGACGCGACTTTAACTAACGTCAAAAATTCTAAGTCAACGTTCAGTCTGAAATCATTCTCTTTCAGTTCAATGAACATAGCAATGATAGAAACAGCAACATATAAAATGTTAGTCAAATGATCAGATGTCAAGATCTTTGCTGTTATTGTCTTGAAAATCGATTGACTTATAACTACAGTTGAAAATAAGTCTGAAGAAGTAAATCTGCATGAGCTCTCTTACATTGAAACTCTTGAGAAGATCAAAGTCAAGCTTTTTCTCAAGTATCATGACTATCTAGACGTGTTCAATTGAGCTATGATCAATCAACTATCATCTCATTGTTTCTATGATCACAAAATTAAGTTGATTGATGAAGAAATATCTTCTAGAAGCAGACTTTATTAGATGTTCAATCACAAACTTCAGAAGATAAAGAAATATTTGATCAATTATTTAAACAAAGAATTCATTTTCTTCAGCTTCGCACTCTACGTCTCGTTCATCTTGTTCATTGAAAAGAAAGATGATAGTCTGCGTTTCTGCGTTGATTACAGAAAGCTCAATGCATTGATCAAACGAGATTGCTATTCTTTGTCATTGATAGATGAGACTCTCGCTTGTATACAAGAAAGCAAGTATCTGACTTGATTGAACATCATTGTCACGTTCAACAAACTATGCATGCACTCAGATAACAAAGATTTGACTATCTTTATTATCTTCTTTGACTCATACAAATATCATGTAATGCTCTTCAAATTAATCAACGAATCTGCGTTCTATCAACATTATATGAATGATGTATTGTTCAAGTATCTACATCAGTTTTGTCAGATTTATCTAGATGACATTATCATTTACAACAAGATCTTGAAGAAACACAAGTGACATGTACGATTGATCTTGAATAGACTACAAGAAGCTGATCTACAGATAGACATCAACAAGTGCGAGTTTCATGTTCAGAAAACTATCTTTCTAGAACTCTTGATATTAATCGAAGAACTGAAGATAAATTCGCGAAAGATGCAAGCAGTCGTTGATTAATCTACATTCAATAATCTCATTCAGATGCAGTTCTTCATTGACTTCTGCAATTTCTATCGATGCTTCATCAAGAACTTTTTAAAGATTGTTCATTCAATGATTTAACTCACTCAAAAGAAGATCATATTTGAATGAAATGAAGTCTGTCAGACAACATTTAATCATATGAAGAGATGTATAATTGAGACTTCTATACTACGTCACTTTGATCAAATTCATGAAACTATTCTTGAAATCAACTCATTCAACTACGTCAATGATGAAGTTCTCTCTCAATATGATGATGAAGAAATTCTACATTTGATTGCTTTTTATAGCAAGAACATGTTTTCTGCTGAATGCAACTACGAGATATATGATAAAGAGCTGCTGATCATCATTTGAGCATTTGAGCATTGATGATTTAAATTGAAACTGATTGACATTTCTATCAAGATGTTCATCAATCATCAAGCACTCATCTCATTGATGAAAGATAAAAAGCTTAGCAGATGATAAATGCGTTGAGTACAAAAGCTCACTGATTTCAACTTCAAGATAATGTATTGATCTGATAAACAGAATATCAAGATCGATGCATTAACTCGTTGAGCTGACGCTGTGCTCAGAGATTCAGAAGATGAGTGCATTTGCTATCAATGAATCACTATTCTGACTTTGAATTGAATGAAAATTGCTGATCTAAAGAAGAACATCAGTGAATCAATATATAAACAGATTCTTAAGATTAATGAAATCGACAAGAATTGTACGCTACTTCGCGAAGCAATAGCAAGAGACGAGACACAATATGAAGATATCAAATTAAAGAATTGTTGAACTCAGAATGAAATCTTGTATCATGATAGTCAGTTATGAGTCTCGTTCAACGAGCTTCTACAAATGAATCTGATTCGTGAGATGCATGATTAATCATCAGTTGATCATTCTGATATTCTTAGAACTGTGAAAGTCATAAAGCAAAACTACTATTAATTATTCATGCGAAAAACGATGAATCAATATATTTGAAACTGCTATATTTGTCAACGTTCAAAGACATTTAGAAATAAATCAAATAACTTGCTTCAATCTTTATCAATATTTGAACAGCGATGACAAGACATAGCAATGAACTTCATTATCAATCTATTTGATTTGAGTAAGTACAACGTTATTCTGATGATCATCTGCAAATTGTTAAAAGAAAGACATTATATTTCTTGCATCATTGATGATGAAGATATCACTGTTGAAAAGACAGCTGAAATGCTGATTCAATGAGTATATTGAACTCATGATTTATCAAGCTTCATAGTATCTGATCGAGATTCGCAATTCATCTCTATACTATGAAAGTTTCTTTGCAAACGACTGAGCATTTTTCTTCAATTGTTCATCATTTATCATTCTCAGATCAATGATCAAAGCGAACGAGTTAATCAAAACGTTGAGCGATATCTTTGATTCTTCTGTTTATATATGCAGAATGACTGATTCAAGTGATTGCTCATGATTGAGTTTGTTAACAATAACATCTTGTTTTCAGTCATCTTCTTGATTTTCTTCTTCATGAATAAGAACTTTCATTCTTGTATGAGCTTTAATTCTGACATCATTGAGTATGAAAGCATTCGCGAGCGTCTGCAGATCATCAGAATTGAAGATATATTCAATCACATGAACAAGACGTTGATCTTCGCTCGCGAAGCTCTGATTAAAACACGAAAACAAATGATGAAACAAGCTAACAAGCATAGAAAAAAGATCAATTACAAGATTGAATCAAACATGTTTCTGAATGAAAGAAACATCGTTACAGCGAGACTCTTCAAAAAGCTAGATGACAAGATGCTCAATTCATTCAAGATTACAGACTCTGTTGATTTTTTCTATAAATTAGAACTATCAGACACTATGCATATACATGATGTATTTCATTCAAAGCTTCTTCATCTCGTCGTCAATGACTCTCTGTCTGATCAGAAGAATGAATCATCGAAATCAATAGTGATAAACGATGAAGACGAATGAGAAATCGATGATATATTAAACTTTCAATGATATCGAAGATGACTTCAATATCAAGTCAAATGAAAAAGCTATGACAACGATCTCAACTGATATAACGCTGACGACAATAAATTTATGAACGCTCAAGAAATGATTGATGACTTTCATATCAAATATTCAAGAAAAGTGCACTAAGAAATAACATTCATGCGAACATGAATAGTCAAGAAGAGAAAGTAATGTTATGATTCTAGTCTTCGTCTAGTCTTCGCCTGATTTCATTCTAATCGAATCTAGCGAGAATCTGATCTAGTCATGTTGTCATCGAGACTCTGCTTCATATATGTAAGACATCAACTCAATTGAGTCTAGCATGAAGCTGAGAAATACATATATAAGAATTGAGTTCTTTTCTGTAGATACTTTTCTTTCTTCGCATTTATCTATTAGTTAAATGACATCTCTATGACTCGCTTTAGATCAATCTCTAACACTATGACTTCTAAGAAAATAATTTCTTCTACATCAAATTTGCACTTTCAAATATTCATCTGTATATTAGCTTCTTGTAAGCGATTCAATATTATTTTGACATATTGTTTATATTCTCATTGAGTTTTGCTGTAGATCAGAATGTCATTTAGATAAACTTGACAAAAATTATTTAGAAAGTTTTATAGAATATCATTTATATATTGTTGAAATGAGACAGAATCATTGATAAGTTTGAAGAATAACACTTTTGACTTATATGCTTCTAACGCGATAATAAAAATATTGTAGTTCTCACTTAAACTAATTGCATCAAGTCGAGTATTCAAGTTTGAGTCGAGTACTTGACTTGAAAAGTGTCAAGTCAAATTGAAATTTTTTTGAAAAAGTGTTGAGTTGAGTTGAGAAGTTGAATTTGAGCACTTGAGTCGAATTGAGAAGCTTAACTCAATAACTCAATTTGAAAACTCGATTCAACTCGACAAGATATTAGATAGATGTAAATAGCTTGATTGAACAGTCTTTATAATCTTCTTCATGACTTTCTATCATGTTTTCCCGTCATGACTCTCTATCAAAGTCAAATGATCTTCATGTTTTTTCTTCATGTTTCTCGTCATGTTTCTCATCATGTTTCTCGTCATGTTTCTCGTCATGTTTTTCTTCATGTTTCTCTATCAAATGATCTTCATGTTTCTCTTTATGTTTCTCTTTATGTTTCTCGTTATGATTTTCTATCAAACAATCTTCATGTTTTTCTTTATGTTTTTCTTTATGTTCTTCTTTATGACTCTTTATCAAATGATTTTCATGTTTTCTCTTCATGACTTTCTATCAAAAAGATAATGCAAAAGTTGAAAAAATTTCTTTATTTAGCTTTCTTGACATCAAGCTTAAGTTCTTGACAAGTCAAGTTGAATTGATTCAATTCTCAGTTGAGTTGAGTCACGTTGAATTGAAAATATGCTCAATTTGACTTGAGTTGAGTTGAAAATGTGAGCAACTCGACTTCGAATTGAGTCAAATTCAAAATGTCAATTCAAAACTCAACTTGATGATCAGTCTATTCTCACTATCAGAGTGCATTCATAGTTTGTTGAACATTGAAATGATATTCAATCGAGTCAGATGTTTGCAATTAACTATTTTCTTAATTACTTTATTTATGAGTGATAGAGAATAATGATTTCTTTTAATAATAGCATTGAGCTTTTGATAGTCAACGCAAAATTGTAAATCTTCATTTGCTTTCAAGATGAACAGAATGAATAAGAAATACAAAGCTTTGCTAAAAGTTATAAATTCTTTGAAAAGATTTTTATTCAAATATTTCTTTACTTTCTGAAGCTTGTAAAAAGACATTTGATATGCTCAACAATGAAGTGATGTTACGTCATTAGTAAGCTTTATCTTATGATTATACAAATGATGAGACGATAGCTTGTCTGCTTGAACTCAATCAAAGATATCTAGAAAATTCTGATATTTTAATGATAACTTGACTTTAATATCTTTCAAATTCTGAGTCATTTTATCAGTAAAGAAGATGTTTATGACATTTAGTTTGCATTGAGTATTGTAGACAATTTTTCTATCGATGTCTTCAATGAACATAGCAAAAATCTCTGTCTGATTCTTTTTTTTTCATTTTACTAGTGCTTGAAAAGAAGTGATGTTTATGTTTTGAATCAAGAATAACTCTTTCTGAATGAATGAAACTGAGTGCTTAAGCATCTTAGAAATCTTGCTGTGAGCTGTTGAAGAAATTAAAGTTGATTGCAATCAACTTGAATGCTTTGTATTTAATGAGATTGAAAAAATCAAAATAGAAATATTTAATTGATCAGAAAATACAATAGTATCATGTTTTATATTCAATAATATTTCATTTTTATTCATTCAAAGTTTGCTTAATATAGCTTCATGATGCTCAATATCAGCTATCAGCAATCAGCATTGACATAGTTAATTTCTTATGACTTTCAATCATAAGATTGAGTAGAATCTTATGAGTAATAGTTTTTCTAACTAACTTTTCATTATAGTCTCATATTAACTTCTTTTTGACTAGCAGTATAAATTGAATTTTAAGTTTCTTGATTCTTGCATACTTTATCAACTAGTTTGATATGTATCAGCGTGTAAACGACAAAATTACTGTCTATCAAGAATTAAAGACTGAAAGATTCATTCTGAGAGATGAGAAATGCATTGATCAGAAAAGACTTTTCAAAGTATTTTTCTTTCAATAAAACTTTAATTTAACTGCACAAAGATATGATTTTTATCTTTTTAATAATTCTGAAAGAGATAACTAGTTTTTTGAATCAGAATTTGACTCAGAGTTCAATGTAAATTGATCAAACTTGTCATTTTCTAAAACATTAACTCTTGAAGTTTGATCAAAGCACTTTCTAAAGAAATGATTTGACTTATGATAAATGAAACAGCTTTCAGTTTGTATATCTGTCTCTTTGATGCTAGTCAAAGTCACGTTGCACGATTTTGATGAGTCAACTGATACAATAACTTCAATCTTTTTAAAGAGATTCAATGAATCTCATTTCTTAACAAAGATGACTTGCTTTCTGATCTTGATCAGAAATTTCTTTTCTTTGATATCATTCATGACTTAATGCTCATTGTTTAAATAAATCAATTGACTACTTTAAGCTGCATGAAAATGATAAACTATCTTGTCTTGTAAATTGATGATCAATTGCTTTTCATGATACTTTAGATAAAAGAACAGACGTTGAAACATTGAATAGAAGTCACTGAATTTGCTCTTTTCTTAAGTGAGATTAACGTATTTTCTTTGAAAGTTTATCTCTTTGTCGAGATCATTATATAGCTGAGCAAGTTCATCTAGTAGATCGTTGATCATTGAATAAAGATTCAATGAATCTTGCTAATGTCTGACTAAAGTGACTTTGACTATGTTTTCGCTGATTCAAAAATGAATGTAGACTAGTATAGCTTTGTCGTTGTCAAAATGATCAACGTTGATTTCTAACTTATCACGAATCTTTTTCTGTCAATCATCTCAGATAGATTCTTTTTCATCAATAAACAGAGATGAATTCAAAAGCTTTTGAGATCGCTTGAATGAACTGAATAAAATAAAGAGAAAGAAGTAACTTCTTTAAATAATCACAATTGATGTTGTGCTTCAGTCAATTTGTTTTGAAGCATCTGATTCAATTGATTCAATCGTTTTTTGACTTAATTTATTTTCTTAAAATGAGTCTTTCATATTTGTTCACTTAATATCTTGTTAAATAGTTCACAAGCTTTCACATCTAAATCTCGTTGAGTTTGAAAACTGTTTAAATCTTTTAGAAAAACTTCTGAGTCTTGTTCAATTCAGTGTTGTAACTGCTTTACATTTTTTATATCTCAGAAAATAGAAGCTTTCAAAGATTCATTGAAAGTCTGAAAATGAGACAAAGATTGATGATGTTTTTGTATGAAGTTGATTCTAAGATATTTTGATATGCAAGATGATAGCTCAGAATAAATGACTGAATCTGAAGTGACAGAAGAATAGAGACTTTGATAATTCTTGAAGAAATTTTTCACAGATGATTGAGTCATAGCGAAGAATTGATGATCGAGCGAAGAGCGATGCTCAACAGTATGTGATGAGATCGCTGTTCTAGTGTTTAGTCTTCAAAGAAAAGTATTGCTGATTTGAGAGTTTTTTTGATGATTCTTAAGCAATTAAGATCTTAATCTTTTGATTCTATTAATCGATTTGAACTGATGCTACTGACTGAGCGATAAATTCTTTAGCAATCACATGATTGTATGTTCTTATTGATTCTATTGATTTCTTGATGTTGTTCTGTCTTTTAATGTCATTAATTATTAAATACATGAATTTCTTTATATTTATTTTGTTGTCAGTCAAGTGAATTTGAATGAGTATAAAGATCAGTATTATGTAACTAATGAATTTTTAAAGTAATGTTGAGATCATGTTTAAATATTCAATCTAATCATGTCGTGAATGAAATGTTTGATTCAATAAAGATAACTATAACTAAGACTTTAAGAATACAGAAGAAAGAAGATACAAAAGACAAGAAGAACACACTCTATATAGTAGTTACTCAGATTCAATACTAGTCTCAAAGAAAATGTGTTGAAACACAAGAAAGATGTTTACAACACAAAGAAATATGTTTATCATAAACATCTGTTAATTATTCATAACATAAAGAAGTGTGTTTGTCTAAAAGACAATAGAAGCTGATTAGAAAATGCTAGAAAAGAAAAAAGATGCTGAGTTATATCTGAGTTAAATTTAAGTCGAATCTAAATCAGCTTTCAACTAGATCATTGACTAGTTCTAATCAATACACAGTAAACTTGCTAGCGTTTATTGTAAATTGATTAGAATTTGATCTTTGATACATTCATAACAAAGATCTGAATTAAGAAAAACATTGAGCTGATTCAGTATTACACAGAGTTCAGAGATGAATTTAATGAGTTTCTACGTGATGCAGTGAGATCACAACGATCACAAATAGAAGATGATTCAGACAATTTGTTTCAACTTGTTGATATAAACTATAATTCATAAATGTAAATAAACTGCTACAAAAAGAAAACAGACATTCAAGTTTAGAAGTAGTAATCATTTTCTGAGACTTTCTTGTAAACATCATTGTCATATTTTAAATCATCAAAGTACTTCTTCTTTTTCTGCTGCTGCTGCTGTTTTTATTTCTGCTTTTGCTTTTGCTTTTGCTTTTGCTTTTGCTTTTGCTTTTGCTTCTGCTTCTGCTTCTGCTTCTGCTTTTACTTCTGAGTTTCATTCTGAGTCTTTATTTGTGAGACTGTGACTGTGACACAGACACAGTTTTAGTTGTTGATTTGAAAAATCTTTGCAGTCTTCAGACATCATATTTACTGATATCATGAGTTAACTGTATATTAATGTCAAACTGTATATGCATGCTCTTTCAATAAACTTCAGACTTGTTCTTTCAAAATTGTAGTGTTTGCAAATCATAATCTCAAGCATTCAGCTCAATGTATGCAATCATAAACATTTTTCTTTTCTTCTTCTTTAATAAGATATGTCATTGAACATACTTTAGTAAATCATTATCTTCAACAGAACTGCTAAATCACATAGACTATAATCAATAATTATTCAAATGAAGATGACTTTCTCAGTTTGTTCAATCTTCTCAGCTTGTTCAATCTTTTCAACTTCATTTTTTGATTAATTTTATTAATTTTATTCTTCTTTTCTTACTTCTTTATCTTTTGCTCTTGTTACTGTTACTTCTGCTATTGTTTTAATTCTTCTAATGTAATCAAATTTATCAAATGATCAAATTCAGAGCTGAAAGCTGAAGTTTTTAAAGAGAAAAAAAGTTCAATCATTGTCTTTGCAACAGCTCTTTTACTCTTTGCAGCAGTTGATTGAGATATCTTAATTATGTTCTTTGAAGATGTGTTAATAGTGATCATGTCATCATTTTAATTTATGATTGCAAATCAATTAAACATCTGAGCAGAATTTAAAGATACATGCTGATTAATAGAAGTAATTCAGCACTGATTTTTCTTGTTCTTACACATTTTATCATGACATAAAAGCTTCTTCATAAGCATCTTAATTCAATTGTGTTCAGAATCTTGTAAGTTTTCTCTTTTAATTCTCTTCTTCTTTAATTTAATCATCTGAGTCATTGATGCTTTCATGACAGTAAAAATTGACTTTACAGAAATCTTATTGCTCTGAGTTCTTTCATATTGATATACTAAATGTACATTCAGATTTTTCTTATCAGCATTAAATTTAACATGAATGATGAAAGTTACTTCTTATTACATATTCAACAGAATGAAATAAGTCACAAATCTCTTCTTCTTCTTTATGTTGATTCAGATGACAAAGACAATGATAAAAACTTTAAAGCAAGTTAAATCTTTATTGTTTGTTCAACTTTTTGCATATATTTTCTGTTTGAAGCTTAAAATCTCAAGATTTAAATCATTGATGAAATCATTGATGAAATCATTGATGAAATCATCATTAATACACTGCAAGACTTCATCATGTATACTTGAAATTTTGTAAAGAAGTTGACAATTCATTGAATATGAAATTGTTTCTGAAATAGAAAACTCTGAGACAAAAGACTTTGAGACAGAAGACTTTGAGACAGAAGACTTTGAGACAGCAAGCTTTAAGACAGAAAACTCTGAGAATACAATGATGAGAATAATAATAATAATAATGACAAGAGCAATGACAGCTTTGAAAGCTTTGCTTTCTCATTTCTTCTTCAACTTCTGAACTGACTGAGAAACTGATGAAGAAACTGACAAAGAAACTGATGAAGAAACTGATGAAAAGATTAACAAAGAAGCTTTGTTATCTGATCAAGTATTTGAATCAATCTTTATGATTGACGAAGTCTTTGAATGCAGCTGATATCATCAATAAACTACATCAGAAGTCTGAGTCTTGTCATGTGAAACTTACACACTACGATAGAATTTCTGAGTCTTTGAATCGTCTGAACTGATTGATTGTTGAAATCATTCAAAAGAGAAAGATGATGATGAGAACGACGACAAGAAAATCACAATCACGACGACAGCAGCAGCAGCAAGAATAGAAAGAGTACTTCTATCAGTCTCTGAAACTTCAGATGATTTAAATGATCTAAGAGTCAATTTGAACTTGCTGAATGACTTGAATGTTGCTCTTTTTCTGAAACGAGTGACAGCAGAAGAAGCAGTAGCAGAAGAAGAAACAGTGAATCTTCTGAGAGTCATGACAGATGAATATAACTTCAATTTCTAATGCTACGACATGAGAAAGAACAGTGAGATTGATTTTACAATTTCTGTTTTCTTATTTTGCACTTTTGAAGATTTACCACTAATTTTGGTGGGGCTCTCGGCAAATTCTAAAAAACGTACAAGGTTTTGCATACAACGATAAACCACGAGCTAGATAGTGATTAGTAGGTAGGCAAAGTCTTATTTTGATATCTATGTTTGATATTTTAAGAAAGGGGGAAAGGGAAAGAAAGAGGGAGGCGAGGTTCTTAACACTTTGGGGTGCTGGATATCTGCAGTTCTGTGTTCCTGGCCCCTTTTTATTTCATCCTCTCTACTTCTTCCTCCTTAACATCTCCACTCCATTATTCTTCCCTCCCTACTTTCCTGCATCTACAATCCCTTCTCTCTCGTCCACACGGCTTCATCGACCATATTGCCTGCAGAACCCAGCAACCAACATCATCATCATCGACCACGTCAACAAAGACCCAACGCACGCGCATATGCTTAGCCTGAAGGCGCTCTGCCTCTCAAAAGCATGCCCACCATTTTTGGGCCTTACCTCCATCTCATACTTTACTTGATCGAACAACAGTCTCTCCTCTCAATCCATTGCAACAGTCCCTCCGACGAAATAACCCTAATTTGGGGCTTTTGATATCATTCGCCGTTCTCAATCGATCTCCCTTGCCAATCCGTTCTACGGCTGGACCCTTCCTCTTACATTCCCTGTGAGCAATCATCTCACTTTTTGGAAGTGCGCTCGATGATCTGAATAGAACGAGAAGCAGGCTCTGTGCATGCAATCATGGAAGACTTGGAGACAATGGAGTCGGGGGGAGAGAAAGAGGCATGGCAGCGTTTCACCAACTACTCCCAGCTTTCCACCACCCTTTCCAGATCCCGATCCTTCCTCTTGTCATTTCTTAACTCTTACTATCATATCCAATACATGTTTCCCCTTCATGCCACTTGAGGATCATCATTTGAGATTTTGTTAAAGATTAGCTTATGTTTCGAGCTGCTCGGAACGACTTGGCTACCGAGTTGGCTGTAAGGTGTTGAGCCTTTAAGAGGTGAGGGAGGAGGCGACCAAGGCGGGTATGATAGGATGATATGAGCATAATGGTTGAAGGGAGCGGAGGCGTGTTCACATCGGGTTTTCCATTCCTTAGGGCACGGTGTGCGAAACTTGTCTTGTATCATTCAGAATGCTATGTATGCTGTATTTTTTCTAGCTAATCGAACGAATGGTGAAGCTGAGGAAAAGCCGTAGCTATGCCACTTTTCGCCAGTGACCGTCAGGAGGTAGAAAAAGGAATATAAAGCTACGTGGTTCTATTCTTAAAAACATATATCCAAGATGTAGGTTACTGGTCCCGTAAAGCTTCGTTCGAGTTGATTGCGGGTGATTCGCTACGTATCCCAACGATAACTAGACCCCCAGAATTAGCTACTGAATGGTCCCTAGAGATGGACTACGCAGACCAATGCATACAGACATGCAAAGGCTCACTTTTTCCGGTTTTGAGTCGCCGTTTACGTTCTTACACAATCAATGATAGCTATGCTACTCGTAGTGTAGTAGCATAATGATAGCGAGGATGCAGAACCTGTATCGTCTGTAGACTAAATAAAGTTGAGAGGGCCTCACCCCTGGTTTTTTACTCGAACGATAGGCTCCAGCGTGTCGCTTTCATACGGAAGTTCTACTCAATGAATGATGATCACAGAACGCTTAGCCCACGGCTCTACGTCATGTTCAAGGCCAAATGAATCACTGTATAATGGTACAGGCATTTTGTAAGACGTATTGATACATTGACGGCATACATGTGCCTGTTGCATGGCTAAGCTATCTACCATTTCATAACTCGTAACACCTTCCTTCACCTGTTCTGCTACGCAAAAGCTGAGCTGAGCTGGGTTATGCCAATCAGCGTAATAGCATCCATCAATGACGCCCGGTAGCCGGGCAAAACGCCAGAGGAGTACAGGTAAAGGGACTGCCGTTGTCTCAATCTCCACTAGTAAAAGATCACTACTCCTCCATAAGATCACTCATTCCGAGCTGCTGCGCAAGCTCTGTGCCACGCCCCGACCAATTTGAAGGGACGAAAGTCGCAAGGTCCTGGAACATTTGTTCATTGCCTGCACTACTCAAGCTTGAGGTGTTGTGGGAGTCGCCAAAAAGAGCGAAATCGTTGGCGGGCTTTCCCGCATCCGTGGCGAAGTCATCGTAACCCTCATCGATAGAGGTCTCATTCTGAGGGTAAGGAGAGTAGAGCATGACATTGCCTTGGGCGCCAGGGGATAGAGATGGAACTTTGCAGTCAAGCGGCTCTTCGAGGGAAATCGAGGGGTTGCGGCTGAAAGCATCCATTGGTCGAGTATCGATAGAGCTTGCCGAAGTCATAATCTGGATATTCATGGACGTGTAGTCGTTGTTCATGTTGCTCCAATCGAAATTTTCAGTAAAACTGGGATCTTGATCATTTGGTGTCAATGACGTCTCGAAAGAAGAAGGGATCGTGGGCGCATTAGTCATTGATCCATCCCAAGAAAGGCGGTGTGAGTTTGGTGTGTAGTCGGATGGGCCAGCAGGAGCAAGCCCGTTCCATGACTCATTCCAAGCGAAGCTTGGGTCGAAAGGACCGAACGTGTCGTCTATGTCCATAAATGGGGCTTCAATGGCAGAGTGAGGGGTAGAATCATCAGACCCTACCACAGAGCCGTTCACGGATCGCTCGCCACCACTGTATGCACCACTGTTGTGGTAAGAGCTTGAAGCCTCTCCTAGTTCTGGGCTAGAAACGTCAAAGATGTAGGATCCAGGTGTAGAGATCTGGGGGGTTGGTGGTGTCTTGCCAGCCTTGGGCTTTTTGCTGGTCTTCCCGTTGTTCTTCGATCGTACATAAGCCCATCCATGAGCTTTCTCCATGTGCTGCTTACAGTTGCTCTCTCTCTTGCTCTCATATGGGCAAGGGCGGTATTGACACTTATACATGGAGGGGGTAGTTGAGTGCTTATCGTTTACGTGACGGTCTCGCTCCTTTTCAGTTGGCCATCCATAGAGATGGTATTTGCAGCTAGACTCGGTGCATTTCCAGGGCCTGGAGTGAGTCTTCTCATGCTTCCTGTACGGTATGTCAGCTTTTTCGATAATGCTTCCATGGAAGAAAAGGCATACGTCAAGTCACAAGGTCGTTTGAACACTTTCTCACATTCGCTACATTGTTGTACGTCTTTGACGGTGACTTGGGTAGCTTTTCGGCGACGGGCCATGGAGCGCATAATATCGTCATCTGACTCCTCGCTAACAGATCTCTTAAGGCTATGAGAGCCAGCCGCCTCAGGCTCGAGGACAGAACCAGTGCGAATGGAAATGGACTGTCCATCCTTAATTCTCACAAGCTCCACAGGATGACCGTTCTGGCTCAACCCTCCATGGAGGCTAAGCCGTTCATCACTGTATAATTAGCCTGAAGTCCTTCCATGAAGTGGATGTGGAACCTACGTGGTAACATCATCTTCCTTGGGAGCCCTCCCAGCGGCCATTCGTTCCCTAGTTGCGGTGATCATTGCTGCGTATTGTCGAACCTGTTCAGTCAGATCAAGAAAATAGCCGTTAGTATACGGTCTGTCGGTTGGTCGTCGCTGATCTGGTTCGTTGAGATATTCGACAGTGGTGTGGAGACACTGGATCGAAGTCTCGCAAAATTTGATGAACGATGCCCTAGATGTCGACCATTTCTGAACGCCGGAACCAAAACGATGAGCCAAACTCCTTTCCCAAACATGATAAGATCCACTTACCGGCGCCAGCCAGAGAAGGACCTTTTCAAGGTCTCGTAGGCAAGTGATTTCTTTTCGGCCCACACGGTAGGGTATGCCGGTAACCAAGGGATGAAAATCCTTCAAGCTGCTTTCACTAACAATTGGAAGAATGATGTGCTTCTGGATCTGCCTGCAGGCGTATTCACTTAATGCGTGCTGCGCCCCAACGTGAGGACCTGCGTTTACAACAGCGCTTCCGTTGATTCCGGACTGTATTTCAGTTACGGCGGTAGGAGCAGAGCGAACAATCTCATCCTTTCTATGACCTGTGATGCAATGAGTCTTTGTCACCCCGCTTGGGACAGGAAGAAGCCCTAGTATCATACCTGCAGGACATAAAGACTCGTCCGAGCCAGTGACTGTAGAGCCGATACCACTATCAGAAGAATGGTGCTTGCGGCCGGGCTGATGCTGACAAGTCAAAGGGGATGTAGAATCAGGCGGTTGGTCAACATCCATCCCATCGGGCTCACCGACATGGGCATCCAGCATGAAACGTGGAATAGGAAGGCTCTCTGCGCGCAACGTCTCCTGACTATCCGACGAGAAGGTTTCCAGACCAGACAAGCTCCGGTCGACCGCACCTAGGATGTGTGCGATTCGTGTTTGCCCAGCAGCGACAGCATTCTCCAAGGCCTTGGGGCATGTGGGAGACCTTTTGGGCAGCAAGGGTATGTTCACAACAGGGTCGTCATCCTGGGATGGTGGGGTGGTGGGAGAGTGAAAGGTCGCACTCTTCTTTAGCGGCTGGTTTGAATCGATGGAGGCTAACTTTGGGTAGTTCTGATCGTTGTAGGAGGGAAAGCTGGAAGTGGTGGGGGTTGCTCGGTTTAAGTAGCGACGCCGGGGATTGGGTTGTGGGGAAGTCATCCTGAGTGGTTAGGCCCGAAATGCGTCTAACTGTAATGTGCTGGAATATGTTAGGAGATAAGGTGGGAAGATCTCGCGGTGAGTGACTCACACTTTCGGCTCGATTGATCTCTAGTAAAGTACCCAACTTCTAAGCCCTTGAGGACCTCTGAATTGACTTTTATGAATGCCGCATTCGTAATCCTGGGGTATGTTTGCGTCGAGTTCTGGAGAGGAAGCTGAAATGGAGTCTGGAGAGGAGGCAGGAATGCCAATTTATTGTCGATGATATGGAAAACGAACAATTGAAGGTAGGCGAAGAAAGAGAAGAGGAAAGAGAGCTATAAAGCTTGAAAACGTTACAAGGTGAGGTTTGGAGGCAGTGCTGGCTGCTGGGGAGGATGCAGGGCTGTGTAACGTGAGAAGAGAGCCTTGCCAATCAGTTAGAGTGATATAGTTGATGATGGACGACGTTCGAGCATCACCAGAAGGAACAGAAGAGAGCGATGAAGTTCGAGCTGTTCTGTGAATCCGCCAACCCTTCTTTCCTGAGGGACAAGGAACGAAGGTTGGGTAATGGAAGTGGATTCGAGCTGGTCTTGTGGATTGCTGTCAGACGTCTCCAGGCAGCAGCGCTAGTAGCCCTACAGGGAGGGCTTCGTAAGCACCCTCGCGGTCAAACCGTTATGGACTAGGTACGAGTACGGTAAAGTGGGGGAGTTTTTGACGCAGGCACTCAGATTTGCATCTTCATCTTTGTATCCTTGGCATTTGTCTCGATTCGTTTAATCTTTGCACAAGCACTCATCAGATAATGGGTGTCTTCGGGGGTGGATGAGTGATTGCTCCAATTGCTTCTCCTTTCCACCGCTGGAGAAAGGGTAGCGGGTGATTTTAACCACAGCAAACGGTTATCTTATTACTACCACATATGTAGCTTACAGCCGCTCATATAACCATTGATCACCATTCATGTCGTCTCTGATGTCAGTAAAACACTCGAGGAACACAACCATCACCGTCGACATGATCAATGACTCTTGGTATGTCTGGCATCGTCACCAACACAAATCCTTAGAACTAGTGGTGCTCCATTACCACGTACTTTATTGCGTTTTCCCGCTTCTTGGCAAGGCTGGGATTCGGATCCTTCGGGGGGCTTAGAACGCCGTCGCCGACGGGCCAATTGTTGGTGGCTTTGAGCTCTTCACTCCTATAAGTCCATATGTGGCCTTCGGGGAGGAGCAGATGGCTTAGGTCCTGCCTCTTTGACCAACCTGGCGTCAGTTCAAAACAGATCAGGAGTACGGAGTAAGGACTCACATCGTGAGTCCTTGCTGGTGGTCTAAGACCCCGACAGTCCTGCCTGCAGACCGGAAACGCTTGATGATTCCCCGTCCTTCCCCCAACTCCGCTGGCTTTAACGTGCGCCAAAGGATCAAAGTGATGTGACTCACCGTCTCACGCTTTTCTCAACCGCTCACAAGTCACAACAACTGTTGGGGTACTCCGTAATTGTATTCCTTTCAAGTTTCTGTGCCACGTTCCTACATACTGCGCGGAGTCTATACCTGGGGCCGAGCCTTTCCCAAGTTCGAGTTGATCTTGGCCAGCTGAGCAATCGTAAGCTATCAGTGGCTCGGGATCTCTTGTATGAGGTATTAATTTATTATTATTATTTGCATTCGAGGGAGGGCACGCTACGAGTAATGGCACAATTCGGGTGGTGCCTCATGTTCTTTGTGCCTCTGCGATTAGGTCTGTGTTGCCACGAAGCTAACGGTTGCAAATGTTGCTTCGAGGCCATACAATCAGGCTCCTCCCTGTTGGACCTTGATGTACATATTTCGATCGACTTTCTGATTGCTGTTGCATTCACTTTTCACTTCCTCTCATTGCGTCCTTAGGTTGAGGCGATTCTAGTATGCTATGTCGAAATAGCTTAGAAGTTCTTACCGATCACGTGCCGATGATCCCGTCGTGCCTCCCAGAAATTTTTCGTACTTTCGCAGTTCTGCTGAGACTGGCCCAGAGCACTA
>JAABUR0100002880.1_pt1 | contig 25236 bp, 25 predicted proteins | sample 5560091 | NCBI WGS metagenome assembly JAABUR01 (sample SAMN10711879, study PRJNA513375) | rock metagenome | isolation source: Antarctica rocks | place: Antarctica: Victoria Land, University Valley sud
GCGCTGTTCCTGGCCGATAGCACGATGACCTGGCTGGAAAACGGCGCGGCCAACGCTGGTTGGTGGAACCTGCACAACGGCATTGACACCAGCGGGGCGAACGGCGGGACGCTGTATGGCAGCGCCGCCTACGGCGACCTGGGCCTGCTATCCAGCGGCGGCTCGTCGGGTGCCACCACGGAGCCGCCGGCCAATACACCCTTCCCGCCTTATTACGGTATGGCCATGCTGACCCGGTTGGGCCGGCCTGGCGATACGATGGTTGCCGCCACGTCAGATCAAGGCCAGGTCGCCGTCCACGCCGTGCGGCAGGCCGGCGGCAACCTGGCCATTCTACTGGTCAACAAAGACCCCAGCATGACCTATACTGTGCCGCTCTCCCTGGCGGGGTTCCCCGCCCTGAGCAACGCCACAGTGTACTCGTACGGGATCGGCAGTACGGGCATCAGCACGACATCCCTGTCGCTCACGGGTCCATCCTTTGCCCTGAGCCTACCACCGTATTCGTTGAGGACCGTCGTGTTACAGCCCGCTGGCCCGGCGCCAACCCCTGCGCCCGCCACAGCCACGGCCACATCAGGGGCGCTGGCGGTGACCATTACCGGCGCGTCCGGGCCCGCGACGCCCGTGGCGCCCGGCAGCGGCGCGCTTCTAACCGCCACGGTGCTGACCAGCGCGGGTCTGGCCGGCGCAGTGGTTGACTTCGAGGTCTACAACGCCGCCGGTAACAGGGTTTATCAGGCGTGGCAGAGTCCGGTTACCCTCGCCCCCAACACCGCACGCACCTTCACGACTACCTGGACCGCGCCGGCCAATCAGCCGGCCGGCGCGTACAGACTGAAAATGGGGGTCTTCGGCTCCGGCTGGACGCCCCTCTATGCCTGGAACGACACCAGCGGCACAGTCGTTATCGGGCCGCCCGCCGCCACCGCCGCCCCATCGGCCACGGCCATCTCACCGGCCACGGAATCGCCGACGAGCCTGCCGGCGCCCGCGACAGTCACCGCGCAACCATCCTCATCCCCGTCACCGACAGTCACCACGCATCCATCCCCGTCACCGTCACCGACGGTGACCGCGCACCCATCCTCATCTCCATCCCCGTCACCGACAGTCACCGCGCAACCATCCTCATCCCCGTCACCGACGGTGACCACGCACCCATCCCCGTCACCGACGGTCACGCAGGCGCCGGTAACCGCCACAGCCAGGCCAATCGCGGTCGTGCTTGCGAGCACGATGGCCTCCGCTGGTATGATGTCCCTTGGCACGACGGCAACCTTCTCGGCAACGGTCTCCGCCACGGCGCCACTTGCTGGCGCTATTGTGGACTTCCAGATCTATAGCCCAGCGGGCGGCCTGGTAGCTCAGGTATGGCAGGACTCAGTCACCTTTGGCTCCCCTAACACGCCGGTGACGGTCAGCGCGCCCTGGAACATTCCAACCGACCTGGCCCCAGGCACGTACACGCTCAAGGTAGGCGTCTTCGGCCCAGGCTGGGCACCCCTCTATGCCTGGGACAACGGCAGCGCGACCTTTATCGTCGCCCCGGCGATCACTATCCCTCGCAGCGCCGCGGTAGTTGATCAAACCGGGTCGGGTAAGATAGTCGCACTAAGCGCGGTGGTGGCAAACAATTCTAATCAGCAAAATGTCCTGGTGGACTTCCAGATCTATAACGCGGCAGGGATGATGATAGCCCAGACCTGGCAAAGCCCCGTGACCCTGCCCGCGAAATCCCAGCAAACGGTCAGCGCGCCCTGGAACATTCCACCTGGCCTGGCCCCAGGCACGTACACGTTGAAGATAGGCATCTTCGGCCCGAACTGGGCACCCCTCTATGCCTGGGACAACGGTAGCGCGACCTTCATAGTGACCTAGTGCGCCCAGGCCAAGCGGCAGGCCACGAGCCATAAGGCGCTGCGTTGCTCTCCAGAGCGTTCAGCAGGCGGATCAGTCCCGTGGGATGCATCGCCCTTGGCTCACGGCGAGCCCTCAGTGGCAAGGCTGGGCACCCTACGACAAGTGCCCCTCTCTGGCCTCTGCGGCCCTGGCCCTTCTGAGCGCACGGAGCACTGTCCGTGCGCTCAGCCCTTGCGCGCGTGTCGGGCCTGGCGCTGACGCCACGAGGCGCGCTCTACTGGACCGTGAGCACCCCCTGACCGACGGCATGACTACTCTGGCCTACTCCACAGAGGGGATGCTTCCCTGCCGTTGCCCCAGTTGGCACGGTGAAGAATGTGCTCGCGCTCCCGCCGCTGTTGCTGGCTGTGGTGGCCACCACCGGCCCCGTGACGGAGCCCCAATGGAGCACCACAGACTCCCCTGCGGCGTAGCCATACCCGCCCACCCCGATAGTAGCGCCAACGCTGCCCGTTCCTGGCCGCAGCGCGAGCACCGGCAGCTCGAAGAACGTGGTCCGCGCGGTCTTGCCGCAGGTCTGGCCCGTGGCGGTCAGGATGTGCCGGCCATAGGGGGCAGGGTGGACCGGGCCGCGGAGGGTGAAGACGCCGCTAGCCGCGGTGGTGGCCCCGTAGAGCACCGTGGCGGCACTGTCATCGCCTCGGATGACCACCGTCTCGCTGGGACCAAGGCCCGTGCCCGTGAAGGTTACGGTCTGCCCTACTGTTCCATAGGAGGGGTTGACCAACAGAGTAGCCGTACTGGTTGACGTCGCCGTGTTTATCGGTGTGGGGGTGGTCGTCGGTGTCTGAGTCGGTGTGCTGGTGCCCGTGGATGTCGCCGTCGTGGTGGGCGTTGGGGCGAGGACGATGAACAGGGCGTAGGCCACTGCGTGGAAGCGTCAGGTTTCAGACCGCAGGGGGGCGTCAGGCGGCGGTGGGCTGAGGAAGAGCAGTGGCCGGGGTGGTTAGGCAGCCTGGAGCAGCGCGCGCACCTCTCCCCAGCGCTCCTGGAACAGGCGGCGTTGCGCGGCAAGAGAGACCGCCTCGTTGAAGCGGGTGCGTGGGCGGAGATGGTCACGGAGTTCGTCGTGCGCGGTGCAGAACCGGGCGGCTGCGTCGAAGGAACCGAACCCGCGCATGGGATAGTAGCGTTGTTTGATGCCCCGATGGTCCTGTTCGATGCGGTTGTTCATGTACCGGCTGGTGCGATGGTAGACGTCGGGGCCCAGCGTCTCCCGCACCGCACGAGGATACGAGTCGTGTCCGTCGGTGGTCACCTTCTCAGGCGCCTCCCCCACCGCCTTCAGTGCACAGGCGAAGAAACGCTTGGCCGCGTCCATGTCCCGGGTCTTGCTGAGCATGGTCTCCACCAGGTTGCCGTCGGAATCGATCGCTCTATAGAGGTAGCACCACCGCCCTGCCACCTTGACGTACGTCTCATCCACGTGCCACTTGCGGCCCGCTTTACCCCGCCGCCTGGCCTTCAGGCGCGCCGTGAGCAGAGGGGCGAAACGCTCCTCCCAGTCGCGCACCGTCTCATGGGTGAAGGTGAAGCCGCGGGTGAGGACCATCTCGGCCACATTGCGCAGACTGAGCTTATACTGCAAGCGCCACAGCACGACGAGCACGGCGATGTCAGTGGGTACCTGCAGATGGTTGAAGGGTGTGCCGGTGCGCTCGTTGCAGGTCCGTCGGCAGGCGCGGCAGCGGAACATGCGGTACCCCAGCGTCGTCCGGCGGCGCATCTCCGTGGTGGTAGGGACAGCGCAGTAGGGGCACGGCATGGTCCTTCTCCTTCTCCAATCATCGTGGCATAGTGTCAGGATACCCGAGCAGCAGCTGCCTCCGCTCCCCGCGTACTGAAACCTGACGCATCCCTGCACTACACCACACTCTTCGGGTTTGCCTTCTACGTGGTGCTGATCACCTGGCGCCAGGGACTGGTGCGCACCCTGGTGCTGCTGCTCCTCGCGCTCCCCGTGGTCCTCGTCGGACCCTCACGCGTCTATCTCGGCCAACACTGGCCGAGCGACGTGCTGGGCGCGTATCTCCTCGCCGCCGTGTGGCTGGCCGGCACGATTGAGCTCCACCTCCTCCTCAAGAGACGCCGCGCGATGAAGGAGCGACCCGTAGTGCCAATGGGACAGGACCGTTGACGGGACGCGGCGGCGCCGTGCCCTCCAGGAGGGAGGTGTGTGGCGTTCTCCTCTGTCCACTTGTCGCAGCGGGTCTTCCCGTGGCCCACGACCGTCCCCCGCTGTTCCTCACCCCTGCGCATCAACGGGCAAGCCGGCCGCGTGCCACGCAGGGAGGCCCCCGTCTAGCACTCTCGCGTGAAAGCCGTGCTCCCGCAGGACAGCCGCGGCACGCTCGCTGCGCGCTGCCCCCGGGTGCCGCAGCGTGCAGTACGTCACGACCGGCCGGCCACGCGGGATCTCGCCGAGGCGGCCCGCGAGGTCGGCCGCGGGAATGTGCCAGGCGCCCGGCACATGGCCAGCCGCGTAGTCGGCGGCATCCCGTACGTCGAGCACCGTCGGCGCCGTCCCCGTCTCCTGCTCCGCCCGCAGCGCCGTGGGGCTGATCCGGTCATCCATCGCTCGTCCTCTCTCGGCGGTCGTTATCCTGTACCGATATTGTATCATGCTAACGGTTGGAGGAGGCGGAGGCAGGGAGAGGCGGGTGGGGACGAGAGTCTGGCGTGAGTTGGAACTGGGGGCGATGCGGGCGCATATCCTGCACCACGCTACCCAGGAGGCCGTCTACGGCACGTGGCTGGTCGCGGAACTGGCGCGGCATGGCTACACCCTGAGTTACGGCACCCTGTATCCCCTCCTGCACCGTCTAGAAGAGGAGGGGTTGGTGGTGCGGGAGGACCGCGTGGAAGGAGGCCGTGTGCGCAAGTATTACACGGCGACCGAGCGGGGGCGGAGCGAACTGGCCCGCGCGCGGCGGCTCGTGCGCGAGCTCTATCACGAGATCAGCGGTGACGGCAGGGCCATTAATGAGTGAGCGTGGGGGGACGGGACAGGCGGCCGGCAGGCCAGGCTCTGGCGCCGATTCACCGTACGGCGGAGAGCTGCCATCGCGCCACCCCGTCCTGGAGGTGCTCCTGGTGGCGCTACGCCTGGGTCTGACGTCCTTCGGCGGCCCCGTCGCCCATCTGGGATATTTCCGCCACGAGTACGTGGAGCGGCAGCACTGGCTGGACGAGACCCGCTACGCCGAGCTGGTGGGGCTCTGCCAATTTCTGCCGGGCCCGGCCAGCAGCGAACTGGGCATCGCCATCGGGATCACGCGTGCCGGACTGCTCGGCGGCGTGGCCGCCTGGGTTGGGTTCACCCTGCCCTCCGCGCTTGCGCTCACCCTGTTCGCGCTGGTCGTCCGCCAAGGCCATATTCTGGGCACAGGATGGCTGCACGGGCTCCAGGTGGTCGCTGTCGCCGTCGTGGCGCAGGCCGTGTGGAGCATGGCGCGCACGCTGGCACCCGATCGGCCGCGGGCCACGCTGGCTCTGCTCGCCGCGATCGTCGCCCTGGCGTGGGCCACGCCAGCCGCCCAGGTCGTGATCATCGTGGCCGCGGCCCTCCTGGGATGGCGTCTCCTGCCGGCGGACACGGTGGCCGCCCCTGCGCGCGCTCCCGCACGTGTGTCCCGCCGCCTGGCTGTCGCCGCGTGGGCCCTGTTCCTGGGCCTGCTGCTCGGGCTCCCCGTGCTGCGGCAGATTGCCCCATCCCAGCCGCTGGCCCTCGTGGAGAGCTTCTATCGCAGCGGCGCCCTGGTCTTTGGCGGGGGCCATGTCGTGCTGCCCCTGCTGCAGGCGGCCGTCGTCCCGCCCGGCTGGGTGAGCCCCACCCAGTTCGTGGCCGGGTATGGCGCCGCGCAGGCGGTCCCCGGGCCGCTCTTCACCTTTGCCGCCTACCTGGGCGCGGTCGAGCGACCGGCACCGAATGGGTGGGTCGGCGCAGCCCTGGCCCTCAGCGCGATCTTTTTGCCCGCCTTCCTTCTCGTGATCGGCACGCTGCCGTTTTGGGACACCTTGCGCACGCGGGCGGACGTCCAGGCGGCCCTGCGTGGCGTCAATGCCGCCGTCGTGGGGCTGCTGCTTGCCGCGCTCTACACCCCGGTCTGGACAAGCGGCATCCGGCGTCCGGCCGATGTCGCCCTGGGGCTCGCGGCATTTGGCCTGCTCGTGGTCTGGAAGGCCCCGCCGTGGCTCGTCGTTCTGTTCACGACGGCGTGTGGCGCACTCCTTGCCGCACTCTGAGCGGCCTCGGTCCACGCCAGGGGCCCAGAGGTCGTGTGGCACCGTTGACCCACAGGCTGTGCGCGGAGAGACCAGCTAGATGAGGAGAGACACTATGTTCCGTCATCCGAGAGCGAACGGGCTCACCGTGGTTGCCAGTGCCGGTCTCCTCGTGAGTACCGCGATGACCCCGGCGCGCCGGGGACAGATGCCCCCCCAGCGCACCACCACGCTGCCGGCAGGCAGCCAGCACATTTCACACATCGTCTTCATCGTCAAAGAGAACCATACCTTCGACAACTACTTTGGCACCTTCCCCGGCGCGGATGGGGCGACGACCAGACGCCTCTCGGATGGGCGTGTCGTCCGTCTGGGTCACACGCCAGACCCGTTGCTGGCGGACATCGAGCATACGCCACAGGCGGCCCAGACCGCCTACGACCATGGCAAGATGGATGGCTTCGACAAAATCGCCGGGGCGCGCCAGGAAAGCCGTGACGTGGCCCTGAGCCAGTACCAGGCCCTAAGGTAGCGAAGGCCGAAAAAACGGCCAGCCTCTTGCGCAAGCAGCTACCGTCAACCTCTGGCTACGGCCGCACGTACGTGGGGCAGGTCCAACCACTGGGGACGTCATCTTGAACGCGAACACTTGCCCCGTGGTGTCGTCCGTGCCGCCGCCGCGCAAAGTCATCCACACCCACGATGCGCACCGGACCAGGCAGCGGCAGCGGTGTCGCGCGGAGGAGGCGCAGCACCGTACGGGCACTCACCCGGACCCCTTCTGCGGCGAGGTGTCGGACGCTGGGGTCGCCGCCCACGTCGAAGCCCGTGCGCCGCACCTGCGCGGTCAAGCGCGTGGTGCGCCGGGCGAAGGGCGCGACGAGGTCGGGGAGGCGCTCGGCGAAGATGTGACGCCGACATCCGCGCGCTGGACAGACAAAGCGGCGCACCCGCAGATGCACGACCACGGACTCCCCGCCACACGGCAGGTCCGCCACCGTCCGCCAATACGCCGAGTGCTTCCGCTTGGAGCGGTGGCGACACAGTGGACAGCGCGGCGCGCGCCGCGTCACCACGACCTCCAGATGTAGCACCACCCCCTCGCGCCACATGTGGGGGACACGGACCCCGGCCACCTGCGGGAACAGCAACGTTGTGACCATCGTCGACCTCGCCTTTCTCCAGACAGTGCGTCTCTCTGCAGTTCTAGCCTACCGCCCCTGGGGGCTCATCGGAAGTGCCTGAGACCCATTCTTCTTGGAGTGTCATGAGCGCTCACCAGAGGCGCCAGATTCAAGCCAATCAATTGGCCATGTCCCTGTTGTCAGGCTGATGTGGCAAATCGTACTAGGCTATTAGTGCCCAACCCCCCGAAAAGGTAAAAACAGCCCTGAAACCTGGATTTGAGCCGTCATCGGTCACTGTCCTGCAGTCTGAAGCGCAATAAACGCAGTCCACCGCGACCGTGCAAGAAGTCTACTTTGCGCACACGGCTGCAACCCGGCCTCAAGCAGGGCCGATGTTCCCGCTTAGGTGCGCACATACTGTTGCTAAAATCATCGTGCAGTTGGCCCGTAGAGGAGTTGGCTTCTTGCACACCTGAAGTGACCCAGAATGAGGAGCATAGCCATAACTTACACGTACTTTTACCTTTTCGGGGGGTTGGGCACTAATAGCCTCCCTCCTTATGCTCTGCGGTGTCCGCGCGTGCTCACCGGGGGACAGGCTTCTCTGAGGTTAAACACAGGCTCCTTTCAGGTCACACCCGGTGAGCGTCGGCGAGGGGGCGACAGGTTATGCAGCGGGCAGAGACGCCAAGTTATGCATGGGTCAACCTCCCTCGTCGCGCTCACCCCTAGTTTGACAGAGAAAGTATGCAGTCATGCATCAGGAGGTTCTGCGCGTGCAACTCCGCTGAGTCGCTCCTTTTGTCTACTCACCTGCTGCCGTCATGCAATGCATGCGCTGATGTCACTCGAGTACCTTCTGCTTCTGAACCCGGTGTCGGACGACCGAAGTGGTCAGCACAGGTGGTCATATCTTCTTCCTTGGTCGGGCGCAGGAGGTTCTCGACGAGGTGCTGCGCTTCCTGGGCTCAGTGGATACGTCGGCGCGCCGGGAACGTGCTGGCTCACCACCGCAAGTGCGGGTGCAGCTGCGCTCGGCGTATCGTGGCGCACGATCGTCTCTGGCATCGGTACCCTTCCAGCTGCGGACTAGGGCCTAACATACTCCATTTCCTCTTTCGCCAAAGGGCCCCCTCTTGGCAGAATATTAGATATACCTTATACTATCGTCTGTGTGGAACATTGAAGGAACGGACGAGTTTCGAGCGTGGTATGACACGCTTGATGATCCAGAGGGGAGCGCGGTCAACGTCGCCGTCGATAAGCTCGCCGAGATCGGTCCGGGCCTGCGACGTCCGCTCGTGGGTTATATCGAACAATCGCGGCATGCCACCATGCGTGAGCTGATCGTCCCGTATCGCCATCTGCGGGTGCTGTTCGCGTTTGATCCGCGCCGCACGGCGATCTTGTTGCTCGGGGGAGACAAGACGGATCGCTGGGCGGAGTGGTACGACGAGAACGTGCCGCAGGCGGACGCCTTGTATGATGCCCATCTGGCGGCACTAAAGAAGGAAGGACTGCTATGAGTAGACACCAGAAGTGGAGCGATATCCGACGGGCGGGCAATCCTCGTCTGGAGGAGAGCTTTGCGACAACGATCAGTGCCAGCCTCTGGCTCCCGGAGCTGCGCCGCCAGGTCGGTCTGACCCAAGAGCAGCTAGCCGACCGACTCACGGTGACGCAGAGTTGGGTCTCCCAGATCGAAAATGAGACCGATGTGCGCCTCTCGACGTTGGCGGCCTATGTCGCGGCCATCGGTGGCCAGCTCCACCTCTCAGCGACCCTGCCGGGAGGACGCGTCGTCGACTTGACCTCTCCGACACCGGGCGACCAGGCTATCGCTGCGACGGGCTAAGCCACGTCGCCCGAGAGACCGGTGCTGGCCGATTGGCTCATCCGCCCACGAAAAGCTATGGACGTGGCCTTGAACAAAACCCGTGGACACCTGGATTGCACGTGGTGATCGCGCTGCCCCGTTGGGATGGTCCTGGCCCTTGTGAGCGAGCGGATGAGTCAAACGGCCAGCACACCCTGCAGCAACGGGGGACAGCGTCATCTGGACCCGCGCCGCACTACAAGCCGTTGCCTTGGCCGGGCTGCTCACGATCATCTTGACCCGATAACCACACCAATGAACCGGCCAGCAGATGCCCGCTGGTTTTCATGGCGACCACTAAAAAGTCGGGGGTAGCCGCGCTACCAGCGTTAGGGCGCCGGCCGACGTTCTTCCGGTGGTCACGATGCGTGTCACAAGCGACCGTCGACCGCTACCTGGACGGCTCTGGCCCTGACGACGTCGGCACGGCAGGTCAACAGCCTCAAGCGTAGGGCACTTTTTGAGGGGTTGCAGAAAACCCCCAACCTCAGCGTCCGCGTCGGCCAGCGCCCTCAGACGACTGGCCGACGGCAGCCCAGCGCTGGTAGCACCGGGACTCCCCGACTTTTTCGTGCTCTCCATAATGCCTGACACCATGCTGTCCGTGGTGCGGGGTAGCATGTGGTTCATTGAGTTCGTCACGGGGCATCATGAGGAGAGGACGGCTATGCGCACCCTATGCCGGTCGGAGGGCGATCACACCTTTTTCGTGGTGACCGATCTTGACGACGCGTATCGCGCTGCCGCTCGGCACCTGAACTTCGCGTCCGTGGAGGAGGGCGTTGCCCGCGGCTTCCCCTCTGCTAGCCCGCATCTGGATCGCATCTATGAGACCTTTGCCCAGCGCGCTGACGACCTCCTGGCCCAGCGGGCAGGGGTGCGTCCCGTTCCCTGGGAGCGTGCCCTGGAGTCCGTCATCCAGCGTGTCGAGGGGCAGGCAATCAACTGGTGGTTGGTCGGCAGCGCGGCGCTTGCCGTGCGGGGGCTGACCGTCACGCCGGGGGATGTGGACCTCGTGGTGGATGACGCAGGAGCGCGTCAGCTCGGCGAGCTACTGCTGGACGACATGATTGAGCCAGTGGTCCCGGTGGAGGGCTGGATCTGCAACTGGTTCGGGCGGGTATTCCCTGGCGCGCTTGTGGAGTGGGTCGGGGGCGTGGACGAGCGCGCCGACCAGCCACGGCCCAGCGACTTTGGCCCCATCGCGGCGCGTCAGCGAGAAACGGTGTGCTGGCGGGGCCACCGGCTGCACGTCCCACCCCTGGACCTGCAGCTCGCGGTGAGCGAGGCGCGCGGGCGGACGGAGCAGGCCGCGCTCATCCGCGAAGCGCTGCGAGGAGCGTAGGTCGAAGGACGCGCTCCATGTATGGTAGGTGCGACAAGCCTGAGCAGTGGTGTCCTACCGGCGGGCGGGCAGGGCGCAGAACCCCTGACTCTCGATCTCCAGCGGCGCGTTGAGGCGGTTGAACATGTTCTCGGCGGCGATAGCGACGGTCAGCTCGACGATCTCCCGCTCCGAGTAGTGCTGGCGCAGGGTGGCGAATGTGCCGTCCGCCACCCGCGCGCCCACCGCTGTCACCTCCGTGGCGTAGGCCAGGGCCGCCTGTTCGGCGGGCGAGAAGAGCGCGGTGGCGGTCGGGTCGCCCGCCGCGCCAAGCTTTTCGGGCGGCACTCGTAGCCGGCTGGCCTGGAACTGGCCGAAGTCCAGGCACCAGGCGCAGCCATTGATCTGGGCCACGTGGTGCATGACCAGGATGCGGATGGCTGGTGAGAGGCGTGTCTTGCCCTGGACGAGGCGGCTGAGGGCCAGGTAGGGCAGCAGGAAGCGCGGGTTGTGGGCCAGGATCTTGAGCGGCACGGCCTCCTGGCCCAGCAGGTGGCGGCTGACGCGGTTCAACACGCCCAGGAGAAGGGGGGCCTCACGGCCCTCCAGAGGATGCACGCGCTGTGTGGAGCGTGCTCCATTCGTGGGGATCTGGGTGGGGCTGGACGGCAACGGGCGCTCATGGACCACGTGTGTCATGGATCGTGCTCCTTTCATGGAACTCTTCTTCCAGAGGCAGGTAGTTGGCAAGGTCATCCCGAGGGGATTGGCCGCTCAGGCCGCGCAACTTCTCGGGACTGACCACGATGCGGATGCCCGTGATCCGCCCTGCGGCGATCTCCAGGACGGTGACGGTGAGGGGGGTGCCGGCGACCACCGTCACAATGCCGGCCTGCCCATTGACGCGGCGCAGGTGGACGGCGTGGCCCGGCGGGGCCTTGGCCAGGATGCCGAGCAGGAAGCGGGCGACGGCGCTGGGACCGTGGATGGGCCGGCGTGCCGCCCGCACCTTGCCCCCACCGTCCGTCCACAGCGTGACCTCGTCGGCCAGCAGGTCCAGGATGGCCGCCATGTGCCCGCCCTCACACGCCTGCATGAACCGCTGGGTCAGCTGCTCATGCTGGTCGGGGGAGGGCGTGAACCGTGACCGCTGTGCCTCAAGGTGGCGGCGTCCACGCTGGGCGCTCTGCCGACAGGTCACCGTGCTCTTGCCTACGATCGGCGCGATCTCCTCGTAGGCATAGCCGAACACCTCGTGCAGCAGGAAGACGGCCCGTTCCACGGGACTGAGCCGCTCCAGGAGCACCAGGAAGGCCAGCCCCAGCGAGTCGGCCAGGGCCGCCGTGTCGGCTGGCGTGGCCGCAGGGTCCGTCAGCAGCGGCTCGGGCAGCCAGGGGCCGATGTACTCTTCCCGTTGCACCCGCGCCGAGCGCAGGTGGTCAATGCACAGGCGCGTCACCACCGTAGTCAGATACGCCTTCGGCGCGGCAATCGCCGCACCGGCGTCCTGCTGCAGCCAGCGCACACAGGCCTCCTGCACGATATCCTCCGCGTCCATCACGCTGCCCAGCATCCGGTAAGCCAGGGAGAACAGCAGCGGGCGATACTGGCTGACGATATCGAGTGTGTTCATCGCGTACCCCCTCGCTTCATGAGACGAATGAGTATCCCCGGATGTGACACCACCGTTCCTTCCAGGGAGGCGACGCAGCGGGCGCTCGGCCCCTCCCCTCCTGCGTCGGGGAAGGGCCTCGCTCTCCCCAGACCTGAGCGGCGGCGCCAGGGGGAGGCAGGGCTGGTCTCCTCGCCGGCAGGTCCGCTCCGGGTCCTCGCCTCCTTCGTCGGCGAAGACCCTCCGCTCAGTCGTTACGTCCCCGCTGAGAACTGAGGCGCGCCGTGCCGCGGCCCAACTCATCAGCCTGGTCAGTGTGAGGCGATGGAGGCGGAGGCAATGCTGGCCAGGGCTCTGGAATTTGCCGACGGCACCCTGGGTACGGTGGCCTCCACGTTTAGCCAGGGGGTCGGCAGCGGCGAGTTGCGCACTCTGGCTGTGGTCCAGGCGGCTTATCACGCCGCCAGATGAACGTGGGCGGGCGATGGCGGCGTGGACCAACACGTCATACGGGACCCTCCGATCCGCGATCCACCATGGGTGTGCTCAGATCACAAAGCCAGCAGTTCCTGGAGAGGGTAGGCCGGCTACGCGGCTGACCAGCGCGTCCTTGGGCCGCATCAGGGCAACAGCCCGGCTGAAGCCACTCAGGCAGCCACGCATTGTCGCCAGGGCCTGGTAATAGTCACGATAGCGGAAACCGGAGATGCCGCCGCGGAATAGCTCATACTGGTCAGCGGCCTCCAACCATTGGTCATACACGTCGGCAACGTCCACGTACAGCGTCGGGTCGAACTCGTCCATGTCTTCCCAGTTCTCTGGAAAGAGCACGGTCGCCGGCGAATGAGCTGGATGTGCCCGGCTGATCGACGGGAGAGCAGCCAGGAAGAGCGCCCGCATCGTGGTGTGGTGGGTGTTGACGTGATCGGAGTGGAAGCTGCCCCGCCAGTGGGTGAGCACAACGTCGGGTTTGACCTCGCGGATCACGTCGGCGATCTGATAGGCCACCTCGTCATCACAGGGCAGCGCGGCGTCCGTGTAAGAGAGAAAGCGCGCCTCCGCACCGAGCACGCGCGCTGCGCTGTGGGCTTCCTGGCGTTTCTGTTCGGCGTACTGGGGACCGCTCAGCCGAGGGTGGCCCATCTCACCTGCCGTCGCGTGCAGAAATACGGCACGCGCGCCAGCGCGACTGTACTTGGCGACCAGGGCGCCAGCGGTAAACTCCATGTCGGCGGCATGCCCGCCGATAGCCAGGACAGAGGACGGGATAGACATGGGCAGACTCCTTACCTACTCTGTAGTATGCGTCTTGGGTCGTCAGGTGATCACGGGGCAGCAGGGCTCAGGACACCGGCCCATCAGGGCAGGTGAGGCTGACGACGCGAAAGCGACGGGTGACCTGGAAGCCGGCCCGGCGATACAGATGACCGGCCGGGTCATCGTCCCCAGTCCACATGAAATAAGCGTTGTGCAGACCGCGGCCGCGCATGCGGGCCAGGCAGTCGTACAACAGCAGCTTGCCCAGGCCCAGGCCGCGCCGCTGGGGATGGACACCAAACGGGCCGAAGCGTTCGGCGACGTGGTCGTAGCCACCGGAGAGGCAGAAACCGACAATCTGCTCACTGTGACGCACAATCAGGATCTGCTCATACGAGATGGCGCGCAGCAGAGCCTCCCGCACGGCTCGCCCCCAGTCGGCGCCGAAATGGGTGTAGAGGAAGGCCAGCAGATCGGCGATATAGCGCGTTTCCAGGGCGCCGATCATGTAGCCCTCGGTAGCGCGTTGGTGGCGCAAACGCAGCACATCATCGGGGACGGTAAACCCGACCAGGCGAGCATCCATGGCCACGGGCTCTTCCCGCGTGGCGCCCCCCAGTGTCTCCAGGAGGGCCACGGCGGCGGCATGCCGCTCCAGGTCTGGTCCTGGCCAGAAATAGGAGGGGGCATAGGGCGAGATAGCCAGCACGGGCCGGCCTCGGGAACGCACGTAGGCCATCGCCGCGCGCACCAGCGCCGTGCCGATGCCTTGGCGGCGCCACTCTGGATGCACGAAGAAGACGCTGGCCCAGCCTTCCTCGCGCTGAAAGTCGTCCTGGTAGAGGGGCGTGCCGCGCACCGCGGCGTAGATGAACCCGACAACATCCGGACCGGCCTCGGCCACGATAAAGCCGTCCTTCTCGAAGTTCACGTCGAGCATGATGCGGGTGATGAACAGCGCCCGGTCGATCGTATCCATGGGCAGGCTGATCTGCCACAACGCAAAGACCGTCTCCTCGTCACCGTGCCGATAGCCGCGCAGGCGAACGGGCGTGGTGGCCCTGCCCTCTCCAGTCATGCCGTTCTCTCCTTCCTTGCCGACAACGCCTGTTGCCCTACCAGGCGCTCCCGTTTCTCGCTGGTTCTTTCATCCTTTGATGCCGCTGGTGGCGAACGTGCTGATGATCTGCCGCTGCATGGCCAGGTATATGATCACGATAGGCAGCGCGGCGACCAGCGCGACGGCCAGCATCTGGGTGTAGTTGGTGTAGTTGGAGCCGCGAAACTGGACCAGGCCGAGCGGCACCGTGAAATACGCGGTGTTCTGCACCACGATCAGGGGCCACAGAAAGTTGTTCCAGCTGGCCAGGAATGTGAGCACGGCCAGAGCGGCGAGGGCCGGACGCGACAACGGCACGACAATTGAAACGAACAGGCGCAGTTCGCCACATCCATCAATACGGGCTGCCTCACACAGCGCGTCGGGCAAGGTACTGATGAACTGGCGCATCAGGAAGATGCCAAAGCCGCTGACCGCGCCAGGGATGATCAAGCCAGCAAACGAGTTGAGCCAGTGTAGCCCGCGCACCAAGACGAACAGCGGGATCATAATGGCCTGGAACGGCACCATCATGGCGGTCAGGACAACCACAAAGAGGAGGTTTCGGCCGGGAAAACGGAACTTGGCAAAGCCGTAGCCGGCCAGCGCGGACGACAGCAGGGTTGTCAGAGTGACAGCCACGGCGACGATGGTGCTGTTGCGGAAATACACGTCGAAGGGGGCGGCGGAGAGGGCATCGCCGAAGTTCCGCACCTGGAGAGAGGTAGGGAGCCACTGCACGGGCGCCGCGAAGATCTCGGCGTTGGAGGTCAACGCCGATTTGACGGTCCAGTACAGCGGGACGGCGACGATCACGCCCACCACGGCCAGAGCACCGTGGACCAGCAGACCGCCCAGCGATAGCAACGGACGGCGCCGCGCCGTTGTTCTGATCAACTTAAGCATCCTGGGACCTGAGTAGGCCGAACTGCACAAAGGCGACCAGCAGGGAGAGCACCAGCAAGACAAAGGACATGGCCGCTGCTTTACCGATGTTGAAGTAGCTGAAGGCCGTATCGTAGATCAACTCGGAGAGGGTGCGGGTGGCGTCGCCCGGCCCGCCTGACGTGAGCAGGTACGGTTGCACAAAGAGGGTCAGCGCGCTGGACGTGGAAATGACCACGACGAACAACAAGGCGGGACGGATCAGGGGGAGCGTGATGTGCAGGATCAGTGCCACGGTGCCGGCGCCATCAATACGTGCCGCTTCATAGTAGTCAGCGGGCACGCCGCGCAATCCAGCCAGCAGGATCACCGCGTAATAGCCGAGATTCGTCCAGAGCATCATGATGACCAGGGCAGGTAGCGCCCATTGGGGATCGGTCAGCCAGGCGATAGAAAGGCCAAGCACGCTATTGACCACACCATTACCCTGGTAGAGAATACCCCACACGATGGTGGTAACGACGCTGGGCAGGACCGCCGGCAGAAAGAAGAGCGGTTGGTACCAGCCGGTTGCAGGGACGCGGGCATTGAGCAAGAGAGCAACGGCCAGCGACAGCACGCACGAGGGCAGAGCGGTCCCCAGCGCGAACTCGACGGTGACGGTGAGGGAGGTCAGAAACTGCTGGTTGGACAGCAGCGCGGTGTAGGTGGCGATCCCCTGCAGTTGGGGTGCGCCGATCAGCTCCCAGTTGGTCAGGCTCAGGTAGAAAGCGCTGACCATGGGATAAACGACGAAGATCAACAGCGGTACCACGCCAGGCAAGACAAACAACAGTCCGGTGAGAGACCGCCGGCGGGCCAGCGTCAGACGGACGGGCTGATCAGTGACGGTGGCGGACGTTTCTTTCTTGGTCTGACGCTGCCGTACAAGCATTGGATCGCCTCATGCTAGACGCTGTCTCACCCCTGTCCCGGCAGGCGCACGGGCGCGCTGCCCATCTCGGCGCCAGGTGAGTACGTGTGGGCGGGTGGGCCGGCGGCGTAGACGACAACGGTTTGCTGCGCTAGCGACGACCAGCAGCATAGCGGGCAGGGCCGCATGGGGAGCACGGCAGGCAGGACGCGCCTGCTCTCCCGTGCTCCCCGCGACGGGACTAGAGCAGCGGCTGGACTTCTTGCTGAGCCTGCTTGAGAGACTGGGCGGCACTCACCTTGTTGAGTGCAACTCGCTCGATAGCCCGCTCAAGGATGGCCGAGATCTCGTTAAAGTGGGTCAACGGCGGCAGGAAAAAGCCCTGGCCAAATGATTGCTTGAACACGTCCCAGTGCGGTGTCTTGGCCGTGGCCAGGGTCGCCTTGTCGCCCAGCCAGATACCCGCGTCGTTGAAGTAGGTCTGACCATTGTCGGCCAGGAAGCGAGCGAACTGCCAGGTGGCTGCCTGCTGCTTGGAGGTGCTGGTCACAAAGAGGCCGAAGCCGTACAGGTCCGCTCCGACCTTGGGACCACCGGCAAAGTGCGGCTCAGGACCGACCATGTACGAGTTGTAGCCCTTGGGGAAACCTGCCTTCATGTAGCTGATGAACCAGGAACCGCCGACGTTGGTCATGGCCGCCGTGCCGTTTCCAAACAGGTCCAGGTTGTCAGTGGAGGCCGTTGGCCCCAGGGAAGGGTCGTTGATCTTATGCACATGGACGAGATCGGACCACATGCTCAGGGCCTTGATCGCCGCGGGGCTGGTCAGATACGCCTTCTTGCCGTCAGCGCTGAAGAGCAGCCCTCCAGCCTGGCGGGTCAGGGCATCCAGCACAAGGGTATCGCGGAGAGCGTTATACAGCGGCAGAGAGATGCCCTCCTGCACCGTCTTGCCGTTCTTGCGCACGGTTAGCTTTTTGCCGAGGGCCGCTACCTGGTCCCACGTGGTGGGAAAATCCTTGGCCGGGTTCAAGCCCGCGGCTTTGAACGCCGACTGGTTGATCCAGAAGGCAAAGTTGGAGACTTCGTGGGGGATACCATACACCTGGCCGTTAAAGCTGAAGCCCTGCACCGTGGAGGGCAGGTAGTGCGTGGCGAAGCCGGCCCGATCGCCGACGCCAAAAGCCTTGAAGTCGACCGGGACCACAAACTGGCGCTGGACCAGCGCCGGCACAAACGACTGGAAGAGGTTGAAAAGATCGGGTCCGCCACCGCCGGCGACTGCCGTGGTCAGTTTGGTGGGCAGGCTATTGAAATCCAGGGGCAGGTAATCGATGCTCACGCCTGGATGCAGGGCCTGATAGCGGGCCACGAGCTTCTTCTCGACCGCCTGCGCTGGGGGGTTCACATGGGTCCAGTAGGTAATCGTGATCTTGTCTGCCGCCGGCCGCGCCGCTAGTAGGGGCAGGCTACAGGCGCTGAGAGTCACGATGAGCATCACGCTTGCCAGAAAACGCCGTCTTGCCATATCTTCTTTATCCTCCATGCAGCACGTTTGGTCAGGTTCCGGCTGTCACCGGTGAGGCAGATGCTCCTCTACTCTAGCCGATTTGGACCATACCATGCCGTGCTTTGCGCCGTCAATGGACATCACGTTCGGTACCTGGGGTGGAGAGGGCGTCTCAGGAGGGGGGCTCACCGGCGGCGCGGTCCACCAATCAGTCTTCTTAGCGCGGGTCTTGCGGGACGCCGCCCTACACGTCGTCGGACTGCTCCCGCTTTAACGCCATGCTCCTGTCCCGTTTGGCTGTCGCCGCCGGGTAAGCCGTTGACTCAGAAGTCTTGTTCCTCCCCACTTCTCCCCGCTGCGAGGGGGATCTAGCATTGGGTCATACGACGCACGCGGCCAGCACAGCCGTGTGGAGGCTCCCCCGCGACTGGAGTCAGCGTGCGTGCGCCAGGAGCGTCATTGCCTCTTCAACGCTACTTTCACCGTGCTCCAGGCGGTGCAAGACGGCCAGGCGCACGCACGCTGACTTCCTAATCGGTCGAGGTAGCCGGTAGTTGGGCAGCCTGGCCGGTGACCGTGTTATGCGCCGCCGCGTCCATATCGTCCATATCTCGGTCGCCACCCGTCAAGCGCGCTGCTTATAAGCAGCCACGGCAATGACGATGATTAGGCCACGAATAAGCTGCTGATACCAGTTGGAGATCTGCTCAAGGGTCATGATGTTCCCTATAAAGCTGAGCACGAGCACGCCAGCTAAGGTGCCCCAGATCCCGCCACGTCCGCCGAACAGGCTTGTCCCACCCAGGACGACGGCGGTAATGGAGTCCAACTCGAGCCCTTCACCAACCACTGGGTCGCCCAGACCTACCCGGCTAGCATAGAGCAAGCCAGCAGCAGCGGCGGCCAACCCACACAGTGCGAAGACGCTGATCGTGACCCGATCTACGGACAAGCCCATGCGCCGAGCTACCTCGCGGTTGCCACCGACGGCATAAACGTGCCGCCCGAATGGTGTCCAGCGCAAGGCCGCCGCGACCAGCAGGACCACGGTTGCCAGCAAGAGCACCGGATAGGGCACGGGCCCCAGGCCACCATTGTAGAAGCCCATGAGGCTATCAGGAATGCTGCCCACCGGCGTGTTGGAGTAACCCAGGGCAACGCCGCGCAGCACTGAGAAGGTCCCCAGTGTCACGATGAAGGGAGCGACCTTCAATCGGGTCACCAGCAGGCCGTTAACAAGACCCACGGCTAAACCCAGGCCCAGCAGCACGAGACACCACGGGAGGGCGACGCTGCCATCGCCATTCATCTGGCCAGCGCTGAGCAGCACTACCAGCTTGACCACTGAACCCACGGAAAGGTCGATGCCCCCGGCCAGAATGACCAGGGTCTGCCCGCTGGAGACAACACCCAGCACGACCGCCTGGCGCAACACATCGAAGATGTTGTCAGCGCCCCGGAACGTCTCGGAGTGCGCTGCTACGCCACCGACCATCACGGCCAGCACCGCGTAGATGGTGAGCACAGGGCCCTGGCGCCCATTGCTCCACCAGCGGCGCCCACGCGCAGCGCTCGTCAGCATAGGGCGGTTCATCCTGTGATGGGTCCAGGCTGCTCGCCCAGGGCCAGGCTGAGGATGCGTTCCTCAGTGGCCTCCGCCGCAGGCAAGTTACCCATGACGCTGCCCTCGTGCATCACCAGGATGCGTCCGGCCAGGGCCAGCAGCTCGGGGAGATCGGAGGAGATGAGCAAGATAGCGGTGCCCTCGGCGGCAAGGCGGCGGATGATGTGGTAGATCTCCGCCTTGGCTCCTACGTCCACACCCCGCGTCGGCTCATCCAAAATCAGCAGCTTAGGCCTGGTGGCCAACCACTTGGCCAGAACCACCTTCTGCTGGTTGCCGCCGCTCAGGTAGCGCACCTCCTGACCGCGGCCGGGCGTTTTGATGGCCAAGTCATGGATCGCGTTGCCCACCAGGGCATTCTGACGGGCGCGGCTAAGCAGCAGGCCCTGGCGCAACCCTGCCAGGTTCGGCAGGCTGATGTTACGGGAGACAGAGAGATTCAGGACCAGACCCTGTCCTTTACGGTCCTCGGGTACGAGAGCCAGCCCCGCGCGCATGGCCGCGGCCGGTTGCCGGGGCGCGATGGGCTGCCCGTCCAGATCTACCCGACCAGACTCCAGCCGCTCCAGGCCAAACAGCGTGCGGGCGAGCGTTGTCCGGCCCGCGCCGACAAGTCCAGCCAGGCCCACGATTTCACCACGGCGCACCTGGAAGGAGATGTCACGCAGGAAGCCGGCTGCATAGAGGTCGCGTACCTCCAGGATAGGCGCACCGGGGCCGGCGTCTGGCCGCTGGCTCTCGCGCAACTCGCGCCCGACCATCAGGCGTACCAGCTCCTCACGGGTTGTCTCAGCCGGCCGCACCGTGGCGCTGACCACGCCGTCGCGCAGCACCGTGGCCTGGTCGGCGATACGAAACACCTCCTCTAGCCGGTGGGAGATGTAGATGATGCCCACGCCCTGGGCCCTCAATGTGCCGATAGTGGCAAACAGATGCTCCAGCTCATGACCGGCCAGCACGGTAGACGGCTCGTCCATAATGACCAGGCGGGCCTGCCGCGAAAGGGCGCGGGTGATTTCCACCAACTGTTGCTGGGCCACACTGAGGTTTCCGACCCGCGCCCCTAGATCCAGTGCGATGCCTAGCCTCCCCAGGGTGGCCGTCGCGTCGCGAGCCATGCCCCGCCAGTCCAGCAAGCCCGGCAGCAGGCGGTGTTCCCGGCCCAGATAAATGTTCTCCAGCACGGTCAGCTCCGGCAGGAGGTTGAACTCCTGGTAGATAATGCTGATACCTGCGTCCTGGGCATCGCGGGGGCTATTGAAGCGCACTGGCTTGCCATCTACGACGATCCGGCCAGTGTCGGGCCGTTCCGCCCCGGCTAGGATCTTCATCAACGTGGACTTGCCGGCCCCATTCTCGCCGAGCAGGGCATGCACCTCCCCGGCAGCGCAGGCGAGCGACACGTCGCGCAACGCCTGCACCCCAGGAAAGCTCTTGCTGATACCTTCCAGGCTGATCAACATTGCAGCTGGGTGATCTCGATTGCCTGTCTACTTCTTCTTAGCAAAGCCAATCGTGGCGAGATAGGAGTCGGGCAATATGTTGTCGATCCACAAATCGTCGCTCAGTCGTGGCTTATAGTACTTGGCGACCTGGGTGTGATCGAAGGTCAACGCCGGCACGGCAACGTGACGCATCACAGGCTGGCCGGACAGGATCTTGACCGCCGTATCTACCGAGGTCACTGACATGGTAGGAGGGAAGCCGACGGCGAAGAACTTCACTTTGTGTTGTAAGGCGCGGCGCAGGAAGCCATTGAGTGGCTCGGCGGTCATGGGGGGGATAGGCTTGCCGGCCTCCACGTAGGCGTCGATCAGGCCCATGTCCTGCAGGGCGCTATCCGACCAGATCGCGTCAAGGTCAGGGTGCGCCGTCAGCAGCCCCTGCGCCACGGTCTTGCCCTTGACCGGCGACCAGTCGGTGAACTGGTGGGTCAATTCCTTCATGCCCGGATATTTCTTGAGAACCGACTGCGCGCCGGCATAACGGTCGTTGGCCGTGGGGGTGCCGGCGATACCGCCCAGCGAGACGTATTTGGCCGTGCCCTTCGTGTAGGTAGCCAGCCATTGGCCGGTGAGCGTGCCGTTCAAGCGGTTCGAGCGATTCACATTCGAGACCCAGCTGCCCTTCGCCACGTCACCGGACTGGATGATCACGGGGATTCCCTTGGCCATGGCCCGCCCGATTGGGGCCAGGTCGGCTTCGCCCAAGATCGTGACGATCAGCAGGTCGGGCTTCTGGACGATCAGATCCTCAATGTCGCTCAACTGCTTGCTGATAGTACCGTTGGCATCGGCATACAGCAGCTTTTTGAACTTACCCTTATACTTCACGTCCGTGCCATAGCGGACACCCGCGTCCATCATGGCCGCCCAGGAGTTGGTCGCGCCCTGAGAGGCATGGGCGATGGTCCAGGGCGCTGACTTTTTAAAGCGCGATGTGTCCACCATGCCCTCGGCGGTAAACGTCAGTGCCTCTTCCGCGGAAACATAGTCGTGAGTGCGCAGCAGGTCTGTGGCCACGGCAGCGCCAGCAGCCACTGTGGCCAGGCGCAGGAACCGCCCACGGCTCAGCACCCCATCGGCCAGCTGTGCCCGGAGATAGTCCAGATCGCGGTGCTCAGGGATGCTCAAGGGATGCTCCTCTCATGTTTTCATTACGTCTAGACAGGGGTTGGTCTGGATGGCACGTCCGCGCTGTTGCTCTCTCTGTTCTGCCTATGACCTCCTCTCCTCGCGTGCTTCATGTTCGCGAGGCCACACTGCCACGAGCCAGCGTCCTGGTCGCCGATGATCATTCCGCGCCGGCTGCACGGTAGAGAGCCGCGGCGGCGACGATGATCATGCCGTTGACGATAAGTTGATAGGGTTGGCTCAGACCGGCCAGGAGCACGATATTAACGAGCGCAGTGATCAGGAGCACACCGGCGATTGTGCCACCGATACCCCCGCGCCCACCGGCGAAGCTGGTCCCCCCCACGACCACGGCGGCGATAGAGTTGAGATCGAAGCCGGTCCCGATGTAGCGATCAACGTAGCCAATGAAGCCACTGAGCAACAGGCCAGCAGCGCTGGCCAGTATGCCGCTAACGACGAAACAGGTGGTGACTACTCGCCCGACCAACACCCCTGAGAGGCGCGCAGCCACCGGGTTACCCCCGGTCGCGTAGAGGCGCTGGCCGAACGGCGTCTTGTGCAGAACCAGCAGCAACAGCGCGCAGAGGGCCACCCAAATCAACAGGGAGTAGGGCAGCGGCCCCAGCTTGCCTGCGCCCAGTGTCACCAGGAAGGGGGGAATGCCGCCGGAGGGCACACCTTTGGTGTAGGCCACGCGCACGCCATCGATAAAGACAAGCATACCGAGAGTAGCGACGAAGGAGGGCACGTTCCGCACAGTGACCAGCAACCCGTTGACAAGCCCGATCACACCACCCAAGGCCAGTGATACCACGATCGCCGGACCCACCAGGGTATCAGACCCAGCGGTCATCGCCGCGGCCACGACCATACTCAGGCCCATGACCGAGCCCACCGAGAGGTCTATTCCAGCTGCTAGGATGACCAGCGTCTGACCCAGACTGACAATACCCAGCGCTGAGGCCGCCTGCAGTACATTAATCAAATTGGCCGGGGTATAGAAACGCGGCGTGACGACAGCGGCGACCAGACCTACCACCAGCAATGCGGTATAGGCGCCATAGCGGCTCAGGGTGAGTCCAAAAGTCCCGCCGTATACGCTGCGTGCGGCCATCAGCGCTCCTAACCATCTCTCAGGTATGTCGCTCTAATTGCATGGTATCCGCCGCCACTACATGCTGTCAAAAGGTTCGCGCGCATCAGCTCGGGGACAAAGTGGCCGGTGCTCTGCGCTCTGCTGGGCTAGCCGTCCACCTCATCCGTCGGGCAGACGGCTCAACATGACAGCCGGGCCAGCCTCACTCAAGACGCCAGCATGATCTTCAATGGTAACACAGTGGCGCGAGATGGGCGCTCCCCGCACTTGCTCTGTCGAGCTGCTTTCAGCCACCTTAGGAGCGCGTCATAAGCAGCGCTGGCTCGTGCATGGCTATCCCTTGTGCTGTATCTTTAGACGACACCACGAACCAGCGACCATCCCAGTCCTGATGCGTGAGCAGAGCTGCTATCTCTCAGAGATCTGCTGCTCTTGAAGATCCCGGTCGGGCTGCGGGGATGGGCACAGGTTGCACGTCCCCACAGGGGCTAGCGACTGCCGGCGTCGGCATCATCGGACACGCCGGAGGGCAGAAGGAGCCAGGACAAGGGCGTGCGCTGTCGGCAGAGGCGCCGCGTCACGCACAGACACCACGCCGGTGTATGACCGGCGCCAAGCACGAACAGGCCAACCACCACGGCCAGGCGGCGGCTGTACATGTCCGCGAGAATCCCCGTGGGCGTCTGGAAGAGGAGGTGGACACACAGCAGCACTGTGCCGACGAGGACGATCTGCACGGGGTTCAGGCCGACCGCGTTGATCAGATAGACCGTTTCGACGGCCCAGAGCATCGAATTGCCGAGCGACAAGGCGCCGCTCAGCAGCAGATAGATCGGGTAGGCCCCGAAGGTGCGCATACAGACTCCCTTCGCGCGTCACTGTGCAATGGAATGACAGCGGCAGGAAGGGGTAGCGCGGAACAGGGGCAGAGCACTCCTCGGATGGCAGCCACAGACCTGACGGCTGGGTCAGGTCAGCGCACTGCACCAGAGAAGAATCGCTCTGAAATCAATGTGAGAGGGACACCTCATCGTGCCAGGCTGTTCAGGCGTGACAGCCGGCCGCGTGGACCGTACCGCCTGACGTTAGCTCACACTGGTTGCCGAACGAGCAAGACATCTGCAGTCGTCAGCGCTACCCAGTGTCAGGGCCAGTGTCATAGCGATACCTCCTTCAACCTAAGGCGACCAAGAATGGTCCTGCGTAGTATGGTCGCAGCAGCGAAGACTGTCAAGATACCGTGGTTTCCTGACGTGCAGACGACTGCGCTCTTCAAGACTTCCCCCATCCCTCACGAGTATGACCGGAATGTGTACCTGTGCTGGCCGCATTGCTCATCCGTGCGCTCGAGGAGCGGGGGAGGATCGCCGGCGGGTCGCCGCAGGACTGCGAGAGCACCAGGTGCAGCTGCTGACGGGCTTCGTGCCCTCGCCGGCAGGCGGCCAGGGCCACGGCCCTGACCAGGCCAATTTCCAGGCTCTGGCGCACCTGCCGGCCCTCCTGCGCGGCACTGAGCAGCCTCTCCAGAGGGGCGAGGGCATCCTGGGTCTGCCCACTGGCGATCAGCAGGCGCGCGGCCAGGAGCTGCACCGTCCCCTGTTGGACGGGGGAGAGGGGGTCCTGCAGGCGGTGCAGGGTGTCCAGGCTGCGTTGGGCAGCGAAGAGGTCGCCGCAGGCCACATGCAGGCGGCCCTGCCAGATCAGGACAGTGGGCAGCATGATCCTGGCCCGCGGCGTGGCCACGGCTTGCAGGCGGGCCAGGATCATGGCGATCTGCTGTAGCGCCGCCGTGGTACGTCCCTGCGCGTGGTGCAGGCGCGCCTGCCATAGGGCCGCCAGGTCACTGACTTCCAGGAAATTGGGCAGCTCTCCCATCGCGAGAGTTTGACCGAGGAGGCTCTCCACGGTGGCCAGGTCGTTCCATTCATACGACAGTTCGGCCAGACAGAGCAACACGAACACAACGTCTTCCTCATCGCCCTGGTCCCGGGCATCGGGCAACACCTGGTTGTAGTAGACCTCCGCCTGGTGTAGTTCGCCCAGGGCGACGCAGGCGGACCCCAGCAGCAGCGTGGCCACGCGGGCAAATGGCCTGCTGCCGGCGGCAGTGCTGCGCCGTTGGGCCTCCTG
>JAABUR0100002881.1_pt1 | contig 25227 bp, 24 predicted proteins | sample 5560091 | NCBI WGS metagenome assembly JAABUR01 (sample SAMN10711879, study PRJNA513375) | rock metagenome | isolation source: Antarctica rocks | place: Antarctica: Victoria Land, University Valley sud
CGCGGTGTACGGCTTCGCCGGTCAGGTCGACGGCATCTGCGCCCGCATGGTCGACGACCTCGGGCCCAGCACCATCCTGGCCACCGGCGGCCTGGCGGCGACGATCGCCCCCTACACGAGCGTCATCTCGCACCTGGAGCCGTGGCTCACCCTGCACGGCCTCCGCCTGATCTTCGACCGGAACTCGGGGCCGCGGTGACCGGGGACCGGCCCATCCCCTACCGCTTCGAGCCCGACGCCACCGCCGCTGACCTGGCCGACCGGTTCGCCGGGCTCGACACCGGTGCGGACTCGGGCGCGACCGTCACCGTGGCCGGTCGGCTGATGTTGCGGCGGGTGCAGGGCAAGCTCGCCTTCGCCACCCTGCAGGACAACTCCGGCGCCGACGCCGACGGGCGCATCCAGCTGTTCGCCCCGGCCGCCACCACGCCCGAGTTCGACGCGTTCTGCGGCCTCTCCCTCGGCGACTGGATCGGGGTGACCGGCGAGGTGATGCGGACCCGGAGGGGCGAGCTGTCGGTGCGGGTCGACGCCTGGACGCTCCTGGCCGAGGCCCGCCGCCAGTTCCCCGACAAGTGGCACGGGCTCAGCGACACCGACACCCGCTACCGGCAGCGCTACGTCGACCTGTGGGTCACCGACGAGGCCCGCCGCACGCTGCGCATGCGCAGCCGCCTGCTCTCGCTGACCCGGCGGTGGCTGGAGGACCGCGGCTTCGTCGAGGTGGAGACCCCGGTGTTCCACCCCATCCCGGGGGGCGGCCACGCCAAGCCGTTCACCACCCACCACAACGCCCTCGACATGGACCTCTACCTGCGCATCGCGCCGGAGCTCTACCTGAAGCGTCTGGTGGTCGGCGGGTTCGAGAAGGTCTTCGAGATCGGTCGGGTCTTCCGCAACGAAGGCCTCGGGTACCGGTGGAACCCCGAGTTCACCATGCTCGAGCTGTACGAGGCGTACGCCGACTACGGGGACATGATGCGCCTCACCGAGGAGCTCGTCGCCCACCTCGCCACCGAGCTGGTCGGCACCACATCGGTGACCTACGGCGGCCGTGCGCTCGACCTCGCCCCGCCGTGGAGGCGGGCGTCCATGTCCGAGTTGATCGAGGAGCAGACCGGAAAGCAGGTCGACGTGGCCATGCCGCTCGCTGAGCTCCAGGCGCTCTGCGACGAGCTCGGCGTCGCGTGGACCGGCGACGACGGTCCCGGGGTGCTGATCCTGGAGATCTACGAGAAGACCACCGAGGCCGAGCTGTGGGGCCCGGTGTTCGTCACCGACTACCCCCGCGAGGTGTCGCCGCTGGCGAGGGCGCACCGCGAGCGGGAGGGCTACGTCGAGCGCTTCGAGCCCATCATCGCCGGGCGGGAGATCGGCAACGCGTTCAGCGAGCTCCAGGACCCCGCCGAGCAGCGGGCCACGTTCGAGGACCAGGCCCGGCGCAAGGCGGCCGGCGACGAGGAGGCGATGGCCGTCGACGAGGACTACCTCCGGGCCCTGGAGTACGGCCTGCCGCCCACCGGGGGCCTGGGCATCGGCATCGACCGCCTCGTGATGATCCTGGCCGACGCTCCCACCATCCGGGACGTCATCCTGTTCCCCACCCTCCGCCCCGAGCCCGGCGCGTAGGGGCCGCTATTCGATCCCGTGCTCGAGGGCGTAGCGGATCAGCTCCTGCTTCCGGTTGAGGTGGAGCTTGCCGAGGATGTTGCGGACGTGGTTCTCCACCGTCTTCTCGGCGATGAACAGCTCCTCGCCGATCTCCCGGTAGGTGTGGCCGCGGGCGACGTACTGGAGCACCTCGCGCTCGCGGTCCGAGAGGGCCGCGGTGGCTCCGCCCGCCTTGGAGGAGATGCGCCGGAACTCACCGAGCAGCAGAGCGGCCAGGCTGGGTGAGAACACCGGCTCGCCGTGGGCCGCCTTCCAGAGCTGGAGGCGGAGCTCCTCCGACGACGTCGACTTCACGAGGTAGCCGACGGCGCCGGCGGCCACGGCGTCGAGCAGGTCCCGTTCGGCCTCCGACACGGTCAGCATGACGATGGGGACGTCGGCGCCGCACTCCTTGGCCACCTTCAGACCGCCGCCGCCGGGCATGTGGAGGTCGCAGACGACCAGGTCGGGGCGGGTGCGGCGGATGACCTCGACCGCTTCGGGGGCGTCGCCGGCCTCGCCGACGACGTGGAAGTTTCCCCCGAGGTCGCTGCGCAGGCCGGACCGCCAGATCTGGTGGTCGTCGGCCACGACGACCCGTACGGCGGCCAGCTCAGCCACGGTCGCGCTGCCCGGGGAACCCCACGGCGGGCAGTCTTCCACCCGGTACCGTGCTCGTCGTGCTCCTGAGGGTGGTCGTCAACTGCGGGGCCGGCTCGGTCGACGGGGACGAGATCGACGCCCAGCGCCAGGAGATCAGCGAGGCGTTCGCCGCCGCCGGGGCCGGGACCGAGATCGCCTTCGTGCCCGGTCCCGCCCTCGACCGCGCCCTCACCGAGGCGGTCGAAGCCCGCCCCGACGCCGTGGTCGTGGCCGGGGGCGACGGCACGCTGGGCGCGGCCGCCGCCGTGCTGGCCGGCGGCGACGTGCCGCTCGGGGTCATGCCGCTCGGCACCTTCAACCACTTCGCCAAGGACCTCGGCATGCCCCTCGAGATGGCCGAGGCGGCGCAGGCCATCGTGGCCGGTGAGGTGCAGCGCATCGACGTGGCCGAGGTGAACGGCCGGTCGTTCCTGAACAACTCGTCGATCGGTGTGTACCCGATCCTCGTCGCCCGGCGCGACGACATCCGCCGGCGGCGGGGCTGGGGCAAGGTGCGGGCCGCGCCGGTGGCTGCCTGGCAGGTGCTCCGCCGCTTCCCGTCGCGACGGCTGACCGTCACCGCCGGCACCTACCGGTGCCGGTCGCGCACCCCGTTCGTGTTCGTGGGGAACAACCGCTACGAGATCGGCCCGTCAGGGGTGGGGGAGAGGGCCTCGATCACCGACGGGGAGCTGTGCATCTACGTGGCCCGGGCGTCGTCCCGATGGCGGCTGCTGCGCATGGCGGTGTCGGCCGTGGTCGGGGGGGCGGCCAAGGTGCCCGACCTCGACGAGCACTGCTGCGACGAGGTCACCATCGACGCCCACGGGCACCGCGTCCAGGTGGCGCTCGACGGGGAGGTGATGACCATGCGCTCTCCTCTGCGGTACCGGATCCGCCCCGCCAGCCTGCCGGTGCTGCTCACCCCCGCCGCCATGCCTCCCGGCGCCGGTTCGGCCGCCCCCACCGACCCCGCCGGCGTGGACGCCGACCCCGTGCACTGAGCGAATTGCTCCGCTGAGCTGATTGCTCCTCCTCCGCTGCGCTCCCCCGGAGCGGCTTCGCCATCCGGGTGTCACGTCCTCCGCTGCTCCGCCTGGCGGCTGCGCAGCCACGAGAGCGCCGCAGGTGCTCGCCATCGGCAGGGCGGCGTGGCGAGCGCCATGCGAGCAGCCGCCACGCGAGCGCCGTAGGTGCTCGCCATCAGCAGGGCGCCCACAGGCGGACCTCGGTGCCGCGACCGGGGCGGGAGTCCAGCTCGACCCGGCCTCCCACGTCGCCGAGGCGGCCGCGGATCGAGCGGCGCAGGCCCACCCCCTCGGTCACCGAGGCCGGGTCGAAACCTCGGCCGTCGTCCTTCACCGAAACGAACACCTCCCGGTCGCCGGGCTCGACGTAGACCACCACCTTGGAGGCCTCCCCGTGCTTGGCCGCGTTCGTGAGGGCCTCGCCGACGGCACCGGCCACCGCTTCGACCACCGCGGCGCTGAGCCCGGCGGGCTCGTCCACGGCGATGACGTCGACCCGCACGCCGTGGTGGCGCTCGGCCCGCCCGGCAGTGGTGCGCAGCTCGCTCACCAGGTCACCGGCCGACGCCTTCACCCCGAACAGGAAGTTCCGCAGGTCCCGCTCCTGCTCCCGGGCCAGGGTGGCCAGGTCGGCGTCGGTCGCCCGCCGCTGCACGACGGCGAGGGTCTGCAGCACGCCGTCGTGGAGGGTGCGGGCCACCTCCTCACGCGCCCTCGCCGCCGAGATCTCCATCTCGGCCGCCCGCAACCGGCGCATGGCGAAGCCGGCGACCGAACCGGCGAGCGCGTAGAGCACACCGGTCGAAAGCAACGAGAGGGTCGACGGTTGGGGCTGGCCGTCGATGCTGGTGGCGAGCACCCGTCCGAGGCCGAGGACCACGCCCGCCACGAGGCCTCCGGTGGGACCGACCACGATCCCGAGCGACAGGGCGCCGGCCAGAGGCCATGCCGAGCCCAGCGACTGGGGGTGCTCCCCCTCGTAGACCCAGCCGTCGGCGGTCAGGAGGCTGAAGCCGACCGCCAGCTCGGCCACCGCCGTCGGCGCCCGCAGCAGCCACCGCGACTGGCGCCTCAGCAGCACCGTGCCGGCGGCGGTGAAGGCGAGGGCGACGAACGCGAGGCCGAGGGCGGCCCACGGCCGGGCCAGGTCGTGCCGCGACACCACCAGCACCGTGGCCAGCCAGGCCAGTGCCGCCCAGCGGAAGGCGGCCACCCCTCCCAGCACGCTGCGCTCGAGGCGGGCCTCGGTCGGGTTGGGGATGGGCCGTCCCCAGGCCACGGGATCAGTCCCGCCCGGCGCTCAGGGTCAGGGCGGAGGTCCCCGAGCGCTCGGTGAGGAACGCGTCCAGGGGGTGGTCCGCACCGGTGAGGGTGAAGCGCGCCGAGCGGTCCCCGCGCTCGGGCGCCCGCAGGTTCATCCCAGCCGCGGAGGCCGCCCGCCGCAGGGCGACCTCCGCCTCGGCCAGGTCACCGTCGTAGCCGTAGTACTCGGAGATGGCGGTGCAGACGTCGACGCACACGTTGTTGCCGTCCTGGCTTCGGGATCCGCCGCTGAAGCCCGCTTCGGCGAGGTCGATCCTGTCGAGGTCCCGCTCGTAGCGCTCGTCGATCGCCCAGATGTCCGTCATCGCCGCCCACGCGCACATCAGCCCGAGGACGACGAGCGGGATGGCGGTGGCGAGGCGGGGGGTTCGGCCCGGTCCGGCCACCAGCGCGGCGACGGCCGGGCCGAGGATGGCGAACACGACGGTGACGGCCACCGCCGACAGGCGGAGCCCGGCCGGGTGGAGCACGGCCATCCCCGCGCTCCAGACCACGACGGTGGCGACGAGCGCGGCAACGACCCGGCCGAACACCACCCAGCCCGAGACCTTCACGCCACCAGCATGGCCGCTCGCATCGGCGCATCGAGGTTGCCTGACCGCTCCCCAGCCGACACCCTGGCGCCGTGCCCCCGGCCTCCACCCCCGTCCTCCGGCGCGTCTGCGTGTTCTGCGGGTCGAGCCGCGGTGCCGACCCCGCGTACGCCGCGGTGGCCGCCGATCTCGGGGTCGAGCTGGCCCGCCGGCGGATCGGGCTGGTCTACGGCGGCGGCAGCGTCGGCCTCATGGGCGTGGTCGCCGACGCCGTGCTCGACGCCGGCGGCGAGGTGACCGGGGTCATCCCCGCCTTCCTCCACCGGCGGGAGGTGGCCCACGCCGGTGTGGACGACCTCCGGGTGGTGGGCTCGATGCACGAGCGCAAGGCTCTGATGGCCGAGCTGGCCGACGCCTTCGTGGCCATGCCCGGCGGCATCGGCACCTTCGAGGAGCTGTTCGAGGCGCTCACCTGGACCCAGCTCGGCGTGCACGACAAGCCGGTGGCGCTCCTCGACGTGGGCGGGTTCTGGGCGCCGCTCACGACCCTGCTGGACCGGGCCGTGGCCGACGGATTCCTCCGCCCCGACGTGCGGGCCTCGGTGGTGCACGGCACGGCGCCGGCCGAGGTGCTCGATCGCTTCGCCGGTTGGGAGCGCCCCGCCGTCGGGAAGTGGATCGACCTCGACCCCCTCCCCGAACCTTCAGACACCCACACCGAGGTGCTGTAGCTCGGACCGCAGCGCGCCCACGCCGGTGAAGTGGACCGCGTGCATCCCCACCTGACGAGCGGCGTCGGCCCACCCCGGGGTGTCGTCGGTGAACACGACCTGCTCACCGTCCAGCTCGAGGTCGTCGAGGACCCGCCGGTAAACGGCGGCCTCGGGCTTGCACACGCCCAGCCTCGCGGTGTTGAAGATGCGGTCGAAGTGGCCGTCGATGCCGAGGACGGCAAGGTCCTCCTCCAGGCGACTGGTGGCGTTGGACAGGACGGCGGCGGTGAGGCCGGCGCCGCGCACGGCGTCCACGAGAGCGAGGGCCTCGCCGTCGGGCCGGCCCCGCCACTCGCCCCACTCGGCCACCGCCGCCGGGCATCCCAGCCGCTCGCCCACCTCCTGCGCCCAGTCCTCGTAGGCCAGCTCACCGACGACCACGGCCGGTCCGAGGTCGGGGCCGAACGCGGTGGCCAGGATCGCCCCCTGCTCGAGGCCGTGGCGATCCTCGATGGCGTCGGTGACCGCCGGGTCCCAGTGCCGGATCACCCCGTCCATGTCGAACAGCACGCAGGCGATCGCCATGGGCCTACGCGGCGCGGACGGCTTCGATGCTGGCGAGGAGGTGGTCGGCGGCCGCGACCAGGGCCTCGGCCGCCGGCCGGTGGGCCAGGGGGGTGAGGAACTCGGCGGCCCGGGCGGTGTACGAGCGGGCCTCGGCGACGGCGGAGTCGATCCCGTCGCTGGCCCGGAGCACCGTCCGTGCCCGTTCCCACTCGGCCCCCTCGACGGGCCGGCCCAGGAGGGAGCGCAGCTCCTCGCCCTCGGGGAGCTCGAGCGCCCGCAGGACCGGCAGGGTGTAGACGCCCTCCACCAGGTCGTGGCCCGACGGCTTGCCGAGCTGCTCGTCGCTGGCCACGAGGTCGAGCACGTCGTCGATCAGCTGGAAGGCCATGCCGTAGGCGGTGCCGAACTCGGTGAGCCGGTCGACCTGGTCGCGCGGCAGGCCCCCGACGAGGGCGCCGATGCGGGCGGCGGCGGAGAACAGCGACGCCGTCTTGGCGTCGATGGACCGCAGGTAGGCCTCCTCGGTGCGGTCGAGCTGGTAGGCGGTGCGCAGCTCGGCCACCTCGCCGGCGCACAGCCGGCCGATGGTGGCCGCCAGCAGTCCGGCCACCTCGGTGCTGAGCGAGGCGGCGATCTCCGACGCCCTCGCCAGCAGGAAGTCGCCCGACAGGATGGCCCGCAGGTTCCCCCACTTGGCGTTCACGCTCTCGACCGTGCGCCGGGTGACCGCCTCGTCGATCACGTCGTCGTGGTGCAACGAGCCGAGGTGGACGAGCTCGACGGCCACCCCGCCCCGCACCACGTCCAGGTCGGCCGGGCCTTCGTGGCCCTCGGCGCAGGCGGCGGCCGCCACCGCCAGGAGGGGCCGGATGCGCTTGCCGCCGGCCAGGATGAGGTGGCTGGCCATCTCGGTGAGTGCCGGCTCGTCGGTCTGCACCGCCGCCCGCAGCTCGTCCTCGACCCGGCTGAGGTCCTCCTGCATGGGGGCCAACTCGAGCAGGGGGTGGACTTCCATGGCGCTCCGACGCTAGGTGACCGCTCTCGGCGACCGGAACTCGGAGGGACGGCCCCCGCGACGACACGGGGTTCAGGGAGGTGACCGGTACACTCGGCTCACGAATCCCCCGTCTTGGGAGGAAAGTTGTTCGAACGCTTCACCGACCGTGCCCGGCGGGTGGTGGTCCTCGCCCAGGAAGAGGCCCGCCTCCTCAACCACAACTACATCGGCACCGAGCACATCCTGCTCGGGCTGATCCACGAGGGCGAAGGCGTCGCCGCCAAGGCCCTCGAGTCCCTCGGCATCTCCCTCGAGGCCGTGCGCAGCCAGGTCGAGGAGATCATCGGCCAGGGCGGCTCGTCGCCGAGCGGCCACATCCCCTTCACGCCCCGGGCCAAGAAGGTGCTCGAGCTGTCTCTGCGTGAGGCCCTCCAGCTCGGCCACAACTACATCGGCACCGAGCACATCCTCCTCGGGCTGATCCGCGAGGGCGAGGGCGTCGCCGCCCAGGTGCTCGTGAAGCTCGGCGCCGACCTGTCGCGGGTCCGCCAGCAGGTCATCCAGCTGCTCTCGGGCTACTCCGGCCCGGGCCAGTCCGGCGGGGAGAAGGCGGGCTCCACCCCGGGCGGTTCGGGCGAGGCCACACCTTCAGGTTCGCTCGTGCTCGACCAGTTCGGTCGCAACCTCACCCAGCTCGCTCGCGACAAGAAGCTCGACCCTGTGATCGGCCGCGCCCGGGAGACCGAGCGGGTCATGCAGGTCCTCTCCCGGCGCACCAAGAACAACCCCGTCCTCATCGGCGAGCCCGGCGTCGGCAAGACCGCCATCGTCGAGGGCCTGGCCCAGGCCATCGCCGCCGACACCGTGCCCGAGACGCTCACCGGCAAGCAGCTCTACACGCTCGACCTCGGCGCGCTCGTGGCCGGCAGCCGCTACCGCGGCGACTTCGAGGAGCGCCTGAAGAAGGTGCTGAAGGAGATCCGCACCCGCGGCGACATCATCCTCTTCATCGACGAGCTGCACACCCTCGTGGGGGCGGGCGCGGCCGAGGGCGCCATCGACGCCGCGTCGATCCTCAAGCCCATGCTGGCCCGCGGCGAGCTGCAGACCATCGGGGCCACCACGCTCGACGAGTACCGGAAGCACCTCGAGAAGGACGCCGCCCTCGAGCGCCGGTTCCAGCCGGTCAAGGTGGAGGAGCCCACCGTGGCCCACACCATCGAGATCCTGAAGGGCCTGCGCGACCGCTACGAGAGCCACCACCGGGTCACCATCACCGACCAGGCCCTCGTGGCCGCGGCCAACCTGGCCGACCGCTACATCTCGGACCGCCACCTGCCGGACAAGGCCATCGACCTCATCGACGAGGCCGGCTCCCGCCTGCGCATCAAGCGCATGGAGTCCCCGCCGGACTACAAGGAGATCGAGAACAAGATCGCCGAGGTCGTCCGCAAGAAGAAGGACGCGGTGGAGGCCCAGCAGTTCGAGGACGCCGGTCGCCTGCGCGACCAGGAGAAGGAGCTGCTCGGCGAGAAGGAGTCCAAGGAGGCCGAGATCAAGGCGTCGGGCGTCGACCTCTTCGACGAGGTCGACGAGGAGTCGATCGCCGAGGTGCTCTCCATCTGGACCGGCATCCCCGTGTACAAGCTCACCGAGGAGGAGACCCAGAAGCTCCTCCGCATGGAGGACGAGCTCCACCGGCGGGTGATCGGCCAAGAGCAGGCCATCCGCTCGGTCAGCCAGGCCATCCGCCGCACCCGCGCCGGCCTCAAGGACCCGAAGCGCCCGAGCGGCTCGTTCATCTTCCTGGGCCCCTCCGGCGTCGGCAAGACCGAGCTGGCCAAGACCCTCACCGAGTTCCTGTTCGGCGACGAGGCCAGCCTCATCAGCCTCGACATGTCCGAGTACATGGAGAAGCACACCGTCAGCCGCCTGGTCGGCTCGCCCCCGGGCTACGTCGGCTACGAGGAGGGCGGCCAGCTCACCGAGGCGGTGCGGCGCAAGCCGTTCAGCGTGGTGCTGTTCGACGAGATCGAGAAGGCCCACCCCGACGTGTTCAACACCCTGCTCCAGATCTTGGAGGAGGGCCGGCTGACCGACAGCCAGGGCCGCTCGGTGGACTTCCGCAACACCGTCCTGATCATGACCTCCAACCTCGGCACCGCCGACCTGCGCAAGGCCAACGTCGGCTTCGGCAAGAACGACGAGGCCGTCTCCTACGAGAAGATGAAGGAGAAGGTCAACGACGCGCTGAAGCAGCACTTCCGGCCCGAGTTCCTGAACCGCATCGACGAGACGATCGTGTTCCACGAGCTGTCCAAGCCCGAGATCACCCAGATCGTCGACCTCATGGTGCGGCGCACGAGCGTGCAGCTCGAGGCCCAGGGCATCGGCATCGAGCTCACCGACGGGGCCAAGGCCCTGTTGGTGGACCGGGGCTACGACGCCACCCTCGGCGCCCGCCCCCTGCGCCGGGCTCTGCAGCGCCTGGTGGAGGACCCGCTCTCCGAGCAGCTTCTCTACAAGAAGTTCCGGGCCGGCGAGATCGTCATCGTCGACGCCGAGGACGACCCCGAGTCGCCCAAGGGCGAGCGCAAGATCGTGTTCCGCGCCGTCGAGGGCTTCGAGCCCCCGCCCATGGAACTGGCCGAGGCCGGACCGACCGAGTAGGGCCGCGTTCCCAACCAGGTGATCACTCGAGCCAGGGCGTGGCGTCCGCGCCGCGCCCTGCTCGGCGTGGCGCTGTTGGTGGTGCTGGGCGCAGGGTGCCGCATCGACACGGACGTGGACATCGCCGTCGACCCCGACGGCAGCGGCACCGTCACGGTCACCGTCCGGCTCGACCGGGCGGCGGCGGCGAAGGTCCCCGACCTCGACCAGAGCCTCCTCGTGGCGGACCTGCGGTCGACGGGCTGGAAGGTGACCGGCCCTGATGCCCGACAGGGGGGCGCGGTGGTGGTGCGGGCGACGAAGGGGTTCGCCCGGCCCGAGGAGCTGGCGACGGTGATGGCGGAGGTCTCGGGCCGGGAAGGTCCGTTCCGGGGGTTCTCGCTCGTCCGGTCGCACTCGTTCGCCAAGACCACCTACCGGCTGGAGGGGACGGTGGACCTCAGCGAGGGGTTGGAGGCGTTCGGCGACCCCGAGCTGCGGGTGCTCCTCGGCGGCGAGATGTTCGGCCGTCCCGTGGCCGACCTCGAGCGGGAGGCCGGCGCCCCGCTCTCCGAGGCGGTCCGGTTCACCGTCCGGGCCGACCTGCCCGGCGGGGGGACCAAGGAGTGGCGGCCCGTGCTCGGCCGGCCGGCCGTGCGGGTGGAGGCCAGCAGCGCCAGCCGGGGGCCCCGCGCCTGGCTGTTCGCGTTCTCGGCGGTGGTCGCGGCGGTGGGCTTCCTCACCACGTTGGTTCTGATCGCCCGCTTCAACCGGGTGCACCGGCCGCCGTCCTACGTCCACCGGCCAGGGGGCGCCCGGCGCCCGTGGGAGGACCCGTGAGCCGTGTTGCTTGGGCGATCGCCTCCGGCGCTCGCGTGGCTCAGTCGGCCATCGCCACCGGGGCGGCCACCCGCCGGCGCAGCACGGCCATCCCGCCGGCGGCCACCAGCGCCCCGGCCACGAACGCACCGCGCTCGTTGGTGAGCACGACCACCCCGCCGAGGATCACCGCGCCGAGCCCTTGGGAGAGGTCGAAGAACAGCGAGAACGTCCCGACCGCATGGCTGCGCTCCTCGTCGGGGGCCGCGCTCATCACCGCCGAGAACATGGCGGGGAACAACAGGGCCATGCCCACCGAGAACACGGCCGTCCCGAGGTAGAGGCCGGTCGGTGCGGCCCAGAGACCGATGAGGCCCATCCCGGCGCTCACCGCGGCGAGGGCGAGGGTGGCGGTGGGGACGGTGCCGAAGCGGTCGGGCAGCCGGGCGCCGAACAGGCGGATGGCGAGGATGAGGCCGGCGTAGAGGGCGAACACCGGGCCGGCCCCGGAGAGACCGATCTCGTCGACGTAGAGGGGCACGAAGGCCGAGAAGCCGGCGAAGCCGATCAAGCCGAGGAAGAGCACCACGCCGGGCAGCACGGCGTCGGGGTGGAGGAACGGGCGCTTCTCCCCGGTGGGCGCCACCAGCGTGCCGACCGGCGTGCGCAGGCCGAGGCCGGCGGCCACGAGGGCGGCGCCGGCGGCGAGCAGCCAGATCAGGTGGGCCCCGTGGTGGGTGTAGAGGACCTCGCCGATCGGCGGCCCGAGCGCGAGGCCGCCGTAGAGGGCGATGGAGAAGTAGGAGGCGGCCTCGCCCCGGCGGTCGGCGGGGGCCATGTCCTGGATGGAGGTGGCGGCTCCGACGAACATGGCCGCCTCGCCGACGCCGGACACGAGGCGCAGCAGCACCAGGAGGGCGACGGTGGAGGCCAGCACGTAGCCGGCCACCGAGAGCGCGACCACCAGGGCGCCGCCCACGACGAGGAGGCGGCGGCCCCGCTGGTCCCCCAGCCGGCCGAGGAGTGGCCGGCACAGCGCGGCCGAGGCGGCGAATGCCCCGACGGCCAGGCCGACCTCGAGGCCGCCGCCGCCGAGGTCATCTTCGACGTAGCGGGGGATCACCGGGATCAGCATCCCGAGGGCGCAGAAGTAGGCGAAGGTGGCCGCGGTGACGAGCACGAACGGGGCCGTCACGAGGTGGGGGCGCGCCGCGGCCGGCGTCGGAGCGTCCATCGGGTTCAAGCTAGGGCCGACGTGGGTCGTGGCCACCAGGGGTCACTCCGGGTCGGATGCGCCGGTCATCGCCTCCTCGACGAAGAACTGGGCCGCCGGCTCGAGCCTGCCGCCGTAGACCGACTCCGCCAGATCGAGCACCTCGCCTGAGGACGTCAGCCCGAGATGGCGAGCAAGCAACCGGAGATCGCCGTCATCCTCGCCGGTGCGGTGGGCCAGCACCTTCATGGCCAGGAGCACTCGAGCCGATGCTGCTGACGCACGGAGCCCGGGGACGTCGAGGACGGCGACCGCGGCGTCGTCGGGGCCGGACAGGAAGCCCTTCACGGCGTCGTTGAGCCACCCCGCGGGCAAGCCTTCGTCCTCGGCCATGGCGTCTGCTTCGGCATAGATCACGGCCTTCGGCTCGAACACGCCATCGATGTCGCGGGTGGTGCGCCGTTCGTCGAACGCCAGTGCGATGGCCGCACCGCCGACCACGTACAGCTCGCCGGTGACGCCCCGCTCGGCCAGCCTTCGGCCGAGCTCGGTCAGCAGACCGATGATGCGCTCGCGGTCCATCAGATGCGGCGGAGGGAGCGGGCCGGCCACATGATCCCGCGGCGCTTCAGAGCGATCGGAGACTGCGCCAGCGACGTGGCCCGCAGACCAGGCGTCGTGGTGACGAACCAGAGCGAGTCGCAGAAGCGCTCCGGCTCGTTCACCCATTGCGGGATGGGTCGACCGGTGGTCACGGCGAGGTGCTCGACGATCCCGGCCAGAAGGGCATCGGCTCGTTGCTGACCGGTGAGCGTCGGTCGCTCCGAGAGCATGGCGTCGAGCTGCTCGACCGATGCCCGCCCCGCCTGATCGAGAAGGTCGCGAGCGGCCGGCAGGATGTCGTCGCCATCGACGATGCGCCGCGCTGTCTCGGCCGCGGTGGTGAGCCGGCCGGGCACGACCACCGGAGGTTCGAAGCGCCGCGCTCCGATGCCTGAGGTCCGGATGTCGTCGAGCAATCCCACGTCGCCCAACGCTACGCGGGCTCGGGCCAGGACTGTCAGACCCCCTCGGTAGGGTCCGGGGATGGCCAGGGTGCGCTCGGTGTTCCGGTGCGGGGAATGCGGCACGGGCTCGCCCAAGTGGACGGGCCGCTGCCCGGGCTGCGAAGCGTGGAACACCCTCGTCGAGGAGCTGGAGCGGCTGGGGCCCTCGGGGGCTGCTCCCAGCGCACCGCTCGAGCGGCCGGTGCCGATCGCCGAGGTCGATGTGGACGAGTGGGTGGCGCGACCCACCGGCATCAGCGAGCTGGACCGCGTGCTCGGCGGCGGCCTCGTCCCCGGGTCCGTCACCCTGGTCGGCGGCGAGCCCGGTGTCGGCAAGTCCACCCTCCTGCTGCAGGCGGCGTCGTCCATCGCCGGTTCGGGGGCGACGGTCCTCTACGTCTCGGCCGAGGAGTCCCGCCAGCAGCTTCGGTTGCGGGCCGAGCGCCTGGCGGCGCTGCGGCCACGGCTGCTGGTGGTGTCCGAGACCTCGGTACCGGCCGTGCTCGCCCACGTGGCCGACGTCGCCCCCGACGTGTTGGTGGTCGACTCGATCCAGGCGGTGCACGACCCTGACCTGTCGTCCGCGCCCGGCACCGTGGCCCAGGTCCGCGAGGGGGCCCACCGGCTGGTGCAGGAGGCCAAGCGGCGGGGGATGGCCACCGTCCTGGTCGGCCACGTCACCAAGGACGGCGCCCTCGCCGGGCCCCGGGTCCTCGAGCACATGGTCGACACCGTCCTGGCCTTCGAGGGGGACCGACACCACGCCCTGCGCCTCCTGCGGGCGGTGAAGCACCGGTTCGGCTCCACCGCCGACCTCGGCCTGTTCGAGATGGCCGAGACCGGGCTGGCAGCCGTCCCCGACCCCTCGGGCCTGTTCCTCGCCGACCGCCGCCCTGGTGTGCCGGGATCGGTGGTGGTGCCCACCATGGAGGGCCACCGGCCGCTGCTGGTCGAGCTCCAGGCGCTGGTCGTCCCCACCGACATCCCCACGCCCCGCCGCTCGGCGCAGGGCCTCGACGCCGGCCGCCTGTCGATGCTCCTCGCCGTGCTGGACCAGCGGGCCGGGATCAGCGCCGGCCGCTGCGACGTGTACGCGCTGGCCGTCGGCGGCGTCCGGGTGGCCGAGCCCGGCGCCGACCTGGCCCTGGCCCTGGCGGTGGCCTCCGCCGTCACCGGGGCCGTCCTCGCCCCCGACCTGGTGGCCTGCGGGGAGGTGGGCCTCGGCGGCGAGCTGCGCCAGGTGGCGTCGACCGAGCGCCGTCTGGTCGAAGCTGCTCGGCTCGGCTTCGCCCGGGCGGTGGTCCCGTTCTCGGCGCCGCTGCCCCCGCCGGGGATCACCACGGTGCGGGCCGCCACCCTGGCCGAGGCCGTCGCCCTGGTCGGCGCCGCCCCCACCTGACCGAGCCCGCGAATCGCTTCTTCGTGCGGCACGAAGAAGCGCCACCACGGCCCGTCCTGCGGTTCTCCGCGTCCCACGCGCCCGTGGAGGGCGTGATCGGCACGAAGAAGGGGCGGCGCCGGGTCACCCGCGACCCACCGATCACCGCTCCGACCCGCCCGGGCCCGGCCGCCGAGTCCGCAAGTACGATCGGGCCATGACCCCCCGGCGCAGCGGTCAGCTGTTGGACGCGCTGGCCATGGTCGCCCCCGGCCGGCCGTTGCGGGACGGGCTCGACCGGGTGCTGCAGGCCGGGATGGGTGCCCTCATCGTGGTCGGCGACGGCCCCGACGTGTTGAACATCTGCTCAGGGGGCTTCCTGCTCGACGCCGCCTACAGCCCTCAGCGGCTCTCCGAGCTGGCCAAGATGGACGGGGCCATCATCCTGGCCGGCGACGCCGGCCGGATCGCCCGCTCCAACGTGCACCTCGTCCCCAACCCCAACGTGGCCACGTCGGAGACCGGGACCCGCCACCGGACCGCCGAGCGGGTGGCCCGCTCCATCCACGTCCCCGTGATCTCGGTGTCCCAGCGCATGAACGTGATCAGCATCTACGTCGGCGAGGAGCGCCACCAGATCGAACCCGTCCCCCGGGTGGTCAACCGGGCCAACCAGGCGGTGCAGACCCTGGAGCGCTACCGCACCCGCCTCGACGAGGTGACCGTCGCCCTCTCCGCCCTGGAGATCGAGGACCTGGTCACGCGGCGCGACGTCGTCAGCCTCCTGCAGCGCTCGGAGATGGTGGCCCGGATCGCCGACGAGATCGAGGGCTACATCGTCGAGCTCGGCGACGACGGCCGACTGGTGCGGCTGCAGCTCGAGGAGCTGATGGGTGGCATCGGTGACGACCGCCGGCTGGTCGTCCGCGACTACTTCCACGAGGAGCCCGGCTGGCAGCTGCACCAGGCCCTCGACGCCCTCTCCGCCCTCAGCCACGACGACCTGCTCGACCTCCGGCGGGTGGCGGCCACCATGCACCTGTCCGGTGGGGTGGCCGACCTCGACGGTTCCCTCTCGCCGCGCGGCTACCGGTTGCTGGCCCGGATCCCGCGGCTGCCCGAGGCGGTGGTGGAGGCCATCGTGGAGCGCTTCGGAAGCCTCCAGAAGGTCCTGCGGGCGACCACCGAGGAGCTCGACGAGGTGGAGGGCGTCGGGGCCACCCGCGCCCGTGCCGTCAAGGACGGCCTCTCCCGCCTCACCGAAGCCAGCATCCTCGACCGCTATGCCTGACCGCCGCACGGGCGTGGCGGCGCGATGACGGTGGTGGAGCGCGCGGGCCGAGCGGGGCGATGCCGCCCGCCTGGAGGCCCGGCGGACTAGAACCCGGGGATGCGCATCGAGCTGCCCTCGGGCACCCCCGCCGAGCGGGCCGAACCCGAGGGAGAACCGGTCCGGGGCCTGGTGCTGCTGCCCGACATCGGAGGGCTCCGGCCCCTGTTCGACCACCTCTGCGCCCGGCTGGCGGTCGAGCACGGCTGGGCGGTCGTCGCCCCTGAACCCTGGCCGGGGCGGTCGGCGATGACCCTCGACGAGCGCCTGGCGGCGGTGGGCTCCATCGACCACGACGCCTACATGGCCGACTGCCTGGCCGCGGCCGACGCCACGGGGGCCGACCCGGTGGGCGTCCTCGGGTTCTGCATGGGCGGCATGTTCGCCCTCCACGCCGCCGCCTCCGGTCGCTTCGACCGCGCCGTGTCGTTCTACGGGATGGTCCGCGTGCCCGAGCACTGGCAGGCCCCCGAGCGGCCCGAACCGCTCGACGCCCTGGCCGAGGCCGGCTCCGACGCCGCCCCGGTCCTGCACCTGTGTGGCACCGCCGACACCTTCGTCCCGGTCGCCGACCTCGACGCGCTGGAGGCGACGGGAGCCACCGTCGTCCGCTACCCGGGTGCCGAGCACGGCTTCGCCCACGACCCCGATCGGCCCGCCCACCGCCCCGCCGACGCCGCCGACGCCTGGGCCCGGGCCGCCGCGTTCCTCCTCGGCCCCTAGCGAGCCCGACGCTCGAGCTCCTCACGGTTCGTGAAGGAGTAGCGACCGTCGTTCTGGTCGAGCCAGCCCAGGCGGATGAAGCTGGAGATGGCCTTGTTGACCCGTTCCCGCGAGGCACCGACCATGCCGGCCAGCTCCTCCTGGGTGATCGGGAGCACGAACTCGTCGGACTCGCCGGCCAGCTCCAGCAGGCGCTTGGCCGTCCGCCCGGTGACGTCGAGGAACACCGAGTCGGCCAGGGCCACGTCGGTGTTGCGAAGCCGCCCAGCGAGCAGCTTCACCACGCCCCAGAGCAACGCCGGGCGTTGCTCGTACACGTCGCGAAGCGGCCCGTACGGGATCGACAGCACCTCGGACGGTTCGAGCGCCCGTGCCTGGGCGGACCGCCCGAGGCCGTCGAACAGGCCCATCTCCCCGAAGAGGTCGCCCCGCTCCATCAGCGCCACCATCGACTCCCGACGGTCGATCGACTTCATGGCGATGGCGATGCGACCGGACACCACCACGTAGAGCGAGTCGGGGGCGTCGTCCTCGGAGAACAGGACGTCGCCCCGCATGAGGCGGTGATCGGCGGCGGCCGCCGACAGCCTCGCCATCTCGTCGGTCGTGAGCTCGGCGAACAGGTCGACGTCGTTGAGCAGCGAGGTGTCGGCCATCGGAGGCGAGGTTACGCGAGACATCGATCACACCGCGGCGGCGGCCCCCTACCGTGACCCGGAGTGTCCGAGATCGAGCCCGTCAGCGCGCCGCCCGACGGCCCGGTGTGGGCCATCGTGGTCGCCGCCGGCCGGGGCGAACGCTTCGGGGCGGCCAAGCAGTACGCGCCGCTGGCCGGTCGCCGGGTGCTCGACTGGTCCGTCGCCGCCGCCCGGACGGTCGCCGCCGGCGTGGTGCTGGTGGTCGCCGCCGACCGGGCCGGTGTTCCCGAGCCGGCGGTCGACGCCGTCGTGGCCGGCGGCGCCACCCGCTCGGACTCCGTGCGGGCCGGTCTGGCGGCGGTGCCCGCCGAGGCCGAGGTGGTGCTAGTCCACGACGCCGCCCGCCCGCTCGCCGCCCCCGGTCTGTTCGCCGCCGTCCTGGCCGCGGTGCGGGCCGGAGCCGACGCCGCCGTTCCCGGCGTGGCCCTGGTGGACACGGTCCGCCGCAGGGACGGCGGCGCTGTCGACCGCGGCTCCCTCGTGGCGGTGCAGACCCCGCAAGGCTTCCGGGCGCAGTCCCTGCGGGCGGCCCACACCGCCCGGCCCGAGGCCACCGACGACGCCACGCTGGTCGAAGCGGCTGGTGGCAGGGTGGTGGTGGTGGACGGGGACCCGCGCAACCGCAAGCTGACCGACCCGACCGACCTCGCCGTCGCCGAGCTCCTCTTGGGTGCGATCGCGGCGGGGCCCGAGCCGGAGGACCAGGGGTGAGCGACGTGCGGGTGGGGATGGGCTTCGACGTCCACCGGTTCAGCGCCGATCCGGGCCGGGCACTGGTGTTGGGCGGGGTGACCTTTCCTGGCCTGCCCGGGCTCGTGGGCCACAGCGACGCCGACGTGGTGGCCCACGCCGTCGCCGACGCCCTGCTCGGTGCGGCCGGTTTGGGAGACATCGGCGAGCACTTCCCCGACACCGACCCCGCGTGGGAGGGGGCCGACAGCATCGCCCTGCTGGCCGAGGCCGCCCTCCGGGTGGGCGCGGAGGGCTGGATGCCGGCCAACGTGGACTGCGCGCTGGTCACCGACATCCCCCGGATCGCGCCGCACCGCGGTGACATGCAGGCCCGCCTCAGTGGCGCGGCCGGCGCGCCGGTCACGGTCAAGGGCCGCCGGCCCGAGGGGCTCGGTGCGGTTGGCCGGGGTGAGGGCGTGGCCTGCTGGGCCGTGGCCGTGGTGACCCGGCCGTGACGCCACCGGGCCGGGGACGGGGCCGCCCGGCGCCGGGCGGGCGCAAGCCCCGGGCGGCGCCGGCGAAGCGCCCCCGGAGGACCGACCTCCCGCCTGCGCCCGGTCCGTCCCCTGCCCGCCGGAGCGCCCCCAAGGGCCTCGGCGGCGAGCAGGTCGAGGGCCGCCAGGCCGTGCGCGAGCTCCTTCTGGCCGGTCGACGTCGCGTGCACGAGGTGCTCGTGGCCAACGACCTCGACCAGGCTCCCGTCCTCGAGGACATCTTCGAGCTGGCCACCGACGCCCGGGTGCCGGTGCACCACGTCTCGCGCTCCCGCCTCGAGTCCCAGGCCCGCACGGAAGCCCCCCAGGGTGTCCTGGCCCGCGCCGCCCCGCTGGTCGAGATCGACCTGGACGACCTCGCCCGGCGGCGGCCGGGCGGTTCCGCCCCGTTCCTCCTCGCCCTGGACGGCGTCACCGACCCGGGCAACGTCGGGGCCCTCCTACGCAGCGCCGAGGGTGCTGGGGTCTCGGGGGTGGTGCTGCCCCGCCACCGGGCCGTGCACATCACCCCCGCCGTCACCAAGGCGGCGGCCGGGGCGGTCGAGCACCTGCCGATGAGCCTGGTGGGTGGGTTGCCCTCCGCCCTGAGCCGCCTGGGCGAGCTCGGCCTGTGGGTCGTGGGCCTCGATGCCGGCGCCGACCGTGCCCTGTGGGACCTCCCGGTGGCCGACGAGGCGCTGGTGGTGGTGCTGGGGGCCGAGGGGAGCGGCCTCGGCCGCCTCGCCCGCCAGCGCTGCGACCACGTCGTGTCCATCCCGACCCGGGGCCGCCTCGGCTCCCTCAACGTGGCCGCCGCCGGCGCGCTGGCCTGCTTCGAGGTCGCCCGCCGGCGCTGGTCGTGATCCGTACGGCGGGTTTGTCCGGCTTTCCGGCGACTTCTTGCAGGAAAAGTGCGAGAAATCCCGACGTGACCGTTGACACCCCCCGATCGGCATGGTCACCATGGACCAGCCCACCTGGGTCACGTCATCGCACCGATCACACCCCCCGTCGCACCAGAGGACCTCCGCCCATGTTCAGCACCGACGTCGACACCGCCTCGGACGCCGAGCTCGCGGCCCGCTTCCAAGCCGGTGACCAACGGGCGCTCGATGAGCTCCTCGGCCGCTACCGCCGGTTCGCCCGGTCCAAGGGTCGGGGCTACTTCCTCGTCGGGGGCGACGCCGACGACGTCGAGCAGGAGGCGTTGATCGGCCTGTACAAGGCCGCCCGCGACTTCCGGCCCGAGCACCTCGCGTCGTTCCGGGCCTTCGCCGAGCTGTGCATCACCCGCCAGATCATCACCGCCATCAAGACGGCCACCCGCCAGAAGCACCAGCCGCTCAACCAGTACCTGTCGGTGTCGATGGCGCGGACCGGCGAGGACGGCGATGACCGGTCCCTGGGGGACACGCTCCGCGCCGACGCCGACGCCGACCCGTTGGAGGCAGTCGTCTCGAGGGAGCGGATGACCTCCATGCGGACGATGATGGCCGAGCGCCTGTCCGGCCTCGAGATCGAGGTGCTCCGGCTCTACGTCGAGGGCAACTCCTACTTCGAGATCGGCGAGCACCTCGGCCGCCACGTGAAGTCGATCGACAACGCCCTCCAGCGCATCAAGCGCAAGCTCGACCAGCACTTCGACGACGAGGCCGACGCCGACACCACCGCCGAGCGGGCCGAGCTGGCCGTCGCCTGAGGCACCCGCCGTTCTCAGGTGGCTGTCGGCGGCCCGTCGGCGGCGTCGCGAGCGCCATGCGAACAGCCGCCACGCGAGCGGCGGAGCCGATCGCCCAACAACAGGTGCAGGTCGCCGAACTCGTGCCAGCGGTAGCGCTCGGCCAGGGCGGCCCGGTAGGACCGCTCCAGGACCGGTCGGCCGGCGACCGCCTCGAGCAGGCGAAGGTGCGACGAGCGGGGCTCGTGCCATCCGGTGAGGAGGCCGTCGATCACCCGGACCGGGCGCTCGGGCCCGAGCACCAGGTCGGTCCACCCGTGGCCGGGATGGGCGATGCCGGTGTCGTCGGCCACCGTCTCCAGCGCCCGGACCACCGTGGTGCCCACCGCCACCACCCGGTGCTGGCGGGACCGGGTCAGGTTCACGAGGGCGGCGGTGCTCGACGGGACCGAGTAGCGCTCCACCGTGGGGGACTCCCCTTCTTCGAGCGACGACAGCCCGGCGTGGAGCACGAGCGGGGCGATGACCACCCCGGCGGCGAGCAGGCGGGTGAGCAGCTCGGCGCTGAGCGGACGACCGGCGCTGGGCATCTCGGCCGAGCCCGCCTCGGTGGCGTAGACGGTCTGGTACGCCTCGAGCGGCCAGGCCTCGCGCTGGTGGCTGTAGCGGATCGGCTGGCCGTGGTCGGCGAGCCACGCCTCCACCGGACGGTCGAGGTGGGATGCGGCCAGCCAGAGCCGGGTCCCCCCGCCGGCCAGCTCCGCCCAGGGGGCGAGGAGCTGGATCCTCCCGCCCCCGCTCAGGGTGATCACCTCGCCGGCGACGGCGTCGTGGAGCGGCCGGTTCCCGCCGCCGACGGGTCGGCGCAGCTCCACCACCCACAGGTCCCCGGGCACGGGCGTGGCGAAGTGCACGCGCACCGCATCGCCGGCGGAGCGGGAGCCGCCGGCGGAGGCGGGGATGGTGGCCGAGGTGTTCACGACCAGCAGGTCGCCCGCTTCGAGCACCTCGGGCAGCCGGGCGAAGGAGAGGTGGCGCACCGAGGTGTCCGCGGACGAGGCCACGAGCAGGCGGACGTCGTCCCGGCGGCGGCCCTCGGCCTCGGGTGGGGCGTGGGCTTCGAGCGCGGCCGGCAGCTCGAAGTCGAGCGGACCAGCGGGGGCGGTACGGGCGGGGGAGCGGTCCAGGGTGGCGGTCATCCGACCTCCCCGGTCACGGCCAGGTCGCCGGCACGGATGCGCCCGCTCGGCGGTCGGGAGCGGACCAGGTGGACGAACGCGGGCACCACCGTCGCGGGGAGGGGTCGGTCGCTGATGTCCTCGCCGGGGAAGGCGTCCTGGTGCATCGCCGTGCGCAGGTCACCGGGGTCTACCCACCAGACCCGCAGGCCAGGGTGTTCGGCGGCGAGCACGGCCGACGCCTGCTCGAGGGCGGCCTTGGAGGAGCCGTAGCCGCCCCAGCCCGGATAGGCCTCGACGGCGGCGTCGGAGGTGACGTTGACGATGGCCCCGCCGTGATCTTCGAGTTGCGGCAGCACGAGCTGGGCCAGGCCCAGAGGGGCCACGACGTTGGTGGCGTAGACGGTGGTGAGCTCGTCGAGGGGGTGGAGGGCCAGCGGTGGCAGCGGGCTCGGCCCCAGGCGGCTGGCGTTGTTCACCAGCAGGCCGGCACCGTCGAGCCGAGCAGCGGCGGCGGCGAGGGCGCTCCGGTGGTCGGGGTCGGTGACGTCACCGGCCACGGCGACGACGGTGGTGGTGGTCGACAGCTCGGCGGCCACGGCGTCCAGGTCGGCCCGGTGGCGGGCGTCCAGCACGAGCTGCCAGCCGTCGGCGGCCAGGCCCTCGGCGAGGGCCCGGCCCAGGCCTCGGGATGCTCCGGTGATGATGGCGGTGGGCATGGTGTGCCTCCTTCGGGGGATGAACTCAGCAACCGCTTGTCTCTAACTTGTATTCCATATCGAGAGACAAGTGCGGGGGAGGCCGGCCGGTAGCGTGACGGCGTGAACGGAGGCGGTCGCCGATGACGCGAGGTCGCACCGTCCGGGTGATGGTCCGCAAGTGCTCCGCCGGCGGTGAGCACCGTGGGCCCGACGACCTCATCGTCGAGGAGCCGATGGAGATCCGCCTCGACGACCATCTGGTCACCACCACCATGCGAACTCCCGGCCACGACTACGAGCTGGCCGCCGGCTTCCTCTTCACCGACGGCCACCTCGCCGGCGAGCCCGTCCGGCGCGTGCGCTACTGCGCCACCGGATCAGCCGGGAGCACCGAGTTCAACGTCGTCACCGTCGAGACCGGCGGCCGGGCACCGGTGCCTCGGGCCCGCCTCACCACCACCACGTCGTCGTGCGGGCTGTGCGGCTCCGCGTCGCTCGACGACCTCCGCCTCCGGCTCGCCCCGCTGCCTGCCACCAACCCGATCGCGGCCGACGTGCTCGCCGCCGCGCCGGCCCGCGCCCGGGCCGCGCAGGACCTGTTCAGCACCACCGGCGCCGTGCACGCGGCCATGGCCTTTGCCGCCGACGGGGAGCCCGTCGTGCTGCGCGAAGACGTCGGGCGCCACAACGCCGTCGACAAGGTGGTCGGCCACCTGTTGCTCGAGAGCCGGTTGCCGGTCCCGCCCACGTCAATGGGCCTGTTCGTCAGCGGGCGGGCCAGCTTCGAGATCGTGCAGAAGGCGTGGGCCGCCGGGTTCGCGGCGGTGGTGGCGGTGAGCGCGCCCACCTCCCTGGCGGTCGAGGTCGCCCGGGCCGCGGGCCTCACCCTCATCGGCTTCGCCCGGGAGACCGGCATGAACACCTACGCGCCGGCATGAGCGACCTGAAGCGGTTCGGCGGGCGGTGGAACCGCGACGGGTGGGCCGGCCTCGCCCCCAACGGAGCCGGCCAGCAGAAGCCCCGCCACTACCGCGAGATGGCCAAGGTGGCGCTGGCCAACCGCCGGAACCTGCCTTACGCCTGGAAGGTGCTGTCCAAGGGCGTGTGCGACGGGTGTGCCCTCGGGGTGGCCGGGTTCCACGACTGGACCATCGACGGCGTGCACCTGTGCACGACGAGGCTCCGGCTGCTCGAGGTGAACACGGCCGGGGCCGCCGACCCCGCCGTGCTGGCCGACGTCGCCGCGCTCGACGGCCACAGCGGCGCCGAGCTGCGGGCGCTCGGACGGCTGCCCCATCCCATGCGGCGGCGCCGGGGCGAAGCCGGGTTCACCCGCATCAGCTGGGATGAGGCGGCCGGCGTGGTCGCCGACGCCATCGGCGCCGCCGGTCCCGATCGCACCGCCATCTACCTCACCAGCCGGGGGGTGACGAACGAGGCGTACTACGTGGCCGGCAAGGCGGCCCGGGCCATGGGCGTGGCCAACGTCGACTCGGCCGCCCGGGTGTGCCACGCGCCGTCGACCACCGGCCTCAAGGCCACCATCGGCGTGGGCGCATCCACCTGCTCGCTGCAGGACGTGATCGAGTCGGACCTGATCGTTCTGTGGGGCACGAACGTGGCCAACAACCAGCCCGTGTTCATGAAGTACCTGTACCTGGCAAAGGCCCGCGGCGCGCGGGTGGTGGTGGTGAACCCCTACCTCGAGCCCGGCCTGGAGAAGTACTGGGTGCCCTCGAACGTGGAGTCCGCCCTGTTCGGCACCCGCTTGTGCGACCTGCACGTGCCGGTGCGCCCGGGCGGCGACGTCGCCTTCGCCAACGCCGTGCTCAAGCGCCTGGTGGCCAGGGGCGCGCTCGACACCGCGTTCGTCGACGCCCACACCGAGGGCTGGTCCGAGCTGGTGGACGCGCTCGCCGGGATGGACGACGCCGCGCTCCTCGTCGCCGCCGGCGTGGACGCCGACACCGTCGAGCGCTTCGTCGACCTGTACGCCGACGCCCCGGCGGCGGTGCTCGTGTGGAGCATGGGCATCACCCAGCACCGCGACGCGGTGGCCGGGGTGCACGCCATCGTGAACGTGGCGCTGGCCCGGGGCAACGTCGGCCGGGACGGCGCCGGCCTCATGCCCATCCGGGGGCATTCGGGGGTGCAGGGCGGCGCCGAGATGGGCGCCTACGCCACGGCCCTGCCCGGCGGCCACCCGGTCGACGCCGAGCACGCCGCCGACCTGGCCGCCCAGTGGGGCTTCGCCGTCCCCGACCGCGCCGGGCTGACCGCGCCCGAGCAGGTGGAGGCGGCCGAGCGGGGCGAGCTCGACGTGCTGTGGGTCGACGGCGGGAACTTCCTCGACGTGCTGCCCGACCCCGCCCGGGTGCGCCGCGCCCTCGAGCGGGTGCCGCTGCGGGTGCACCAGGACATCGTCATCTCGACCCAGATGCTCGTGCCCGGCGACGACGTGGTCCTGCTGCCGGCGGCCACCCGCTACGAGCAGGAGGGGGGCGGTACCGAGACCACCACCGAGCGGCGGATCGCCTTCAGCCCCGAGATCCCCCGCCAGGTGGGAGAGGCCCGCAGCGAGTGGCGCATCTTCGCCGACATCGCCCAGCGGGTGCGCCCCGACCTGGCCGGCGCGTTCGCCTGGCACGACGGCCGGGCCCTGCGGGCCGAGATCGCCCGGGTGGTGCCGGCCTACGCCGGCATCGAGACCCTCGAGGACACCGGCGACTCCGTCCAGTGGGGCGGGCGGCACCTGTGCGCCGACGGTGCCTTCCCGACGCCGTCGGGCAAGGGCCGGTTCACGGCGGTCGACACCTCCCCGGCCGACCTGCCCCCCGGCACGTTCCTGGCCAGCACCCGCCGGGGCAAGCAGTTCAACTCCATGGTCTTCGCCGGCGCCGACCCGCTCACCGGCGCCGGTCGCGACGCCGTGTACATCGACGAGGCCGACGCCGCCGCCCTCGGGATCGGCGACGGCGACCCTGTGCGCCTCACCTCCGAGGTGGGCGCCATGGACGGCACCGCCAAGCTCGTCCGCCTCGCCGCCCGCACCGTCCAGGTCCACTGGCCCGAGGGCAACGCCCTAGTCCCGTCCGGTCCCGCGCACCGCGAACCCGACAGCAAGGTCCCCGACTACAACGCCGTGGTTCGAATCGA
>JAABUR0100002882.1_pt1 | contig 25221 bp, 32 predicted proteins | sample 5560091 | NCBI WGS metagenome assembly JAABUR01 (sample SAMN10711879, study PRJNA513375) | rock metagenome | isolation source: Antarctica rocks | place: Antarctica: Victoria Land, University Valley sud
TTCTTAGTTTCCCACGTTGAATCGTTTTCCGCTCCTTTGATATACCAAGCCTATTATTCAATGTAAGCGCACAATCTTGTTGTCACGCTTCTCCGAAAGAGTCTCTCTTTTTGCACTTTCCAGTGCACGCAAGTGCTCCATCTCGTCATCACGCTTCTCGACACTCTTCTTTTATACTTTCTATATCCCCAAACCCCATCCCCAGAACCTACCTCGAGCAATCCCACCGACCGCCCGGCCCTGCCAACCCCCACCACCATGTTCTCTCCCTGCCCCTTCCCCTCCATCTCCCTCACCCCCGCCTCCTGCACCCCCTTCAAACTCACCTTCCACAGACGAAAACGCTCCGTTATCGACGACGACGACCACAAACCAACCACGGTGCATACATGCTCCATGTCCCTTACGCCCGGTTCCTGCTCGCCTTTCAAACTCAAATTCCGCAAGGGAAAGGCATCAGCTGGTGGGGATGATGACGACGATGGCGATGAGGTGGTGATTATGGTGCATAGGTGCGCGCATTGTGGGGGTAGGGGGAGGGGGCTTAGGGGCGGGAAAAGCGTTTGTCGGGATTGTGGGTGGGAGACGGGGGACGGGAGGGCTGCTACTGTGTAGTGGGATGTGGTCGTTCCCGGGGGGGCGTTTTTCCGGTGTGTTGGCTGGGCTTTGTTCAAAGTGACGGTTTTGGGGTGTTGTTATGTTGTTGGAGAAGGTCGTTCGTCTCCTGAGTTTTGATATCACGCTCTTATTCAAGGAAGCTTGTTGCTTATTTTCTCCATCCATCATACCGTCCCTCCCTTACCCAAACCCCATCCTCCCAGAAACTCCTCCACCAATCCTTCAAGCCCCCCCCAAACACCCATAATCACTTCACCAACCACAACCACGACCATCCCATCATGTTCCCCTACTCTCTCCACCCTCCTCTCCCCCTCACACACCTTAAACACCAGAAAAACGCACCCCTCGAAAACGAAAAAAAACAACCTCTTCTACAATCTCCCCCCCCCGGCGAAGACTACCTCGCCACCCTTTTTCCGGCAACCGAGATTAGCAAGCCAGGCGCCAAACATGCGGGCACTGTGGGACGAGTTGTTTGCATGTTGCTAGAGAAGGAGATGGGTGTGTCGGGTGTAGGTGGGGAGGGGGTGGTGATGAGGGGGGGTGGTTGGTGGGGGGTTGTAGGTTGTGAAGAGGGAGGTTGCTTTGAGGGTTTACAGGCACGGTTGGTGGAAGAGGGTTGGCAGCGCGAGTTTCGGTTGTTCTTTCTCTGTCGATACAGGGATTTGGGTTTGGATTTGGATTTGGTGTGTGGGGGTTCTTTGTTCATGATAATAAAAATATGTCGTTCATTGTCTCGCTGTGCTGAAACGACATAATCCCATTGTTTCGACGCTCGATACCTTGTCTTTATCTCGTCTCACTATTGCATTTCTGCGTCGAACTCCCGCTTCCTCTTCTCTAACGTCCCAACCGTTTCAACCCCGTTGAGGTAGTATTTCAATCCCATCTATCCTTTCTGTTTCTCAAATCTCCAAATCCTCCAATCCAACCCACATCCACCTCCCACCTCTCAACCACCGAACTCGCATCGGCCTTCAACCCCAACCAAACATGCCCCTCCAACATTTCTACGAAGAAACCATCGCCTACCTCCTCGCAGGTTCCATCCCCTTCTGCTTCGTGCCTCATCGCGAGCGCGAGCCTGAGCAGAAAGCCGAGCAGGAACAGCCTGAGCAGAAGGCCGAGGAACAACAGCCCGAGCCTAGGCCCGAGCCAAAAGCCGAGAAATCTGCGGGTGATAGCGAGGGAAAGGAGGGTTGTGCGAGTGAGGTATTGTTCGAACAGCCAGGACAGGAAGAGTTTCCAAGGGAGGAAGATCTATTCAAACAACCGACCCGCTCACCTTCTCGTGCTTCCTCCTTCGTCCCCAACGATGCATCCCCAAGCCCCTACCAACAAGCCCCCGATTCCGCGTCAATCGCCTCCACCGAAACCCTCGTAGACGATGCCGAGACTCTCGTCAACGAAGACCAAACCGTCCTCGACGAGGCAGACCTAGCCTTCCTGCTCCGCCCCGGCCGCTGGGAAAAGGCCGCGTGGTGGAAACAGCGGAAGCTGCCGCGGTGGTGGTGGAAGAAGTCGGGACAGGGGAAGGGGGAGGGGTGTGGGAGGTGTGGGGGAAAGTGTAGGCGGCTGAGGGTGGGGAAGGAGAAGACGATGGTGGAGATTTGTGATTTGTGTGGGGAGGGGAGGGTAGTCTGAGAAATGTGGTTTATTGAGGGTTGCGGAGATAAGATTTGTGAAGAAGGGAAGCTGGATGGTTTGGATAATGCAGATAAATATATTAAGAAATGTGCGGACTATTGTTGTTCGAATCTTTGATGAAGAGCTTCTCTGTGCCTTGCAAGTTCGGTTCCTGCGGACCAAGAATAGTCGGAGATTCAAACTGCATTTTAGCATAAAGAACTGACCGTGCTAATTCTGAAACCCCACCCAACGTTCTTACTTTGCAAGCAGCACCCTTGCCGCTTCAATCTCCTCATCCGTTGGCATATTCACAATCATAAGGTACAGGACATCCTACAAGCAGCGTGTAAGCCCAAATCTCTCCAGTCCGCAGACTAGCCTTGAAATTTCCACTTACTTGCTGCAGCAGCCGCTTCTTCAGGCCCCCCTTTCGCTCCCTTCGAGGTCTCCTTCCTCGCTCCTCTCGGCGGGATCTCCGCCGTTCTCTTCCACCTACCAGGGCTCCGCCTGTGACTAGTGATACGAGCGAGCCGCTTGAAGCTGGGTGGCTGGGGTCGCTGTAGCGGGATGCAAATGTAGTTCCGCTTTGATCGGCTGCAAGAGTGGAGTTGGGATTTTCTTTGGCCTGTATTTATCAGTATTCATGTGTACGCTTTGCTTGTAGGAAAAGAATTGGGCTCACATAGCTTGCCTGGGCCCGGCGGTCAAGGTAATCCGCTACAAATTTGGAGCTGTTTTTGAACTGGGACTGCTTCTTCCCTTCTTGATCCGTAGAGGCCGCTGCTGCATCCAGCGCTGGGAAGGTTAATGGTGCGGATTCTGGCATTTCTAACTCTCCGTAGGTTTTGGCGCTTGATAGCTTGAGACCCTTGAGCTGCTCGCGAACTTTTGAATCCGATGGGGTAATCGATTTGGCGATGGTCTTGGAGATGTCGACTTGCTCGTGGCTGGCTTTTTGCTCGGGTTTGTAGGTCATGATTAAACAAAATAGACCGTGTGGGCGGAACAGCTTGTCGTTCATTTGGTCTAGGAATGAATTCGTCCTTAAGTCGAATCACTGATTGATACGAAATTATAATGTCCGAAGAATAGCTCAGCTCACCTTTGCCTGATTTGTACCCCTTTGGCGATGCCCACAGTCACCTGCACAAGAGCTGCAGTGACTTGCGCCGCTATCTCCGGAACAAAACCCACACCTACAGCTGCAATATTTATCACAGTGTATACTGGTGACGCCTACAGATCACCTGCAATTAATGGACGTCTCAGACGGGTAAATCCAGACGGATTGTAGTTTACCTGGCTTGCCTTATGAAAAGACTTCAAAAAATCTAAAAAAGTAGCTTGGTCAATACCACAATCCATGAGCACTGGAGCATAAGCGCGAACGAAGCCGCGGCTTTTATCCTTTGGTCTGCGCTGTGGGATGATCACAGGGCAAGGTAGCCGTCCTTTGGCGGTGGTATACGGTGGCGGATGCTGTACAAGAAACGACTGCACGAGCTCACCAGCACCGGCCTGGCGCTCGCTAGATTCGTTCTCCTCATCAGCATAACCATTCCCGGCCTCATCGAGCTCCCAGTCCGCTTCATCAAGTTCACTGAAATCTGAATTCGAGCCTTCGTCTTCGGAATGGCCGATTTTGCGGTCAGCTGGGACAGCTTGTCCCTTGGCAATGAGTTCGTCAGCGCGTTCTTCTGGTAGGTCGACGTATGGAGGAGGAGCGTCGTCGACCGTCCTGCGGCTGCTGGATGCTCCGGAAGGCGATGACGATCTTCGTGCTGCAATTGCTTCTGCAGCGAGACCAATTCCGGAGCCGATGAGTTTGACGAGTTTGCCCATGATATCAATAACGATATTGTTGTAGACTATGGAAATGATGGGCTTGTTTCATTAATATCTACAGCAGATGCTCTGAGGGTTGATTTAGGAATGTCTGAAGGGCTGGGAAGACATGTCAGTATATAAGTCAGTGGAATATGCGCCGTACAGGATTTTGTATGATGCTATCTATATATTATATTTGCGGAGTAGGGACCGAACTTGCTGCAGGCTGCTGACAGCGTCTCTGATTTGATTAGATTGCGCGAAGGTTACCAGATTAGGACTAGCACGTTTCGTTTCAGCCCTAGAGGCACTCTTCAACGGCGGCGTCTAATCCTAGCAGCGAGTATCTATGAGATGCAATTAATACCGAGCACTAGACTCGTTCATAACCAGACATTCGTTATGGGAAGAACACAGGATTGAGTGAAGGCAGAGCTCCTTCAAAGCAGAGACATCGCTCACTTTGTTCCAAACCCGATTGAAAACGTAGGCACGAATTGGGAGTTCTCGAATCAATGTTCCCAGCTCTGGCAAATTATCCGGTCCAAACTGCGAAATGCTCTCCACCGGTAGTCCTCTTAAGAGATCCCGAGATGGAATTCAAGCTCATGGGTACAGTTGTGCGAGACAAGAATCAGCTTGTTGTTGGGGTAATTCCATCAGCCAGAGTCGTTCAATGAATTATATAACCATTATTACCCAGTGGACTTTCTAACTAACCTCTCCGGTCGGATTACTACGCTTGACACCAAGTATCAATCTCTTTCCCCGTCACTGTCTCCGCAGCAACGCTCTAGTTGTTTGAAATGAACTGTTAGTATTGTTGGCATCATCGGTTGCAGCGGATCGGATATGCAAATTCAAAGAGGTTCCTGGGGGAGGAAGCTGCAGTACACTTTACAGGGCCCAGATTTGTTCATGATTTGGTCCAAATTCTTTACCTCGATCGTTGTAAGCGACGTTGTTGACACAACAAGCCGAAAGAGTGCGTCCAGAACAGGACGAGAGACCTAAGATGAGACAAGATCTAGAACGCTGTTAAGTTTGGCTAGAGATACGGGGATTGTCACTTGGGTCGATTTGCGGGTAGGGTAAGGTTCTTCCGCAATTAAGCTTATGAGCAACCAGGAAGGTTCATGGGAATCAAAAAATGTCAGTAGGAGAGCTAAGTCCCTTGTTCAATTATTTAGCAGAAACTGTGAATTTGAAGAGCGTTAGATATGAACAGCATTATGTTGGGATCTTTGAATGAATAATAGCTGGTAGGACATATGTCGAGATGAAAAGGTATTGCATTTCTAAGTCTAGGATTTAAAATCGAGATATTGCATGCTTGTATGAGAGGAAACATCGAGGCAAGATTCTCCTATGAGCCCGTGGGTGGTATTGGCACCAAGACGTATCGGACATGTTCTGTTGGTTTTGTCGAGCTTGTCTAGGTCTTGCCTGGTTGGCTGGTTCAATCGCCTCCTGAATAGTGTAGACTCGTTTTGAGTGGCTTTGGGGAAATGTCTCTTCTTTCGAATTTGTTGGCTCCACTCCGCACGGATCCCTGGCTTTCCGTTCTTCCGAAGAGATTGTCTCGGTTTCGGCTGAAGAGAAGTTCTTGATGCCCTTCAGCTCCTCGGCCGTCTCTCATCCTTGGCGAGGGGCGTCTTTGCCGACCGACCCGGTTGTTTCTCTCTGCGGAGTTCGAGTAGGACGGAAAGCCGCGGTTCTCATGACCCTCCCTCACTTCTGGAAGGGAAGAGTTTTCGTTCTGGGTAGTTCCGCTGGGTCCTCTAGCTGCAGAATCCAAGTAAGACGGAGAGCTAGACGGAACGCCGCGGTTCCCTGTCGCTCCAAAGAGACAGCCTCCGATCTGGGCGGGATCGAACTCTTCTCTGTTGTGGATGGTTCTGAAAAGGTTTCCATAATCTGACATGGGAATGCGTTCGGCATCTGCAATGGGAATGTCTTCGGAGCCAGACTCTTCTTCGGAGCCAGACTCTTCTTCGGAGCCAGACTCTTCTTCGGAGCCAGACTCTTCTTCGGAGCCAGACTCTTCTTCGGCGCCGCGAGACGCATCTTCGAATTGAGGCTTGTGGAGTTCCGTGTAGTAGTCAAGGGTCGCACGAACAGTTCGGATTATGTCGGAACGATGTCCTTCATTATCAAAGCGATTGGTAAGACGAAGGTATTCCACCGGGATGCCAGCCTCAACCGCCATCTCTACAGCATCGCACACCTCATGGAAAGGCGAGATATCTTGCAACTCGGCGGCTTCGTTGTCCATTCCCAATCGAGCAGCAAGCGTTGCCTGAGCGAAGCATCGAACTAGCTTCTGAACATTCGTTCTTGCCAGCACAGCAGCAAGGGCCACTTGACGGAGAAAGCCCAATTCAAGTCCACACCTGAATACGAGGGAGGTAGCATAGGGTGCACTGAGTCGAATCGCTTCCGTTTTTGCTTCCTCGGCTCGGGCTCTGGCATGCAACGCCATGAGCTCCATTCGACTAGCTTCCATTTCCGCCGTGTTCGCTTCTATGCTGAGCTCGAGGGCGGCGACTGTCTTGATGAGAGCGTACTCTGCCGCATCCTCAGGAACATTCGGGGTGGACGGCATCTTGTGTTTTGAGTTTCGTTGTATTGTGAGTTGAGTTTTTGACTGTCTGATGAGATGTTGTTCTGTGATTGAGGTGTGCAGATGCATACCAAGTTGAAAGATCCAAGTCATTTTATACCCAGTCAGCCCGTCTCTGATAACACGATTGTTCAACATCTTCAACCGTTATATCTATGCAAATGGCAATGCGATTGTTCAACGTCTTTTCCTTTGGTCCCAGGAATACAAAATTGTTTTAATATCTTGAAAGCATAATGCGATTGTTGACTTTACAGCAAACTTCAAGACAGCAACGTTCACGACAGGATTGGTCGTCTACAAGCATGTGCGTGGGCGAGTGGTGGCTCGCAGGAAATCGTAAATCGTTGTCTTATGCTCACATAACAACAACTCCATGAAATCCGCGGACAACCATTTCGTCAATCACAGATGAAGATGTGCAATCCAGAAGACCCGGTGCATATCTAAATGCTGAATAGTAGATCAGTGCTACGAGTTTTTTTGGCGGGGGTTGGAAACGATTCGTCGAGGGTAGAGGTAGGGCTTCGTACCTCCTGCTTGATCCCACGCATCGGCGACTCCAACCAGATTTCCTTACCAGAAGGATCAAACCCATTATCGCTCTACAAATTAATGTGAGAAGGGTGGGATACTCTGGTATTGTTCGATAAGCCCAGGCTAGATGAAAACTTTGCATGGCGAACTACGAATGGTTACCAAGCCTATAAGATCTAGACGTTTTGGTGCTATCTGTGACATTTTAAGAACAAAGGCGCAGAAAATACGTAAAAACGCTGCTATGCGCGTCTCTAGTATTCCAAAGACCTATGGCTTTCGCAACCTACCATTTATGATTGGACATCGAAGATGATAGCTACTTATGATGTTGTGGCTTTTTCCCGCTCTTGGACCGTCATCCATTGATTCTCGTATATGCTGATCCCTCTATCTTTACATATCCATGGTCTCCCCAAACTTGCCGACCGGAACTCGAAGTCTCTGAAAAGCTACGCCTACCTCAGTTATTAGACTTCAGATCACTGTTGGTATTATGGAGGAATATTTTTACCTGCAGACATAAGTTTCTGCGCTTCAAGCAGCGCAAGGGTTTTCCATATGCATTCTCTCGAGCCGTACCCGAAAGGAGAAATACACTTGTCCATTGCTTTTGTTCTCTCGGTACTTTCAAGCCATCGCTCTGGCCGGAATGTGTCTGAATCTATCCCAAAGGTGCCCTGGTCACGGTTTGTAAGCCAAGGGTTGGCGGCGATCTCGGTGTCCCTCTGGAATCCAGGTGTTTTTGAGGTTCAAGCCGCCTTTGCAAACATAGCGCGGGAGGATTATCGGGGTGGGTGGGTGGAAACATGCGCAGCCAAGTCCCAAGGCTGTTCGCGACCTGGCGGATTATACAAGTGGCCTCACCACAATTTTCACTGAGCCTTGGTAATCCGCCTTGGGATAGAGTCATACTGGAGAATGGGATTTTTGTTAATATACAAGCCTCCTAGCTCTGGGAGCTCGATGAGCACGACATCAGACAAAAGGGAAAGGTGCGTATAGCACCGAGTAAGCAAGTAGGTATCATCTCTAAAGTAGTGCCCCAACCAGCCCAAAGCTCTGAGCGCCGAAACGCAAGTGCAAGACTCAAAGACAGCAAGACATATACACACACACCCCCACTCTCCGTCGCGAAAATGTACAGTCGACGTTGCTTCCGCCCGTTATATGGCGTAATTCTCCGTGTGGAGAAACACCTCCTCTCTCCCATTACTTCCACTTAGCACTTTCCGTTGCATCCTGGCCACGCAAGTCGCCACATCGACCCGCATGCTCGGCGGCCCGCAGACGAACACACAGGTCCTTTTGCCGCACTCCTTTTCGAATCCTCTGAGCATGTATGGAATGTCTGGTCTCCCATACTCCGTTCTCCAACCTTCCTTCTTCGTGCTCACCGATGGCATGAAGGCGAAGCGCATAAGGTTTTTCTGGAGCATGGTTGGTGTGGAAGGGAAACCAAAGTCGAAACTCTTCTGAGGTTCAGGATTCGTGGGTGGGATTGAGAGCTTGAAGGAAGGTTTGTTGCGAGTATGTGCTTTCTTTGGTGGAGGGAGAAAGGTGGGTTGTGGAAGGGCGGTGATACCGTCTTCGATTTCGGCGCGGAGTTCGCGTTCTTTTTCAGGGTCGCCGCCGGATTCGTCGCGGATAAGGGCGGAGTTACGTTTCGAAGCAATGCCTTGAAATACGTCGTTGATTTTGTGGTGCATGAGATCTGAGACGGGGCGGGAGGGGGAAGGCGGGGGTTGGCCGGCACCGGGCATGGTGCGTTTTGCGGCAGTGATAAAGAATTGGCAGTGGACTGTTTCCAAGGGGGCGAAATCACGGCAGATGCGGAGTTCTTCTTTGAACCATTCCATTGTTTCGGGCCGTTTGAGGGCCCACACAACGTGGACTTGTTTGGTGACGGCTTTGCCGTCACGCATTTTCTTGATGAGGTCGAGGAGTTGCGAGACGATGGCGGTGATGCCACTGCCGCCGGCAAAGAGGATTACGGTATCGAAGGATGCGAGGTCTCGCTGCATTCCGCCGTAAGGACCGTCAATGAAAGCTCGGTAGGTCTTCATTGGACCGTCATCAATGGCAGCGTTGAGCACTTTTCTGGTGAAGCCGCCAAAAGGTCGAAAAACCAGAGTCATATCCCGGTACTGCTCGCCATACTCGGATGGGAAGTCGTCGCTGCATAGTGATGCTATGGTGAACGGGTGATTCTCAAACACTGAGATGCCTGGCATTCTCAAGTACACGTATTGTCCGGGCCTCCACTTCATCTGAGTTGGGATAGTAACTTTTACGGCACTTTCCGGAAGGACAGTAACCGCCGACTCCTCACCAATGAGCCATGAAAATCGCCTCGGATTCGCCCAGTTGAGGAAGAAAAGTCGGACACAGTAAGACAGAAGCCAGATTGCTACGGTAGCGAATAGATAATTCCACGATGTCAGGTACTTATGGCAATGCCAAAACATCATCCCAACGAAGACGATAGAAACTGGCACATGCAAAGCAACAAAAAGCTCGTACATCCAGGCTCGCAGAAAGGGCAAAGAGTGCAAGCAGAGGAAGAGTAGAGGTACAAGAGCGGCGACACCGGTGCCGTAGATGTAGTATTGGCCAGTGAAGAAACTTTTGAACACTGCAAAGCCTCCTTGATCCCACACTGGGGTGATATAGAACGGTATCGTATGTATCAAACTCAGGAAGAGACACAAATAGCCACCCCATCTATGCAAAACGTTGAGTCTCTCGTGGCCGATTCCAGTGAGCATGGTAATTAGATTCGCTTTCATGCTCAAGGCAACGATCCATGGCATCAACGCAACAGCAAGCATTCCAGCCCGGATCGCCAACGGTGGCGAACCAAAGGCAATACTCGCATAGTAAAACGGCTGTGGGATGAAACAGTAGAGCGTCACAAAGACAAAGGCCGCAGAAACAATGGCCACGGCTCCTACAGACGGAAAGGCGATTTGGAGCTTCCATATTCGCAGAACTGGCAAAGGTCGGTAGCTGATGAATCGAATAGCAGCAATTGCTTTGTTCAAGGGCGAAAAGGACAGGACTGAAACTCCCTCTGCTGGAGCTTGAGGTAGTTCACCGTTCCCAGGAAAGAACTTCCGTGTTGAGCTCGCGGTCGGCAGGTTTGCCATTTCGTAGTCGCTATCTGGTGACGAGTCTTTCGATGACATAGCCACCTCTTCCTTGAATGTCGCCCTTCGTATTCTATCCGTTCCCCAATGATACCAATGTATGCAAAATGTTATAACCAGTAAGATGACGGAAAAGTAGACCCAGCCAAGTGCGTATTGTCCGGACTGTGACCATGGATCTTGCTTGCTTGCGGCGATAAGTCCAGACGAGCTGCTGCTATTGACTGGGATCTTTATTCGTTTGACCAGGTAATTGTTTATCAGAACGAGCGAGTCATCTGTAGGTAGGAAAGGCATCGCAGTGATTTAGGACCTTCTCGGGCCCAACGAGTCGAATTTAGCAGATTCGCATCTGTTCATCCGCTGCCGCAGGGCATCCGTCGATGATGAAGCAATGATAGCGACTTTGGTACTCTTGAACTCTGTCGCTGTAATCGGAGGAAGACACTATCGTAGTTGATGCCAACGTTCGTTACTGGTGGCAAAGAAGTCCTCCAGCTTGCGCCAGATATCGCCCAATCTCTAGAGGTGGCGGGAAACTCAAGTTCTGTAACCAATTGCTTCTATGTTGAAAACACCGCGCTATGCCAATTGATCAGATGCGAAACAAGGAAGGATTCCAGATCCTCGGTGGGGAGATAATAACGATTGTGGTGAGCAGAGGGCCGCCGGAAGGTCTCGGTGGGTTGGTCTCAGGTCAATGGATAAATGCGCAAGAGGTAGTTATCAGCAAATTCCCCGGGTTATCGATGGGGTATATGTTCCTTGCGTCGCAAAGCGGAGAAGCTCCACGTCTATGGGCCAACCGCCCACGCATCACATCGTAATTGGGCGCTTGCCACATGTGATGGTTACTACCAAGGTAATTGCGTGCCTGGGACAAGCTTCAACTCTAGCGGGGTACGCCATACCGTTCGTAGTATGTCGATGAAGAAGCTTATTGCTCCTGCGCGCACAATCGATGCTGTTCATTCCATCAAGACTTGGCTCGCACCATAGAGAAGACCCCAAGTGCATTATCGATATCGTACGGGGGACAACGTCGAATCACGATTGACGGGCACCAAAGCCGGGACGGTCGGAGTCTTCTAGGCTTTGCAGTAGGCGGGATGTGATTCGCCTGATGGGGGTCGTCCGGGCCGTGACAGAAGCAGGAGATATGCACGACGGCAGGGGTGGAGTCGAGTACTATGGTAGTCGACTTCGTTGCGGACCAGTGAGATGTGGGAAGCGACTCTTGGCACTCAGCTACGCGCTGAGAATTATGGGTTTTGCTGTTGGCACTTTTTCGCATCGCGATCACTTCCAACACTACAAACTCAACGAATGAACAAATTTCCAACTATGCTAACGGCCAAGACGCTCTCCATTGCGTAAGGTGGTAAGGTACTGTACTCGTACACTGCTAACTGGTCTGGCCTCTCGAAGACATACCTTACATGCTACCTTCCAAAGCCCATCCGCCGTGCAGAACAGAATCAAATTCCCCACCAGATCACTATTCTACACCAGTGCTTTCCATCTAAAAGTCTCCCTAATCTATCTAGTCTAGGTAAAAGGAGGACCTTGAGCGCTTGGAGTGGGCATTATCAAGCTATTGAACAAGAGAATGCTGCTCAATGCGGCATGGGTACTATAAATCCTTACCGCTGAGCCGTGGAAAGGACCAAGGTTGAAAGAGCGCTTGCCAGACGCACCCCACGGTCATTATCTATTGCTATTTATCACCAGATGAATTAATTAATTAACAAACGGTCATGGCTTTTGAAGCGAAATCCTGCCGCGTCAAGGGTGTGCTGCAAGAGATAAGTTAAAAATATTGAGGCGCACGTACAGCCTCAGCTCCTGCGTTATGCTGGGTACCCACACAAAACATCGGGAAGTATATCATGCACAGGATCTCCCGGCTGTCTATGATTGCGGCAAGAGAGTCTGGATAGCTTGTTTCGCCGCGATTCAGCAGCTGCAGTTGCCATCCAGAACTAAGCTTTGACCTAGAAAGCGCTGTGGTAGAGTAATATAATGTATCTTAAGAAGTTATTGGAAAGAGTACTTCGCATGGGGTATCTTGTCTTGAAACGGCCCATTACCACCGGATTCACCCCCTTTAGGATTTGAACATGACAGAGGAAAAGATACCTTTCAATCGGACTGGCTTGCCTTTGCTCTCGTGAAGGTTCTTGCCGCACTGAAACTTCATCCTCCCAGTAAATCGACGGGTGGGCGCTCCACGGCAACATGCAGCCGCAAGATTAGATGCGATGTTGCATCAAGAGACCGGCGGAGATCCACATGAAACTGGGCCAGCAGATGAAATGCTGGTCTCCGCCGAACTGCGCACCATACAGCAGAAGTCGAAGAGAGTGAGATCGTAGCCAGGACACATGATGAATCGGTCTAGAGTACCTTGTCCGAACCAATTGTCTTTGCATTTGTATGATTCCGTACCATCCTGACCCTCGCAGACGAACTCAGTTTGCATTGTGGAAGATTGTAGGAAGTAATCATGCAATAGTGAATTGAACGCTCGCTAGAAGGCGATCTCCCGCGATGACGCTCTAATCCATGCCATATCCCGATGTTCGAGCAAACAACCCAAAAAATATTCGCTTCCAAACATTTTGCGCCTGGCAAGACCAGTCTCACCATGGCATCCTCTACCTGGGCGGCATCCCAGATCTCCCAGCTCATCCCTCTTGATGAAGTTTCCCTAAATCAAATCCTCGACTACACAAACTCTTTACCTAAAGATGCCGCCGCCTCGCATCTCAAGGAATTGCTTGGTGACTCTCCAAAAGCCCTGGAATTCATAAGTTCCTTCAACTCTCGCCGCGAAACTCTGGGCCCTCCAGTCTCAGCACCAGAGAACTCTGAAGCCTTACGGAAGCCACGAAAAAAGAAAGCCCCTCTTAACAAACTGCCTCCTCCTCGAAGACCAGAAGACTATGGCAACACTGCTGGCGCGTACCACAAGAGAGACGAACAAGACTATATAGCCGGATCTCGTCGTCCGGAAAAGGGACCTCTCCTCGCAAATACCCTCGCCCTCTCAGACAAGCCAGATGCGCGCCAACTCCCCATTTCCACCAACTTCATACCCAAACCTCCTCCTTCAGCATCCGGTCCACTAATCTCCGATTTACCCAATGTGCACTCCAGTAATCGTTCTCACCCCTCATCTAGGACCTCCTCTCCTGCACCCAAGACCAAGGTCAATATCTCCGGCGGTCCCTCTATGCACGCCCCCTCTACCGCCCTCGCAGACCTTGACTCCGCAATCCGAACCCTTGAAGTCCAAACGAACCCTTCCCTCTCCGCCAGCGCAAATCCTGCAGCTCGCCGTTGCGACTGTCTAGCCACGCGACATCCACTCCTAACCGCCGCGCCGAACTGCCTTAATTGCGGGAAGATCATCTGCGTAAAAGAGGGAATCGGACCATGCACTTTCTGCTCCCAACCGCTGTTGAGCGCCGAAGACATGCAGGACATGATCCGCTCCCTGCGTGAAGAACGCGGCATCGAGAAAATGGTCGCAAATAACGCCTCCCACCGCCGCGCCGATCTCTCATCCACCCCCCGCCCCTTCACCCCCCCTCCCCCCTCCACCTCCTCTACCTCAACAACCACCGCACCCCAAACCACCTCCCTGGACCTCGCACGCCAACACCGTGACCGCCTCCTAAACTACCAGTCCGAAAACGCCAGGCGCACACACATCATCGATGAAGCCGCCGACTTCGAAACCCCGACCTCGGGCCAATCAATCTGGAGCAGCCCCGTCGAGCGTGCGGCGCAGCTGAAGCGGCAGCAAAAGGTGCTGAGGGAGCAGGAGTGGAATGCGAAGCCCGAATTTGAGAAGAGGAGGATGGTTGTCAGTGTTGATTTGGTAGGCGGAAAAGTCGTTAGGAGGATGGGGGAAGTGGAGAGGCCGAGCGAGGACGACGACCACTCCAGCCCCGTTGGCCCCAGCGCTCCCAATCCAAATAACAACGCCACAGGCGCCTTCGCGAAAAACCCCCTTTTAGGCGCCCTCATCAGACCCACCTGGAAGCCCGAAATCGACCACGAGGGCGATGTCGGGGATAAGGAGAACGCTCAGCCCAAAATGTCGATGTGGCGCAGAGTCCAGGACGACGAGACGGATAACGAGGCTTGGATCTTAGATGGGGGAGTCTATGGCGGGAGAGGCGGGGATGAGGAACGTGCGAAGATTTAGGGGTGTGACAAGGAAGGCATCGAAATAACTGATGATTAGAATAACATTTGATCAACAATTCGCTGAGGTGGAGAACTACTCCGTGCTCTTACCTTTACAACTTATCCTAAATCCATCCGACTCACCGAATACACCCCGCCCCCAATCCTCAACCCCAACTCTTCGCCCCACCCCCCAATTTTTTACTTCCCCAACTTTCTTCCTCCCTTCCATTCCCCTCCACAACCCCCCTTTCCCCCCAAACCACCCCATCAAACCCACTCTCACACTCACACTTCCCGCCCTAATTCCAAGTCATCGTATGTATGTTGACACTATATCCTATATCCCATATCCCCATCCTATATTTCCCTACCTTGTACTATTCTATTCCAAGGCGCGCTGGTATGGCGGGCGGCAGGGGTATGAGAATAATAAGATAAGATGACATGGGGGTTTTTGTTGTGGGGGTTTGCGGTGGGGAGGGGGGAGAGAGAGAGGTTCAGGGGGCGGGGGGAGAGGGGGGGTTGGAGGGGGAGAGGGATAAAAGTAGGGAAAGGAGCAAGGTCGGCCGTTCATTTGCAGAGGTCGCTGAGAGGGCTAGAGAGGCTGGTTTGGTGGTTGAAGCTGTAGAGTCTGGAAAGGTCGAAGAGAGAGAGATGCTACTATCCCCTCTACCCCATCTCCTATCTCCCGTCCATATTCATGTCCATATTCATGTCCATCTCCATCTCCATATCCATATTCATATCCATATCCATCTCCATCTCCATATCCATATTCATATTCATATCCATCTCCATCTCCATCTCCATCTCCATCTCCATGCTCGTAATCCCATCACCCCCATCCCAACCCACAACCCCCCCTTTCCCAATAAACACCATCCCACACACCGCCCTCCCGATCCCGAACTCCACCAACCCACCCACCCATCCACCAACCGAACGCGCCTAGAAAAGAAAGAAGCTTTAACACACGCTCCTGCTGGTCCTGCTAGTCGTACATGCCCCCAAGCCACAACTACACTTACGTTACCTTCCCTTTTCCGTGTTCGTATACCCCCATACATACGAGTAGCCTCTGCCGACCACGCCCTTTCGCACTTTTATATTTTCCATGTTTTTAGAGTTGTTTAACCGTGCTTGTGTAGAGTAGCTCGCACGCGGTAAGCTAGCGCTTGGGCTCGTCCGGGGGGTGGTTTGTGTGCTTGTTTTTAACGGCCAGAGAGGGGTTTGTGGTGGTGGATTGGGGGTATGGGTGGGGCGAGGTGTTGTGTTTTGTGTTTTCCCTTCAAGGGGTGGTGCGATGCGCGGTGGGGCGGGTGAGGGGGCTGTTGTGTGTGTGCTTTTTTTTTGTAGGGAGAGGGTTGTGGGCGGAGGGTTTTGGTGACGGGTGCGCGGCTGGGGGGGTAGAGGATTAGCCTTGCGCTGGAGATAGGATTACTGGTTGAAATGCGGAGATAGTAGCTGGTCGGGTTTTGATGCTGGAGTTTTGTAGGGGTAGTCGAAGGGGGGGCAGGATATCCAGCGGTCGTATGAGGCGTGATCATGTGATTGCCTTTGTCTGTGCTCCGCGAGAGGTCTTGCGATGAGGTTGGTTTGGGAGTTTGGAGACCTGACGATAAGTTCTTTCCGGAGAGTCTAAAAAGGACCGTTGATAGTGGAGCTGCTATGCAGGACTTTTGGCTGGACAATGTAGTTAGATGCAAGTTTGTATGATACAAAATCATCAAACCTCCCACAAGCCCAATCCATCCACCAGCCTCGTGTAGAAGTGCGAAAGTGATAGCCTGTAAGCCCTGGCCAGTTCTCGAAGTATGCTCGGTATAGTTGCAAGGAGCTGAGAGTTGCAAGGGGGATGCTTCTGGCATAGAGCCACTTTGAGCCTTTATAGTGGTTGCCATGCTGCCCCAAAGGCAGAACGGCGCGACGTTGGAGACTCTTGGTATCTGGATTGTGCTATGCTCGTAACAGAGGCGACCGCACCCTTTGATATACCCATGCGCTTTTTGAAGGTTTCTTCAAATGTATCGAGCGGGAATATCTCGGAACTTGAAATTGGTGAGCCGGAGGCTTCAGTACTCGCACTTTGTATTCAGTTGTGTAGGTTGCTGCCGAGGCCAGCATGGTCGTGGTTGGCGATCCCAAGTATTACTTCCTCTTTCATTTGAGTAAGCACCACTCATCAATTCGAGTATCGCCCGCGGTGTTGAGACATCCAAATGCAGAATCGCACATAGAAGGCAGACGCCACAACATGATGTAGTAAGCCGAACCAACCGCAAAAGCGCCAACAAAACGCCCAATGCACCAGGCCCAGATGGCTCGAAGTGGACACAGGAACATGCCTGTTTAGGAACACACAAGATCATGGGCGCGTGGCGGAGTGAAGGAGAGGTGCGTGTAAAAGGTGGGAGCCATGTCGTGGTGGACAGCAGACGGTTTGGTGTTTTGGTTGAGACAGATTTCGAGAAATCAAAATGTTAAAACAACATCACGACATCATTATAACATGATACAAGTACTTTCAGCCTGACAAGTTGTCTTCAAAGCGTACTGAATACATGTACAAAATTTGACGAGGCAAAAAAAATTGTGGTACTTGGTCTCGTGGTCAGGATAGGAAGTTGTACTTACTCTCTCTCATCTCCATCTCTATCTGCCGCCTTTGTTTGTTTTTTTTTTTTTTGGTTTGTTTGTTTGTGATTTAAGTGGCTTTCTTCTTGGCCGTAGATTTGTTTACATGATTAGACTGTTACAGGATTAGACATAGAAATCGTACCTCCCAGGGCGTCCCCTGAGGTATGGAAATCTCCTCAGGGTTTGCAAATCCCCTTCGGATTACATGATCAGGAATCGAGCCCTGCCGCCATACCACATCTGGTAAAAGTCCCTATCAAATATGTTAGCTTTGCTAAGGGGCTCTTAACCACTTGGCCACGAGACCTTTCCCACATACAATATATGCTTGTGGCCATATATATAGCCAAAAACAAGGCCACCAGCATCACCATAATCACCAGCTTTGACCAAAACGTGTAGCCACATGCTCTCCAAACACAACCTTTCATCCAAAAATCCATGCTATAGTTTAAGAAATCCTGTTCAAAAATCCGGGTCCAACCCACTTCGCCCCCGCAAGGATTTGAACCCAGGACCAACTCATATACTCTCAACACAAAGATACCAAAAAGGGAATAGTCAGGCAGAAACAACACAATGAGAGTGACTAACCAAGTATAGTATCCAGTGAGTTCAACCTTCGGTACTAAGTGGCATATCGAGCTCAAGATCCGATGGACGTAGAAAGGCAAGTCCTCCCATTTGGTCGATATTTCTACATACCACGAACCATATATGATATATCGATTCAGCGGCCCTGAGTTCAGACCAAACATAGGCCCTGTCCATGGCCTCTCCCAAAGGATATACTCTTATGGGTCCTAGTCACCAACAGAACGTAAACGACCGCACCTTGATCCGGCCTGCGAAGAGCACGGTTTGATGAGCTGGCTACAACATCGGCAGAGATGAGGGGAGGATCACTGCGCACCAGAGAAGTACAAGCGCCAATACATTCTTGCATTAGGAAAGCATCAAGGGACTCCAGTCCAGGGGTGTTTCTTCACTTCCGGCTTGTCTCCAACCATCCCTCGGTGTCAAAGCAGCAGTGATTTGCGGCAAGGATGAGCCATAGTGAATACCTCGACTCTTATCGCCTGATAGTAGCTGTCTAGGCTCCACAGCTTACGAAATCCTTGACACTGTCAGACAAGGTCTCTATCTTCTGCTTCGGTCTTCTCCGAGCGACTTCTAAGCTCATATACAGCACTTCTTGACTCAACACACGACTAAGGAAGCCACCGAGCATTGAGGTTCCACATCTTTGAGACGGGGTCTCCGAAAGCCTATTTCCTGCTTGGTCGGCCCTCTTGGACACAGGCTCGAGCTTACAAGTGGAGCTATCTCATGAGTGATCCCGGCAATGGACCCCAACGGTCGGTGAATGTTTAAGTCATACTTTTTGCTCTTTATCCAGCCTTTCCTTCAGAAAGCTATCCCCGGGCCAACCAGACCCACCAAGCTTTCTTCGCCATCTTACTGTGTACCCACAGCCACCGCGGTTTTCGCTTTCGCCTTCTTCGCTTTCGCCTTCTTCTCTTTCGCCTGCCTAGCCTGCAGTTCCGCAATCTTCTTCTCGAGCTCGATCTGTTTCGCCCTCAAGCCATTACGAGTCTCTTGCAGCTGAGCCGTTCGTTCCGCAGGTGCGGCTTCTTGGGTTTTTTGCGCAGTCTATGCAGCAAGTCAACTGTCAGTTCTTGCGAACATGGGGTATGCATGTAGATGGGCGGACCTTTTTCAAATTCTGCTTTGTTTTCAGATCTGCGCCATACCATGCTCCTGTTGCTGTGACGGCGGCAACTGAGCAGGTGAGTATGATGGTGCGAGCTTTCTTTGGAGCAGACATGCCGGCCGGAAGTCAGGCGCAGGAATTTGGAGGTAGATAGAGAGGTGGAGAAGACGTTGGACGTTCTACGGCGAGCGGGGAAATCCGATTACGCAAATTTCCAATCTTAGCCTTCGCTTTCACAAAATATCGGTTCATGTATGCGCAACTTATTGACATAGCGAGACAGCCAACGAATTAGCTGTTATTACTTTCTGAACTCTTCATGGCGAACTTCTTCGGGTGGCTTATGTGTAACACGTCTTAACGTCCTGGTGGCCTGCAATTGTTAGTACGGGACTCGCGGATAAACCAACAATGAGATACATAGCATGATTACTCCATACCTATTAAGCCGTTCTTACACTTCCTCGCATATTGCTCATTGACCACACCATCTCTCGACCACCACCCTCCCTCATCCCCACCTCCCTCCAAAACCATGCCCACCCCCCGCGTCTTCATCGTCCGCCACGGCGAGACCGAATGGTCCCTCAATGGCCGCCACACCGGCACCACCGAACTCCCCCTAACCCCCAACGGCGAAAAACGCATCCGCGCAACCGGAAAAGCCCTCGTAGGCGACGACCGCCTAATCGTCCCTTCCCACCTCGCCCACATGTCAATACCCCTCCCTTCCGCTCTGGGAGCTCCCCCACGACCCCGCTAACCTTGCCCACCTCAGTTACGTCTCCCCCCGTCGCCGCGCCCAACGCACTGTCGAACTCCTCAACCTCGGCTGCCGCGACCGCCTGCCCTGGACCTCACAGCGCGACCAAGGCCTCGATATCCGCACGAACGCGAAGGTGCAGATTACAGAGGATATTCGGGAGTGGGACTATGGCGATTATGAGGGGTTGACGAGTCCGCAGATTCGGGAGTTGAGGGAGAAGGAAGGGAAGGGGGGGTGGGATATCTGGGCGGATGGGTGTCCGGGTGGGGAGTAGGTTCTTTTCTTAGTTCTATTCATGGTTGAGGAGGATGGCAGTTGATGGGGTGTGAGGGTCTAGGTCGCCGGCGGATGTTACAAAGCGGTTGGATAGGTTGATTGGCGAAATTCGATCAAGGTTTCAGGGAAAATGTATGGGACAGCCGAAAACAGACTCATCCTGTGGCGACATACTCCTCGTGGCGCACGGGCACATCCTAAGAGCTTTCGCCATGCGATGGGTTGGCAGGGAGTTGACAGAAGGCGTGAGCTTGTTGCTAGAAGGTAAACCCCCCACTTCCAACCCGCCCGTTGCAGACCACTAAAACCGGTGCAGCTGGCGGAGTAGGCACCCTGAGGTACGAACGCTTCTTCCCCCCACGAAAATCCCACATCTTAACTAACATGGAATCATAGCTACGAGCACCACAGCATCGACGAGCCAGCGATCTTGTAAGTCCTCGTGATTCGAACTTAGAGATATCCGCTGACGGCGCTAGACTTGGCGGCGCGTTTATGGTCGATACCGTAGAAGGCTTGCAATGATGGTGTTCGGTGGACTCATAGAGATAAAGGTACGACGCAGTGCAGTAAGAAGCCCCTCATAACGATATCCTCTCTGCAACGATATACTCCCTGAGATTCAACAGAGATGATTTGGTAATGTATGCCCGCCTTTGATACAACGATATCCTCCTGGCAAAGACGTGGTTCAATGGCGTATTTGGACATCGTTACAGCAAAGTCTTGCTGTATAATCATGAATGGTGCCAGGGTGGGACTGGGTTGAAAGTGCCTGTGGGAACTACGAGAGCACCAAGGCAGATAGATATTCACGGGGAATGTGTATGTTCCAGCTCGTGATGCGTGGTGGTAGGTACTCCTTGTATCTGGAATCATATACCAATATACACGTAATTTACAAAGCCTATGTATACAGTATAGCGACAACAATCCCCTTACATTTATTTTTTCAGACAAACAAATTCTCGTCTCCCCAATACCGAACGAATGATTGATGAATACTAGCGCCCTCCCTCTGCAGCCGCCATTCCCCTTCCCCGTCTTCGCCTTTCTAAGCATAGCATCGAATTTACAAAATACAAGGTAACCACTATCCGAGATCTCGCCTATGGACAGTCCACCCCTTCCATCCTCTAACCCTCCCTCGCCACCATCCTCCAAACTCAGATAACCCCCTCCCACATCCCCGGCCCCGGCTCTCTACTCCGTTCCGCAAGCGTCCTGTTTAGGCGTCTTTCTTCGTCCTTCCCAGCACAAGCTCTCTTTCTCGACGCCCCCTCTTTCACCAAGGTCTTCATCCCGGAACAGTTCTCGTTCCTAATCAGAAACGAGTCAGCAGGCCTGCTATCTCGCAGTACCGTGCCATCATCACCGTTCCTGACTCCGTTGGTGATGTCACCCAGACAGCGTGGAGCAATGAGCTCGCGGACACGCTCTTGAGTGCTGTGGGATAAATCCATTGAAGGGGGACGTTCCCGCTTGCGGGTTGGTGTGCTGCGGGGAGAGAGGGAGATAATGGTCGGATTGGTAGGGACGCCTCGATTGAGTGCGAGATCGCGGAGAGCGGCGGCAGCTTCGTGGGCGGAGGCGCTATGAGTGGTTGAGAGATTTTCTGGATGGGATTTAGGTTGAGGTTTGGCGAAATAGTCAATTTCGGGGTTCTCAATGGCATCTGGAAAGGCCCAAATGGATTCCCAGGGTTGGCGATTGGAGCCTTTGTGGGGGGCAGACCGTTGAGAAAAAGCTTCCCAGGACAGATCTCGGTCGGAATCTACTATACGAGGAACGGGCCTCTCATGTTCCTTAAGACATGGCAGCTGCATGTTGGCGCATCGACGAGTCGCTTGAACAGCCAATCGTGGCTGAGGAAGCGCGCTTGTCGACGACGCTACCGATGAAATTGACGACGACCTGGAAGAACGAGATGACAGATCCGATACCATAGACTCTGGCGATGACAATGAAGAATTAGAGCGAGCAAATGATGATCGCCGAGCGGACGTTGGAAAGGGTTCTGGTAAAGTCGGCTTCCACGAACACTGAGACGAGCTTGGATAAGGGTCTAGAATTACTCGAGACAAACAGGCGTTGTTCGCCTGTGCCATCGCAATGCTCATTGACGACCGCCGAGGACATAGCCCGTAAGCACCCACTGCAGGAGTACTGAAGTTACTGGTCTGTGGCGTCATGACTGGTGTTGGTAATGGGCCCAAGCGGGGTAGCGGCGGTAGTATCTGTTCATTCACTTTGAAATCACGAAGCGCTGGTTCTAGCACTCGCGGAATAGTATAAGGGTTGGTAGGAGTTTGCTCATTCGATTCCGAACAAGCGGTTACTTTCAGAGAAGCCAATGGAGGCGGAGAATCCATTTCAGAGCCCGGAGAGTTGTATCCTGAGTCAATGGAAATTATGGCCGCTCCAACATCCAGATCATCGAGGTCCGGTGTCAGGTGGGGAATGATTGATTTCCACAAGTTCGGGGAAGTTGGGGACGATCTTGGCGACGTAGATGATTGCGCAGACGGTGAATATTTCAAGACAATGGCATTCCATCGATGAAATACTGGCTCAGGTATGTGTAGCTTCCAATTCACCGCCGATAGAAAAGCCATTTCGTTGGTATTAATCTCACACGTTCTCAGTCCCGATATTTTACTCCATGCGCGTGCGGAGAAGTTGCGATCCTGCAGATATTTCGAAGCAAGAATCAGGGCTGCAAGAAACATTCGCCGACCGCATTGCATGGCTCGACAAGACTGCGTATCCTCGAGCTGCTCCATAGTGAAGTCACGATTTGGTAGGCAAGACTGAATCAATACCAGATAATATAACGCGACCTGTAGCGTCGAATAACTTGTTTTGGATCGTCTTAGTACTTCCTGGACGAAAGTCCGCAGTCCAATCAGATTTTGGTTTTTGCCGCCAATAGTGGTGTCGCGATCGCATGATAAGATGGAAAGCGGCCAGATTGTCTCTATCATCTGCGTAGTAGTGTCTTTAGATCCAAGAGGTGTAAGTAAATGATCACCTCAAAATGCTACCATCGGTAAGCTTACCAACAAGACTGTCAACAAAATTATCTTTGCGTTCGCACTGCCTGATAAGAGACGGCGGCGGTCGAGGACACGTTGTAGTAGAACCACCTTTTTGAGGATCGACTTCGGTCAAAAGTTGCGTTCGGCGGGGGTGTTGTCGAGACTCTGGCGCAACTGCTTCGCTGAGTTGCCGTGGCGGCTGCGCACGAGGCGCTGCGCGTTTCGTAGGACATGTTGAGATTATTCCAGCCTCAGTCGAGGAGATCGGGATAATTTGCTGATGGTGATAACGGCTTGAGAAATATGAGACGTCACTCTCGTTTTCCGAGACCGCATTCAGCGAGTCTGTAGAAGAGGAGGGGGCAGAACTTTTTGAGGAAGGGGCGTCAATGGAAAACACCGAGGAGGATGAGGACGACGCAGGTGAGGAAGTCGCTGGATTGTAGGGATGATTATGTGTGGATATCCTTAGCGAGCTAGGCGCTGTACCATTGCGATCAGATATGCAAACCATGATATGGAACGCGCAAGACCCTGGTGAGGATATCGATGAGACGAGGTGACGGAAAGGGTGGTGTTACTGATATGTTGCAGGCGAGTAGAATATGACCGATAGGCAAACCGTTCGAGTAGTCCAGATACCGTGTAGAGAGAGGCAACAGTGTTCCTCTAGATCATTTGACCGTCCAGCTTAATGCGATGTTGTAGGGAACACAGCTAAACCGGGGCTGCTTTGAAACCCAATAAGATGTCGGTCACAGGCTATCAACAGAGTAATAGCCAATGAGTCAAAAGGAACAGATCGAGAGACTGATTCAGGCTCCAGAGTACCGCCTCAACTCCACGACAAGCACTTGCTTGTGGCGTCTTGGGGGTAATAGATCGCTGGCAGAGTGCTTCTTCCTTTAGACCTTCCAGCCGCCTTGTATGACAAGGTCCTTTCCTGAGACAAATGTAATACTAGTAGTCCCGTAGGCAGCGGCTGGAAGTTTTTGAAGATCTATGTTCGGTGATTGACACATTTCCGCGCAAAGCTAGAGAGACGATTCGATCGTGGATGCGCTGTGCGACACCAGATAGAATACGCTCTCGTCCTCACTTAGATGTATTGCTCGAGGTTGGCAGGAGGAGTCTGGAAGGTGTTGGGATAGGTAGAGTGAAGTTGGTTGAGACTATTATGTGAGGATGAATTGGTGGTGATCGGGCGACTGGATAGAGTGACTAAAGGTTGAGCGAAATTGAGTAAGGTAAGGTAGGTATGAAGGCGAATCAAGGTACGGGGTCGGTTAAGAAGAGGCGGAAAGGTACCACGAGGTGAACTTGGGATTTTCAGTGCTTTAGGAAGGACCTATAGGGGCAATTATGAGTCTTGCTGGTAATCACGGTAGCTGCTGGGGCGGGTTTGAGACGTACAGAACAGTACGGTCGCAAATAACAAACGACGCAGTAAGAATGGTTAGAAATACAGGTAAAAATACACGACGATTACGGGTTGAGTGGAGATTGTGAGAGATCATCGACTGTATCTCTTTCACCGACCGGAGAGTGGAGGTTCATTCATCGTTGTTGCTGGTGTTGTGAGTCTTGGGGTTGAGGGGGGGAATTCGCCGGGTATGTAAAGGTAGCGTGGGTAGCTTTGAAGTTGTGGTGTGAGGCCCCTTTTAGCGCGTTGATGACTCTTTTGCCTCCGCCGTCCAGCCAGCCAGTCCCCAGCCTACAGCTTTCAGTTCTCTCGTAGTCTCGTAGACCCGCAAGCGCCAGCGAGTTGTGCATTTTGCATTTCCGAACGCAGTCCCCAATTCTAGTACGAAGCTACTAGAATAAGGTAAGGTAGGCATTGGTTTCTCATGTGACGAACCTCTACAAATGACGACAATTTAAATCTCATTGTACTTCTGAAAGCCCTGGGCAATACTTCCGGAGTCTCCTTCTCGAACGATTTAATGATTTCACGTTGGCTGCTGCCTGCGGCGTACATCTCATACTGGCGCTCCCTTTCTCGTATCCTGCGAGTCATGCTTGTCCCGAGAGGGGGCTCATCCGCCACTCCCCTCGGTCCTGACCGATCATCTGTTTGAGGCAACTTCGCAGACTTCGCAGTACATATTGCCGAAAATAAAGCACGGTGGGCGTGGCGAGTATTTGATTATTACTACTACTATCCTACGTTTTACTCACTCGTTTGTATTCCGTAATGTTGCTGC
>JAABUR0100002884.1_pt1 | contig 25193 bp, 25 predicted proteins | sample 5560091 | NCBI WGS metagenome assembly JAABUR01 (sample SAMN10711879, study PRJNA513375) | rock metagenome | isolation source: Antarctica rocks | place: Antarctica: Victoria Land, University Valley sud
CCTCGGATCTCTCGCGCGGCCTCCGCGCTCGAACCGCTAAAGCCGAACTGCATGGCACGATCTTTGTACTCGATACCAGGCCCGTTGTCCGAAACTCGTACGCAATTGCCTCCCTCTAAAATAGAGACAATAACTCCACGGTAATCCGCGTGTATCAGGTTCTCTACGATTTCCCGTACAGCTCTCTCGGGGATTCGTCCCTTGAGTCCTCTCACATTGTCCATGATAAGTCGCGTGAACTTGACCGTGGCCGCACTCGGATTAGATGCCGCAATCTCCGTTATCTCCGGCTCTCCGCTTTTTTGGTACACGGCAACCCGGATGCCAATAACGGCCCCTTCATCCTCTCGCTGTGTTCTCGGGCTACTAATCATCCCCACGAAAAATTTAACTTACTAAAGGCCACAACGCTATAGCCTTTGTATATAAATCTGCATTTTGCAGAATATTCACATACTTATCCACAAAGTTATCCACAATATGTGGATAACTTCAGAATTAAGGACCCCTTAACCCTCCACAGTAGAAGCAAACAATATGTTTACTGGCCGAGAAACGGCGTCAGTAGCTACTATAAACGGATGTTTTACAGGTATTTTCTAAGATGAGGCTTCTGAAGTTTCCAGAAGTGTGTTTTCTGAGGCAACGGCTGAGTACAAAGCCCCATTGGATGCTTTTTAGCGATTCGGCTATACTTAATTGGTTAGATTAGAGTATGTTGCAATTCACGAAAGAGGAGTCTCATGAAACGCACTTATCAGCCAAACCGTCGCAAAAGAGCAAAGACGCACGGGTTCCGCAAGCGTATGAGTACAGTGGGTGGACGTAGGGTAATCGCTGCTAGACGCAGGCGCGGCCGGAAACGCCTGGCCGTTTGATTTTTGCCAGTAAGCAAGATTACACGGCTCACTGACTCCTCTGGGTTCGCCGAGGTATACCGGAGAGGCGTCGCCTACAGGGGAAAGCTTTTCTCTGTACACGCTTTTCCTAACGATCTGGGAACAGCGCGGTTGGGCCTTTCGGTTTCCAAGAAAGTTGGGAACGCTGTAGTCCGCAATACCGTAAGGCGTAGGCTCAGGGAAATATTTCGCGCGGCGCTTTCCAACCTACCGGATAACTTAGACTTCGTGGTCTCCGCCAGGCCTACTGCGGCGAACGCCTCATTCTCGGAATTGCAGAGAGAGTTCGACCTTGCAACATGCAAGCTAGGTTCCTCTGTAAATTCCAAGAGGTGAGAGGATTTATGGAGATAATAAAGAAGGCGTTAATCCAGTCGATACGAGCTTACAAGAGGATCATCTCCCCCATGTTGCCCCCATCTTGTAGGTTCACGCCGAGTTGTTCACAGTATATGGTGGAGGCAATTGAGAAGTACGGGGTGATCAAGGGTGCCTTGATGGGGATTTGGAGGTTACTGCGCTGCCAACCTTTCTCCAAGGGAGGGTTTGACCCAGTAGAATGAGTATTTGTAGATGAACTCTGTGGCGGACTTTTTTCAGAAGCTTTTTAATCCCATCGTCAACTTGATGGGTGAAGTACTAAAGTACTTTCATTACGAGTTGGATATACCCTGGTGGCTCTCTATAGCTATCTTGACCATAATACTCCGAACGCTACTCTTTCCTCTCACCTTCAAACAAGTCAAGAGTATGCGGGCAATGCAGGATCTCAAGCCGGAGATTGACCGGATACGAGCTCAGTTCAAGGGCAACCGGCAGAGGCAGCAGGAAGAGACCATGAAGCTATATCAGGAGCGCAAGGTAAACCCGTTGGGTGGATGTCTTCCGGTCTTGATTCAGATGCCAGTTTTTATAGGTATCTTCTATGTGATACGCCAGTTCGGCGGCACTCCCCACGTAAACTCGCCTACGGAACCCAGCTTCAATCATGGCGGCATTTTGTGGTTCCAGGATCTTTCGCATATGGATCCCTACTTGATTTTGCCCATTGTCTCAGCGTTGACGATGCTCGCAGGTATCGAGATAACCTCGAAAAGTGTTGAGCCGCAGCAACGCTGGCTAATGAGAGTTATGCCTTTAGGATTTACTATATTTTTGTGGCGTTTCCCGGCCGGTCTCTTTGTTTATTGGATCACCTCGAATTTGGTAACGTTGGCTCAGAATTACCTGATCTATAACCAAGGCCCAGCGAAAAAGTCGTCTGACTCCGATAAGAGATTTCATCTATCAGGCAAAACTAAAGCGTTGCGCACTGAAACCAAGGAGAATAACGAGCATGAAGATCAGGGAAAGAAGGACCTAACAGCCGGGATGCAAAAAACCAAGAGAAAGCGCAGGAAGAAGAAGTGACCGAGAGTCAGGAATTTTATGCGCCTACAGTAGAGGAAGCCGTCCAAAAAGCCTCTGTCGCCCTGGACGTTGGAACCGAAGTGCTTTCATATGAGGTTGTTGATACTGGCACCGCCGGTTTTCTGGGCATAGGCGCAAGGGAAGCCAGGATAACCGTGAGTTCGGATTCACTACACGCTGTCACGGAGGTTCCTCAACCTAAAGAGGAACCGGACCATGCCGTTGATCCCGTAGTGCGCGAGGAAAGTGCGGACGTATCGGCGAACGTGGAGACGGAAAGCGTCACGTCAGTCCCTGAACAGCTGATTGAGGAGGTCAGGGGTCTCGTGTCAGCCATACTAGAGGCGATGGACCTCGAAACACGTATTGACGTCTATGACGCGGGAGATTTCATAGCTGTGGACGTAGGCTCCCAGGAAACTGGTCTGTTTATTGGACAAAAAGGCGAAACTATTGACTCACTACAGTATTTAATAAACGTCGCCATTTACCAAAAGAGTCCGGTAAAAAAGAGAATAGTTCTTGACTCTGAAGGATACCGCCAGCGTCGAGTCGAAGCTATTCAGGGTATGGCACATCGCAGCGCACGTCGCGCGGTTCGTGAACAAAGGCCGGTTGAATTGCCTCCCATGAACTCCTCTGAGAGGCGAATCGTCCACATCTATCTAAAAGACAACGCCACGATAACTACGGCAAGCGAGGGTAACGGCCACGAACGACGCGTCAAGGTCTTCCCAACGGAGGAGTAGTCTCGGGAATGTTTCACGTGGAACTCACCGCCGTGCAAAATGTTTGTTTAAACAAACATTTTGCACTAAGCCAATGTTCCGTCAAGCTCTATTAGGTGAGTTTCACGTGAAACGGCTGCTTCGCAAGAAGATGTTTGGTGCGGTTTGATCACCTCGCTTGAGCGACAAATGGAAAGTTGGGGATTGTCCTTCGAAGAGAGCCAGACCTCTTCGCTAAAACAATTTGGTCGGATGTTAAGCGAATACAAAGAGGCTAATGTAATAGGTACGCGAGAATTTGAAAGAATAATGGAAGATCATGTTCTCGACTCCTTATCATGTCTTCTATCCCGGAAATTCAGCGAAGAGTGCCGCGTTATAGACGTGGGATCTGGGGCTGGGCTGCCTGGAATACCATTAAAGCTTGTCTATTCACAGCTAGATATGTCTTTGTTGGAGGCAACCGCTAAGAAAGCAAAGTTTACCCGTGGCGTTGTCGAGCGGATGCATATACAAGACACTAGAGTTCTGAATACGCGTGCCGAGGAGCTAGGACAACGCTCAGACTATCGTGGAAAGTATGACGTAGCCACGGCGCGTGCTCTTGGATCGGTGGCTACAGTTGCTGAATATTGTCTACCACTGATCCAGGTGGGCGGAAGTGCAGTGGCGATGAAAGGTAGCCCAACTGAAGCGGAGTTGTTTGAGGGAGAGAGCGTGGTCCACCTTCTGGGAGGCCGTATCTCTGAAGTATTGGAAGTTCCTTTATTGCCAGAGGTTCGGGCGTTGCGAAGAACTTTGGTCATAATCGAGAAAATGAGGGAGACTCCTCCTCGATATCCTAGGAAACCTGGCCTAATGAAGAAACATCCACTGGGTAGCAGGATAGGAAAAGAAAACTGAAACACCATGTTAGTATGGTCGGAGTGAAAAACGTAGTGGCCATAGTGAATCAGAAAGGAGGGGTGGGGAAAAGCACTACGGCTATAAATCTGGCTGCATATCTGGCTAACAAAGGCGAGACAGTGCTTGTGGTTGACATGGATCCTCAGGGCAACGCTACAAGCGGTCTCGGGGTTTTCGAGCTGAACGGCGGTTGTATGTACGATGTTCTGCTCGAAGGCAAGCCTTTACAGGATGTGGCGGTGAAAACTGATGTGCAGGGGCTTGATGTAGCCCCGTCTACAATAAATCTGGTAGGGGCCGAGGTAGAGTTGGTGTCTACTTTAGCCCGAGAATTCAAGCTCAAGAAGGCACTGGAGAAACTCCCGAAGGGCGCTTACGATCGAGTTCTCCTCGATTGTCCTCCTTCACTGGATCTCTTGACGCTAAATGCTCTGGCGGCGGCGGATGAGGTGCTTATTCCGATACAGTGCGAATATTACGCTCTTGAAGGATTGACGCAGCTCATGAGGAGCATCCGAATGGTGCGGCAAGAGTTGAATCCGAATCTTGAAATCGGCGGGGTTCTCCTGACTATGTTCGATCCTCGGACGAATCTGGCGCATCAAGTGGCGTCAGAGGTGCGCTCCTTCTTCGGAGACCGCGTATTTCAGACGATCATACCGCGCAATGTGAGGCTTAGCGAGGCACCTAGCTATGGGTTACCAGTAGCATTGTATGCTCCAAAAAGCACGGGGGCGGAGGCATACGAAGCGGTTGCCGAGGAGGTGAGGAGCCGTGGGTAGACGGGGTTTAGGTCGTGGCCTCTCCGCTCTTATATCGACTGGGGAGAGCGTAGGCGGGCTGAGGTTCGAGGAGATACCGGTCTCCGCTATCAAGCCTAATGTTCACCAGCCGCGTAGGAATTTCCCGGAGGCGGGGATTCGAGAGCTAGCGGCGTCTATTCGGGAAGTTGGGATATTACAGCCGCTTGTTATTCGTTCTACCGAGGACGGTTTCGAGTTGATCGCGGGAGAGCGTCGTTTACGGGCGGCCAAGGAGGCGGGTCTAGAAAGAGTGCCGGTCTTGATCCGTTCCGCCGGAGAGCACGAATCCATGGAACTGGCGCTCGTTGAAAACCTTCAGAGAGAGGATCTGAACCCTCTGGAGACTGCCGCCGCATACCAGGCGCTGATGGATGGCTTTGGATTGAGCAAGGAGCAGTTGGCGAACCGGCTTGGGAAGAGCCGTGCCGCCGTGACGAATACTCTACGCCTCGTGCGCTTGCCGACGCAGGTACAGGAGATGCTGCTTCAAGGCAAGCTCACGGAAGGTCATGCGCGGGCTCTTCTGGCACTGGAGACCGACGAGCAGAAGATCCACCTGGCACAGAAGGTCCACAAAGAAAAACTCACGGTGCGTAAGACCGAGGAAATGGTCAGAGAGATACTCTCTGGAAAAACGGAGACAGAGCCTCCGAAAGACGACAGTGAGACCAAAGCTCCGCCGAGTGAATACGAAGAGGCTTCCCGATTGATCCAGGAGTCCATAACATTGCCTGTGAAGGTGAAGTCCTTCCGAAGTGGGGGCAAGCTAGAGATACGCTTCCGTGAGAGCGGCCAACTCGAAGCCCTGGTAGCCCTCTTGACCTCTAGAGGACCTGGCTAAAACATCGTTATATACGAAATATAAGATGCATATCCTGGATAAGTAACGAACGAAAAGGAAGAGGACCTTCCTTCGGCGCGGCCAAAACGTGTAGTGGTGTAGAATCCTTGCTCAAGCAGAACGTTGCGCGAGGGGGAACAGTGGGCGTGAGGGTACAGGTAGCTGTCTTTTTGGGGGTCATGGTGTTGCTCCTGGTTCCCGTTGGTGTCGCCGGAGCCTTGACAGAGCACGAAGCTGGGGAGAATCAGGCCGAGGCTACGTCCGTTCAAGGGAAATCAACCGTTTCAGTGCGTTCGCATGATGAGCAAACGGTGGAGGAACAGTCTTCGGTGGCCAGCGATCCTTCCGAAGCGGTGAGGAGTACGCGTGTATCCAACATCAAACAGCGTGTAGAAAGGTCCAACTCAAGCGTCGCGGTATCCGGGGAGATTGCCAGCGAGCGTGCCGGGACCAGACGCGCCCCCGCGGGAGCTGGTGCCGAAGTTACTCCTAAAGAGATGGGGAATCTTCGAAAGACCAGGCCGGCTAGTGGTGGAACTGGAGTCCCACGAGGGCGCGAGTTGCAGATTGCGCGCGAAGACATAGTAGCTCGCCCGGTCGGGAGGATCTCGAAAGAGATTGCGCGCGAAGACATAGTAGCTCGCCCGGTCGGGAGGATCTCGAAAGAAAAGTATAAAGAACTGTACAAGAAGTCGGCGGAGAAGTACGGATTTGGCGCAGATTGGTACGTGCTGGCGGCCGTTGGCTGGGTCGAGTCGCGGCACGGAGAGAACATGGGGCCATCAAGCTCCGGCGCGATGGGTCCGATGCAGTTTCTCCCTTCGACCTGGAAGACGTCAGGGGTCGACGGCAACCACGATGGCGTAAAGAATATTATGGACCCCAGGGACGCAATCCCCGCAGCCGCCAGCTATCTGAAGCGCGGAGGCGCTCCGAAGGATTGGTTCGCCGCACTCTACACTTACAACCACTCAGATCAGTACGTGAGAGACGTTTTGGGCTCCGCCGAACGCTACCGGCAACTGGCGAAGGATCACGAGGTAGGACCATACAAGTAAGCTCCGATCTCCCTTAATCAGAATGCTACAGTGTGATCTCTCGCAACGGCTCTCCAGTCTTTTCCTGAATTTGTTAGAGAGCCAACCTCACCAGTGTATGTTCATGCTAAAAAGAGTTAGAGGAAAGTTATCCAGGGGGTGTTTCGATGGAGACTTCGCGAACCGAGATGTTTCACAAGCTGCTTCAGAAGGACCCGGACAACCCCATGATCCTCTGCTCCCTGGGTATCGAATTGTTCAAGGAAAAGAACTATCCTGAAGCCCGAATCCACCTGGAGCGCGCGGTGCGGAACAAGCCGGACTACTCTGTCGCATACCGGATGCTCGGCCGGACTCTATACGAACTTCACGACGACGCGGAGGCCAGAAAGACTTTCGATGAAGGCCGCGACGTAGCCCTAAAGAACGGAGACCTCCAGACCGTCAAGGAGATAGACGTTTTCTCTCGCCGACTGGAGAAGCGCGAGAGGGGAGAAGACGTGCTGGGAGAGTAGCGGCGCGGGCTTCTGCTAACATCCGGGACGTGTTGGAAGCCACGGTAGGCATATTCGTCGACTACGAGAGCCCGCTCGCGCGCCGGGTGGCTGGAAACATCTGGTCCGGTATCTACCAGGCCGCGTTCGACGCCGGGTACGTGAAGACCACGGCGCTCTGGGAGAGCTTGAGAGAAGAGCGTCCTCCCGAGAAGCTAGAAGGCCCGCTCGTACACATCTTCGTCGTGGGGCAGGATTGCCCGGATGCCGTCGAAGCCGTGGGGATCGCCGGATACAAAGCCGTCTCGCGTCTCTATGGAGTGGTCGTGGCCGTGCCAGACCGGCCAAGTCCTCTGGCGGGTTCGCTCCTCTACCAGGGGGTAGGACGCCTGACCAGGGCCGGGGTGAAGATCGGCGCCGTCGAGCCAGCTCTTCTCCATACTGTTCCTGAAGAGAGCGCCGCCTACGCCCGAAACCTCTTCGAACGTCTCCGCGCTCTCCAGGAAGCGTAAACCGGACGATGGTGGTCCAGGTGGCGTGGGCCGTCGTAATAACGGCCGTGTTTGCCGCGCTGGCATATCTGCTGGGCATGGTGAGCCGGAGTGGAGCGCTGGGCGGATTCGTAGTCGGAGCCCTAATCTACAAGTGCCTCGGACCTCAGGGATTTACCATCCTGGCCCTGTTCGTTATCGGCGGCTCCGCTCTCACCCGACTCGGATACGAAAGTAAGCGCAGCTCCGGGACCGCGGAATCCGGCGGCGGACGGCGCGGCGCGAGAAACGCCCTCGCCAACTGCGGCGTCGCCGTAGCGTGCGCCCTGCTAGCAGCCGCGACCGGTTCCACTGCCTTCGCCACCGCCTTCGTCGCGTCCCTGGGCGCGGCCTTCGCCGACACCGCCGAGTCCGAAGTCGGACAACTCTACAGCCGCACCCCCCGACGCATCACCGATTTCAGGAGAGTACCACCCGGCACTGACGGGGCCGTTTCATTACCGGGGACTCTGGCCGGAATCGCCGTCGCCTCCCTGACCGCCGCGCTCGGACTTGCGCTCGGGATACTGAACAGCCCAGGCGCGGCCATTGCCGTCGCCTGCGCGGCTTTCCTCGGGACAGTTGCCGACAGCTTCATCGGCACCCTCGCGCCGCGCGCCGGCAACGAACTTACCAACGTGTTGTGTACGCTGGCCGCGGCTGTTCTGGCTTTTCTTCTCGTCTAACCCAATTTGCTCGCGCTTCACAATACGTCGTGACAGCTTTTGTCTTTCATAAACAGCGCTCCTGGTGCTATATTAGGCGTATGCATAATAGGGATCACCGGCTCTGGAATACAGGTTTCCGACTATAAAGCTACGCGCTTTCTCAGATCCGCAATAAACACCTCGAAATGCAATCGAAGGAGTCTCTCGTGAGCGAGACAACGCCAAGAAAAACCTATGATCCCACGGTCCTGGAGCATCGCTGGCAGGAGCGTTGGGCCGAGAGCGGACTGTACGAGACGGATCAGGACCCGGCGAAACCGAAGCACTACGCGCTCACGATGCTCCCGTATCCGAGCGGTGACCTGCACGTGGGACACTGGTACGCCATGACGCCCTCTGACACTCGGGCGCGCTTCATGCGGATGAACGGCTACCGGGTCTTCTTTCCGATAGGCTTCGACGCGTTCGGGCTTCCGGCGGAGAACGCCGCCATAAACCGGGGTATCCACCCGTACAAGTGGACCATGTCGAACATAGAGAACATGCGTGAACAGCTCCGGCAGATGGGTACGATGTTCGACTTCGACGCCGAGGTCGTGACCTGCGACCCGGAATATTACCGCTGGAACCAGTGGTTCTTCCTCAAGTTCTTCGAGAAGGGGCTCGCGTACCGCAAGGAAGCGCCGGTTGACTGGTGTCCAAAGGACAATACGACTCTGGCTCGGGAGCAGGTCGTGGGACCGGACCGGCGATGCGAGCGGTGCGGGACGCCGGTCATAAAGAAGAACCTCACGCAGTGGCTGTTCAAGATCACCAACTACGCCGAGGAGCTGCTGGACTTCTCGAAGCTCGATTGGCCCGAGCGCGTCAAGACGCTTCAGACCAATTGGATCGGCCGCTCTGAGGGAGCGGAGATCCAGTTCGACATAGAGGGATACGGTCCGATAGAGGTATTTACTACCCGGCCGGACACGCTCTTTGGGGCGACGTTCTTCGTACTGTCACCCGAGCATCCGGCGGTAGAGGGGATCACGATTGCCGAGCAGGCGGATGAGGTTCGCGCCTACGTCGAGAAGGCCAACAGGATGAGCGAGATCGACCGAACCGACGTCACCCGCGAGAAGACAGGCGTGTTTACGGGAGCTCACGCCATCAACCCGGCGAACGGCAAGGAGATCCCAGTCTACATAGCCGACTACGTGCTGATGGGCTATGGGACCGGAGCCATCATGGCTGTGCCGGGCCAGGACCAGCGCGACTGGGACTTCGCCAGGAAGTATGACCTGCCCATCATCCGCACCGTCGAGCCGCCCGAGGACTTCGAGGGTGAGGCGTACACGGGCGATGGACCGGCGATCAACAGCGAGTTCCTCGACGGCCTCGGGGTCAAAGAGGCAAAGGCCCGGATGACCGAATGGCTCGAAGAGCAGGGTTCGGGACGCGCGGCGGTGACTTATCGTCTGCGTGACTGGCTGATATCGCGCCAGCGCTACTGGGGAACGCCCATACCCATAATCCACTGCAAAGAGTGTGGCTCCGTGGCCGTCCCGGAGGAAGACCTCCCTGTTCTGCTGCCGGAGGACGCCGAGTTCATGCCCACAGGCGAGTCTCCGCTGAAGCGCGATCCAAACTTCCGCAACGTCGAGTGTCCGAAGTGTGGCGGCCCGGCCGAGCGCGAGACGGACACGATGGACACGTTCATGGACTCGTCGTGGTACCAGTACCGCTACCTCTCTCCGCGCTACGATGAAGGGCCGTTCGACCCGGAGGTGGGGGAGCGGTGGCTTCCGGTGGACCAGTACACCGGCGGCATCGAGCACGCCGTCATGCACCTGCTCTACACCCGATTCTTTACGAAGGTCATGCGCGACCTCGGGCTCGTGGACTTCGACGAGCCGATGACCCGTCTCTTCAACCAGGGTATCATCCTGGGCGAGGACGCGGAGAAGATGAGCAAGAGCCGCGGCAACGTTGTAAACCCGCAGGAGTTCGTGGACCGCTACGGCTCTGACGCGCTGCGCTGCTTTCTCATGTTCATCGGGCCGTGGGACCAGGGCGGACCGTGGGACGGACGCGGCATCGAGGGTATCTCGCGTTTCCTGCGGCGTGCTCTCTCGCTCGTCTCCGAAGAAGGCGCATCTAACGCCGAGGCGGACCCCGCGGAACTGAATCTCCGGACCAACCGCGCCGTCAAGAAGGTGACGGAGGACCTCGGAGCCTTCAGGTTCAACACGGCGCTCGCCGCGCTCATGGAGCACACGAACTACCTGCTGGCGATAAAGGAACAGGTAGGGGATGGCGAGTGGGCCGATACGCTGCGGACATTCGCGCGCCTCCTTGCGCCGCTCGCTCCGCATCACGCCGAGGAGATGTGGGCGGCGCTGGGAGAACCGTACTCGGTCCACGAGCAGAAGTGGCCGGAGTGGGACGAGAGCCTCATAAAGACCGAGGAGATCACCCTGATCGTCCAGGTCAACGGCAAGCTGCGCGACCGCATCGACGCTCCGGCGGACATCTCCGAGGAAGCGGCGAAAGAGCTGGCGCTTTCGAGCGAGAAGGTAGGGCCTCACGTGGAGGGACGCGAGATCCGAAAAAGCATCTACGTGCCGGGGCGTCTGGTCAACATCGTAGTGGCTTGATCTCGGCGGTTATACGCGGAGTAACCGGATAGGAGGTCTGTCTGATCCGGGAAGCTGCCAGGCTCGTGAACCGTGTAAGAGCTATACACGAAGCGATACGCGACGAGTTGGTGGATGCGTGCGAGAGCACCACTCTGGAGGTCATGTCCGGAGTCGTAGCTGACGGACCGGGCGATACGATGTTCGAGATCGACCGCATCTCAGAGGCGACATTGATCCAGCGTTTCGAGGAACTGGCGCAAGAGTGGTCGTTCGTGCTGATCTTCGAGGGCCAGGAATCGAAGGGTGGCGTCACGCTACCGCGCGGCGCCGATCCCGAGAGAGCCGAACTACGCATCATAGTGGACCCGGTAGACGGATCGCGGGGTTTGATGTACCAGAAACGCAGCGCCTGGATATTGACCGGCGTCGCCCCAAGCCGTGGTCCCGCGACGAGCCTCGCCGACATCGAGCTCGCGGTTCAGACAGAGATCCCAATCCTCAAGCAACACTTGTGCGACAGTCTCTGGGCCATCGCAGGTTGCGGAGCGTCCGGCGAGCGCGTGAACCGGATCTCCGGCGAGCAAGTCTATCGCCCAGGGTTATGGTGGATTGGTCCGCTTCGTCCCCGGCGCTCGCGCGGAGCTTGCGGCGATTGACGACCGCATACACGAGCTGGTTCTGGGTCCGATACGCTGCGGGAAAGCCCAGGCGTTCGAGGATCACTACATCTCGACCGGAGGCCAGCTATACGAATTAGTCGTAGGTCACGATCGTTGGATAGCCGACCTTCGTCCTCTGGCCGAGCCGGTGCTCCAAAGACGCGGATTGGAACTTGGTCTGTGCTGTCACCCGTATGACCTCTGTACCGAACTCATCGCGCGCGAGGTAGGCGTCATTGTTGGGGACGAATACGGGCGGCAGCTTCGCGCTCCGCTCGACACCACATCAAACTTCACATGGGCTGGCTATGCAAATGCGGAGATCCGCGCTCAGGTAGCGCCCGCGCTACTGACAGCACTGCAAGAGCGTGGGCTAATCGGCGAAAGCTAGACATAGCTCAGTCTAGAACATCCTTCCACCGGTCGGGACCTCCTGGTCCGGAGCGATCAGGACTACCTCCCCGGCCTCATCCGGCACGCCGAGGACGAGCACCTCGCTTTTGAAGCCGGCGATCCTCTTGGGTGGGAAGTTCACGACCGCGACTACCTGCTTGCCGAGCAGCCTTTCCGGGTCGTAGTAAGTGGTAAGTTGGGCGCTGGTCTGGCGCGGCCCGATCTCCGGTCCGAAGTCGACGGTTAGCTTTATGGCGGGCTTACGAGCCTCGGGGAAAGGCTCGGCCTCGACCACCTTTCCGACACGGACCTCCACCTTCTCGAAGTCTTCCCACGTTATCTCGAACAAGTCAGGTCTCCTTCTCTCAAGAGAGCTTCCGCACCTCGAATAGCTCCCGGACGACGTGCAGGTTGAGGTTCCCTGGCAGGAAGGTGTCGCGGGACCACTGCGCGGGACGCCCATCGGTGAGGTACATGGTCTGGGTGAGCGAGAGCGCGGCCGAGAGAGATTTCAGGCCTAACTTCTCTCCGATCCGGCCTCCGGGTTCGATCATTTCGGCCTCTATGGACATCTGACTGTATCCTACGGGTACGCCCTCTGAGACCAACAGATCCAGTAGCATCGCGTCCGGGCGGAACTTCCTCCGCACTTCTTCGACGCTGATGATGCTCTCCGGCGCCACGTCCACCATCCACGCGGCGGGCTCCCCCTCCATCAGCAGGACGCGCGAAACCTTAACTAGTGGGCTCTCCTCCGGGACTTCGAGCGCCGCCGCTTCGTCCGGGTCAGCGCGGGCCGCCTCGATGCGGAGACCCTGACTGCCGAGCTTTAGCCCCAGCCGCTCGGCGCGAACGGTGTAGGTCTCCAGCCGCTCCAGACCGGCCTGGAGCCGCACTCCACCCGGCGGCCGTACCAGGAACGTCCCGCTCCCCTGACGTCGCTCCAGGAGTCCTCTCTCGACGAGTCGCGTCAGTCCAGCCCGCACCGTAATCCGCGACACGCCCAGAGACTCGACCAACTGGACCTCGGGTGGGATCCTGTCCCCGGACTTGTAGCGACCTCGTAACAAGAGGTCCTCTATCCGCCGCTCGACCTGGAGGTATAGAGGGACACCGTTAGACGTCCCAGGGTTTCGCCGGTCCAGCCTGATCCCCCACTCCTTTCTCTCGCCCCGAGAATACACTGGATACTACCCGACCATCCGTCCCCCGCAAAGAAGAGCTTAACCTTTTGCCCTCTTGTATAACAAATTGGTATTACTTATGATGTGATTGTGGCCAGGGCTGACGAGGGAGGGGGATCTTTTTGTTAGCCTGTGGTGGATGGTGTCTGTCTGTAATCATGAGAGAGGTTGGGACCGGTCTCGTAAGGTTGTTGAGACCCCGTTCGTGCTGGGCGTGCTCTGGCACCCCGAGGAAGACGAGAAGAGCCAGCTCATAAAAGCCCTAGTCTCGGAGGTAACGTAATTGCTCGAAGTACTAAATCCCGCCACCGAAGAGGTCCTGGAGCGTCTGGATCTCGCGACTGTGGAAGACGCCGACGCGGCCGTGGCCCGCGCGAAGGCCGCGTTCCCGAAGTGGAGGGCGATAGAGCCCGCCGACCGCTCCCACATGCTACGCTGCCTCGCCGACGCCCTGGATTTGCAACGGGAGAGCCTAGCGCAACTGGAGTCGAAGAATACCGGCAAGCCAATCGGCGACGCTCGCGGCGAGATGGGGATGGTCGCCGAGACCTTCCACTACTACGCCGGGGCTCCGGAGCGTCTGCTCGGCGACACCATCCCCGTATCCGGGGGCGTGAACTTCACCTTTCGCGAACCTCTCGGCGTGGTGGCGCTCGTTGTGCCATGGAACTTCCCGCTCACCATAGCGAGTTGGAAAATGGCGCCCGCGCTCGCTGCCGGGAACACCCTCGTCCTCAAGCCCGCCGGGCTCACGCCGCTGACCGCCATGGAGTTCGAGCGCATCGCGCTGGAGGCCGGGATACCGGAGGGCGTCGTGAACGTCGTCGTCGGTCCGGGCAGCGAGATCGGTCGGCACCTGACAGAGCACCCGGACGTGGCGAAGGTCGCCTTCACCGGCTCCACGGAGGTCGGGAAGAAGATCATGGCCGGAGCCGCCGGTACCATAAAGCGTGTCACGCTGGAGCTCGGCGGCAAGTCCGCCAACGTGGTCTTCGCCGACGCCGACCTCGAAAAGGCCGCCGCCTCCGCGCCCACCGCCGTCTTCGGCAACGCTGGCCAGGATTGCTGCGCCCGCTCTCGCATCCTGGTCGAAAAGAGCGCCTTCGACGAGTTCCTCTCGCTCATGCAGCCGGTGGTGGAGAGTCTCCGCGTCGGCGATCCGTTGGACGAGACGACCGAGATGGGACCGCTCATCTCAGCCGATCATCGCGAGAGCGTGGCCGCCTACGTCCCAGACGACGCGCCCGTGGTGATCCGGGGCCAGGTACCCGAAGGCTCCGGTTTCTGGTACCCGCCGACGGTGCTCGCCCCGGTATCTAACGACGACCGGACGGCGGTCGAGGAGATCTTCGGCCCCGTCGTCGTGGTGATACCTTTCGAGGATGAGGAGGACGCCATACGTCTCGCCAACGACACCATCTACGGCCTCTCCGGATCGATCTGGACCCGAAACGGCGCCCGCGCCCTGCGCGTCGCCCGCCGGATAGAGACTGGCGTACTCTCCATCAACTCCAACACCTCTGTTCGGGTCTCGACCCCGTTCGGCGGCATGAAGCAGTCGGGCGTCGGGCGTGAACTCGGTCCACATGCCCTGGATCACTACACCGAGGTAAAGAACGTCTACCTCGCAACGGAGGAGGGCTAAGATGCCGGGATGGCTCGAAGGGAAAGTCGCGGTCATAACCGGCGGCGCGAGCGGCATTGGCCGTGAGACCACCCGGCGTTTCGCCGAAGAAGGAGCGAGCGTCTGCATAGCCGACCTGGCCGACGAGGCGGGCGAGGAGGCAGTCGCCGAGTTTGGCGGTCTCTACGTCCACGCCGACGTAACGGAGCCCGAAGACGTGCAGGGGATGTACCTGCAGACCGCCCGGCGCTTCGGGGGGATAGACGTGCTCTTCAACAACGCCGGGATCTCACCTCCCGACGACGACTCCATCCTCGATACCGAACTCGAAGCCTGGCAGCGTGTCCAGGACGTGAATCTCAAGAGCGTCTACCTGTGCTGCAAATACGGGATGCCGCACTTGCTAGAGCGGGGCGGCGGGTCCATCATAAACACCGCCTCTTTCGTAGCCGTTATGGGAGCCGCGACCTCCCAAATCTCCTACACGGCGTCCAAGGGCGGCGTGCTCGCCATGAGCCGCGAGCTGGGCGTGCAGTTCGCCCGCCAGGGTGTACGTGTCAACGCTTTATGTCCTGGGCCGGTGAACACGCCGCTCTTGCAGGAGCTTTTCGCCAAGGACTCGGAGAAAGCGAAGAGGAGGCTCGTCCACCTGCCGATAGGCCGCTTCGCCGAGGCCGTAGAGATCGCCAACGCCGTCCTGTTCCTGGCTTCCGACGAGTCATCCTACGTCAACGCCTCGACCTTTCTAGTTGACGGCGGACTCTCCGGAGCGTACGTTACGCCCGAGTAGGAGGTGTGGATATGAACGACGGTCTCTCGAAGAACATCCTGGACGCCATCGGCGGCACGCCGCTCTTGGAGATAGAGGGTATCTACTGCAAGCTGGAGTATTTGAACCCGTCAGGGTCTATCAAGGCGCGCATCGCGAAGTACATGATCGAACGCGCAGAGCGGGACGGCCTGCTAAAGCACGGCGACACCATCGTAGAGGCGACGAGCGGCAACACCGGCAACGCCCTCAGCATGGTCGCCGCCGTGAAGGGCTACCGGATGCTCGTGGTGATGCCGGAAGGGATGAGCGGCGAGAGGGTCGCCATCAGCCGGGCGTTCGGGGCCGAGGTGATGGAGATCGGTCACTTCCACGTCAACGAGGCCCTGGCTAAGGCCAAGGAGTTGGGCCGTGAGCCGGGCTACTTCTGCCCCTCTCAGTTCGAGAGCGAGTGGAACGTGGAAGAGAACCGCACCTGGCTGGGACCGGAGATACTCTCGCAGCTACCCGAGGGCGTGGTCCCGGACGCGATGGTGATGGGCGTCGGCACCGGAGGAACCCTCGTCGGAGTGGGTCAGGCTTTCAGGGAAGTCAGTCCAGGCGTAAAGCTCTTCGCGATGGAGCCCTCGGAGTCCTCGACCATCCTGTGCGGGGAGGTAGGAGATCACCTGATCGAAGGCATCTCCGACGGCTTCGTCCCCGGTATCTTCGAGCGCCACCGGCAACTGGTGGAAGACGCGCTCACCGTCGACTCAGAGGAGGCCGTCGGGGAGATGCGCCGCCTCGCCCGCCAACACGGACTCTTCGTCGGCCCGAGCAGCGGGGCGAACCTGATCGCCGCGAAGAAGGTGAAAGAGACCTATCCGGAGTTAGGTACTATCGTGACGCTATTTTGCGACGAAGGTGAGAAGTACATCAGCGAGCACTTCGCACAGAAAGACTCAGTACGTGTGGATGCGAAAACTTTCTCCTAACCACGGAGCAAGGACTAACAAGTCAAAAAACACAAGCCGCAGACGTGCTGCTAACTTGCTGCTAATTTAGCAGAAATTAGCAGCAAGTCTATTTTACTGCTAAAGTAGCCTGATGATAGTAGTGGTGCTTTTAGGATTTGGGCTATGAAGATTCCACAAACGCCGCCGACTCTGGAGGGCTTGTTTGGTCGAGAAGATCTGGAGGTCCTTGAGAAGATACTAGTCTCCGACGTAAAAGCGTCTCAAAGAGGACACTACAGGCATTGGGACGAGATCCGGTTCCGTGAGCCCCCGGAAGGCATGTCTCTAGAAGACTGGTGGTTCGCCATAAAGTTCGCGCGTAGGCGAGAGTACCATCCTCTACCTTTAGCCGATGCAGAGGGACATCCCTTCATATACATGATGCCGGATAAAGCGTGGGAGCGGGTCCATAAAGTAGATCAGAGGCTCGGTGGTCGGATCACTCTGGGCGAAGAGGTTGCCAACCCGTCTACGAGAGACCGTTATCTAGTCAACTCGTTGATAGAAGAAGCTATCACCTCCAGCCAACTTGAAGGAGCGACCACCAGCAAGCAGGTTGCGAAGGATATGATCAAATCCGGACGCTCTCCTCGGGACAAAAGCGAGCGTATGATTCTCAATAACTACCATGCGATGAACTTTATCCGGGAGAACCGCAACGAGCCGTTGACTCCCGGCCTCATTCTCGAGCTACACAGGCTGGTTACTGATGGAACTCTGGGGAGACCCGAGATGGCCGGGCGCGCGCAACTGCCTGGAGAAGACCGCATCAAAGTCCTGGACAGGGCAACCGGAGACATACTCCATGAACCTCCGCCCTCGGAGCAGCTACCAGAGAGACTAAAGAAGTTGTGCGAGTTCGCCAACGGGGAAAAGTTGGAGACCTTTATCCATCCCGTAGTCCGTGCAATCATCGTACATTTCTGGCTGGCCTACGATCACCCATTCAATGACGGCAACGGAAGGACGGCTAGGGCACTCTTTTACTGGTCTATGCTATCGCAGGGATACTGGCTGGCCGAGTTCTTGACCATCTCTAGTATCTTGACCAAGGCTCCCGTGCAGTACGCGAGGTCGTTCCTGTATACGGAGACTGACGACAACGATATGACCTACTTCATCATGTACCAGTTGCAGGTGATCATGAGAGCAATCAACGGATTAGAAGGCTACTTGCAGCGAAAAATGGCCGAAGTCAAGCGGACCGAAAAGCTGATCAAGCAACTAGGAACTCTGAACCATAGACAGACCGCGCTACTAAACCACGCTCTCCGACATTCGGATCATCCCTACACCGTCAAATCTCACTCCCTGAGCCACAATATAGCGACCCAGACCGCACGCACCGATTTGGAAGGTCTAGTCGAGCGCGGACTGCTTGAAAAGCAAAAAGTAGGAAAAGGATACACTTTCTATCCAGTGGAAGACTTATTGGGTAAGTTGCAAAGCGAGTAGACGCTACACTACGTGTTATCAGCCGCGAGCACAACCGGCGCCGCACCCGTTATGCTATAGTCCGGACTTGTCCGAAGAAGACCGCGGGAGAGAGCTGTGAAGAGAGGGGGAGCTTCTTCAACAGCCGCCGAAGGTGAAAGGTCCGCAAGAGTGGGCTGAATCTCTCAGGCAGAAGGACCGCGGATCGGAGGGCGTCCTGGAGAGTTCGATCCGGCCTTGCGCTAGATCGGCGCCGACGGGGTAACACTCTCAGGTTTGGGACAGGGCGGAAAATAGAACGCTCACCCGAAACAAGGGGGTATAGCCGCGTGGCGCGATTTACACCGCACACCGAGTTCGACATCCGGGAGATGCTGGACGCCATCAGGGTAGAAACGCTCGATGACCTCTTCGCCGATGTCGAGCCGAAGTTCGAGGGGGAGTTGAACCTTCCGCTGGCTCTCTCCGAGTACGAGGCGCTCAAGGACGTCGATGACCTGGCGAGAAAGAACTCTGCCGGGCTTCCGATCTTCCTCGGCGCGGGAGCCTACGATAGGATCACACCCTCCGCCGTCGGCGCCATTACCTCGCGCGGCGAGTTTCTGACCTCCTACACGCCGTACCAGCCGGAGATCAGCCAGGGCACCCTCCAGACTATCTTCGAGTTCCAGTCCATGATCTCCGAACTCACCGGCCTGGAAGTCTCCAACGCCTCCGTCTACGATGGCGCAAACGCCGTCGCCGAAGCCGCCCTCATGACCGCACGCCTCACCAAAAGAGACCCGAAAGTAGCGGTCTCGAAAGGACTCAATCCCCGCTACCGTGAAGTCATAGAGACCTACCGCGTCGAGACCGTCGAGCTGCCATTCGAGGACGGAACGACGGACTTTTCCAGCGTCCCAGAGGACGTTTCGGGTGTCTTCGTCCAGAGCCCTAACTTCTTCGGGATCGTGGAGGATATAGAAGCGGCGTCGGAGGCGGCGCATGGGGTGGATGCTCTCGCGGTCGCGGTCTGCGACCCGATCTCTCTGGCCGTCCTCGAAGCGCCCGGCAACCTCGGAGCCGATGTCGCGGTGGGGGAGGCGCAGCCGCTCGGGATGCCGCTAATGTTCGGCGGCCCATACGCCGGATACATGGCGACGAAGCCGGAGTTCGTGCGGCAGCTTCCAGGCCGCATCTGCGGCGAGACCGTGGACCAGGACGGAAAGCTCGCCTACGTCCTGACGTTGCGCGGACGCGAGCAGGACATCCGCCGGGCGAGGGCGAACTCCAACATCTGCACCAATCAGGCGCTCACTGCTCTCGCCGCCACCATATACACGGCTCTGATGGGGCCGGAGGGCCTTCGCGAGGTCGCCGAGCTTTCCATCTCGAAGGCTCACTACCTGGCGGAGCGGTTGCAAGACGCCGGACTGAAGCTCCGCTATCCTGACTCTCCATTCCTTTGGGAGTTCGCGGTAGAGGTGCCAGACGTTAGGCTGGTCAACCAGGCGCTGCTGGATAATGGGATCGTTGGCGGTCTTGACCTCGGCGACGGGGCGATGCTCGTCGCGGTGACGGAGAAGAGGACAAAGGAAGAGATCGACGAGTTCGTGGAGGTGGTTGCGAATGCTGGGTGACCTGATCCGGGACAAGGGCCGTGAAGGCCGCCGTGGCTACACGCTCCCAAAGCTGGACGTGGAACAAACAGACCTCGAAAGGGTCCTGCCGGAGAAGGCGCTCCGCAAGGAGAAGCCGAAGCTGGCCGAGGTGGATGAGCCGGCCGTGATCCGTCACTACACCAACCTCTCGCGAAAGAACTGGGGCATAGACACGAACTTCTACCCCCTCGGCTCCTGCACGATGAAGCACAACCCCCGGGCCAACGAGACCGCCGCGGCGACGCAGGGATTCGCCGGACTTCATCCTCTGCAACCGGAGGAGCAGACGCAGGGCGCTCTGCAAGTCATGCACGAGCTTCAGGGGTTCCTATCTGAGATCTCCGGCCTTACCGCCGTCTCGCTGCAACCGCTTGCCGGAGCCCAGGGCGAGCTTACGAGCATTCTCATGGTCAAGAAGTTCTTCGAGGACGCCGGAGACGATGGACGCACGACGGTCCTCGTCCCTTCTACGGCTCATGGCACTAACCCGGCGACGGCGTCGATGGCGGGCTTCGAGAGCCAGGAGATCGGACTGGACGAGCACGGCTGCGTGGACGTGGACGAGTTACGGGCAAAGGTGGACGGGACGACGGCGGCATTAATGATCACCAACCCCAACACCTGCGGCGTCTACGAGCGCAATATCGCCGAGATCGCGGAAGTTATGCACGAAGCCGGAGCCTTCCTCTATATGGACGGCGCGAACATGAACGCCAACATGGGCCGGATGCGCCCCGCCGAGGCTGGCGTGGACATCATGCACTTCAACCTCCACAAGACTTTTTCGACACCTCACGGCGGCGGCGGTCCCGGCTCCGGCGCCATCGCCTGCCTCGAAAAACTCTCTCCTTTCCGTCCGGAACCCGCAGTGGAGAAACGCGGCGAGACCTATACTTTCGTCCGTCCAGGCAAGAGCATCGGGCGCGTCGCGGGCTTCCACGGAAACTTCGGCCAGGTCCTGAGGGCGTGGAACTACATAAAGATGCACGGCCCCGAGTTGCGCGACGTTACCGACATGGCAGTCTTGAACGCAAACTACATCCGGGCGCGGCTCCAGGGTACCTACCGCATCCCCTACGACGAGCTGTGCAAGCACGAGGTCGTCGTGCAGCCTCCCACCGGCAAGAAAGCCCTGGACATCGCGAAGGGCCTCATAGACCATGGCTTTCATCCACCGACAATTTATTTCCCTCTCGTCGTAAAAGAAGCGATGCTGATCGAGCCGACAGAGTCCGAGTCGAAGGAGACCTTGGACGACTTTATCGGCGCGATGCTGGAGCTTGCCGAGACGAGCCCCGAGGAACTCGAAGCCGCCCCTGCCAACGCCCCGACCCGCCGCCTGGACGAGACTCGCGCGGCCCGCCACCTGAAGGCCCGGTGGTAACCGTGGCCTTAAAGCACACACCGCTTTACGAGGAGCACAAGGCTCTAGGCGCCCGGCTGGTCGACTTCGCGGGCTGGGAGATGCCGGTGCAGTATGCGAGGATCAAGGCCGAACACCAGGCCGTCCGCACGAAGGCGGGCCTCTTCGACGTCTCGCACATGGGCGAGGCTGTCTTTCGCGGCCCGGATGCCGAGGCTGCCGTCCAGCGTCTCGTAACCCGCGACGTAGCTCGTCTCGACGAGGGACAGGCCGGATACGCGGCGGTCTGCTACGAGGACGGCGGCACCGTGGACGACGTGCTCGTCTACAGGCGCCCGGAGGACTTTCTCATCGTTGTCAACGCCTCGAACCGGGAGACGGACTTCGAACACTTCCGCGCCAATACGGAAGACCTGGACGTGGAAGTCGCCGACGAATCGGACGATTGGGCGCTTCTGGCTCTACAGGGACCGGAGGCGGCCGGGATGCTCCAGAACTTTACCGATAGGGATCTCTCGCCCATCAAATACTACCGGTTCGTGGATGGCGTGGTGGATGGCACGGCGGCCGTCCTCTCCCGCACCGGCTACACGGGGGAGGATGGGTTCGAGATCTTCTTGCGCCCCGATGAATCTCCGCGTGTCTGGCGGACGTTGATCGAAGCCGGCGCCTCGCCCATAGGACTCGGAGCGCGGGATACGCTCCGTCTCGAAGCCGGTATGTGTCTCTACGGCAACGAGCTCGACGCTCAGACAACGCCGCTGGAAGCCGGGATCTCCTTCGCCGTGCATCTAACGAAGGAACCGGAGTTCATCGGACGCGGAGCGCTGCTCCGGGAGGATCTAGAGGGACTTCGCAAGAAGCTAGTCGGTTTCGAGCTCGAAGGGCGCGGCATCGCGCGCCACGGCCACACCGTCACGGACGGCGCGGAGATAGTAGGCTACGTCACCAGCGGCACCCATTCTCCAACCCTGAATCGGGCCATAGGACTTGCGCTCGTCGAGCCGGGAGTACAAGATAGGTTCTCGGTGGTGATTCGGGACCGTCCCGTGCCGGCGAAGACTGTACCGCTACCGTTCTATAAGCGCGAAAAGAAGTAGGGGAGGAGACACATGAGCGTACCGGAGGACCTTCAGTACAACAAGAGCCACGAGTGGGTCCGTATCGAAGAAGATACCGTCACCATCGGCATAACCGAGCACGCCCAGGACGAGTTGGGCGACGTCGTCTTCGTCGAGCTTCCCGAAGAAGGCGCCACCTTCGACGCCGGAGACTCCTTTGGCACCGTAGAGTCGGTCAAGGCCGTCTCCGACCTCTACGCGCCGGTCGGCGGCGAGGTAGTTGAAGTCAACGCGGCGCTCAACGACAGCCCGGAGAAGATCAACGAAGACCCATACGGAGACGGCTGGATCGTCAAGCTTCGCACCTCCGGCGACGGCTCCGCTAATGGCGGCCTCCTCTCCGCCGCCGACTACGAAAAACTCCTCGAAGAAGAGGGATAAGTCCCCTCCTAGAGTCCCCCCGGAGGACCTTCTGAGAACGCCCCCTCCGGACAGATTTTTCTACACATATAGGTGCAATTTGCAGATATTTACAAAAAGTTTCTAAATTCTTTGTTCCAAGCCCTTTACAAAGTGTGGCGAGCGCAGTATTATTCTGTTTGTCGGTTGGTGCGAAACCAGATCGACACAATTAAAGAGCCTGGGGCGCTACTCCTCCTTTCCCTTTCCCCACCTATCACCCCTAGGTTGCGTCTCAGGCTCTTCCCCTTATTTATCCGGCAAGTAGATAACTCTAATGAAGTCGTTGCGCCATGATTTGCGCTGCGAAAAAAAGAGGCTACCGGAGAGATCCGGTAGCCTCGACTTCTTTGGAACCTCCAACCTGGAGCTTACTCTACGAGGCTTCGCCTACCTGAGTGAGGTAGTAGAGGGTGTGCATAAGCTGGGCGGTGGGGTCTATGCGGTGAATCTCCACGTCGTTTGGGACGTGTAGCAGGACATCGGTGTAGTTGAGGATGACTCGAATACCGGCGTCTACCATGAGGTCGGCGACCTCTTGGGCGGAGGAAGAGGGAGTGGCGATGATGCCGATGATCTCTTCCGCCTCTTTTACACTTTTCTTTAGCTCATCGAGGTGCTTGACCACAACGTTGCCGACCGTGCGTCCAGCCTTCTTCGGATCGTTGTCGAAGACATCGTGTATGACGAAGCCGCGCTTGGGCAGGATAGTGCTTGAAGCAATAGCGCTACCCAGGTTGCCGGCTCCCACGAGCGCGATGTCGTAGGTCTGCCTCAGTCCCAGGATGCTCCGAACCGCCTCGACGAGGTCATAAGCCTGGTAGCCTACCCCGCGAGTACCGGAGAAACCTATGGCGTTCAGGTCCCGGCGTACCTGCACCGGGTTTATGCCGGTGAAATCTCCAAGCTCCTTACTCGAAACCGCGTCGCGGCCTTCTTCTATGAGCTGCTGCGTGGTACGGAGGTATTTTGTCAGCCTATTCGTAAGGCCTGGCTGTAGCGTGGCTCGCAACTTGTATCATGCTCCTTATGTTTCGTCTAGTCGGATATAGTGAGAGCATTGTAACAAAATGGCCTGTTCTTGCAATAACGATGCTCCTAAGAGACGACAAATCAGTAAGCAAGCTAGATTACAGCACCGCTGATAGCGAAAAGCGTAGGACAGGGGACCTGTTGAAAGATTCAGAAAGAGGGGTTCGTGTGGAGTATTGGCGTCTGGGTAGAAGTGGGGGCAGGGTCGGTGAGATCTCTCTGGGTAGCTGGCTGACTTGCGGGGGCAGCGCTATCATCGGAGTGTCGAGAGTAAAGTTATCGCCGGGGGCAGTCTCCGAGATAGACGGCATCCTTGAAGGCGTGGTTCAGCGGGATTAGATGCGTCGAGTTGGGATACCTGCTATGATCGCGGTCGTGGAGAGAGACCACATAGAGATTATTTCCAGCTTCCTCACCGGACGGCGCCCTCGACCGTCCCTGCCCCGACCGTCCCTGTAAGGGATCGCGCTCGGGGCATCCGCGTTTCTCCGGCTATTTCGGAGTAGTCTGCGGAACAGTCCGGCTTCAAGAATCGCATCGAGTAACCGGGGGAAACCTTGCTGGCTTTGAACACAAAAGAAGACTTAGAGATAGATCAAACCGCGTCCTTTAAGGGATTGCGCCTGGTATCCGGAGCGGATTCCGGAATCCGGGTGCGTAGCATGAGTGATGTGGACCTTGACCGCGTCCTGGAGTTGAGGGACGTGGTCCGGTGGTCCGCCGACCCCAGGGCCTTCGACCTCCTGCGGGGCATGCGTAAGGCTCGCTGGGCCGTGGCCGAGGCGCCCAACGGTTCGCTCGCAGGGATGATCGGGGCGGTGCCGCTCGGAAGGATCGGCATTCTCTGTCACCTGGCCGTCCACGACGAATACCGCAGCCTCGGCCTCGGTACCCGGCTCTCTTCCTGGGCCGTCGCCTACTTGCGTTCCCGTGGCGCTCGGACCATCCGTCTCTACGCCACCCATCAGGCCGAGAGCCTCTACGGTTCGCTTGGTTTCCGGGGTACAATCGCGCGCACCATATACCGGCTGGACGAAGTGTCCAGCAACGCGCGGGCGCGGGACGAGGCCGATGGTCACCGGGTCGAGACGCTCACGATGGGAGACCTGCCCGAGATATACGGCGCAGACCACTGGACATACGGGGCGGACCGTTCGGCTCTAATCTTCGCGACTTTGCGACTGCATCCCGGACAGGGTCTCATCGCCCGTGACGCTTCCGGTCAGGTCAAGGGATATCTCATACGCAGCGCTTTGGGCCAGGCGACCCGCATAGGCCCATTCGTGGCCTCGACACCGGATGTTGCGCGCTTGCTGCTGGCTCGCGCCCTCGGCACGGACGGCGGCGCGCCTGTGGAGGTTACGGTTCCCGGCCCGGCGGACAGCCCCCCCCACGGCCTGCTCCGCGAGTTCGGATTTGCTGGCCGCGCGGACCGGATGCGGATGGAGCTTGGCGAGCAGCTATGTTCCTGCCAGGCGGGCCTTACGCACTACGGCACGACGCCGTATCTGGCTACCTAAAGCGGTTTGCGAATAGAGTGGCCCACCTGCGAGAATGTCGCGCATGGGCATTTACTCGAAGGATCTCAGGACGAGGGCGGTAGCCGCGGTGGGTCAAGGTGTCCCAAGAAGGGAGGTGGTCGA
>JAABUR0100002885.1_pt1 | contig 25187 bp, 22 predicted proteins | sample 5560091 | NCBI WGS metagenome assembly JAABUR01 (sample SAMN10711879, study PRJNA513375) | rock metagenome | isolation source: Antarctica rocks | place: Antarctica: Victoria Land, University Valley sud
ATCTTCGTAACAGCGACAGGTAATGGGGCGACACTGTCTACCACTCAGTCACTCATTACCTCCACTTCCTTCTCCTCGGCACCTGAATCCACTACAGTGCCGGCCAACCCGGCACCTTCCACGAATACTCTACCCTCAAACAATGGCGCAGCATCATCGAAGACACCCATCATAACCGGCGTTGTAGGGGGAGTAGGTTTCATATTGGTAGCAATTCTACTGCTCTGGTTGCTCTGGCGGCGGCGAGGAGCCAAGAAGAAGGCGGAAGAGAAGAGAAGGCAAGCATATGATGACGATCCTAGATTCCAAGGGATTGACGCAAACCGAGCAGGAGACACCTTTGGGAGGATCGGCGGTAAGTTCTACCAAAGTTTTCGCTTCCAGCTTTCATACTGTGTTACCCCAGGTTATGGCGTCGCATTGTGCATTACAAGCCATGCGGGATGACCTCCCCTGGTTAACCTAATCTGGCGATGCAGCTTGATTCCGTGCATACACTCGACAGACTAATGTCATGTTCTAAGCTATAAAAGCCACTGACCTGTACTTAGGACTATATCGCAATAGTACCAGAGTAGGGAATCACGCGTCACTTGTGAGCTCCCAAGGCAGTGCTGCAGGGACCGACAGTAACATGGAGAAGAGATCCCCAATCTCACCAGTGCACCCACATATGTCTCCGGGAGAGGTGACACAGGACGATAGCTCAACTATTCGCCCTGATCACGATCCGACAAGGCCAATACAGTGTCCTACAAAATACACTCCAGAACTTACCGGGACCTCTGCCAATGATGGATTCATCGAGCTCTCACCGGATCCAGAGCGTTTGATGATGAACCAGCCTATGCAGACCTCAAACACGAATGCGGAAACAGCTGCGTCTCAGCGATCTTATGGATCTATCCTGCCTTCAAGTCTGAATTCAACAAAAGGAACGAATGGCGAACAACAAGCGTCGTCAACTGCAAACAGGCCGCATGTAATGAGCTGGATGGAGTATGATGGTGGTGGTGGTGGTGGTGGTGGTGGTATGGGTCCTAAGCTCTAAACGATTTGCCCCTTCAGGCAGCATACTTGACTATGAGTACTTTAGGGCATGAATTACCAAGCTTGGGGTTGCGCGAGGAGCTTAGCATAGGCCATGGACTGTTAAGACGGCACTGATGGGCAGTTGTAGATATCACTATGGTACAACCAGAGCTTCTGGCTTTCTAGCTTCGTGATTAAAGTTGGTGGATCAGACTTCTCATTGCACCTGCCCCAGCTTTCTGCAGTCTTGTCAAGATCGCCGTTCCCTTAGACAACACCCATCGAAAGTGGAACAAGACACGGCCGCTTAGACACCGAAAGTGAGAATGATATGGGAACAGAGGTTTGCTTCTAGAGTCGGGAACAAAAATATGCAAAGAGTCATGCAGTAACCGTTTGTAGCAGGTCCGAAGTTCGTTCCCCCAACTGACTAATTGGTGTCGCTTACGAGTTTTATGTGGTGTTTTGGTGTGGTGCGGGGGCTGGATTTCGATCTCTCAAGTACCTGCGTGCTAGCACAGCTCCAACCATATCATCATCGACGACTTCTTTTTCGCCTGTATCGTGACGACATGGATAACTTAAAGCAGTATGTATATCGCTTTTCGCAGTTATGGGCTCTTGTGCAGATCTCCCAGATATCAACCAAACAGATCACCACCCACGGACCGAACCCTTTCAGTGCCGAGGACTAATCTGCTTCCATGCTTCTTCCGGAGCCTCTCCTTCCTTTCGTGGACTACAAGTATCGACTTCGTAGAATGGGTGCTCGTCTGATCCGCTACAGAATGTATCCCTGAGAGACATGCAAAGGCGACGCTCGTCTGTGAACTAGCATCTCGACCTACCTGAAAATTGGCTCCCGACGATAAGGTCATGCATGGATGCTGTTGGCATGCTGGACCACAGGAAAGCACGATTTCCACGCCGATCTCTTTTTCCAAGCCTGCAATTGCCCCCCTTGACAAGATGGGAAAATGCTGTGTTGGGAAGCTCCTTCCACATAGAGGAGAGCTATCGAGCCGTTGCTACCAAGGTATGTTCGATAATCTATAAGAACTCATACCCCTTCCCCATCTTCGAGACTGTATGTGTCTTATCAGCATCGTTAAATCATGCATGTTTCCCTCCTAACTTTGGGTGCCTTGGTTGCCAGTGTTTATGCCGCGCCATCATCCAACCATGTCTTGCACGAGAAGCGTAATATACTTCCCCAAGGATGGGCGAGGTATACAAAGCCGACCGGCACCGAAATCTTGCCCATGCGAATTGCCCTCACCCAGGGAAACTTGGACAAGGCAGATGATTTCTTGATGGAAGTCTCTCACCCAGAGTCCGACAAATTTGGACAACATTGGACAGCACAGCAGATAGCCGAAACGTTTGCACCAAGCCAGGAATCGGTCGACTCAGTTACAGAGTGGCTGATATCGGCTGGAATTACCCCAGAACGGATATCACGATCCCAATCCCTTGGTTGGTTGACTTTCGATGCCACCGTCGGTGAAGCTGAAAATCTTCTTAAAACGAAATATCACGTTTACAAGCACGTCAGCGGCAAGCCTCACGTTGCTTGCTCAGACTACCATATTCCTGAACACCTTGGCTCTCACGTCGACTTTATCACTCCAACAGTCCATTTCGACACTAAAATCCCCCAGGCAGCAGTGGACCTCAACGGGAACAACAAACGGGACGTACCTACCTCTGCAGCTGGTGTGCCCGTCAAGGAGAAAACTGCCTTGAGTATCGGTTCGCCGAACTCTGGTTCTTTGCCGAAGAAGGGGACAGACATCAATATCAAGGGCATCTTGGATGAGCTCAAAAACTGCAACAAATATATTACACCCAATTGCCTGAGGGCTCTGTACGAATTTCCGCCAGGATTTACCGCCAACCGGCAGAACAGCTATGGTATTGTCGAGTATACCCCTCAGGCCTATTTACAAGGCGACTTGGACCTTTTCTTCGCAAATTTCTCCAAGGCCCAGGTACAAAGGAGCCCTATTCTAGACTCCATTGACGGTGGTGTCGACCAAACACAGGCTCAAGGATTCCGATACAATGGTGAATCCGATCTTGATCTCGAATACGCCATGGCGCTTGTCAACCCACAAAAAGTTACGTTGTACCAGGTTGGTGACCTTGTTGAGGGTGCTTCATTCAACAACTTTCTTGACGCTATCGACGGGTCGTACTGCACTTTCCAAGGGGGGGACGACCCGACCCAGGACGCAACGTACCCTGACCCGCTACCGGGTGGCTACACTGGCCCTGAGAACTGTGGCGGGTTCGCGGCCACGAAGGTCATTTCTACGTCATATAGCTACAACGAGGTAGATCTGACACCAGCGTATGAAAGGCGTCAATGCGCAGAATATATGAAGCTTGGACTCGCAGGAACCACAATCCTCTACTCGTCAGGTGACTATGGTGTTGCAGGTAAATCTTCAGCTAGCAATGTAGAAATTGTACTTTCCTAACGCGAATGTGCATAGGGAACGGCGGACAATGTATTGACCCTACCACCCATCAGCTCAATAACGGATCTTCGGGCATGTTCAATCCATCATTCCCTGGGACTTGTCCCTACGTCACGTCTGTTGGCGCTACCCAGATTGTGCCTGGTGCTTCGGTCACTGCCCCCGAGGAGGCCTGCGAGACTGTCATCTTCTCAGGTGGTGGGTTCTCCAATGTTTTTGGGCTTCCTGCATACCAAACCACCGCCGTGAAATCATACTTCGCAAACCACCCACCTCCATATGGTGCAGACCGCTACAACAACACTCAGCAATCCCGTGGACTTCCCGACATCAGTGCCAACGGCGCCAATTACATCGTTGCGGTTGATGGGAAGTTCTCACTTGTTTACGGTACCTCGGCTTCATCGCCTACCGTGGGAGCAATCATAACCCTTATCAATGAGGTTAGATACAACATTGGCAAGGGCTCTGTGGGCTTTCTCAATCCAACTTTGTATGCCAACCCAGGTGCGCTCAACGATATCACCATGGGTGGAAACCAAGGCTGCGGAACTCCTGGATTCCAGGCCGTCTCAGGATGGGATCCTGTAACTGGCTTGGGTACGCCAAATTTCCCTAAGTTGTTGCTGACGTATCTGTCGCTGCCGTAGGGTGATGGGAAATAAGGCATTTGGGGGATCCAGAAGGGTTGTTTAGAATAGGGTTAGATGACTGCATGGATGAATAAGAAGGCTTGTGAAAGGGGTTGACAAGTATCTTCATTGTAATTAAATAATTCTCATACTTGCTCGGAAAGCCTGAAGTGTGATAAATTGCTCTCTATATCATGTTTCTGTATGAACTCAACTTCTATGGAATGGTGTTTTGCAATTTTGTTCGTAGGGACCAGTACTAGAGCTACGCCGGTTAGACCCATGTCGTTTTAGCACTTCCCCTAGGACACGCTAAGAAAAGTTCATGATCTACTTACACCTGAAAACTGTCGAGACGATTTTTTAACTCTGCATCAACATTTTGTCCTCCTTCCACTCGCTTCAAGCACCATCTTCCAATCGTTCTCTCTCTGCACTACCCAGCCATCATGTATGTTCTCTACATAATTTAACAGTCTTTGCAATTCTAACCTCTCCTGTCTAGGTTCTGTCTTCGCCGTGTCGCCTTCCGCGCCTTCTCCTCTCCATCAATATCCATATCTGCCAAACCTCGATCAATTACTACTCGTAGCCCATCAGTCCTTCGTGTCGCTTGCCTTCGTTCGAATGTCTTCGCACTACAGAAGAGATGGGCAAGCGAAGAAGTTACACAGTCGGAGCCCGAAGCCGATGGAGCAACGGAGGCGCAACATGGGGAGAACTCGATAGCTGCGGCATCCGAGTCTGAGGCGCCCGCATCTGCGGACCAAGATGACCAATCTACCGTTACTTCAGCTATCAAATCTGCAGCTGAGACGGCGACTGCCCAGGCCTCTTCGGCGGTAGAATCTGTCGGTGCTGCGGCGTCCACTGCACTTGACTATGATACTGGTGCCGGAGACTCGATTATCCAACCTCGAGCAGATGCTCTACAATCAAACACGGTCTACGTTGGGAACTTGTTTTTTGATGTGACTGCTGAAGACCTAAGGAACGAATTCGGTAAAGCAGGCAGCGTGGACAACGTTAAGATTATCTATGACCAGAGAGGTCTGAGTAAAGGGTAAGCTCTCGAAGTGTCTCTGTCTCGTCAGTAATACTGACAACTGAAACACAAAGATTTGGTTATGTGGATTTCACCAGTGTTGAAGCGGCAAAGAGAGCCATTGAACTGTTCAACCAGCAAAATTTTGAAGGCCGCCGTCTCTCAGTGCAGTTCACGATGGGCCGTGGGCCGCGAGCTACAAAAAGAAACCCGCACAAACCTGAACACCCTCCCACCAAGACCCTCTTCATTGGGAACATGGCTTTTGACATGTCAGACCGTGACTTGAACAATTTGTTCCGTGACATCAAGAATGTAATCGACGTTCGAGTGGCAATCGACAGAAGAACCGGTCAGCCAAGAGGCTTCGCTCATGCCGACTTTGTTGATGTCGCAAGTGCGCAGAAGGCAATGGAAGCTTTGAAGGATAAGGAGGTCAGTGGTAGGATTCTCAGAGTTGACTTCAGCACATCAAGTGGGCGCTCAGCCATGCAGCCAGCTGCTGAGACTGAACAATAAGGGCAACACTGCAAGGGTGGAGGCATCTGGTATTCATAAACAGTCATCTTGTGCGTCTGTGGCACTGGGGCATATTAGATGATAGGCTGGAGTAATGTGTGTTGCAGTGCCAAGTTGGCGTTCTTCATCTTGTATCTTCTCTACATGGCTCAGGCACCCTTTACTGTACAATAAGATAGTTATGATACCGAACATCCATTCAGCTCTTTACACGCGAAGGTCCAACAATGGTTTTGGATCTCCTCACTGATTCGATTTTCTAACGCAAGGGATGCCAAGCCATGCACGTAAAGTCGATAGATAGACCTCGGCTTGTTCGCCTCTGGAACGATGGAATGCTACAAAACAACAGAACTCCCCGGACTATCCAGTACACTGTTACTAATCTTCTAACGCAGGTCTATACCATAGTCGCATCTTGAAGGTTCGAAGGCGGCATGTCCTTTCTCGGCGGCGCCGAATGCTCAACAGCCGGCAATGCTCTCTCCCAATTTACAAAGCATGTACAGGATGACAAGTCGTTACAGCGGGACAGCCTGGTTGGCCAGGGTCCAAGAGGCTTGCAGGAGAGCTTCAGGAGTCGGAGAAATGGATCTGGTCAAGATGAGGTAGACACCCTCTGTAAACCCCACATCTGCAACAGCTGCCTCAATATAGATACTAAACACTTGCTAGGTGATGCAATCCTTCCTGCAACAGAATGGGCAGCTACCTCAAGAATCTCCGCAACCTTTTGCTATGGAACAGATGAGAAAAGACCTTGAAGGTTATCGAGCAGGCACTCCAGGGACAGGATCGCCAGCATGGGCGGCGGAGTTCGACCCAGCAGGACAGGCGCGCATGGAAGCTGCCTTTCAAGTACCAAAGGCTGGAGGATTTGTCCCAGCAGGCTTCAGTCCCGCAGAGTTCCAGCGATTTCAGCAAATAGAGAGGAACAGTCCCGCAAGATTATCGAGTCCGGTATCTCGAACGCCTATGACAATGAATGGCTACCAGAGACCTATGGGCATGGGATATGGTATGACTGGGGAAATGCTTCAATATAACCGGCCCATGCAATCAAGACAGCAGGACGCCACAACAGCGGGAAAAGGCAAAGCCCGTATGGTCGAGTTGGACGATCAAGACTGGGAACAGCAGTTCGCCCAAATCGACGCTGTAGGCAAAGGAGAGCTCGATGCTGAAGCCGAAGCAGCAATGGAAAGGGAGCTCAACGACATAGATAGGTCAGTCCTCTCCGAAACCAATGACTTTGGCGACTTCGAGAGCGTCTGGCGCGGCATCCAAGCTGAAATGGCAGACGCCAGGCAAATGGTGAATGAAGAGCAATTCCGCATGAACGACGGCATGCCTTTACGCGATTACGACACCTGGGATGGCTTCGACAGCCAGTTTCACGATGGTTATCGAGACCCTCAGTTGGGGAATTATCTGTTTGAAGAAGAAAACGTCTTTTCCACAGCCAAAGACCCTTTTGCCGAAGGCCAAAAAATCATGTCCGAAGGCGGAAACCTCTCCCTCGCCGCCCTCGCCTTCGAAGCCGCAGTCCAACAATCACCCCAACATGTCGATGCCTGGGTCGCCCTCGGCACGGCACAAGCCCAGAATGAGAAAGAAACACCCGCCATCCGCGCCCTTGAGCAAGCGCTCAAACTCGACCCCGGGAATCTTGACTCTCTGATGGGTCTTGCAATTTCTTATACCAATGACGGATACGATGCTACGGCCTACAGAACTTTGGAACGATGGCTCGCAACAAAATACCCCCAGATCATCTCTCCCAACCAGTTGACCCCAGACACAGACATGGGCTTCACGGACCGCCACGCCCTACATCAAAAAGTCACCGCCCTCTTCATTTCCGCGGCGCAACTCTCCCCCGCAGGCGAACACATGGACCCAGACGTGCAAGTCGGTCTTGGCGTCCTATTCTACGGCGCAGAAGAATACAGCAAAGCCGTCGACTGTTTCGAGGCCGCGCTAGCCAGCACAGAGGAGGGTACTAGCAATGGCCCCCAGCAGGCCCATCTATTATGGAACCGCCTCGGCGCGACCCTAGCTAACAGCGGCCGTAGCGAAGAAGCCATCGCCGCCTACGAAAAAGCCCTCACCCTCCACCCCAACTTCGTCCGCGCCCGCTACAACCTCGGTGTCAGCTGCATCAACATCGGTTGCTACGAGGAAGCTGCCCAGCACCTTCTCGGCGCGCTGTCTATGCACCGCGTCGTCGAGCGAGAGGGTCTCGAGCGCGTTAGGGAGGTCGTTGGTGAGAGTGGGTTGGATGTTGAGGGCATGGTCGGGATGAATCAGAGTACGAATTTGTTGGAGACGCTGAGGAGGGTGTTTGGGAATATGGGAAGGAGGGATTTGGCGGAGAGGGTGGAGGTGGGAATGGATGTTGAGGGGTTTAGGGGGGAATTTGATTTTTGAGGTCTTGGGGGTAGGGTGTTTTTGTAGCCACCCTTCATAGCTCACAAAACTCATACTAAACATTTAGACCAACTCATGAACATCATCAACTACCTTAACTCTACTCCTTTAACCCCTCTACCTCCACTTTCCCCCCACCCCCCTAACAGCTACGTAACCCATACGGCTCTTTAAGAGAGAATATGGTTTGATGGGTTGTGGTTCGCATTCACTTGTCCCTTCTTCTTCTTCTCTCACTCCTTCCTCCCTCTTCTCTCCTCAGCCCTTTCCCCCACCCTTCCCATTTCCCACCCTACCCCATACCCGCCCCTCACGCATCCTCCTTGCACTCTTCCTTCCATCCTCCCCCAAGCATCCCCGCCTACGCAACATACCACCACCAGATCGCAAACCAGTCAGCGCATGTCCAAACCTCCATGTCCAAGTCAAACTAAAACACCAATCTTGTCTCCAAGTTTTTAATATGAAGTCGTTGTGTATATTAGCGTAGTAGTTCGAAAAGAGGAATAAGCAAGTCGAGTGGGATGGGGATGTTGATGGAGTAGAGGGGAAATGGGAAACGAGGATTGTGAACTTGGGTTCTCATCTCATCGGAGCTGGGCGAAGAGAGATGGAAATCGCAAAACACGCAAAACTTGCTTTCTTCACACATGACCTTTCAGATAAGTATTCTGTTCCGAAATGGTCTGCAAACCACAAACGATCTCATCTACTCTTCTCTCTGAAAGGATGGAACCCCCCAAACCCTTCAACCTTCCCCCTTCAAACCGAACCTTCCTCTTCAAAAGACAAAGAAGAGAGAAAGAAGGGGGCTTTTACGGAAACGACTAGACCATTTCTCCCCTGGATACCGCGCCTGATTTCTTGTTCATGACGAAAAAGCAGCAGAAGAAGTAGTAGATGGGAACAATGTGAATCAAGAAGAGAAAAGAAAAGGGAGGAAACGAATGGTCAAGGTCAGTGTTGGTCTTGCCCGAAAGGAAAAGGGCAGATCGGATAACAGAGGATGAAAGAGAGGGATAGATTGTCGTGAGCATTGCATCAGGGGATATTAGTAAAATGACTTAGGGATGGGGAGGGGGAGGTGAGAAGAGGGGGGAGAGGGGGAGATGTGGGAATGTGAGGAAGGAAGTTTATATCAGGATTCTTTTCTCATAAGAGATGAGATAGGATAGACCACGTCGCTGACTCCTTTCGCAAATTTCGCAGAAAACCCGAATCATTCAACGAGTAACAACTCAGATCCACATTCAGAAAATCTCTACATCACCATCATCAGTTTTCTGGGCCCTTCTCTTTTCCCTCCTCCCTTTTTTTCTTTCTTTCCTTCTTTCCTCAAGTAAGCTCGCGCCATAGATCTTCTGCGATCAGATCGTACACGAGTGTGTTCAGCTCGGTTCGGGGGGGTGGGGGGGGGGGGGTTTGGTTTATTTGGTTAACGATCGAGATGAGGGATGGAGGATGTGATGAATTAGAGGAGAGGGGGGAAGGTGAGAAGTTGTATTGTATTCGCCCTTTGAATAAGGGGAGAGAAAGAGCTGAATGATTAGAGCCGGTACCGAGAGCTAGCAGCAAACGAGAACTGTAAAGTAGGACTTCGACTAGAAACCCTTCGGCACCATCACCAACGTGCATCCACCCCGTAACCTCATCCATCTCATAATATCATCTTCACATTGCTGCATACCCAATCCAACTTAACTCGCCCATTCCTAACTCCCCAACCTATCCAAGCCACCACCGCCCTAAACCCTCACAACTGTCGGCGTCCCCAGCCTCAGCTTCCTCAACCCCCTCCCCACCTCCCTCCCACAAATCACTCCTTCCCCACCGCCACCGGCTCCTACCTCCATCATGCCTACCTCCTTACCAATGGCATAACCGGCTGAGAAACTAATAGCGCTGAACAGTACCACCACCCCGGCACTCACCACCCAGGTCATTAGCGTCGGGCTGACCATCATCTCCCCTTCGCCACTCGCCCTCCGCTTTTTGCGCATTTCACGGCGGTCCTTCGAGGTGGAAGCTTTCCGCTTGCCTTTATCATGGACGGAAGGGGATGCGCTTGTGGAGGATGAGGTTGAGAGGCGGCGGGCGGTGGGGCGTGCGTTGGTGCCGCCCATGACAACGGACTCGGGTATCATGCGGAGGGTGGAGGGTTCGATGCGGTTTGCGGATGGGTTGGGGTTGCTGCGCTGGGCTTGCTCGCGTTTTGGGAGAGCGCGAGCGCAGGATAGAAGGGTAGAGAGGGAGGCGCGGAGGGCGGCGTCGTGGTCGGCTGCATGGGATGGGGATATCATGTTGTAAGGGGTATGGGACCGAGGGCTTTGGTTGGGGTAAGAATTTGCGGTTTGGCGGGGAGTAGAACCTCTGGGTGTGGAAAAGTATGGTCTTTGAGTTTCTGCTGAGCGGGCTTGGCGCGTTGTAGCGGATTGTGGGGGGTGAGAGAAAGCGTTAGGTTGGGGCCTAAAAGCTGGCTGGGCAGTGGTGACACCCAAGGTTGTGGAGTTTTCATCATCATCATCTCCACCTTCGTTCGAAGCCAGATCGTCGGATACTGAAGACGGCGCAGCAGGTGGACTTGTGAAATGGCGCTCAAGACCCTCGTTCGAGCTGTTCATTATGCGGTCGGATTCGCTCTCGCTTTCTTCGTATTCTTCCTGACTACTCCCTGTCGTGCTCACAGATCGGGGCGGACCAACGTATGGCGAAGATACACTTCGGGTCAAACGTCGTCTTCGGCGGGCATTCGACTGCACTCTGAGGCCGGTTGTAATGACATCGTCTGTTGCGGCTGAAGATAGCGAAGATGAGGAAGGTTGCGAGGATACTTCGATCCAAGATTCTGTATAATAATCGAATGAGTATATAGTGTTCATTGTGGCTGTCGACTTCTCCGCTTTCTTCATGCAAGCTGGCTGGAAGAGGAAAGCAGGAAGAGGATCGAGATCTTTGCTCCGAGCATCTACATACCGTCTGACCGCAATCTCCTGACCCCAGAAGGTGATGGGGCGACGTTAGAGACATCCTCCACTTGCTGCGCTACACGAGCCCCGAGGTCTTCTCTCGCTTGAGCCAGTTTGTCGATGTTCGTTGGAGGCATCGTCATCGCACTATATAGTTCGATTGCTGCCTAATGAATCGCAACGAACAGTTGCTCGAACAATTGTTTGAATAAGAGTGGAGATGTCCTCGAATAATGCGTGCTTGTGTGTTCCAAGATCTGTCGCCTTGGGCATAAGTCACGCGGCGCTCTTTGTTCTGGTCGAGACGTCTTCGTCATATGCTGAAGATTCTGCTCAAGTATAGCCGGCTGCTGCCATCACAAACCAGTGAATGAGGCACTGCTTCGTGACCCAGCTGTACTTGTATACAGACTGATGGTTGAAATGATCACACCGACTGGCCCAACAGTACTCGTACAGTAGTAGGATGGATGGACCCTGGCGGGTGACATCTACACTTAAATCATCGCGCCAATCGATAAGGGTTCGGGGCCTTAAGGTAGCTTAGAGATCAAGGATTTCGCACTGGTACCTTAGGTTGACATACCCACTGGATAGGAGCAAGCTCGAGGACTCTCTGATATGCTGGCAAGAATCTACCAGAGAATATTGACTGTCTGCACGAGCAGTTCACGGTATGATATGGTCGATGAACTTGATCGAATAGTCGGACCTCACAGGTACAGTAAACGCTTCTAGTCACCTGATCCTATAAATCTATCTTCGGGGATCCCATATGTAAACAATTGTATTGATTCCTCTATCTAACTGTAGCCTATCCTACAAGCATCTGTCGCATTATGTAGGAGCCCAGAAGCTGATATCCCAACGGACTGTGCAACCAAGTACCGAATATTGGGAAGCAACAGCTAGATCGAAAACAAAAACTTTTCGGACTGAGGAGATTCGGGAGGTGCAAGGAATTGCAAGAGCCCATCAGACATACAACGTGATCGCGGATACTTACCCAGGATGCCGTAAAGGCTAGAGGGAGGCTCGAATTACCTTAGAAGGTCATCTTCTTGCCCTGAAAGTCCCCGAAGCCACCACGGTTGGTTGAGCCTCCACGACCTCCACGGCCTCCGCCACGTCCGCCTCCACGGCCACCACGGTCGAAGCCACCACGACCGCGTCCTCCACCACGTCCTCCACGATCAAAGCCTCCACGGCCTCCGCGACCTCCGCGGGGTGAGTCGCTGTTGCTTGGGCGAGGTGTGGAAAAGTCAAGACGAACGGGACGCCCGCAGATCGAAGCGCCGCTCATCTTTTCCAGCGCCGCCGCTGCTCCATCGACTGAGGAGAACTGTACGTAGCCGAAGCCTTTGGGGTTGCCAGACTCCATGTCAGTGGGCAGGCGAACGCCAATCACGTCGCCGTGCTTCCCGAATTCTTCTCCGATGATGTCTTCAGTAGCCTCAAACGAAATGTTCGCGACGAAAATGGTGTCGCTTGGTGGACTCTTCTGATCTCCGTATTGCTTGACACGGTCTGGCCTATCGGCTTTGGGGGTGGAGAAGTCGACATTGAGAGCACGGTTGTCAACCAAAGCCCCATGCATAGCCTTCTGTGCTTTGATACCATCCTCAGCGTTGGTGAATTCGACATAACCAAATCTGCAGTACCGTTAGTGGGTATTGCAAGGACGATGACCAGATTTGCTTACCCCTTAGAGCGGCCGCTGTCCCTATCAGTGATGACCCGGACACCCGACAACTCTCCAAAAGATTCAAACTCTCTCGTAAGCCAGTCCTCATCTACGTTCCATGATAGACTGCCGACAAAAAGATTTCGCTTGGACGCATCGTCACCGGTACTCTCGGTCTTAACTTTCTTCGCGACAGGAGCGGCGTCGGCTTCCGCCTTGCGCTTCTTGGGGGCGGGGGCTTCTTCTTCCTCACTATCATCTTCAGATGAGTCCTCCTCGGATCCAGAAGACCCCTCACTGTCAGACTCCTCGTCGGAAGATGCCTAGAGACCAAGATCAGTCAAAAGTCCTCACTTATTCGCAGTGATTGAACATACGTCTTTCGAAGCCACCTTCTTCAATGCGCCGTTCAAGGCCTTGTGGTCGATAGCACCAGCAGCCGCTGGGATTTCATCAGCGCTTTCACCCTCGCTAGAATTCTCCCTGACATCATCCTCACTTTCTTCTTCGCTATCGTCCTCGCTATCTTCCTCGCTGTCATCATCACTATCAGACTCTGCCTTTGCGGCAGCTCCTTTCTTCATTGCTTGAACTGGATTAGACTTGGACGCAGCAGGCTTGGCTTCGTCATTAGACGATGAGGAAGAATCGGAGCTATCATCTTCAACGGCAGCAGTTGGATTAGCCGAACCGTTCACCTTGACTCCGTTTGTCTTGGTAGCTGGCTTCGCCTCTGCGTCCGACTCATCATCGCTGCTCGCAGAGCTAGCGCTCGACATTTCCTTATCGCTCTCACTCTCGTCGCTGCTTGGCTCAGGTGTTGGCTCTTTCTTGGCTTTCTTGGCCTTCTTTTCTTCTTTCACTACCTTGTCTGCCTTGATCGCAACTTGCTTTACTGACTCCATGGTTTTTGACTTGGGGGCCTGAGAACGGTTAGTAACACCGCCAGCCTTGAATGAAGAAATCGCCTTGACCTTGTCGGACTTGCCAGCCTTTACGGGCTGAACTGCTTTTGTCTTTGCCATTGTAATGAAGTTGTTTTCCTGTGATAGATAAGTCTGCAAGTTAGTGGACTGTGCCAGTAATATAGGAATACGTGAGTCAGGAGGATCTAGAAAACACGTACTCTCAGGAGCTATTCTTTGTAAATTGCAAACTCTGTTGATTGAAATTCAATCTCAGTAATTCAAGTGTTGAATTTCCTCGTGTGCGGCAAACCCTTCGATTGTCTGATAAGCCCACTAGCGTCAAAAGCCCACAAGCCCACAGAAGAATCCCTCAAGTCAGAAGCGTTGGAGCGCGACTGTTCAAGTATCTCAGAGTAAGGTGCGTATGCTCAAGAGCCCTCGGTAGTCAATGTATGCCCACTGATGTAGCTTGTCAAGTCAACCCTCAAGAAGGAACTAGTATTCCTGCCCACAGATAAGCTCTCAAGTCACAATTCTCGGACAACCTCAGATTTCTTTGGATGAACCCTCGGAAAGAAAACCCATAAAGGATGTTGAGTATCTAGAAGTTTTGCGTGATATGATAGTCAGAACATACAAAAGATGTATTGTATTGACTGGGCGAGTAAGAAGAAAATCCAGAAATTTGTGGGCGGGGTTTCGAGCTTTTGAGCTTTGAGAAAAATTCCCTTGACCGCCTTCTTGGCATTTTGCTAATGCAGCCTCATACGCTAGTGGTAACGCCGAAGATTGTTCCCTGAAAGTCGTGTTTACCTCCAAAAGTACTCATTTATTGACTTTGAATTTTGATAAGAGAATGGCGTCTCTCCACAAGCCAAGAAGGAAGGCCAACGGGCCAAGCTCTTCAGCGCCTATAAATCGACAAGATGTCCGGACAACGTCTGGGCAGGCCCCGGAATTTCCATTGGAAGCCTTCCTATGGCCTGCAAAAACCTCGACTTCACAGTGGATCCTGTTGCCATTAATTCTAACGTCCGTAGGTCTATTTCGATGGACAGCTGGCTTCTGGGGCTACTCTGGCTTTCGAACGCCCCCAATGCATGGAGATTTTGAAGCTCAGAGGCACTGGATGGAGATTACAACGCATCTGCCAATATCCCAATGGTACTTCTACGATCTTGAATATTGGGGTTTGGACTACCCACCCTTGACGGCATACCACAGCTGGCTCCTTGGAAAGATGTGAGGATGCCATATGGTACTACCAAGAGTCGGGCAGTCTGTTGCTAACAGCAATCACTAGCGGATCCATCATTAATCCAGCATGGTTCTCCTTATTCTCGTCCCGAGGCTTCGAAGACCAACTGCTCAAGGTATACATGCGGGCTACAGTTCTCGTCTCTGAATACCTCATTTACATCCCCGCGGCCATCATCCTTATCCGCAATTTGTCCCGCTTGCGCGGGATCAACAAATGGAAAGGCTCAGTCGCACTAGTAGCTATACTTATGCAACCCTCCACTATCCTCATTGACCATGCACACTTCCAATACAATACTGTCATGCTAGGTTTCGTACTCGCAAGCATCTCTAGTATGCTCGCAGGTAGATCCCTTTGGGGCTGTGTGTTCTTCGTTGCAGCTCTTTCCTTTAAGCAGATGGCACTCTACTATGCCCCTGCTATATTTGCGTACCTCCTCGGCTCATGCCTAGCCCCACGGCTCAATCTTCGCCGCTTTGTTGCTATTGCGGGTGTTACTGCTGTTTCCTTCGCCGTCATGTTCGGCCCCTTGCTCCTAGGTGCTCTATACGACAATCATCGCGGCATATCACCAACCCCCAACCTCAAAACCCCCCCTCTACCTTCTTATCTGTCTTCTCTCCCAATCACCCTCGATACGAAAGCATTCTATTACCCACTCCTCCTTCAAGTTACCCAATCTCTCCACCGCATTTTCCCCTTCGCCCGCGGCCTCTTCGAAGACAAGGTTGCAAATGCCTGGTGCGTTATCCATACCGTCCATAAATTGAACCGCTATTCGATCCCTCTCCTCCAGCGCGCCTCGCTCACAGCAACATTCATCTCTATCCTACCTACCCTAATAACGATATCTTACTTCCCGCGCAGAGAATTACTGCCGTGGGCAATGGCTAGTACGGCATGGGGCTTCTATCTTTGCAGCTTTCAGGTGCATGAAAAAAGCGTGCTATTACCTCTACTCCCAATGACCGTCCTCTTAGGTGGTGAGGCAGGTTTAGGAATCGAGATTAGGGCGTGGGTGGGTTGGGCGAATCTGCTGGGATGTTGGACGTTGTTTCCACTGTTGAAGAGGGATGAGCTGAGGGTACCTTATTTCGTCCTATCGCTGCTCTGGGCTTACCTGTTGGGTTTACCGCCGACATCTCTTTCGCTATACTTCGGACGGCAGTCAAGGAAAGGTGGCCTTTCGATGCCGATTAAGATATTGCATCTTGGCTTCTATACTGCAATGGTCGCATGGCATTTCGTGGAAGCATTTGTGGAACCACCGCAGGGAAAGCCGGATCTTTGGGTCGTGCTGAATTGCATCATCGGAGCCGTAGGGTTCGCGGTGTGCCTCCTTTGGTGCTCGTGGCAGTTGATACTGAGGAGTGGGGTTATGGATGAGTATTTGGGGTTTCGAATGCGGGTTGAGAGTGAGAAGAAGAATGAGAGGAAGAAGAAGCAGTGATAGTCTCTCGACGGAGAATTCCCGTTCTAGCTTCTCAAGATACCCTGTTCATATAAACATACACCGTGGTACAATATTCTACAATACTCGCCAGAGTTGCGTCACACCCTCTATACATGCAGCCGTAAATGCCATTCAATCGCGCCAACCTAATGCATCAACCCCTTCTTCTCCACCAGCATTTCGACCCAAAATCCATGCCCCCGAGGCACCACCTCGACGTTCAAAACCTAGGCGATCTGAAACCCAAAACCCCTCATACAACTCCTATACTTCTCCACCATGCCCTCGCATTCCCGTTGCGGATCCTGCGCTGTGGAGAACAACATGCACTCGTCTCGGGAGGCCTTTTCGTCTTTGCAGACGCAGCAGGGCTGGGGAAGAATGTGTGTTAGCCTTTCATCAACTTCTGTAGCGCTCTCATATCGTATCTGGGGCATGCGCGCAAGAGGAACGAAGAGGAGCTATTGTGGGGGGAAGCGTGGGTATTGGCATTGCGCGTGCGGACACGGGAGGGAATATACCTTCACAGCAGCCGCAGCGGTACCAGGCGGTTTCAGATCCGAGGCCATGTTCGTTGCTGTGGTTGGTGCTGTGGAGGTGATCAGAGTTTGCGGATTTGCTTGAGATGGCTGGGAGAATACTTACTGGCTTGTGAGGTGGTGAGCGTGGACGACATTGTAGAGGTCTGGGCTTCAGTAGGCTGGTTTGTAGTGGGCAGGGTGCTGTGGGTATATGCTGCTGGTGCTGGATGGCGAATTGAGATGTTGATGTCGTTCTCGAATGGATTTCTAAGCGGCGGATCGAGCCGGTAGGGCTGGGCTTGCAATAGGGCTTAGCTTTTCTAGGCTCCTTTACCCTGTCTGTCTGCCATGACATTTTCTGAAGATGCGACTTCGATAACTTTGCTTTCGTCGAGATTTTTATGAGAGTTTTATGCCCTTCGATGCTATGTCGCCTGTCTGTATGTGGCTTGCGTCTGAAAGCACGTGATTTAATCGGAGCTATATTGGCGTGTGTGCATCAAAGCATGTGACTGCATCGAGTGCAACCTATAAAGGAAGCAACTGGTATGTTCAAGGCACAGAGGAAATATGTCTGAAACAACTTTGCCTGGTGGTCACGAGATCACTGTCAGAACAAAAAGACTCCTGCTTCGTCCAATGCGAAGGGAAGATGACAATGACATCTTCGCTCTGAGATCTAACCCAAAGGTTTTCTACTGGACGTGAGTGAGGATGGAAAACGTTTGACTCCATAACTCCGTTTACTGAGTAACCACAGCACTCCAGAAACCGACATCTCTCAGACCCGTGAATGGATCCAAAAGAGGCTGTTCAATCCTTTGTGCTTTAACTTTAGCATTGAGCTTCTACCTACCACTGAAACCGAGGACGACGCGCAAACATCGTCAGGTCGAGATCTTGTAAAGGCCATAGGTCTATGTGGCGGACATCATCTTCCTGAGATTGGCTATATCTTTGACCCTTCCTACTGGGGTCGAGGATATGCCACCGAAGCTCTGAAGGGATTCCTTCAGGTCTACTGGGAGACTTGGCCTAAGGGGTATCCTTTGTTGGAAGGCGAGGAGAGAAATTATCTGAAGGCGATTACCGGAAAGGATGGTCATGCTAGTATGGCGGTGCTGAGGAAGTGTGGGTTTGAGTTCTGGAAAGAGGAGGAAGAGGAGAACGATTATGAAGGGAAGGTCATGGTTTTGGCTTGGAGAATTTCGAGGCCGGGTTATGCCGAGAAGGAATGATTTCCAGGAGAATTCGACATCTCTTCGCCCAGTTATCCTAATTTTCAATGTAGAATGCGAAAATATCAGAAATGGAATTTCACATGCATGCACCCCTAGCAACACACCTCCCACGTTTTGATTCCTCCACTTTCAAATCACCATTTCTTGCACACTACCGGAGCATACTTCCTCTACCACAAAAATACTACACTCTACAATCATGGCGACTAAGCCAGACACCAATGATCTAAATGACTCCACAAACTCCATAAATTCCAAAGACACAAGAGAACCCCTCGAACCCCCCGACTCCGAGTCCCGCAACCACTTCACACTCTCGACCTCCTCCCTCCGCCTCGACACCGCCTCCGACATCCAACCTCACATCCAACCCCTTGTCAACTCTACAACAATCACCTCCATCCACCTAGGCGGCAACACCCTCGGCGCCCCTGCCTGTGCGCACCTTGGCCCCCACCTCTCCTCCCAATCTCGCCTTCACACCGCCAACCTAGCTGATATATTTACCTCACGACTGCTTTCTGAGATTCCACCAGCCCTCTCCTCCCTCCTCACCGCCTGCCTAAAACTCCCCAACCTCCACATCATCGACCTGAGTGACAACGCTTTTGGCTTGAACACCCAAGCGCCGCTGGTCGAATTTCTGAAGGAACATGTGCCGCTAAAATGTCTAATACTCAATAACAATGGCTTAGGGCCTGAAGCCGGTGCGAAGATTGCAGATGCATTGACGGAGCTGGCGAAGAGAAAAGAAGAGGCAAGGAAGGAGGGGAGGGATGTCCCCAACCTGGAAACCATAGTATGCGGGCGTAATCGCTTAGAAAGTGGAAGCATGAAAGCCTGGGTCCGAGCTTTCCAAGCCCATACCCACATCAAAGAAGTCCGCATGACTCAAAACGGCATCCGCCAAGAAGGCATCTCGCTCCTCCTCCGGGACGGCCTCAAAAGCTGCCAAGAGCTCGAAGTCCTAGACCTGCAGGACAACACCTTTACGCTCTCTGGCGCCCAGGCCCTATCCTCCGTGGTTGGCGGCTGGGCCTCCCTCCGCGAACTAGGCGTGGGCGACTGCCTCCTCGGCGCCCGCGGCACGGTTGTGGTCGCTGAGGCCTTAGGCAAAGGCGAGAACAAGCATCTGAGGACGTTTAGGGCGCAATACAACGACATTGACGCCAAGGGCGCCAAAGCCCTTTTCGTAGCTACTGAGAAGGGCGGGCTAGAGGGACTGAGGAGGGTGGAGTTGAACGGCAACAAGTTCTCCGAGGATGACGAGGGCGTCGAGGGGTTACGAACATTGCTTGAAAAGAGGAGAGAGGATGCGGGAGTGGATGATGCAGGGGGTGGGGAATGGGGCATGGACGAGCTGAGTGATTTGGAGGAGGAAAGTGAGGACGAGGATGAAGGAGGAGACGATGGCGAAGACGAAGACGACGAGGAAAAGGAGGAGGAGAGGGAAGAGATTCTCAAGGACGCGGATGAGGAGGAGGCGAAAGAGGTACCGCAGGAGAAGGATGCGGATGTGGACGAGCTGGCGGAGAGGTTGGGGAAGGAGCTTTAGAGAGAGGGGGGAGGGGGGAGGGAAGGAGGGTGTTTAGATGGGGTAAAGGGGTTTGGATGGCGTTGGTTATAGCATTTAGATAGATAGGTAATGGAACGGTTGTAAGGTATGCTGCATGCATTCTCTCTTTCTCGTTTTCTAATATACTTTACGTCATCTAATACCCTCGATTCCTCCAAACCCAATCACGACTCAAACCCATTAACAATCCCCCCATCCGCCTTCCCTACATTGACGCCTCAACTCCGCTCTTGCCAACAACGATTTTCCAATTGATAAAGGAGCAAGCCGGGGGATCGTTGAGTGTGTGGGGGATACGAAATGGATAAAAGGCGGACATGAGGAGGTGAGGGGGTGATTTTTTCATGGCTTGTCGCTGATTTGCCGAATTGGTTATATTACTCGCTCGAGAAAAACCCACCGTACGGCGTAAAATGTGTGAGCTGGGTAATCTGTTTTCAAAATGGCTTTTAAGCAAATTCGGGATGTTTTGGAAATACGTATACCTACGGCATCGATTGCATCGTTTCGCGTCACTTTCAACGTTTTACCCAAGTTAGATACCCGCTTTCACATCCAATACCAGACAGACTTCTAGAGCTCTTCCAACGGCATCGTCGACTGAACTATTCCGAGTCATTGTGATCACTATCGCTGCGCATTTTGCTGACTGTTTCTTTGGCTCTTGCGTGGCCAGAATGGAAAGATCGTTCGTGTCGCTTTTGCGGGAGTAGGGGACAGATCGGGACGGTGGGCTGCTTGCGAGATGGCGAGAGATATGGTGTTGTTTCGAGATGGACGGGGGGGACTCATCATTGGATAGAGTCTGTTCTTCTAGTCGGGAATTATAGTGATGTGCTTTGACCTCTTTTCGCAATAGCTGTAAAGGAGAGAAGATGGGTGTGTGCTTGGCAGATAGCGGGAGAGGTAGGCTGTTGAGAATGCAGAGAACACGTTTGGTGTGCAGCGAAGTAACGGTGAAAGAGGGCGGTAGTTGTTTGCTCGCAGGATAGGGGTATGAGCTCAATGTGATGTCAAAACGAAGAGGTGAAAACGATCTTTCGAAATCTTGTTTTCTATTTGATTTGACGTTGTTAAACATAGGTAAAGCTGATCGCTCGAAGATGTTGTTCCCTAACCTTATACTCCTCAGACCGTATGCAATGTGAATACCCCAACCCGTCTAAATATCTACAGGACTATGTTGGAATCTGAGCAGTTGGACGCTTTTTCAAAAAGACCCTGGACTCCTCTTCACTGTGTCGTTGGGAAGCTCTGGAGTTGGCTGGTAGGCACTAAGCTCTCCCCTGGGTGAATTTATCGGATATGCCTCTTTGTATGCGGAATTTAGAAGTTCGTAACCCAAGTTCTTCTTGAGATCTTGATTCGTACGTTTCTCTCGCGAATATAGGAATGAGGCTCCGCCAAGAGCTAGCAGTAGAGGTATGCCGATTCCGAGACCAACCCCGAGGCCAACCTTCAAGGCACTGGCAGTGATAGCGGCGGCGGCGGCGATGCTCGCTGATATAGACGGCTGGATGGGCAGTCGGGACTAGGACTAGCAGCGCTTGAAGAGTTCGTGGTGTTGGAGGAAGAGCTAGAGTTTGAGCTTGTCGTGGGGAATTGCTGTAGTCTCGCACTTGGCACCAGCGTCATTCCCGGAGCAAAGTCCGAACCATTCTGTATGAGATCTCCGGATTTTGGGGTCCGTCGTCTTGGCAGCAGCTCGTTACGTTGCCTCCCGTAGAGCAGCACCAGTCGTCATTATTGCAACGATAAAGTGTGCTTATGTCATTCTTAATTCCGATAGCTAGAGAAGACTGGAAGTGCTATACGATACAAAACATAAGCCATTCGACAGACATGCTTGGCCATCTTGACAGCAGTGAGTCACAGGCGCGGTAGATTTGCACGGACTGTAGTTCGCTGCCACGGTACCATCATGAAAATGGCATTGCTGTTGAGCTCTCGCAGGAGACAAACTGAAGATAAAAGAAAAGAGAAGCGCAACCCTCAAAGTCGAGCAGCAGCGATTATACATGGCGTTCAGAGTTGGATAGGAAACACATAGGAAATCAAACGATTCAAATCACAGCGAAGGAAGTAATGTAGTGAAAAACACACCTAGGCCAAGGAATACGGTAACACAGTCCAGGGTTCCACGATAAGGTAGGGTTAGGCCTTGGCTCGAATCTTTTGAATCCTTTGAATCTTCCAGCGTCGAGGGCTGGTATTAGTTTATGCCGTGTCCGCATAATTGTACGGAGTAGAAATGAGTTGAGCGCGAGAGGACATGAATTTTTCCAAAATTTCAACAGATGAGTAGGTAGTAAACCATCGAATAAGTCCCCGAGCGGATGTTGGGTAGATAATGGCCAGAACAATTGGGCGTAAAGTCAATAATCTCTGTCACCTCAACCTGCCGACTTCAAACTCCGCCCACTGGTTTGCGACACGAACAGCGTGCTTTTCATGGGGGCAGTGAGTTTTTTGAATACCTGTTGCTGAGTATGTTCTTGCTATACAAATGAGGATGCTTGTGCGATGTTGGAAATCCGAGACTGTTACCCCTGTGGTTAGTAATTTCCGCTCCGAGCCCTGTAGGGCTGGGGCTACATGCTCCATCTGACGGTATACCAAGAAAACAAAGGCCGACATGCCACCAGTCCGACAAGTCTAAGTGGGTATTTGATAGTGTTGATGTGTGCAAACACTAAAACAATACTCGACAATTCCGGTAGAGTTTTGTGCTATGAGAAGAAATGAAGGATAGTGGGGTGTTAACCAGGACGCACGTGATTAAATCGCTACCTCGCTGCTGTGCTTCCAGGATTAACAATTACAAAGTTCCCTGAGCGAACAGGGAAGCGCGGATCAACATCCCAAAACAATATATCCCGTAACCTGTCCATCACAAACTCAAATCCCACCTCCCCACCCCCTTCCCCCCGCCCCCCCCCCCTCCTCCTCCTCCATAACCCTCCACATCACCCCACCCTACCAAACTTTCGGCCCAAAATGCTGTCCCTTGGGCAAAACCTTCTGAATCGCCGTATCCTTGATATCGCTCGTATTCAACGCAACGGTATTCCCCCACCAGTGCGGCGGTTTCACGCTCGTCAACTGCAGCGTCAAAAAGATGACGATCGTGCATATCGCCAGCCCGATGTCCAAGCCCGCTGACGTGATATAGTTATACCGCATCCACCACCCGCGATACTTGTTCTTGATATGCTTGTTGAACAACCAGCCGACAGCGGCCCATGGGAGATAGTTCAGGGGGGTAGCAGGCGGTAGTGCGCCCGTGCCGGAGAATATGAGCGGCGCGTTGAGGTAGCGGATATTTGATTTCGGCCAGGTGCGTGCGGCGAGGTAGATGATGATGGGGGTGATGGCGCCGACGATCCAGAAGTACATGAGGGAGCTGTAGATCTGGCCGGGGGAGAAGATGCGGCCAGGGCCGATGAGGCCCCAGATGATGGAGGCGTTGAAGAAGACGCGGCCGTTGGGGCAGGTGAAGTGAGAGACTTGTTTAGCTGAGCAGACGTCTTGGATGGCGCCGAGGGCCCACTGCAAGGTATTCACGATTAGCTTTGCTGCTACTATCTTATGGTGGACTCATGAGCTATAAAAACGTGCTTGCAAACTATACGCTCCCAGACATGTCGCAAAGCTCATGATTAGGTTTGGATTGGGTGCGATCAACTCCGAAAACATGCTTACTTCCAATACTGCAACTTGGACGAAGCAGGACCAAATGGTTGCCACAGTTTGGGCGGCGCTAAAAGGAGGTGAGCATTATTCGTGCATGGAAGGATTGTGAGGAGATGGGCTTACAACATGGTGCGTGGAGGGACTTTCATATAGTGACCCAATTTGAGGTCTTTGACGAAGGCGAGGGCTTGGTACATGGTGATGTAGCCGTAGGTTTTGAAAAGCATCATTGCCGTAGGGAGACCGGGTTGCATGTAGCCAATGATAAATTCTGGTGACTCTTTAGTACCGACATCAAAGAGATCCAGGGCCCCAGAAGCATACCAGTAAACACGTTAAGACCAATCTCTACATTTGTAAAAGCATATATCATGCCGATTGGCACTGACCAGATGAGCGAAATCAGAAGCGCAATGATCAGAGCCCACCAAGCAAGATAGGTAGGATAGGCATATATCGTTGCAAAAGAAAAGCCGATCATGACCACTAATAAGATGCCATACCACCAATCTGGGGCTTCAGGGTATTTGCGCATTAGCCGAGTATGGATATCCTCCTCGTCAGCCCTTGAAGCTTTGAAACGGTGATATATCTCCTTTCCGTGGAATAGAGCGGTATGAACTATGACAGCCGAGATCCCGGCGAAAGAGAGACCATACGCAATAGAAAAGGTAGTGGACAAGAAAAGGGGTGAATAGGCCTTGTATTTTGCCTCGTCAAAGGTGTATTTCGGCGTTAAGATTTTTGTGACGTTGTAAATGGATCCAGTGTTATCGTAGGAATTAGAATCGCTCATAGGTAGATAGGCATTCCACCAGTGGCCACTATAATGAATACCGATGGCAGTGAACCAGTAGAAAAGGATCAGACCGATCAAAGTATTGGCGATAGCATACCATGGAGCGACAAGAGGACTAAAGATATACCCAGCAATGTAGGTCCAGTCCAAGGTCATGGGCAGCAGTGAGAGCCCGGTTACCCCTCCAAACAATTGGTTAACCACAACGTTGTGAGGCTTAATCCATGTGATCCATGCAAACACCGAGAGGCACTGGGTTATCCAGCCAGGGAACCAGTACCACACGAAAGAGCCAACAAAGACGTAGAAGAAATATCGATAACGGGAGATCTTCCACCCATTCGATTCCGCAGGGTCGGTGCGCGAGTGATCGTGGAGGGCATAGAAGAGCGAAGTGTTGACCAAATCGAAAGGCCAGATCATAGCAGCTTGGCTTTTATAAGCCAATATTTTATGTGGGAATGCAATTGTCAACTGACCTGGCTTTACCAAGAATCTCCGCAGGATTCCCGCTATCCCATAACTGTTATAAAATATTAACTTGATTCAAAACTGAATATATGAGATTTCTACTTCCCCTATCATCTGAGTTGATAAACACAGGAGTAAGGCAAACCCCCACCCGAGGTCCTGGCGGTAAAAGGCCCTTTGGGCTAGAAGTGTATCCGTGGCGTACGCAGCGCCAGTACCAAACGTACAGTTGGCCATGACCACAATGACGGTGTGTTCCTTCATGTTGAAGGGTCCCGGGTTGAAGTTGAACTTAAGCTTACCGACCCTAAATTGGCGATTTGGAAGAGTGTATTGCCATGCCAACCCCAGTGGCCATGCGACTAACTGGGCCACGAGAGACGATATGATGAGCTGAGGTGCACGCATAGAGAATAACATATTTAGGCCAGAACCGAGAGTGGTAAGGACCATACCAATAACCCATGCCCGGA
>JAABUR0100002886.1_pt1 | contig 25183 bp, 26 predicted proteins | sample 5560091 | NCBI WGS metagenome assembly JAABUR01 (sample SAMN10711879, study PRJNA513375) | rock metagenome | isolation source: Antarctica rocks | place: Antarctica: Victoria Land, University Valley sud
GCCCAGCATCCGTCTCCAGATTATACAACCTCAGCGCATCCTCCCCCGTCTCCACCGGACATCTTCCACTCGGCAGTTTCTGAAACTCCGTGCACGTAAACACCACCCCGCGCAGCGTATACGGCGCTAAATTCCCCAAACTCCACTTGATCGGACTGAGATGATTCCACGCCTGCAGAAACGCAGGGATATTCAGGCTCATAACGCCGCCCATCACAGTAGCGACACTGAGCAAGACAGAAGTGAGGTTGACGGCGAAACCGGTGTGCGAGACGAGGGTGTTGAAGACGATGCCGACGCTCTCGCCGCAGGAGACGATGGCGAAGCAGTTGAAGGCGACGATGAAGAAGAGGCTTGCGGAGCGCGGGAGGCCGGCGGCGAGGACGGTGAGGATGGCGAAGAGGAGGGAGGTGAGGAGCTCGAAGGGGAGCTCGGCGGCGGTGTATTGGATGAAAAAGGCTTCGACGCTGTAGGCGCCGTCGTCGTGTTCGCGGTAGAAGACTGGATGGGGTGCTTAGATGGGGTATTTGGAGGATGGTCAATTTGATGTTTACGTACCTTGCTTTTCATCCGGGTAGACGGCGACATTTTGAAGCATGCCGACGAAATACAAAGCGGCGAATTCTTGGATAAAGCCTAGCCGGGTTTGCACGCTGTAATAGTCGTGCTTGAGAGGTGCGAAGAAGAGTGTTAGAATGATGGAAAAGCCCAGGACTTGGGTTGTGCGTGCGACGATGGAAGGAGGGTTGCGGCGGAAGTTAATGAAGCTGCGATGGAGGAGTAGAGGGAAGGCGATGCGGAATGGTGTCATTGCGCGAGCAAGACTGCCGAGTTGGGCCGGGGTGTCAATATGGGAGGTTGAGCGGACGATGTCGGGCTGAATCTTATCCCAATCCATAATTAAGGAGCGGACTTTCTCTCTGCTGGCAGCTTCCTTGGTGGAGTGTTGGAGATCAACAGTGATGAGGTCCAGGGCGAAATCGGCGGGGTTTGTTGCGGTAGGGCATTCGTGGCCTAGAGAGGCAAAATGGGGGAGCATGAGGGAGCCATTACCGGCGTAGGCAGGAGAGCCGCCTCGGGCGAGGAGAAGAACGTTGCCAAAGTGCTTGAACAAATCGGACCGCGATTGATGGATAGTGAGGATCAAGGTTCGCCCTTCTTCTGCCAGCCCCTTTAGAACGTCGATAATTGACGACGCCGTGAATGCATCGAGGCCGGAGGTAGGCTCATCCAAGAGTAGGATCCGCGGATCTGTCAATATTTGCGTGGCTATTGTGACACGGCGCTTTTCGCCGCCACTGATACCCTTGACCAACTCGCTACCGACTAAATTATCTGCACAGTCGCGCAGTCCCAGCTTCAGTAGTACAGATTCTGCTCGTTGTATCTTCTCCTCTTTCGACATATGGGTAGGTAGTCGGAGCCCAGCTGCGAATCGGAGATTCTCTCTTACAGTGAGGTACGGGAGGAGGGAGTCGTCATCCTGGCAAACATAGGAACAGATCGAGCGAATCACGCCCTCGGAAGGAACTGCGCCATTGAAGAACATGTCCCCATCTGTTTCGTATTTAGTTGATATGGAATTGTGAAGACGTCGAGCCATTAGATTGAGTAGTGAAGTTTTGCCGCTCTGATGATTGTCAGTAATTGAACGGGAAATACGATAGCGAGAAAGGAAGCATACTCCTGAAGGCCCCATGATAACATTCAACAAACCTGGTTCAAACCTGGTATTGATGGGTTTTAGAACCGAGACTTTCGTCGCTTTCTTGAAGAAAAGCTTGCGCTTCTGAATATCGAGGCTGTAGTTATGGAGTCTGATGTCCACTGTCCGTACTTCTTCCAACGAACGAGCTATCAAGTTCTCCTTTCCAGCAGATTGATCTACCTCGGTCTTCCGGGCTCGCGAAATGCTCATTTCAACTTTCCAAAACTGCAGGATAAGAGCAGCTCCGAGGTAAAAGGTAATCACAAATGCTAAGAGAATGATGATCGGTCTAATAATCCAATTGGAAGGAAAACCAAGAGACTCCATGATATAAGCCCCAGTGTATTGTTTACAAGCCGGGTTCGCGGTACCACCAGAGACTGGACAATCATAGAGCTGACCTGCAGGATCTGAAGTATGACCGACGAACTCATTAGCTGCCAACGCCCCAAAAGCATAGAAAACGTAGGCTGTCCACTTTTAGCCGAAGCTGTCAGCATCCCACTTAAACAAGCAGAAGAGTATCATACACACCTTGAACCATCGAACGTATACGGGTATCTGATTCGACTGAACGAAATATCCACAAGCCAAGCTCTGAATGGTATACGCCATATTCGCAATTAACGATGCCCCGGCAAAATTTCTAGAAAAGGCCACGCATAATGTAGCGAGTGTGACAGCTATATATTGACTGAGAAGCGTGACGGCAAAGAAAGTAAAGAATTGGCTTGCAAGTGGTCGGAAGCCCGCCATGAAGTAGTATACAACGGAAAAGATGAGCGGAACAGGAATGTCTTCAATGAATACACGTGCCAGCCTGCGGCTGATCAGGAACGCCGGAACATCAACCACGCCCTCACCATATTCTCGATCAAAGAGTTGAATATCGATAGTAAGCCGATAGGTTTCAAAGAGTAGGATAAGGTACCCTTGAAACGAAGCAGCAGTGTAGAGTGCTCCTTCTTTGCTGCGTATGCCTTGCAGACTCCCATCCAGGTGGAGGAATATCCAGCCGGTTATTATGGCCATGCTCGTAGCTTCTAACAAAGAACCGGCCATTCCCATAGGATCTCTGTACGTCACTTTTACCGTCCGTCCGGTCAGCACCTTCACCTGCCGCATTAACGCAGACTTCTGGCTTTTTGACTTGACATTGGCAAGGTCATCCACAAGACTTCTATCTTTCTCATTGACATCGTGGAGAATGCGACATTCCGAATCTCGCCATGCTTGTTTCATGCTTTCAACCCGCGTAGAAGACGTTGCCTCGAGCACGGTAGACCGACTATCGACGGCTGCCAGGTCAACCAAATGCTCTGCAGGATTAACGAAAGCTGGGAGACCATGACCCAAATCGTCAAAATAGGGTAGACACTCGCTAAGCGGGCCACTGTATACCGGCGACCCTTCTGACAACAATATGAGACGGTCGAATAGGCCCCATATTTCAGACCTTGGCTGATGTATCGTAACAACAATCGTCCGACCCTTCGCTGCCAGCGTTTTCAAAGTTCGTATCAGCTGGAAGGCACTAGTAGCATCAAGACCTGTTGTGACCTCATCAAGGAACAGGACTGAAGGATTTGCCAGCATTTGCACACCCAAGCTTGTCCGTCGTTTCTCACCACCAGAACAACCTTTGTGAACGTTGTTCCCAATTCTAGTATTTGCACATTCTTTCAAGCCAAGCTCAAGGATCACTTCTTCCACCACTCGATATCTTTCTTCCGTAGAAGTGGACGAGGGAAGTCGCAGCTCCGCAGCGTAGAAGAGAGTCTCGCGAACAGTCAAGGTAGGCAACAAAACGTCTTGTTGCATAACGTAGGCGCTTCGAATGCTTGTTATCTTTGGATTTCCGTTATACAAGATATCTCCAGTGATTTTCAGCCTCCCGCCACCCATCCTGTAGGCTAATGTGTTTAACAACGTTGTCTTCCCACTCCCACTGCTACCTAGTATGGCCGTCAGGCTCCCACTCGGCATAGTTGCGCTCACTCCGTTAAGGATTGTTTTGAACTCCTTCTGTTTCTCGGCCTTTCTCCTTCCAAAAGACGTCTTCAAGGCTGCAATCCCGTTTGGCGAAACGTCAATATTGACGGACAGATTCCTGACGCTGACATTGACAGCATCCACAGCCCGGAAAGAAAGGTCATTCGCCGTGGCGTCGAGGTTGGGACTCCTCGCCGGAGATGTATGCTCAGTTGGCGGCGACGCCGAGTCGCTCTCGAGCTCAATCTCTTTACTCATTTTTGCTGCAGGCGCAATGGAACCAACAAATATCCCTACACGATCGAATGAGGTGGTGGAACCAGACCAGCACGCTCGAAGCGTGCCATGACAGTCGGCAGACGAAGTGAAGTATCAGGAGGAACTTCCATACTGGTACATGAGGGAGAAAAGCCTTGAAAGCAATTCTGAGAGCTTTGAATACCTACCTCTCTACCCATAGCTCTAATTTCCATGACAGCCACAGTCGGGAACATAGAGATCCGAGGTACTCTCTAGCAGATCAAACTTACTTCTAGACTACTGTACAAGCGAGATCTGCCTAATTAGCCTAAACTTGCCACATTCTCCAAAAACTCCACGCGGGGCAGATCGACGCATGTCGAAGTCGATGCTCCGAGTCCAAACACAAGCCCCATGGCTCCCTCACGAGTCTCCCCTCCACCAAACCCCCTGGAACTTGCTTCAGGCTTGACCCCAGAGCAGTTGGCCACTTACGACACAGATGGCTACCTCATCATCCCCTCCGCCCTCTCCCCCACCACCGTCTCCGCCCTCCTCGCCGAAACAAACCACCTCCTCACCACCTTCCCCCTAGAAACCCACCCTCTCACCAAATTTTCCACCGGTGAAACTAGGTCCCACGTCGGCGACGACTACTTCCTAACCTCCGGCGACAAAATTCGCTTCTTCTTCGAAGAAGCTGCCTTCGACCCCGCCACCTCCGCCCTCGTAAAACCCAAAGAGCGCGCTATAAACAAGATAGGACACTACTTGCATGCTCTTTCGCCCCCATTCCGAGAGGCGACACTCACACCTCTGCATGCGGGGATTGCGCGCTCGCTTGGTTTCAAGGACCCGAGAGTGCTGCAGAGCATGGTGATTTGCAAGCAGCCCGAGATCGGGGGCGCGGTGCCGCCGCATCAGGACAGCACATTCTTGTACACGGATCCGCCAAGTGCGGTTGGGTTTTGGATTGCGCTGGAGGATGCAACGCGGGAGAATGGGTGTCTGAGTTTTGCAAAGGGTTCGCATAAGAGGGCGCCGGTGAAGAGCAGGTTTGTGAGGAAGGAGGGTGGGGGAACAGAGTTTGCGGAGGTGGAGGGGCGGAGCTTCCCTAAGGGGATGGAGTTGGAGGAGGAAGGGGAGGAGGAGGAGGTTTATACAATTGGGGAGGTAGAGGCGGGGACGCTGGTGCTGATTCATGGGAACTTGCTACATAAAAGTAAGAAGAACTTGAGCGGGAAAAGTAGGTTTATATATACTTTCCATGTCATTGACGGGGAGAGTGTGTACGATGAGAGAAACTGGCTGCAGCCGCCAGAAAAGGGCTTCACGAGGTTATATCCGAATTGACTTTGCGATATGTGTGAGGTCCACGGGCTCACGGAAGTCACTGCTCAAAGACCTCTTGTTCCAGATGGAGTTGCTGTCACGTCGAGATGTACAGTATTTATCATAATATTTACAGGTATTTTTAACACATTTGACACGCTACAGTACTCTATTCACCACTCAGCGTCAAAGAAACAACCCTTGGTCTTGAGATCATATTCCAAATCGTCAATTCCCAGGCCCGCTGGCTTTCCATCGATCTCCGCATAAAATGACATATCCTTTAACCCCGTCCAGTCTGCGGCGCCCTCCTCCACTAGATCAACTTTCATCATTCTTTGCGCAGTTCCGCTGCCTGGCCCGGTGATCGTTACCCTCTTCGTGACTTGATTGCTAGTAGACGTTCCATTGGGCAGTGCTCCTGCGGCCTTTGTCCCGGTCATGAAGACCGTGCAGGCGGACTGAGGAGGCGTTTCAGCTTGAAGGCATGAAAGGGCGATGGAGCGGAGCGAGAAAGAGATGAACGGAGCAGAGGGGATTGCAATACTTCTGAGAGGGGCACCGGCTGGGGAAGTCATGCAATTGGGAGGAGACATTGAACCGGACTGATTCGTTAGGGCGAAAGATGTATAATTAAGGCCTCGATAGATCTTCGACATTTGATGGCTGAGGTGTGGAGAATCGTACTGCGCCATTAGAGATGGCATTAGTAGGGGAATTCTGGAAAAAGAGGTTTGGGCATGGGGGTCAGACATACATTTGCGAGTATATGTGTAGTTGATGTTGTGTTCGCAAAGCACATGACGGTGTGGAGGCTGCCATTGGGTGGGCGCGGCGGAGAATAGGGCCCTTGCGTAGGAAAGACCGTATAGTGTGTTCGAGATGGAAGATGACTCATGGAGCCCAAATTTGTGAGATTTAGTGCTTGGCTTGTGTTGGCATAAGGGGGACCGGCGGAATCCGGATGGGTAGCTGGAGGTGTAGTCACGGTTATATTCGATGAAGTAATAGGGGCCGGGGGCAAGATTGAAGTTGTGGGAAGGACCGAGCTCTGGGGGTTGATTGGTGGTGAATCAGATACTGAAGGCATTGAAGAAGCTGGAGGGATGGCCGGGATTGAAGGTTTTGTGGAAGAGGAGACGAACACCGTTGCTGGAGACGCAGAAGCGTTTTGTGGAGGGCTTTGCGATGATGACGTTTGGCTTATATAGCTCTGATTGAGAGAACTCTGCAGCGAAACTTGCTGCGACGGTGTTGCAGTGCTACTACCACTTGTAGCCAAAGTTGTAGGAAAGTTGATAGAGTAGCTAGGGGTTGAAGGACGGGATTCTTGTCCACGAGAAAAGGTCTCGCGTGATATGGTGCTCCCTGGCCCGGCGTCCGATGCAGGTTGTAGGGGAGCGAAGGATGTAGGTTTGAAATGGCTAAGTGTTGATCCTCCCACAATCTCCGGGAACTCTGTGCTACCAGCAAGGTTGTCATTACTGGTGGGAGTGGGCGTCTCCGAGTTCACTGTTGGCAAATTTGTTTGTAGAGATGGCCTTGTCTTGATCTTGGTTCGACAGGGTCTCGAGGAGGTTGAAGAATTCATATCTGTACCGATGTGAATTGTATTTGCGGGCTCTGATATTGTACTATCAAACGACTGAATATTAGTTGGAAGCATTGGAGATGGAATTCTAGATCCAGTGATAAAGGTTGGGCCCGGCGGATAATTTGAGAACAAAGCTGGCTGCAGGCTAATATTGTGCGTAGAAGAAGCTTGGTCAACTGAATGATAATCAGACCTGCTAGTGGTGACAAGCAAAGGAATTGAAATTTGTAAAGACGACGTCCTAGGACTCGGCAATGCTTCCAAGCCCGATTTAAGAGCTGAGTTGTGGCCCGAAAAAGTGATCAAGGGCGAGGGCAACGTCTGACCCCCAACTTTACTCGAACTTGGGTAACTTAGGTAGTCAGTGGCAGTTACTGTGACAAAGATAGTGGCTGTCTGCAATTGCGGACAACTACATTCTGGTTCTGGCGTGCTCTCCGGCATCGGTTCTGAGCAGCTTGTTACGGTCACTGTGGTTTTTGAGCTGCCTAAGCTTATATTCCACACTTGACCGTGGTGCGAGGTCTTTCTGAAAGGAGTCGCACTCCCCGTCTTCGATTCTCTGAAGGCCCTGCCACCGGAGCTTGCGCTGTTCACATTACCATGACATAAAGTTCTGTTCAATTGAGCTGCAGGGGGTGGAGCGGGAAATAGCGTGGGCTTGCTGGAGGTTGAAGGATTCAACAGAAAAGCAGAATGGACCTGCATCAAGGAAGCAGCAGCGTTGGGTGTATTAGAAGTTGGCCTTCTGGTTTTTTGATTGGTGTTCAGGTTTGGGGCCGTCATGGCAGGCAAAGGAAGGTGGACTGCTAGCAGGAGTGAAATGAGAGTCAATAGCATCATCAAAGGACACCAGAGGCATTAAATATCGCAAGGAAGAAATCGAAAAGAGGTGAAAAGAGTGAGAAGACTGTGAAAGGACTAGGAACCATTGAGAAAGATTTCTTCAAGGAAGAAATTCGACACCCCCTTCAGCAAGCATGCAGCAGGAGCATGTCATTGTTATCTCCACAGATGACCCTTCATGACGGCTTTGGTCATGCTGGTTTTAGCAGCCGTGTTTTATGTTCTCCTCGCGCGCGTATCATCAATATTCCATCTATCGAGGGTTTCGAGCTTCTTAGAAGAGAGGCACAGTCTCATGGAACCGGGCATGAGTCTTGGATGCAGGGGAAACTCGCTGTGCGTTGCTGAGCCGGAAGAGTTGACGCTTGGAGCGCATGATCGTAAAGTGAGAAGCGCAGGAGCAACACCCATATCCGCCGGTGTCAGTGGAAAGCGTCCGGGAGCCACCGCTCGTGTTTACATAATCAGTCATCTCATATTCAACATTCTGTACATGATATCCCAAGTACCAAATTATCATAGGTTCTTGAATCATTCACGACACTATTCCTGGAAAGAGATGTCTCAACTTAGTTGGTGCAAGAATCAGCTATTAGTTACATATAGGCATGTTGACTTGCGTCTAGCCAAGGTGCAAAATAGCAGACTTGAGACTGCATCAAGAAACGGACGCCATGGTCAGGCACCTAGACAGAGATCAAACCATGGTACTACCACTGGACCCAGAGCCATCCAATGGAATTCCACAGAGAGTATTGGGCCCAGTCTCATGAACTAGTGCGCAGAAGCACGCTCCAGTTGAGCCGCACAGGTGTTGTTGCTCCAGCCCAGGGTAAGGTCATCCATGTACCAGTTGACGGGCTTCCCACCAACAGTTGCGAGAAACTGGACACCTGACAAGCTCCGAAAGTCTCCTGGAAATTCCACAAATCCCAAATTGCAATTGACCAACCCTGGGCACGCCGGCTGAGTAACAGTCTGAGAGACGTGCGGATTAGGGGAAGTGTGGATATATCCATTGACCGTAATAGTACAATCCGCATGTCCAACGTTATCGCAGCCTAGGTACGCAGAGTATGCATCAATCCAGTAGGCGCTTTCAGAAGCTCTGGGCCCAGCCCCAATTTCTCCAGGCAATTGCAGGCCGGCATCCGGAGACACGGTCAACTCGGTCCTATTGTAGTTCCTATAAACAGCCAGCTGTGGTGGAGAGATAGGTGGGAATGGATCACTAGGTGGAGGAACGTATCCGAAACCTGCCTCAAAGAAGAGTTTGTTGTATGGATTCAAGATGGGTGGAACGTCGGTGTCGGTCGGACCCGTGGAGAAACGTGGTAGGTCATCGAACTAGATTCCGTCAGAATGAGTAACGGCAAACTTTGGCGACAAAGCCATACGTTGATTGTGAAACCAGCAATCTGTGTGCCACAGGGATTTGTGGCTGTAGCAGCTGTGCTCGTGGCAGTAGTTGTGTTAGAATACGAAGTATGCGAAATCGATTGGGACGGAGCTGGCAAGCTGGGCTCGACGGTCGGAATACTAGTTGAGAACACTGAACTGGGGACTGGAGTCAAACTCCAGGGATAGATAGGAAGTGTCGTCGTTGGAACTAATTCAAGAACGTCAATAGCGTGTCAGATCAGTTACCTGACTTGGTTCGTCTCACCTGACGTGAGAGTGTCCGATACCACAACCGTTGATGCAGCAGGTCCAGAGAAGGATGATTGCCAGGGATAAACAGGAACCATCGAGCTCGACATCACTGGGATTCTGTCAATTGCGCCTTTGAACAGCTGATGACCTGAAGTAGCTTACCAGACGAGACTATGCTAGAAGTGGTCAATGGCGTTTCCGGTCCAGAGCGAGCTGAGGTTGAAGCACTGCTACCCTGGTAATTATTGGTCCAAGAGACAATCACACCATCTATTGTAGCCTCAATCACTGCTCCAAATTGTCGTGCATGCTTGTGCTTAGTGAGACTTATGGATGGAGACGAAGCCGGTATAGTAAGTGCTGATCCTGGAAGAGGCAAGCGCGTTTCGCCACCGAGACCCATCTTGTAAAACTCTGACTTGACCACACGATTTTCGCCTTCGGAAACCTTGACTGTCTTGAAAGTCGTGTAAGTTACGTTCCAGCCACTGGATCCGAGCCCTGAAAAGATCTTTGCAGAGGCAACACCGGAAGGCATAGACTCGGTGAGGGTCTCGGTATGTATAAGCGAAACCTCTGTGGTCGTGTAACTCGTGGTAGTTGTATCGCTCGCGGTTGGCTCAAGCCCTTCATCCGAGACAGGTGAGCTCTCTGGAACCGGTACAAGCGTAACAACAGATGTACTAGTGACCAGGCTGTCCGTGGATGGTGGTGCTCTGCCACCAAACCAAGACGTGACACCATTGTTTACATTGAAGGAGTACGGACCTTGATCTGCGACCACTAGCGCTGAGCTGGCTTCATCGATGCTGATAACACTTGTGAGAGTCGTATAAACAGTGGATGTCATGGTATTCGTTGAGGTAACTGATACATCTGCTGCATTGGTCGAGACGGATCCAGAGCTAGCAATGGAGCTTGACGCTGCAACGGTAACGGTGAAGGTCTCTGTAACTGGAGAACCTGGCACGGTGGTGTAGACCGTTGAGATGCTGCCACATGCGGTTTCCGGCCTATTACACACCAGTAAGTACTTGCTTTTACACTATGTAACTCTGAAAACTATTCCGAAATCGAAAGACAACTTCCTGGCTGCGCGAGATCTTGGATGTTTAAGGCCCACTGCCGGCGACAATAAATTGGAATACTCGTCCCAGTGCTTCGTTGGCTTAGGAAAGAGCCCAGATGCCTTGATATCTCTGGCCAGAAGATGGCACAGCAATGTGTGCTCGTTCCAGAAAGAACACATTGGTGTATTTCTGTCGATCATCAATCGGCCAGGGACTGGTAGACTTACTCTGCGTATGCAACGGTTGCGGCAAGGCCGAGCATGGGCACCACCTTAGATAAATGCATGGCTGACGAAGTGCGTTGTGGTAGCAAAAGATTGGAGTAAGATGGAATCAATTGGATGGCCGGCAGTTGTGCAGGCTAGAACGAGTGACTTAACTGTAAGGTGCAGATAAAAGAATGTGGAGTGGTACCGGGGTGAAAGAGTGTAAAGGTGAATGTGGAGTGGTGTTTTGAGTGTTGATATTTGAAAGTCGCACTAAGGTGTTAGTAGGGTTCTATACTTTACACCTTTCCAACGGCTATGCATTCACTTCCATGCTCATTAGGAACCCATGGATCGAGGATAAGGCTGCAGTAAGTGAATCCTGCAGCCATCCGCCATGGTAGTCTACCTTGTGCAACGGACTGAGATCGAAGATTCAGCCAGTGGTACAATAACGCCCTCCACTTGAGGCCCATGCATGACCTTCATTGGCGATGGCTGGGTATCAGAAATTTTTAGTGTATGATTGAAGAAGAGAATACATTAGTCTACAGTCCATGATCTCGTTCAAGAATAATGTCCGTTTACCAATAACCTACCTGACTTGATCATAGCTTCACGCCGAGCTTTGAGCTTACCTAGGTACGTTTGACTATACGCTGTCACTGAACTGATCGACGCTTCAGGACAAGGGCTGACAGGAAATATCCCGACATAGCAGATTCTATGAAATATTGCTTTTTCTCTCTCGACGCTACCGGATCGGGCTGTGTGGTTCAAAATCGTGGGTTTTTATAATTATCACATCGGCCCTGGGTCTACATCATGATAAAAGCCATGTCTGACCACAAAGGGACGGGTACAGTCTGATTATCGTATGCAGAACGGTCTGGGGCTCGGCGTGTGGTTCGGTCCATATTCACCTCTGTGATAGGTAGTACAACGACAACCACCGAGCATCAACGATCCGGTATCTGACCATCTATAAACACATTTCGTTGTCAGTGATTAAGTCGCTAAGTGTTATATCTGTTTGAGCCTTGAAAGATTATTTACCTAATTGGAACTAATACGAGACTTCAATACCCTTGTGTAATCGATCGAATTCCAGAGGCTAGGAGGCGAACCAAGGGCCGGTCGGTTTCTTGATCACGCGATAAAAGGCAATGTAGAGGAGCTGTTGTTACGGCTATTGAAGACAAAGACTTCCGCTTTCTGTCAAGCAAAGCAAGTTGTAGTACGAATAGGTAGAACTCGTTCCCTTTCCGAGCCAAATTCAGAAAAAGCCTAGAGCTCTACTTCTTTCTGATGCCTTTTCCGCAAAATCAGCCGGTATAGAAAGCTTTCCACATTATTCTTTTACAAAGCAGCGGCGACGTTGGGTTGTGATCCATTTTTAGGCTCATTTTTTATGGTCAGTCTTGTGGGGAATGTGTTTAAAGTCGTATCTGGGTTTAACAAGGCCAGAGACTTTGATGCCAGAATCTTCGAAAATAAAAAGAGACCTCCAAGCGTGTTGAAGCTTTTCAATGGCACTTTAAAGATAGCCAGCTTGTCCCACAACCCGAGTTTGCAGAAGCTAAGATAACAGTCAAGTTGATCGTCCGCCATTAAGCCAAAGCTGTCATATGCAAGTGCAGGTCCAAGCCATACCATTTAAGAAGAACCCCGAAGTCGTCGAAGGTGTAATGTGACCGGCAATACAAAGCGCAGTATTATACCCAAGAAAGTTGTGTGGAGGGTGGAAAACGTAGGATACAAACTTGTTGTTTAGATTCACTGTTAAAGCTGGTCGAGACTGAGTATCACGGAGCGTTGCCAATCCGCTCCAATGGAACTGTGAGGAAAAAAAGTCTTTGGTAGCTGTCCACATGTCCAATCATCGTTGCACGGCGTTCGATTTTGCTTGGTGGTGATTATTTCTGACGCCTCTCCACCTCCACAGATTGAATGGGAGCGATATTGAATTTTGCCCATCGAAGTATTCTTTCTTCGTGCACGACTTACGTAGAGGTGTTTCATGACACCATCGCATCGCTTGCCTCAGTGGTTGTGTATCCTGCCCCAGTACAAGTTAGTCGCTGCCCAAGGTATGATAGGACACGCTAGATGTTGTATCTCTGTTTTACTGGTTTTTTGCTTGCTGTGGTGTCAGAACAGAGGAAGCTGAGCGCCGGATACTAAGATCTTACCAGGCCGTCATCGAAAGTGGTGTGCAACTAAACGAATGGTAATTTGCTAAGTGTCAGTACCTGACAACTGGCGGCCAAGAGCAATGTAAAGCCATATGATCAGACAGGAAGCGCAAGAATATGGAGGTATTACTTGGAACACTGCGTTGAGCTCGAATTGCGGGAGGTCGAAACGTCTTTGTCGACCTCCCGGTACCACATACCATCTCCCAATCGGAAGCTTACCGCTCCCCAGAACAGCCACAAGATCTGGTATACCAGCCTTGCTCTGCCCGATACGCTTTAATTGGACATTGGCCGGCGGTTCCCCAAGGCAACTGCACAGAGATGTCACACTGCATTACAGGCCGACTACCGATTCTTCTAAGCGACCAATTCTGATGCACTGGCACGACTGGCTCTCCCATCAGTATTATTATTCAATAGCGCTCATCTAACTTTCATAACGTTACTGTAGCACCTAACGATCTTCAACCCCTGATCTCAACGCACATAAATGCTAATGCATGATAGACGCTTCTGCGCTTAATTCCATCCCTGGGTCAATGTCCATATACTCACGACTATCGATCATTATGCGTTTGAAAGCATTGTCTTACTTTCCTTGCGAGAACACTGCATAATCTGCAGACCCCAGCTTTGGCACCCATACTCTCGGCATATCTTTCCCAGATCTGTAGCCGTATGCAAAGATCTGTTGCTCTCTGCCTGGCACAAGCCATTAGATTGTCGCTAAGCATGAGAACAGCGAACGACAAGAACCAAGACCGAGATTTCAACTGGTTATCTGAACGTAGTCTTCACAATATTTGAAGGATCGAAAATCTCTTTAAAGGCTTCGTGATCGCCTGGTCCGCCCTTGCAATTGTCTGCTGCCGTGGTCTCGACTGCAAACACAATGTTGTCGAAGACACCCTGGAATTCTGGTTCAGAAAAAAGAACGTCTTTCCACATACGTGCCACCTGTCTCACTGGGTTACGAAAGCTGGGGCCCACCCCAAAAGCACCCATACACAAGTCTGTGTGGTGCCACGCTGCCGCAATCCTTAGCACTGTTCGCATTTTTTCTTTCATCAATTCCTTCTCTTGCTCGAATGAATAATTCTCGCCGGACTCGTCGAGCTTCGGTCGTCTGACTGGTGCGACAGAGATGATGGGCAAGGACTTGAAGTCCTTCCAGACAGAGTATCCCTTATCACTCGTGGAGCGGAAAATCACTGTTCATGCAATTAGATGGAGACAAGCTCAATGGATCATGAGCTTGAAGTGCGACGCACCAACATGAGGTGAATAGATCCCGCCCGTTGTTTGGAGGGGATAGTGAGGGCTATGTGTAGGAGATTTTGACGGTGTGGTGAGAGCGTGTACGAGATTCGACCGGCGGCAAAGACATTCTTCAGGCGCTATAAGTCCAGATTCCCAATCACCTCCAGCACGCTTTTCGTTTGCCATATTGACGACGGGGATCCGCTCTCCTCCTTTGCCACTTTCGGCCGCACATTCATCGGCATTATTTCTAGCATTGTAATCATACCAATCCAATGCCACATCGACCGGGTCACCGTCAATAACCGCGATACGGAGCTTCCTTGGCATTCCATTTGGACTTTCACGGTTCGCTCGAAGTTTCGACGAATCGGAATATAGATAGGATCGGGCCGGAAATTGAGGGAGTCTCTGTTCTATGTACGGAATATATTTTCTCTTTGCTTCTGCAGCAACATCGGACGGCTTCAACTTTGCTTGAGGCATACTGACAGTAGGTTATATAATCGAACGCGGTGGGTAAGTTGTAGGGCTCGAAGCTGAGTGGTGTCAAAAAGCAAAGAAGAAGTCGAGGCAAAAGCAAGCCGGAGGAAAGCGTGACTTTATCATGTTAATGAGCTTTCTTGCATGTCGAACACATAAGAGAGTCAGGTAGATCGAGACAGCATGCCGCTGTTATAACGAGTGCTGTCAGACCCGTAAGTTGTAATCTGACAGCTGGTCTAACAACCCGGCCTATCCAGTGTCTGGACAGGTGATGGGGTTTCTCGGACTCGGCTCATCAGACATGGGAGATATAAGCCTTTTCCGCCAACATTTCAGTTGCGGTGGGAAGACTCTGCGCCTAGATCCTCCGGTGTAGACAGCCACGAATGGAGCACGGTCGAATCACGGGGCACGCCTTGAACGACTCTGGAAGCGTGGGAAGACTAAGGAAGACAGATCTAGTTGGATCTGTGTGGCTGTAAGGTGCATGATCTGTCCATTCTCAAGATCGCGCTATCCTTTCAACCTTTTCAATTCGCCGTCTCAGATCGTGGACCCCTTTTATGCGCTAATCGGTCTAAGCGCATCTCGGCCGTCAAGTCCCATTACCTTACGGACGATGTACTTTACGCTTTACCTTACTCCCATACGGTACGTGAGAAACTAAGGTACGGGAAGTACGAGTGCGGATTTACACGGTAGAGACTAGAGAGACATTTGCTGGATCGTGCAGAGTGGGTCTCTCTTGGAATAGGCCGGTCCAGTCAGATATCAGTTATCACTTACCTTCACATTCGGCCATTGAGGTATGGCTGTACAACCCACCCGTGCATCCCCAGAACCAGGTTAGGCGGTATTGAATGTATGGCTTGGGATCAGCTAGTGTCACTCAACCAGGTCGGCTGGGCGGGCTACATGCGAGGTTTTTCCGACAGGGCAGAAGGGGAGAAGAACGATGGAAGGATGATCGCAACTGTGTACCTAATTTAATGTTGCACAATACTGCCGTTGGAATGTGGGAGCGAGGAGCCGGCGGCAGCCAGTGGGCGTCGCTTGACATAGATTGTACAGTAGAGAGTAATAATCTTTCACTACCAGAGTCAGTCAGTAGTAATCGTAGAACATTCGCCGGCGCCCGTCAGAGACACGTCCAAGTCTTGCTCTCTGTGGCTTTGATAATAAATGCACCACGGATGGTGCCATTGCTACGGACATCGTAGGCGCAAAGCCTTATGGTGATACTCTCGGTAGACGTGTATGTGTACCTGCGGGCGGCTTTCGTGTGCTACACTATGTAGTACCTTGCCGTTATGACTCCTCGGAGTGCCGTGGATACTTGGGAGGCGTCTATTTTACGTAGTTCTAAGCAAGCTTGCTTACCTAAGGTAGGTTTTGTACTAAGGTAAACATTCCGACAAAGCAAAACAAACGTAAGGTAACACGATCCATCACCAAGTACGCTGCCACCTGCCTAGGTAGTCATGATATGGCGGTCCATCCGTCTATTAAGCCATCTATCAGGATGTACGATCCCCAGCCGGATGTGGTTGCGACACTCGTCTTCTGCCTTGCGAGCTTCCAATCGAAGCATAGCTAATGTACTGGCTATTGCTCCGTCGGCCGCGGACAATCAGGTAACAGCATTTGGATCTGTGCGAACCGTCCGGAAGCAGAAACACCGTGCTTTTGTTGAGGTCGGAGATGGCTCTACAGTTCATACGTTGCAAGCCATACTTGAGCCTCCACAGGCCGAAGGGTATGTTTTGCTCCACCACGCCCATTCTTTTGCCTCTGACTAATGTACACCTCCAGTCTCGGCACAGGCACTTCGGTAGCTATCAGCGGTACATGGCAGCCTTCGCCACCGGGAAAAGAACAAAGATTTGAACTAAAGGCAGAGGATGTCCGAATAATCGGCTCAGCTGATGCAGAAGTCAGTCCTTACCTTGAGAGCATTATACACATGTGAAAAACCTGTTTCAGCTGATCTGGGAAAGCTGAAAACATTACGGTCTACAGAATTATCCGATGCAAAAGAAGTTTCATAGTGCCGAATACCTCCGGAGTATTCCACATCTTAGATTACGGACGCCGTTGAATGCGTTGCTTGCGCGTCTCAGGTCTGAGTGTGATTTGTTCCTTTCACAGTTTTTCCATGATAGGGAATTCGTCCGGTTGCAACCACCAATCATTACCTCATCCGACTGCGAGGGGGCTGGCGATGTTTTCACCATATCTCCTCGTCCAATGTCGCCACATCCGAGCGGCGTTGATGGGGAACAATTTTTCCGAGACCCGAAGTTCTTGACAGTTTCTTCTCAGCTTCACCTCGAAGCTTTCGTCCATGAGCACCAGAAGGTCTGGACTTTGTCTCCAACTTTCCGTGCGGAACGAAGTGATACTCCTCGCCATGTGAGTGAGTTTTGGATGCTGGAGGCAGAGATACGGACTGAAAGCCTGCAAGATGTCATGAATATGGTTGAGGTTATGATTCGTTCTCTTGTCATGAAACTATCAGACTCAGGGCTTTATGACCAATTTATGTCTATCAAAAACCGAGGAGAAACCGAGGAGGATGGGAACTCCTATCCCGTTCCTGGCATGATCCATGGGCGATGGGATGGGTTGAAGCAAAAACCATGGCCTCGTATCACCTACGAAGAAGCATTGCACCGACTCCATAATGCTGCTCTATCGAATCCGTCGATTTTTCAGTATAAGCCCTCTTGGGACTCGGGTTTGCAACTAGAACACGAGAAATTTATTGCGGCAGACATTGGGCGTGGAAGTCCTGTTTTTGTAACGCATTACCCCCGAGACATCAAGCCGTTCTACATGCTCCCGTCCAAGGCATGTCACATCGATGTCCCACCCACTGGTAAACGAGACACTGCCGCGTGTTTCGACCTTTTGTTACCTGAGATGTGTGAGGTGGTTGGCGGGTCTTTGCGTGAGCATCGCCTCCACGATTTGATACACTCCATGCACCAACACGGCCTTATATCATCTACTGGAGGTAAAACGATCCAGGAAAACGAGCAGCTACGCGCATCTCCATCGATGGAAGCCGGTAGCCTTGACTGGTATGTTGACCTCCGTCGATACGGAAGTGTTCCCCATGGTGGGTTTGGGCTCGGGTTCGATCGGTTATTGGGTTATCTTGCCGGTATCCGCAATATAAAAGATGTTATTCCTTGGCCTCGATATTATGGGCGCTGCGACTGCTGACCGGTCGATGGTGGTTCTACTATCACAACCGCCACGATATGTTTGGTGGTGGGGAAGGTATGAATGGTAATCCGACACAGTTTTTTGATACGTGAACCTTAGCCAGCTAGGTATCTACCATTTGCTTTCGGTAGGGCTATGGTCCGTGAAACGATCTTTCTACTTCCTATCATGCTATGCACTCTTCTCTCTCACAAGCACCTTAGGGGAAGGTCGACCACCGTCTAAGATGTACCACTGTCGAGCCTGAACTCTCAAAAGAGAACCGCAAACTCGTAAGACTCACGTGATGCGGATGTGCTTGGGCCTCTCTCCCCCTCCTCCGACTCCGGGTTCACTGGTTTATGCATACCCTAGCGTACCAAAGCTTGGCGCACTTTAAACCGAAGCCTCCCCAATGGGGCAAGTGTTCAAGGTAGAGTTTGACAGCATCAACTATCAAGGTATCTCCAACCATGGGACTCTCGTATTTAATGTTCTTGATCCCGACTTCTCTTCCAACATCCCTGCTGTTGCTTCTGCTTTGAGACGATGTGCAGGTGTAGGGATTACACATTAAGAACTTGTAGTGATGATGATATCCAGTGGAAAACTAGCAACCACAAAGCAATGCTATCGCCCAAGCCTTCGCGACCGAGGATTTCTTTTACTGTGCAGCATACACAGTAAATTCATCATTGTTGATGGAGCCTGCCAATGAATGTTGTTCGATTGGTCATCCACGCTTGGCATCGGTCATTGGAACTGTCATGGTCCGCACGTCCCCGTTCTGGAGCATTTCTCCTTGTTCCTTGATGCGGCGCATGCAGGGAAAAGGTGTGTCAGATCGGAATTAGTCGTCGGTCGATCCCACCAGCTGACGGGGCTGACACGGTTGATGCTTGGACATCGATTCCAACTGATGGGCATCTCTGCGAATAACGTCTGTTGGGAAGGCATGCGGCACACGAAGGATCGAGTCCATCCACTGCGAGTTAGTGTACGTAGCTAGTAGTAACAGTAACGTTGGTGTTGGCGTGCAGGCTTGACGGCTACCGTTTCACACCTAAGGTATGTATTCCGTACTACGTATAGAACACGAAAAGAGGCTGACTGAGGGCCCATCCCTGGACACTGATGACATTGGGATGTTTGCAGATGCGAGACTCGCATATACGTGGCTGTGATTGGTCGGAGACGGGCCTTGGCGGGGATTCGCGGCCGAGTCCAGAGCCTTTTGGAGCGATGAGATTAGAGTTCGTGGCGCAATTTACGCTTATAATCGGACAAGCATTCGCAAAAAAGAGTTCCTGTCGTCAAGCCTACAGGGAGTACCTTACCTTTCCTTCTTTGATCAAGGTAAACAGGAATAACAAATCACAATACCGGATTTAAAGCAGTGGGATTTCCGAATTGGTTATATTATTCTAACACAATAGGCAAATGGGGATATCTTGATCCATGTTATTTCCACGCCGGAAAAAGAAAAGCCCTTGGGGAGTATGTACTTTTCGATGTCGATCGGTGGCCCAATATTGAGGTGACATCAATTCAAGCTTGATTAAAAGATCTGGATAAGGGCGAGCAAGCCAAAGCTTAAAGTACCTTATTTACCACCTTACCGTACAGCCCAATTTCCATTTTTCCATGTCAGGTGTTTCGGAAAGCCAATAACAAGATACGGATAATCCATGAAATGTCAAAGGACACTTTGTCCCATGCCATGGGTATGTGTGTGTATGTGTGTGTGTGTGAGTGAGTTATGTATGTGCCGCATGAAACTGACTTTCAATCATCCAACTGTAGCCTGGGTTTGTCCCCCAGTTAAGGCAAGCGATACCACGATTATCATTCTCCCTCCCACTCCTCCTCGTCCACCTCCTTGGCCCCCCTCAAACGTCACTTTCATCGCTCCAACCAACCTTAATTCCTTGATAACACGTTCCCCCCCGTCTCACCCTGACGGCTCACCGACTTCTTTGCCACGAGCCGCTGTCTCTGGAACGCGCCCAAAACATTTGTGGTATTGCTTGCGCTCTCGTCTTCAATAGCGTTCAGCAAGCGGCTTCTGCCTATCCGGTAACTCCGCTGCCACTGGCTGCATCCTGCAACTGTAAGATCATCATTGTTAGACGCACTCAATAATAAGCCTTCAATACCCGGTTGTCCAACTGAGACATGAGCTCATTTGCAATATTGTGGTAAGTCCAAGAGTTCCGTGTGTATGACCTCTATGGTCAACTATGCGTATCTTCCATAAAAATACAGACTGCTGTATTACCATAGATCTGGTCTGATCGTGATTGTATCATCGAAGAATACAGGATCGATGCTACTTCACTTGTGTGAATCAACAGAACCCAAGTCCTACTACCTATAGTACTGACTTGGATTTAATTCGGCGACTGTAATGCCTCCACACTTGTCTTCACTACCTATGTATGATTCACCTTTTCCCAACGGTATAGCTGACAACGGTTCCAGAAGCCATCTTCAGAAACACTGTCCTGACGCAGTGCCGCGAATCTCACTCCAAGCTTGCGACTTGTTGATGGCCTGCAGGTTTGTTTGAGAGTCAGGCGTGATCTCAGTACCGCCTGTCTGGACACAAAGAAACGTCCGATTCAGGATCTGAAGATGGACACTTACAATGGTCATGTGCGAACGCCGGCGGATGCCATCGTTCTATTCGAAGCGTGCCGCTTGGGTCTCCTCCCCCGTGTTCAGCGACGACTCTCGGAGAAGGAGCGTCAGTCAATCAAATCTGGGTCTGTGTTCGTTTGGGACGAAAGGGAAGCAGGCATGAGAAGGTGGACCGATGGCAAATCATGGAGCGCCAGCAGGGTATCAGGAAGCTTTCTTACATATCGAGAAATGGAGGGAAAACGTGGCGGCAACGGTTTCGCTCCACCACTCGCCGCATCAAGAGGTCAAGGGAAAACTCCGGACAGTACACGCGGCAGCGATTCAGATCTAGAAATGGCCGGCGAAGACGGGCCTGACGGTTATCGGTATAAACCCGATGGGCTAATGAAGCAATCATTCAGCATTACAACATCACAAGGGAACCACCTACACCTCATCAGTTATTATGCTCGTTCACATCCAACCGCACAAGGGCTAAACAACCCTACAAGCGATCCAAATTTACGCCACATTCGCCCGGCAAAGGGCATGTATCCCGAGTCAACGGTGCACGAGCAACAAAATATTCCCGCCGTGACAAGAGCGCCAATGGTAAGTGCCCCATACTCGACTGTGCCTCACATGGCAGGATATGCTCGCTCAGGGCCTCCCCAACATCCCATGAGCTATGCCCAGCCTGGCTATGGCTGGACCTCCCAGCCCCAAATGCAAGCGCAACATCATGGATATGGTTATCAATACACTTCCAACGGCGGTCCACCTCCACCAAGCAACGGCCACTCGCCTCTTTTTCACGTACAGCCAGCTCACACGCCGCTGTCGCAGCTCCAAGCTTATGCCCAGTATGATCGATCCCCTGCACCTCCTTCGCCCGCCGAAAATCCCCCCCCGCCTCCGTCACAGCACCACCGAAATTCCCATTCTGGGAGCGGAATGCAGCAATATAATCAGAACCCCTCGCCGGGCGTAGCGCAGGCCGTAATGAATGCCCAGCAGCAGACCCAAGCACGGAACCCTTCGTCAACACCGCCGATGTCCAAGATAGACCCCCGACTGATGGCTCCATCGCCATTGACCCAAAACAACACTCAGTCTAGATCGCCTTCTCCTCCGCCGTCGAAGCAAGATACTTCAAACGGTACAACGCCAACTCAAGGCAACGGCGCCAGCACGATTCCAAGCATTGGTTCTCTGATGAATGGCTCATCAGCCGACAAAGCAGATGCCCAGAGTGAGGTGAGCAATCGATCCAGTAGTAGAAGTCCAGGCGGGACTAAAAAAGAAGATGGACCAAAGGACATCCCAAACGATAAGCTCGGATTCGGCGAAGACATGAGGGCGCTGAGGGTGTTGGATCGGGCTTTCAAGACCTGAGGGCTTTCGGGGGGATCACGGGATTTCTGGGAAGTAGATGTCGGGAGAGCCTTGTGAAGAAGGAGCCGGCGGTTAGTCAATGGCAAGTAAACTGCACGATTACCCGTCAAGGCTTTGTTCATGACGCATATGTTGTATGAGAAGGTTATGGCATGTGATAGGGGGCTTATTCTGCGTCTCTTGGAGGATCCTGTTTGCACCTTTAGCGGGAGGAATTGATTAGGGCCATCAGCAAAATAGCAGCTGACTGGAGGAGGTAACCACTAGATTGTCAAATACCGAACCATGTACCCTAATGCCAGACTTTTACATTATCAACCCCAGTACCTCTGTCCAATATGTACAGCCCGAACTGGAAACTTCGATTCCCCTTACTCCGTAGCGCGTATCGTGGAGATTTCCCCTCAACTCTTCCTAAACTCCATGTTCCAATGCATAATGTACATTGTGCTTGCGCTCCTCGACAGAGCACCCAGATAGCACCACCTTCGGTCGCTTTTTCCCGATCTCACCCGTTTCCTGCTCCCCCAGAACTCAAGCATCACGACGGCTTCCGTTGCAATCCCGGCGGCGCAATACCTTCCGGCACCCCCTTTGCTCCCTCCGCCTTTAGCCGCTCCAGCGTTTGCTTCTTGCTGTACTCCATTACTCTTCGCTGCTTGAAATACGTCACCTAAACCCTCACACCCATCAGCACACTTTCCCCACTCACCTCCCCTTCCCCACCAAACCACAACCCACCCTCGCTCCCAAAACAAAAAAACCCCACCGACTTACCCAACTACTAGCACACTCCCTCTCCAACCCCTTCCCCTCCTCCCCACACATCTTCTCCGCCGCATCTTTGTCTTTGATGCTGTCGACGATCTGGTGTTTGTCCAGGCAGGCAAAGAACGCGTCGCGCGCTTGCCAGCAGTGGGCGCGGCGGTCGCGGTTCGGGGCTTCGAAGGCGCCGTCGGGGGAGGGGGTTGGAGGGGGTGGGGAGGTTTGCGGGGGGGTGGTGAAGAGGCCCATTTTGGGGGGGGGGCGAAAGGGGGTGGTGTGATGGGGCAGCCGGGGGGGCGTTGTTGGTGGAGACGGTCGGTGGAACCGTGGTTAAAGGTATGGAAGAAATCGACTTGGCGGGCTCAAGTGTCGGAAAAGTCTTTGGATAGAAAGTAGGAATGGAATCAGAGGAAAGCGAAGCTAGAGTACCCTTCGCACTAGCGCGGCTCGGGATCATCCGACTCGTCCGCCGATGCTTTGGAAACTTTTACAGGCATCACTTGACAAAGCTTCATCACACAACAATGCCCCATCCAACCACCAAATTTCCTCTTCCAGCATTCCACCACGCTGCACTCGCCCTGCAAATGCTGCTTCAATAACCCTCCCCCCCTTCCCATCCCACTAGGACCCACAATGCGCCCCCGTCCCCCCTACGCCGGCACCCTCTCCCCCCTCAAAATCCTCCGGCAGATCCTGCTGCTGCAAGCGGCATACTACGGCGGCGCGGTGGTGCTGATCCTGTTCACGGTGCTGGTGGCTGGGAGACCGTTTTCGCTGGAGGTGGTGCTGAGCTGGCGGAGCGTGAGGGGGGATACGGCGGTGGGGTGGATGTTGGGGGGGTGTTGGGCGTTGGATGGGATGGTGGGGTAAGTTTGGAGTTTTTACTTGTTCTGGGACGGGACCCTGCGATGCCGCTGCGCAGGTTATGTCAATGGTGCTTGTTTCCGTTAAGGCTGTTTTGGTCGTGTGTTTGGTCTATCCGCTGGGATTCTTGTTCGCCAACAAGTCGGATTTGCACGTCTCCGGCTTGTTCTGGTGCTTGTCGTACTGCAATTCCTTCATCTTTGAGGAATGGCATAGAGCTTGCTAGAATTGCATAGTCAGTTTCGAGCTATGGCTAACATTCGACCCTCGCAGTGCCATCTTCCTCCTCCTACTCGTCGCCCGCTCAAAACTCGTCCTTGATTTCGTCCTCACAACTCATTTTATCCATCTCATCGTCACCTCGCTCTACACAAGATCATTCCCTACGAATCGCCTTTGGTGGGCTCTGCAGATTTTTAGTATCGGTTTCATGACTACGCTGGGTATATGGAGCTGTCAGTGGCGGGAGTTGCGGCCTATAAACTTTGGGAGAGGTACAGGAGGTAGGGATAGCGAGACCCAGAGCACTCGGGAATTGGAAGGAGGAGCCGAAGATGGGGATGTGGGGTACGGGCGGGGAAGAGGTGGAAGAGGGAGGGATGGGGGTGGGGTGTATGAGATGGTTGGGATGAATGAAGGATCTAAAAGCAAGGGTAGGGGGTAGGAATGGCCAAGGGGGAAAATTTCAAGTGTGAAAATATCTGAAGAACCTTTCTTGGAGATACCCACGAAGTCAAGGATGAGGAGCTGAAGCTATATGTCTAAGAAGCCGGAGGCTACCTTATTGAAAGAGCGAGCACCGCTACGATGACGGATCAGGGGGAAATACCCGGTTGCCGTCGACCGAACGGCAGATAATGCCGGCATTGCTTCTACCAGCCCAGGATATCGTCCCCGAGGCTTTCCCAAGGTCCACTTCTTTTGGAGGCAGACTCCGATGCGCTGATCGCGTGTCAGTTGTAATCAATGGAAGAGATGTCTCGAGAGGACATACCTGAACTATGTATCATTACCCGAGGAATTGCCGGCATCTCCTTTGCAATGTTCAGAGCTTGGCGTGTTTACTAGGTTGAGTTTGGACGGAAGGGCGGCCTCGAGATTTGCGTCCTGGATTGGTTTCTGAAGCTGCGATATTGCATCGGCAAGGTTGTACCAAGTTCGATGATGGCGATGTGCGTGATGCTGATGCAATGAGTGCAAGCCTGTGTGTCTTACCGGCTGCGCTGAGATTGGGGAGACAGTGAAAAGGAGGCAAATCAGGAGGAGACTGTTCGATAGATACATGGCGCTCTTTCGATTATCCAGCCCGCGCTGCAGGTCGAGAGAAGAGATATTGAAGACCACTTTAAAGAAATATCCAGGCCTGCATCCGCATAACGTTCATGCCCGCATGGCTGGTGTAAGAATGCGTAAGCCCTAGCCCTAAGGCATTAGACATTAGGAATGTAAACTGGGAGGAAAGCAAGCAGCATCGCTTTTAAACCCAAGTCACGCTTACAGTATGGATCAATGCGCGTGAGAAAACAAGATGGGAGCAGTCACTTGCTGCATTCGCCTTAGAGACTTTGAAGCGTGCCTGAAACGAACTTCTGTTCCTTCAGAAGCTTGAAACATGCTTGATCCGCAGGTGAAGAGCACAAATCGGAAAGTGATCTTTTGCACGATTGACAACCGCATCAATGGCCCGACCATGACCGTTCTGATAGTCGCCATGCCTTGAAGAAGGTTGGAGAAATGGC
>JAABUR0100002888.1_pt1 | contig 25162 bp, 19 predicted proteins | sample 5560091 | NCBI WGS metagenome assembly JAABUR01 (sample SAMN10711879, study PRJNA513375) | rock metagenome | isolation source: Antarctica rocks | place: Antarctica: Victoria Land, University Valley sud
CCGGCGCTAAGCGCCACCCCTCTCCCAACGGCTGGGAGAGGGGGAGGGACGGGGGGCGGGTGGTGCGGGGGGTGGGGGATGAGAGTCTGGGTTGTGCGATACCTGATTGATTGGTCTTCCGTCCAGCGGGACGCAGGGGCAGGATGGGCGGGCTTACCAGGAGCAGGACGAGGGGATGCCTCGCCCCTCCAGCGCACCGGGGTGGTGCGTGTTCTGGATGGCGCTCCTCACGACCGCGGGGTTGGCAAACGGAACCCGCCGGGCCGGGTCGCCTGAGGCTCCTGGGGAGCCGTGGGGCGGACCTCGTGCGGTCGCGCTTCGCAGGGATCGTCTTCGCTGGGTGCTGGGGCGGGACGGGCCGACTTCTGGACGGCGCGGCAGGCGGACGGGCGGGCGCGATGGCCCACGGTCGCGGTGGGGATGGGGCCACTACGCGACGGCGAGGGAGGGGCTCGGGGTGACCGGAGTCAGCGTCCGGGCCTGGGATGACGGGATGGCAATCCCGGGTGGGGTGGGGCGCTGCCCAGGTCCCGCTCTCCCACCGGGAGCAGACCGCTTACGTCTCAGCGTACGGGAGAGACGCCAGGGAGTCCATGGCCGGGGGGTCACGTTTTGGGGCGGGTTTTGCCCGCCCCCGAGCGCTACGCGCTCCCCCGCTCCCAACGACTGGGAGAGGGGATGTGCGGGGTAGTGGTGGAGAGCGAACGCCGTGTGCGCGGGATGGCGGTGGTGGCCGACGGTGGCGTGGCGGTTGGGGGGCCAGGGCACGGCATGCCGTGCCCCTACCGGCGGGGGTGGGGGTGGGCGTGAGGAAGCCGGGCGCGGCAAGCAGCGCCCCTACGGGATGGGTGCGGGGTGCGGGATGCGGGCTGCGGGCGACGGTGGCAGTAGCAGGTGACGGTGGGTAACGGTGGGCGTCGGAGGTGGCCGCGTCGAAGGGGGTTGGAGCGTCGCTCGCGTCGGGGCGAAGCGGGCGAGGGGGTCGAGGGTGGGAAGGGATCACGGCGTGCGGCCGGTTGTCGACCACCCGACCGAAGTCGCGTGCGGACGCAGACGCCAGTGGCCGACCACGCGGACGCCAGTGGCCGACCACGCGGACGCCAGTGGCCGACCACGCGGCGTCGAGTGCAGTCCCGAGCGCCTGGTTGCCGACGCCGGTACAGACACGGATGTTGGCCGCGTGGAGTCAGTCGGGGACGGGGGCGAGGTCGGCGGCGATGAGGGCGAACTGGTCGAGGGCGGCGCGGAGGTCGTCGACGATCTCGGCGGCGAGGATGTCGGGATCGGGGAGGTTGGCGGCGTCTTCGAGGTCGTCGTCCTTGAGCCAGAAGAGGTCGAGGCTGATCTTGTCGCGGGCGAGGAGATCGGCGTAGGCGTAGGCGCGCCAGTGGCCATTGGGGGTTTCCGGGGTCCAGGTGGCGGTCCGGTTGTGGCGGTCAGCGGGGTTGAAACGGGCGACGAAGTCGTCGAGGTCAGGCCGGGCGAGGGGGTTGGTCTTCAGGGTGAAGTGCTGGTTGGTGCGGAGGTCGTAGACCCAGAGCTGGTTCGTCCAGGGGGTGGCGCTGGCGGGTTTGCGGTCGAAGAAGAGGACGTTCGCCTTGACGCCCTGGGCGTAGAAGATGCCGGTCGGAAGGCGAAGGAGGGTGTGGACATCGCACTCGTGGAGGAGCTGGCGACGGACCGTCTCGCCGGCGCCACCCTCGAAGAGGACGTTATCGGGGACGACGACTGCGGCGCGACCATGGATCTTGAGCAGCGTTTTGACATGCTGGACGAAGTTGAGCTGCTTGTTGGAGGTTGAGGCCCAGAAATCGTCGCGGACGACGGTGAGGGCTTCGCGCTCGCCCTCCCCTGCCTCGTTGACGGTGAGGACACTCGACTTGCGGCCAAAGGGCGGGTTGGTGAGGACGAGGTCGTAGCGATCGCCGGGATCGGCGGCGAGGCTGTCGGCGGTGCGAACCGGCGGGGCGCCTTCCGCGTCGGTGGTCGGACCGACACCGTGCAGCAGGAGATTCATGGCGCAAAGACGGGCGACGCCAGCGACGAGCTCGACGCCGTGGAGCGCGTGAAGGCGAAGATGACGCTTCTGGTCGGCGTCCAGGTTCGGGTAGTGATCGGCAACGTAGTCGTGGGCGGCGAGGAGAAAGCCGCCGGTGCCGCAGGCGGGGTCAGAGATGGTCTCGCCGGGGGCGGGGCGTATGACCTCGACGATCGCCTGGATGAGGGGTCGGGGGGTGAAGTACTGTCCGGCGCCACCCTTGGTGTCCTGGGCATTTTTCTCCAGCAGGCCCTCGTAGGCGTCGCCTTTGACATCGGCGTCGAGGGAGGTCCAGCGCTCGCGGTCGATCAGATCGGCGATCAGGCGGCGGAGCTTGGCGGGATCCTGGACCTTGTTCTGGGCCTTGCGGAAGATCAAGCCGAGCATGCCGGGTTGGGTGCCGAGCGCTTCCAGCGTGTGGCGGTAGTGGATCTCCAGGGCATCGCCATCGAGGGAGAGGAGACTCGGCCAGTCGTAGCCGGCGGGGATGGCGGATGGCTGCTGCCAGGGTGGCAGGGTGCGCTCGTGGGCCATCTTGAGAAAGAGGAGATAGGTGAGCTGCTCGACGTAGTCGCCGTAGGAGAGACCGTCGTCGCGGAGAATGTTGCAGTAATTCCAGAGTTTGGCGACGATCTGGCGAGCGTGGGAATCGGTCACACGAAATGCTCCTCGTTTGGTCGGCGACAGCGGTAACCGATGGGTAGGTCGAGACGGTCACCAAAGCAGCTGATGGATCACGACCGTGCCGATCGGGGACAGATTATTCTCGTTTCGCTGCCGAAACTAGAATAAGGTCACCCGTCATTCTCGTTCTCTTTAGTAACCACGAGACCGTCGGGAGCAAGCGACCCTCCCCCCGGCGGTCGGAGCGCTAACTGCCACAGGAAGCGCTCGGCAGTGCCATTGTAAAAGGGGCTGCGCGATTCCAGAGGAGGAGCGGAATCGGCTGGCTGAAGGCTGACCCCTTCCAGCAAGTCGACGTTGATCGCATCGAGCAGCTGGTTGAGAAGATGGATCGCCGCCGGCAGAAGACGCTCGACGAACGGGGCGGGTCGAATGAAGGTTCCCGGGATGTCGCCTTGTTCGTCCTCTTCGAAGCCCTCAACACCCCACAGGTCACGGCCACCGAGCCGGTCCATAGCGCGAAGCACCTTTTCGGTCTTCTCCGTAGGCCGCGGAAGTCCCAGGAGCGTATCGGGCGACCTTCGTTGTTCATGCAGGCGGACCGGCTCCGGCAGGCTACCGTGGATCACATTTCGCATCTCGGCGATCATCATCAGTAGACTGTCAGCGGGAGTGGCTGCGTCACTATGGGCGTTTGATCCCAGGAAAACGCCAGCGAGGACAGTGTTGTTTAGTCCCTTGAGCCAGCCAGGGTCTTTCCATGCCGGCCACGGTTTTTTGGGCAGACGGTAGACCTCGTGTGTGATCCGCGCTGCGATGTCGAAGGCTGCCATGAGAACCAAGGTGATCTGATCGAGCCCATCTTGCACGTCATCCGCCGAATCGTCATCCTGCTCCCGATAGAGCGCCGCGTGGAGTCGATCGCGAGCCTGGAGAGCGTTGGAGAGACGGTAGACGAGGGTACTCACGAGTTCCAGGAGCGAAGGATCGTTCGTGGCGTCTGCATACTGTTGGGCCGCCACACGCCAACGCCAGATCGATGGCAGCAGCTGATGGGCCGCGACCCAGAAGAAATCTCCGCGATGGATATGAAACACAGCTCCCCCGTCAGGCAACTGGTCCGTGAAGAAGTGTCCCTGCTGTCGCAAATAGAGCCCGATCACACCGAGCGCATCGGCTGGGCGCATGACGACGGTCTCACGGGGTGTTGGCAGCGAGGTGGTGAATAGATACTCGCGGTCCGTTATGTAGATATGGGCACCGAGTGCCTTTGCGGCGAACGCGGCAACGAGGTCTGCATACCTACTAGCGACGTCACCAGGCAAGACCGCATGAGAATCTGCAGCGACTTCTTCTTGAACGGCGCGGAGGCAACCAATCATGTGGATTGCACTTCCAGAAACAGAGCCTTCCCCAACCGTGTACCGGATGCTGCCACGCCCATCGTCCGCCGGCCACTTGTCCACTGTCACCCAGCCAGGCACTACTGTCCAGCTGGTAGACGGCTCACGAATACGGGGCAGATGCGGCGGCGGCCCGCCATCGGCATACCAGAAGCGGCTGACGACAGGGGTATCGGCGTCGAGTGGAACCGCTGGGGCGAGGAGCGACAAGAGATAGGCCAGACGATCGTCCTCCGCTGCCTGACGCTCCAACGAGTGATCGACCATCACCGTCAGAGGCGGCAATGGCACCCTCGGCGCGAAGAGGGCGGTCACGTTATGACCGGGCAAGGCTACCTTGAGGCTCCGTGCTCCCTTGAGTCTCCGTGGTCCCTTGCGAAGGGCCTTGTATTGCCCAGGTAGAAGAACATACGTCATTCGTGTACCCACCAGTGTTGATGCTTGGGTGTGTTGCTAGGTGCCGGAAAGGCGGGCACTCGTTCGCGCCGTTTGACCGGCGCGCAGACGGTCGAGCAACACCGTCGCTGGCTCGTCGGTCGGGTCTTGCGGAACCAGCTTGCCCTCGAAGGCGCGGCGGAGGATGGACTGGCGCATCCGCTCGGCACGCTTGAGGTTCGTGGCGATGGTGGCTTCCAGTTCGTCAGTGATCGAGAGGCAACGTTCTACCTCCGTCACGATCCGGTGCTGCTCGGCAAGCGGAGGAAGCGCGATCGGTAATGCTGCAACACTTCTGGTGTTGAAGTGGATCAACGCGCTGCCGACCTGACCAGCCTTGATAGCACCACGAGCCAGGGAGTTCATGTAAAAGCTACCGTATCGGGGATCGACTCCGTGAGGCCGTTGAATTAGAACCAGATCGGCGCAATTGGCCTCTCCCAAGTAATCCGGGATGACGCAAGTTACGCCGACCGAGCCCGAGCGCACCACAGCAAGGTCACCGGGTTCAATGCGGGATTTTGAGAGCTTTGCGTGGAATTTCGCCGTGATATAGAGCAGACCCGTTGGCTCAAATCGATTCTCGCGCACATTCTGAGATCGGAGGAACGGAACGCCAGTAGCAACATACTCACTCTTCATCGGACCAACGTGGCCGACGGTTACGCGCCGGGCTAGCTGCTCCCATGTTGCCCAAGACCATCCTTCGGGCAGGGCTGGGAGATCATCAGTATCCGAGATGGCATTGGACGAAGGCCGGCCATTTGATTGGGCGTTCAGTTTCGGAGAAATTTGGTCGATAAGCTGGGTCGCGGATTCGTACTCCCGTCCCTCAGCACGAGCCAACTCTGCCTCGGTCGGCACGAGGCGACCGGAGCAGGCGGCGGCGAGGACGGCGGCGCGGTAGCGTTTGAAGGTGGCGCGGGCGCGCTCCAGGGAGGCGACGGCGGCGTCGAGGCGGGTGAACTGCTCCTCGATGGCGGCGACGATGCGGTGCTGTTCCGGAAGAGGGGCTAATAGAAAGGGAACACTCTTGATCACGGTTTGGCTAATGTTTCGTTGCGTTCCTCCCTTCCCCAAACTGTAGAGAAGACCACGACAGTGGCGCAAATACCAGAATAGATAACGGGCAGAAATGAGATGTGGCTTAGTGAAGGCAATAGCCTGATTTGTGGTCAGCGGAACGCTCGCCAGTCCCAGCTTGCCAATAGATCCATACATAGCTATGAGAACCGAGCCTGGCTCAACCCATTTCGCGGAGCTATTCCTCAATCCCTCTTGGGTGATGCACGTCTCGGAACGAGTGACGGGACCATCTGTTAGATCACCAATCACCACCCAAGGGATGTCGCCTCCGTAGTACCGTGCGACTCCACTGCTCGGTGTGCCACCACTTCCCCACTCAAATGCCTCCCCCAATGTTGTTTCAGTCCAACCAGGGGGTAGTCTATCCAGCGCGTCACCGATCACGCCGCCAACACCTCGTTCAACTCCTCCAGCAACGGCTCCAACGCCTCACCAAACAGATCGTAGACCTTACCGAGACCGCCGCGCTGGCGGAAGGGAATCTCGTCGAGGTCGGCGAGGTCGATGTGGAGACTGCCAGCGACGTGGTCACGGATCGCCCCCAGCCATTCGCGTTGTTCGGGGGTGAAGTGGCGGCCGTTGGTCTCCTGCTGCGCGAGCCAGGCGTCGAAGCGGGCATCGACGCGGTCGGGGAAGGGAACCAGGTCGTCGTCCTGATGGATGGCGTATCGGACGAGGGCGACGAGGTTGGTGAGCTGGGTGCCGGCGGAGCCACGCACTCTGGATTTGTCGAGGGTTTCATAAGCACGCCAGAGGGCGTCCGGGGTCCAGGCGCGGGGTGGCGCGTTGATGGCGAGGGCGAGCGCTTTGATATCGGCCAGACGGAGACGGGCGGCGTAGGGGCGGCTGTAGAGGATGGCGAGGGCGTCGATGTCGTCGTGGTGCTCGGCGAGGAAGGTTTCAAAGGAGGTGACGAGCGTCTGGGCGCGGTCGCGAGCGTCGGTCGAGTAACCGGCCCGGAGAAGGTCGTCGACGCTGACATCGTCGATGGTCTGGTCGGCCTGGCGCTTGGCGGCGACGAGGGCCTGACGGAAGGCGGGGTTGGCGGCGATCGGCGCGGTGGCGGCGGTGAGGAGATCGCGAGCCGCACGGGCAATCTGGTCGGGGGTGGGATCGGTCTCAGGCGGAAGATCGTGGGCGGCGCGGGCGGCGTCGATCTGGCGATCGGGGTCGAGGGCGGCGACGATGGCGCTGGCGAGGTCCTTCAGGGAGGCGCCGGCGGTGGCGGTGAGGGTGGCGCGGTCGGGGTCGAGCAGCTGGCGATCGAGGCGGGCGAGCCGACCGGCGAGGGAGGAGAGGATGTCGGGGTCGGTGCTGCCGAAGGCGACCGCTTCGAGCAGACCTTCCAGGGCGACGGAGCGTTTACGTTCGAGGGAGGGATTGTCGGTGAAGTCGCCCTCGGTGACGCCGACGCAATCGACGAGGACGAAGCGGTCCTTGGCGCGGGCGTCGGGGGTGACGGCTTCGAGGTCGGTCGGGTTGATGATGCGGACGCCGCGCCCCTTCATCTGCTCGAAGAAATTACGGCTTTTCACCGCCCGCATGAACATCACGATCTCCAGCGGCTTGACGTCGGTGCCGGTGGCGATCATGTCGACGGTGACGACGATCCGGGGATTGAAGGCGTTGCGGAAGGCGGAGAGGAGATCGTCGGTCTTGACGCCGGAGGACTTGTAGGAGGTGACCTCGATCTCCTCGCCGTCGTCGCCCGTCACGCGGTCGACGATGCGAGCGACGCCGGTGCGGTAGGTGATCTTCTGGCAGAAGTCGTTGCCGCCGCCGAACTCTTCGCGGACGATGCGGACGATGTCGTCGGCGTGGCTGTCGTCCTTGGCAAAGATCAGGGTTTTGGGGACCTCAGTGCGGCCGGGGAAGATGTCGGTGAAGAGGCGGTCCCTGAAGGCGCGGATGACGGTGCGAATCTGATCGGTGGCGACGACGGCGCGGTCGAGGGCGGCGGCTTCATAGGCGACATCCTCGTCGAGGCGTTCCCAACGGACGGCGCGGGTGGCGCGGTCGCGGCGGCCAACGACGTAGTCGGCCTCGACGAGCGATCCGGTCTCGGTGATGCGGGTGCGGATCTCGTAGACGTCGTAGTCGACGTTGACGCCATCAGCGACGGCCTGCTGGTGGCCATATTCCATGACGAGGTTCTTCTGGAAGAAGCCGAAGGTTTGCTTTGAGGGCGTGGCGGTGAGACCGATCAGGAAGGCGTCGAAATACTCGAGGACCTGCCGCCAGAGACCGTAGATCGAGCGGTGGCACTCGTCGACGACGATCACATCGAAGGTCTCGATCGGGATCGCGGGGTTGTAGGCGACGGAGACGGGGTTGCCTCCGAGGGCGGCTTCGATCTCGAAGAGGGAACGTTCCTCGTTTTCGGGCAGGTAGTCGGAGTCGCCGGAGAGCATGGAATAGAGCCGCTGGATGGTGGTGATGCAGACCTTGGCGACGGGGTCGATCCGGTTCGATTGGAGATGCTGGACGTTGTAGAGGTCGGTGAAGGGCCGGTTGTCATCGGGCGGGATGTAGGACTGGAACTCCCGCAGGGCCTGGCGACCAAGGTTGGCGCGATCGACCAGAAAGAGGACGCGGGTGGCGCTGGCGAATTTCACCAGACGGTAGATCGAGGTGATCGCGGTGAAGGTCTTGCCGGAGCCGGTCGCCATCTGGACCAGGGCACGGGGGCGGTCGTGGCGGAGGGAGTGCTCGATGTTCTGGACGGCGGTGAGCTGGGCGGGCCAGAGTCCGGCCTCGGCGATCGGCGGCATGGCACGAAGGCGGGCGCGCAGCGTCGATGGCGCATCGGTGCCGTAGGGTGAGGTGGCGTCGGCAACGTGCCGACCGTTCGAGGAGGCCAAGGGGAGCGGAAGCGGCGCGGCGGCGGCCCAGGCGGTGAGGGTTTCCGGGCGGTGGAAGGCGAAGAGGCGGCGGCTGCGAGGCTCGGGGTCGAGGCGATTGGTGACGTGGGTTTCGACGCCGGTGGTCTCGTAGAGAAAGGGCAGGGGGCGAACCGGGGCGGGGATGTGATCGGGGAGGCCGTCGCCATATTTAGCCGATTGCGTCTCGACGCCGGTCAGGGTGGTGCCTTGCTTTTTGGCCTCGACGGCGGCGACGGCCTGAGCGTTGGCGTAGAGCAGGTAGTCGGCCTCGCCGAAACCGGCTTTGAGGGGGAACTCGCGGACGGCGACGCCGGGACCGGCATGAAGATTGACGGCGGCGCGGTCCTGAACGACCCAGCCAGCGGCTTCAAGGGTAGCGTCAATGGTCAGGCGGGCGACCGCCTCGGGGGTGCTCATGCGGCGGGTGGCTCGCGGGTGACGACCAATGGACGCCGTGACAGATTGGGCGCGCTGGCACCGATGATACCAAAGATGAGGGCAGATGGGTTGGCCGGCGGCGTCCTGTTGGGTGGAGAGGTCGGCTGGGGGCGACGGTGGATGGTCGGAGCCATGTCGTTGCCAATGGGAGCACGCCGTGTGTCCCTACCGGCGGGAAGATGGTCTGTGGCCGGGGGGCCGCCATTCGACGGCGATGGAGGGGCGCGGGCGTGATGGAGCCGGGAACGGGGCGGCTGGGGAGCAAGGCGCAGCGTGCTGCGCCCCTACCGGATGGGGGGGATGTGGTTGGGGGTGACTGAGTGGCTGGGGAGGAGGGCGCAAAAACACCGACGAAGCACATCGTGAATATCACCGGCTCCGCCCTGGAGATGGGAATCTCTCGTCCACGGCGGGGAGGGGTCGGGAACCAATCGGTCGTCGCCTCTATAATCGCGGCCGGACTGAGTGGCAAGGAGCGAGGAGGCACGGTGAGCGACGCGGGGAACGGCACGGAGAGCGGGACGAATCCACTTGAGCGGCTGGAATGGCGGCTGATCGGCCCGTATCGCGGGGGGCGCGTGGTCGCGGTCGCGGGCGATCCGGGGAGTATTGGCACGTTTTACTTCGGGTCGACCGGGGGTGGCGTCTGGAAGACGACCGATGGCGGGCAGTACTGGGAGAACGTCAGCGACGGGTTCTTCAAGCGCGCCTCGGTCGGGGGGCTGGCCCTCTGCCCGGGCGACCCGAACGTGATCTACGCGGCGATGGGGGAGGCGACGATCCGCGGCAATGTCTCGCATGGTGATGGCGTCTACCGCAGCACCGATGCCGGTCGGACCTGGACGCATCTCGGGCTGGAACGGACCCGCAACATCGGCAAGATCCGAGTTCACCCCCGGAACCCGGATCTCGTCTACGTCGCGGCGCTGGGGCACGCGCATGGCCCGAACCCGGAGCGCGGGGTGTACCGCTCCAGCAATGGTGGGGCGACCTGGGATTTGCTGCTGTCGCGGGGTGAGGAGGCGGGGGCGGTCGATCTGGTGCTCGATCCGGCCAACCCGCGGATCATCTATGCGTCGTTCTGGAACGCGCGGCGCGGTCCGCACTCCATGAGCAGTGGCGGTCCCGGGTCGGGGCTGTGGCGGTCGAGCGATGGCGGCGACAGCTGGACGGATCTCTCGGAGCGGCCCGGGATGCCGAAGGGGATCACGGGGAAGATCGGGGTCGCCGCTTCCCCCGCGCAGTCGGGGCGGGTCTGGGCGATCGTCGAGCATGAGAAGGGGGGCGTCTTCCGCTCCGATGATGGCGGGGAAAGCTGGGAGCGTCTGAACGAGGAGCGCAACCTGCGGCAGCGCGCCTGGTACTACTCGCATCTCTGCGCCGATCCGGGGGATCCGAACACCGTCTGGTGTCTCAATGTCGAGCTGCACCGGTCGATCGACGGCGGCAAAACGTTCCAGCAGGTGCCGGCGCCGCACGGAGACAACCACGACCTCTGGATCGATCCGGCCAACCCGCAGCGGATGATCCTCGGCAACGATGGCGGCGGCACGATCTCTTTCAATGGCGGCATCTCCTGGTCGACGCTTTACAACCAGCCGACCGCGGAGCTGTACCACGTCACGGTCGACTCGCGGACGCCGTACCGGGTCTACGGGGCGCAGCAGGACAACACGACGATGAGCGTGCCGAGCCGGTCGAACCACGACGCGATCACGATCACCGAGTGGTATGAGATCGGGGGCTGCGAGTCGGGGCACATCGCCGTCCGGGCGGACGATCCGAATGTCGTCTATGCCGGCTGCTACCAGGGGGTGCTGACCCGCTACGACCATGGGTCGGGGCAGCTCCGGGACGTCACCGTCTGGCCGGAGGCCTATTCCGGTTGGGGCGCGAAGGACTTCAAGTACCGGTTCAACTGGACCTCGCCGACGATGCTCTCGGCGCACGATCCGAACACGCTCTTCACCGCCGCCAACGTCGTCTTTCGCTCGACCGATGAGGGGGCGAGCTGGGAACCGATCAGCCCCGATCTCTCGCGCAACGACCCGACAACGCTCCAGCCCTCGGGCGGTCCTATTACCAAGGACAACACGGGGGCGGAGGTGTATGGGACCGTCTTCGCGCTGGCGGAGTCGGCGTTGCAGGCCGGGCTGCTCTGGGCGGGGTCGGACGATGGTCTGGTCCATCTCTCCCGGAACGGCGGCGACGCCTGGGAGAATGTCACTCCGCCGGAGCTGCCGGAGTGGGCCTTGATCTCAACGATCGCGGCGTCGTCGCACGATCCGGCGGTCGCCTACATCGCGGCGACGCGCTACAAGCGGGATGATTTTCAGCCCTACCTCTTCAAAACGGGCGACTTCGGGCAGAGCTGGCAGAAGATTTCCAGCGGCATCCCCGAGGGCGATCTGACGCGGGTGATCCGCGACGACCCCGGTCAGCGCTGCCTGCTCTATGCCGGGACCGAGACCGGGGTCTTCATCTCCGCTGACGACGGCGGCAGCTGGCAGCGGCTGGGCGGTAATCTGCCGGTCGTGCCGATCCACGACCTGGTCGTGGCGCAGGGCGATCTGGTGGTGGCGACCCATGGACGGTCGTTCTGGATCCTGGATGATGTGTCGCTCCTCCACCAGATGGACGGGACGACGAGTGGTGGGGTGACGGAGCGGTTGTTCCGGCCGCGGGATACGGTGCGCTTCGGGCGCATCTCCGGCTTCGGCCATGCGCCGGTGGCGGGGAGGAACTACACCTTCGCCGCCGGTCTGATCCCGGCCTACACCCAGACGAAGGACGCCGATGGCGAGAAGAAGAACGTCTGGCTCGACGCGGGGACCAATCCGCCGGACGGCGTGATCGTCCACTACACGCTGCGCGAGGAGCCGGCGGAGCCGATCACGCTGGCGTTCCTCGACGCCGCGGGTGAGGAGATTCGCAGCTTCCAGAGCAAGAAACGGGATGATGACGCGGCGGCGGCGACCGACGACGAGGGGTCTGGCTCGGCGGCGGCTGAGCCGGTCTCGGCCAGCGGCTCGACGATCGGTGGCGAGGATGTCGCCTCAGGTGAGGACGAGAAGGAGAGGGAGCCGACCGTTCCGGCCCGGGCCGGACTGAACCGCTTTGTCTGGAATATGCGCTACGCCGATGCGACCAAGATCAGCTCGAAGGGAGGTGACCAGCCGAAACGGGACGGTCCCGTTGCCGCCCCCGGGAAGTACCAGGTGCGGCTGGTCGCTGGCGATCAGACCTTCACCGAGGGGTTTGAGATTCGCAAAGACCCGCGCGTCACCGCGAGCCAGGGGGAGCTGGAGGAGCAGTTCGCGCTTGGTCTGCAGGTCCGCGACAAGCTGAGCGAGGTCAACGAGGCGATCAACCGTATCCGCGCGATCGGCGAGCAGATCGACGACTGGGCGAAGCGCACGAGCGACCCGGCGGTGGCGGAGACGATCGCGACGGCGGCCAGCGCATTGAAGGCGAAGCTGGACGGGATCGAGGGGGAGCTGATCCAGACGCAGGCCAAGAGCGAGCAGGATACGCTCAACTTCCCGGTCAAGCTCAACACGAAGCTGGCCGGTCTGAGTGGAGCGGTCGGCAGCGGAGACACCGCGCCGACGGCGCAGCAGCGTGCGCTCTTCGCCGACCTCTCGGCGCGGATCGACCCGCAGTTTGCCGCTCTGCGTCAGGTCGAGGAGCAGGAGGTCGCCGCGTTCAACAGCCTGATCCAGACGTCCGCCCTGCCCGCGATCGCGCCACCGGCGCTGGCCACCACGAGCTAGCCGCTCCGTCTTTGCCCGCCGCCCGTCCATGGGGCGGCGGGCAATGGCCGGGGGGTGATGCGATGTCGAGGCAGGGGATCGTGCTGGGTGGTTCGGGAGGAGATGGCGCCGGGTTCTCTGGTCATCGCGTCTACGGTCAGTCCGGGCCGCTGAGGGAGGTGCCTTGCATCTCCGGGCTGACCTGGTAGACGTTGGCGCGCTCCCGGAAGCGGGTATAGAACTGGTGCGACTCGACGAGATCGCCGTCGCGGTTGACGACATCGCGGGTGAAGGCGACCTCGAAGCCGTTGATCGGGTATTCGGTTTGAATGATCGAGCCGGGCTCCAGCTCCGGGTTGACGACCTCGATGTCCTGGTCGGTGGTGATCGGATCGCTGACGGTGGTCTCGGAGAACCGCGTGTCGTAGCCGAGGTCGGGCCCGTAGATGTTGACGATGACGTAGCCGTCGGCGGTCCACGCTTCGACCAGGAGCCAGGAATCGGTCGGGTTGGCGAACCGGAAATCGCCCCACGCGGCGGGGTCCTCACCTACCTGCAGGATTGACGCATCGTAGCCGGGTCCCCAGCCGTCGATCTCGTAGTTGCGGAGGCGGTAGGTGTGGGGCCACCACTCGGTGATCGGGAGCCCGGCGAGCAGGGCGGCGCGGAAAACGGTGGTCGAGACCTGACAGATGCCGCCGCCGATATCGCGACCGGCCCGCTCGGCCTCGACGACCTCGCTTTCGAGGTAGCCCCTGCCGGACGTGATCTCGCCGATCGCGGCGTTGAAGGAGAACTCACCGCCGGGGGGCACGAGTGTGCCGTTGAGGAGGGAGGCCCCGATCTCGACGTTGGTGTCGCGCTCCGAGCCCGCGGTGCCGTAGTAGGAATCACCGCGGGCGAGACGGGTGGTGATGCCGAGTTGACCCACCTGATCGCCGCGGACGGCCGGCTCGATCCGCTCGACGGGAACGACGACCGGGGTGTGCTGCCCGAAGAGGCTGGCGGCGACCGCGCTGGCGAAGGCGGCTGACTTCAGTGTCACGCCCCCTATGCTCTCCTCGACGACGACCGGCCGGTCGTTCCAGCCGACGACGGCGTTGCGCGGCTCACGCTCGATCTCGGGGCCGTAGCGCTCGGTGAGCCAGGCGGCGATGGTTCGCTGGTCGAGGTCGAGGGTGACCGCGGCTGGTCCCCGCCGGGAGGGGTCGACGCGCTGGACGACGAACTGGCCGAGCTCGGCTGGTTCGAGGGTCCAGGCGGCGCTGCCGAAGGTGATCGCCACTGGCCGCGAGAGGGCCGCGACGAGGTTGTCTCGGTGGGTCGTCAGGTCGGCGGCGATAACCGTTGGGGGGTTCGTCCTGGCCGGCAGGGGTTCCGCGATGGGCTGCAGGTGGGAGACCGCTTCGAGCATCCGGGCTGTTGCCCGCGGGCGGTCGACGACGGTGCCGACGATCTCGGGCACGATCGAGACATCGGTCCCATCGACCGCGAGCGCGGCATCGCGCGTCGGTGGAAAGTCCCGGTCAACGCTGTCAAACCAGCGATCGAGCGCCGCCCGGTCGAGGGTGACACCAAGGGGAATGCGCTCGTCGCGGCGGGCCAGCGCCCCGGAGGAGCGCAGGCGATCCCAGGCATGGCGTTCCCGCCCGACCTGGTAGGAACGTTCGAGGGCGGCATCGAGATCGAATCGGAGACCGAGCTCGGGCAGCGACGGGGTCCAGACCTGGCTGCCGGCGGTGAAGCGGATGCCAGCCGCCTCGATCGGTTCGACCCGTTGCTGGAGGGCGGCTCGACCTTCCTCGCGGGTGAGACCACCGAGGCTGATATCGGCCGCGTAGACGCCGGGGTAGATCTGGTCGGGATGGGCGGCCCGGAGGAGCAGCAGTGCGGCGACAGCGAGCAGGAGGAGCGCCGCACCGACAACCGTCAGGCGGCGCGCCAGCCGGGCGACCCGGGGCGCGGCGAGTGACCACGGCGGGATCCCCAGCGAGGCTGGCCTGGCGGCGCCCGGCCCTGTCACCCCGGATGCCATAGGGGGCCACCGGACGAGCCGTCCCCGGCTGGCGACGACAGCCGCGACGAGGGCCGAGGCACGGTGCCAGGTGGTCAATCGGTTTCTTGCGGCAACCACCCGCTTCGGCCTCCCCAGGGAGATACCAGCGACGTTGGTACCTCGCGCGGACGTTTTCCTGCCAGCCGCTACCGTGTACGTTCATGCCATAGTGTCACAGCTTCAGGGTGGTGTAAAGCCGGTCATCGCGTCGCCAGACCGTGATGCCAGGGAGTGGAGCGCTGCCACGGGCAGCGTCATGAGGGGTCCCTCCGGTGCGCGGGTGGAGGGATCGTGGTGACTCTGCGGCAGGTGACGGTCTTGTGTTGACTCGCTGGCACGAAAGCGGGGGGAGGGGGTGGCGAGGGATGACGGTGTGGGCTGGTGGGAATGGGCGTGTCCGGGTGGTTGGGACGTGGGCGCACGCCGGGCGCCCGCTTCCCGTCGGTGGGGAGGGTGGAGGGTGAGGCTGTGGGAGGCGGGTGGGTGCAGCAGACAGGACCCTCGTTGAGGTGGCGCCTATGATGGGCAGTGGTGAGCCGGCATCGAGGCGATGGTGGGTGATGGGCGGAGCGAATGGCGGGCGGTCCTCGAGGGAGCGGGCGATGGCGAGCGGTGAGCGAGGGGTGGGAGTGGCGCTGGAGCAAGAGAAAGGCGAGGTCCAACCGGTCGAGCTCTTCTTCGATCTCGTCTACGTCCTGGCCGTCACCCAGCTGACCCACTACCTCCTCGACCACTTGCCGGCACGCGGGGGGGCGGAGACCTTGCTGCTGCTGCTGGCGGTCTGGGGCGCCTGGATCCATCCGACCTGGATGGCGAACTCTTTCGATCGGAGCACGCGGTCCGTCCGGCTGATGCTGATTGGGGTGATGCTAGCGAGCCTGATGCTGTCGTCGTCGGTCCCCGAGGCGGTCAGAGAGCGAGGTCTCGTCTTCGCGATGGCCCTGGTGGCGATTCTGGCTGGCGGGACGATGCTCGTGCTGGCGGCCATCGGTCGCAGCCACCATCTGAGCGGCGTCTTCGAGCGCGTGCTGATCTGGTGGTCGGTGATCGGGGTGATCCGGTTCGCCGGTGGGCTGATGCGCGGCGGTGTCCGGGTCGGGGTCTGGCTCGTCGCCGGCGCCTTGATCTCGTGGTGCGTCATGGCTCATCTGCCACCTTTGCTGGAGTCCATGAGTGCGATGAACGGCACCGCGGTGTTGAACGCCGGGAGGCACAGCATCGCTGACGCACCACGAGGTGGTGATGTGGTTGGGGTTCCCGCTGCCGGGTCTGGGGAGCTCCCGGACCTCCGATTATCACGATCTCGGGCGCGCACATCGCGGAGCGCTTGCGGTTGTTCGTGATCGTCGCGCTGGGCGAGTCGATTCTGGTGACGGGAGCCGACTTCGGCGAGGTGCCCGCCTCGGCCGGAACGTTGGCGGCGTTCGTCGTCGCCTTCGCCGGCAGCGTGACGTTGTGGTGGCTCTACTTCGACCGGGCCGAAGAGGCGGCGCGGCGCGTCATCGCCGCCGCGAGCGACCCCGGCCGGCTCGCGCTCTCGGCCTACACCTTTTTCCACATCCCGATGGTGGCCGGCATCATCGCCACCGCTGCCATGGATGAGCTGACGATCGCTCACCCCGGTGAAGGGGCGACGGTTGCTCCCACGGCGCTGATCCTGGGCGGCCCCGCGCTCTCCCTGCTCGGCCACGTGCTGTTCAAGTGGGTGGTCTGGGGTCACCTGGCGCGGCCGCGGCTGGTCGCAATCGGCGCGCAGATCGCGCTCCTCCCGGTGGCGACTGTCTCGTCGAGGCTGGTGCTCCTGATCGCCGTGACGCTGGTCCTGGGCGGCCTGGCCCAGCGGGATGTTCGGGCTGAGATGGCCGGGGATGGAACGACCAGAGGTGATCGGGCGTTCGCTCCTCCCCTGCCCGTTGCCGGAGGCGAGGCGTCCCGGGAGCGCGGTTGACTGGCTGTTCTGGATGGTGGGGCGGCGTGATGACGCATCAGGCAGGTGATGGTCAGCGAGGGCAATCTGGCGCGCGTCGCAGGAGCCTCCCCTGTCGGACCAGGCGCCGGATAGGCGCCGCTCGGATACGCTCCCCTGGTGCCGCCGACGTTGAACGCGGCCCGCGTCCACTGGCACGATCGGTGCAACCATCGAGAACCCGGTCACACAGCGATGGGTGCGCGGCAGCGGACGGTTCGTTCGTTTGTCGGCCCTCGCGCTTTCGGGACACCTGACCGGTCGTATGAGAGGGGGACGACAGCATGAATGAGGGATCAGGGCGCGGAGAGCCGATCCGGCTGGGGGTCATCGGGACCGGTCTGGCGGTCGAGCAGCTGCACTGGCCAGCCTTGAAGCGGATGCCGGACCGGTTCCGCGTCACTGCCTTCTGCGATCTGGACCGCGCGACCGCCGAGCGCTTCTCCGGGTACAGCGGCGCGTCGATGGATGCCTACACGGCGGAGTATGACGAGCTGCTGCGGCGCGATGATGTCGACGCGGTGCTCGTCTCGCTGCCGATCCCGCTCAGCTACCCGGTGACGCGCGCGGTGCTGGAAGCGGGGAAAGACGTCATCTGCGAGAAGCCATCCGGGGCGAACGACGCGCAGGGGCGGGCGTTCGTCGAGCTGGCGGCGGCGCATCCGGAGCGGACGATCGTGATCGCCGAGAACTGGTTCTACCGCGACGACCTGCGGCTGGCGAGGTCACTGCTCGACGAGGGGCGGATTGGCCGCATCCACCTGGCCGCCTGGCGCTACGTCTCCCAGCTGGTGCCGCGGGAGGGGGAGTTCTCGGGCACGCCGTGGCGGCACCACGCGGAGTATGAGGGTGGCGCGCATCTGGATGGCGGAGTCCACCATATCGCCCTGCTGCGCCTGCTCTGTGGCGACGCCGACCGGCTGGCGGGGGAGATTCAGGATGTCAATGCCATCTTTGCCGGTCCGTCCGATCTCGCCTTCACCCTCCGCTTCGCCAGTGGCGCCGTCGGCCACTACGCGGCGTCCTACCCGGAGGTGGCCGTGCCGAAGGAGGCGAACGACCTGCGCCTCTACGGGACCGAGGGGGTGATGACCGTCGGCGAGAAAGAGGTCCGTGTCCATGACCCGGATGGGACGGTGGAGGTTTATCGGGTCGAGGGGGCCGACGGAGGCTACTACAACGAGTTCCTGAACTTCTATGAGGCGGTGGTCGACGGGGCGCCGGTGGTCGGCACGGTGGCGCAGAGCTACCGCAACATGGAGATCATCCTGCGGGGCCTGCAGTCGGCCGCGGCGGGGATGTCGATATCGATCGACGCCTGGCCCGTTCCCCTTTCGGCGTCGGCCGTGCCGCTCTGGCGGCCGGCGGGGGAGACAGACCTGTTCGGGGGGCTGCCGGTCACCATGAAGCGGGAGGTGCAGCCGGGGGAGTAGGAAGGCCGATTGTCCGTGGGACGGTGGGCGTGGCGTCCGCCGTCTCTGGTGGATCGCAACGACGATCCGCCATCCAGCGTTGTGGCCCCGTCGAGGCCAGGTCTAAGGCGCTGGCGGCGCGGGGACGGCTGGCCGGTGAGCTCGGTCGTTCCGTTTGGGTCAACCGTGCTCCGAGACCGCGCCGGTCTGGCGGAGCTCAAGACGGTCGGGGCATGAGGAGGTGGAGGTGCCTGGTCCTCCGTCGTGTTGTCAGCATGAGAGAGCGTCGCCGTGCCGATCACGTACGGGATGGCGGAAACCGTGACTGACGAAGCCATCAATGTGGACATGGCGCGCGACCACGCGCGCCTCCGTCCGACCCTGCGGGTATCCTTCGCGCCACATCGATTCGCGACATGCGAGGAGGTCCGGCGGTGACAACCCCCCACGACGCGACACTGACGACGACCACGCTCAGCTCGCCGGACCCGCCGGCGCTGGCGCGCTTCTACGGCCGGTTGCTGGGATGGGAGGTTGGGACCGAGGAGCCCGGGTGGGCGACGCTGCGGAACCCCGCTGGCGGCGTTGGGCTCGGCTTCCATATCGAGGATGTCTACGCGCCGCCGGTGTGGCCGTCCTGTCCCGGGGAGCAGCTGATGATGGCGCACCTGGAGATTCGCGTGGCTGATCTTGAGGCGGGGTGCGCTCATGCGCGGGCGTGCGGGGCAACGCTGGCGGCGTTCCAGCCGCAGGCGGATGTCCGCGTCCACCTCGACCCCGACGGGCACCCGTTCTGCCTTTACCTTGAGACCTAGGGCGCGATGCCTGCGGCGCACGACCAGCACAGGGAGCCGGGCACGGCGGTGGTCCGACCCTCCGGCTGTTGCGAACAACCTCCTGTGGTGGACCCACATCTTCCGTCTTCCCTATCGGCGTCCTTGATCGGGCGGCCGTCCGTCTGGCGCTTGCTCCAGCGGTTCGTCTTCTTGCTCGGGCTCGGGCTCCTTGCTGGCCTCATCGCGGGCTTCCCCGGCATCGGCCCGGGGTCTCGAGTCGCGATGCGGATCGTCGCCCTGCGCGCCGGGCACGGCCACTACAGTGAGATCACCGACGCCGAAGCGGTCGCCGGCCAAATCACGCTGGATGGCACCGGCTTCCTGGGAGTGGCTGGGACGGTCGTCGGGGTTCCTGGAGGACTCCTCTATGTCGCTGGGTACCCTGTGCGGAGATATGGAAGGGCCTGGCGTTCGGGGGATTGGTCCTGGCCCCGGTCGGAAGCCGCGTCATTGAGGGGGGCAACCCGGACTTTCGCTGGTTCGTGCCGTCGATCATCGGTGTGCTTCTGTTCGCCCTCGTCTTGGTCCTGTACGGGCTGGTCGCAACGCCTGAACCGGGGTGGTGGGGCACCACCACCCAACCACTTCTCGGCCGTTGGGGGTTACGCCATGCTCGCCGTCGCTGTCATCGTCGGGGGAGCGAAGGATTTCCAGGCGCTGTCGGAGATCTTCTGAGGAGATCGGGACAGGCACCCCGCGCGGACGGTCTACTCTTGGCATACCCTTGGCCTCGCGAGAGCGATCGAGATGATGGTCCTGGGATCCAGCTCGGGGCCGTTCCCTTTCGAGCCGACGGGGAGCACAGAGGTCGCGTGCGTCGATGGCCGACGAGGCAGAGCCGTGCGATGATGCTGGCCCCACCCGGTATCAGGCGCAACAGGCGCAACACAGGAGGCTCCTCACCATGCCAGACTCTATCGCCACCGGCCCCGTGCACCACCTCCGGCTCACGGTCACTGATGTGGATCGCAGCCGAGCGTTCTACACCGAGGTGCTTGGCTTTGCCGTCGTCATGGAGCTGAACCCAGGCGTCTTCCTGAGCAACGGCAGCGTCGGCTTGGGACTGGGACCGGCACCGGACCCGAGCCGCGCGGGACACACCGACCGGTTTGACGAGAATCGAGTTGGCCTCGATCACCTTAGCTTCGGCGTCAGCAGCCGCGCCGAGTTGGAGGATGCGGCCCGCGAACTGGCAGCTCGGGGCGTGCCCCATGGCGAGATCACCGACCTGGGTGCGACGTTCGGGCTCTTTATCCTGGCGTTCCGAGATCCCGACAACATCCAGCTTGAGCTGACCGCGCCCTATGTCTAGTCGGCTCCGTCCGCGATAGCCGCAGGTGGCAACGGCCCTGGGCAGCACGCTCGGGGCCGTTCGCTGTGCCTCTTGCGCTCGACCCCTCACGGCATGATGATGGCCGGTAGTGTGGCTGCTACGGAGGTGGCCCAGTCCCGTAAGGAGCAATCCCGCATGCGTCGGTTCTCGCTGCTCGTGTCGTTGCTTGCCGTTGTGCTAATTGGCCTGGTCGCCGCCGGGGGAAGGAGTACCATCGCCCAAGATGCCGCCACGCCCGCCGCGATGGCCGGGCATCCGCTGATCGGCACATGGATCGTCACCGACCCCACGGGCTCTCCCTCGGTCACCGCCTTCACCGCCGACGGCATCATGCTCGACACCGAGGTTGGTGGTGGAGGCTCGGGGGTGGGCACCTGGGAGGCCACTGGCGAGCGCACGGCGGCCTTTACCCTCGTCATCCCGATCGCCGACCCCCAGTTCCAGGCGGTCATCGTGATCCGGGGCACCGTCGAGATTGATGCCGCGGGCGACACGGCGACCGTCCCCTACAGTATCACCGGGGTCGGCTCCGACGGCGCGGTGGTGTTTACCGACGAGGGCCAGGTCACGGCCGCCCGCTTGCCCGTCGAGCCGATCGGGGCGGTCGGCACGCCGCTGGCCGGCTTCCCGACCTGGAACCCCGCAGCGGAGGACGAGGAGGCTCCCCCCGAGGCAACCCCCGTCGGGTAGACGCCCGCCTCGCGTGCCAGGAGACCCGCACGGCCCTGGGCTCCGGCTCGGGGCCGTCTGCTTTGTCCGGATTTTGAACGATTGCCTGATTACCAACCATTGGTACTTTGGCCAAAAGCGAAACGGTTTCGCATCTGCGCCTCTCCCCTCCCCTCTTGCGTCGACGTGACTGATGCCCGACCATGCCGCGATGATGAGCGACCAGGGCGACCGACCCGACCAACCAGTCGACCAGGAACCGACCGACCAGCGACCGACCGCGACCGACCACGAGTCGGCACCGGTCAGGATCGACGAGGCGGCGGTACTCGGCATCACCGCCAACGCGGTCCGGCAACGCCTCAAGCGAGGCACCCTCCCCGGCGAGAAGACCGCCGCCGGCTGGGTCGTCTGGTTGCCGACCAACCGACCACACCGATAGCCGGTCGGTCCCCGACCAACCAACACCGACCCGGTCGCGACCGACCATCGACTAACTAGCCGACGCGATTGATCTGGCGCCGCTCGCCGCGGTGATTGAGCGGCAGGGTGATGAGATCCGGCGCCTGGCCGAGGCCTCGACGGCGTGGCAGTTCCGGGCGCTGCATGCGGAAGAGCGGCTGAAGCAACTTACCGCTGGCGACGTTGCGTCCACAGAGCGCTCAGCGGGCGCGGGTGAAGCGGAACGCTCCGAGACGGGTCAGGATACGCGCCCGTGGTGGCGGCGCCTGTGGGAGCGGTAAGCCGCGCCACGATCACCGATGACGAGATCACCGCGGCCGTTGCGCGTCCTTGCGCTGTCGGGCCGCGGCGTAGGCGTCGTCCAGCGACACCGTTCCGGCCATTGATCCGATCATCAGTTTCCCGCTCAGCGTGTTGCAAAACCGGTTGGGGTGGTATATGTGTCTCCGCTATGAGAGACCCGCTTGTCCCCGCCGGCCTGGATGACGCCGACGCCCTCGAGCTGCTGCGCCGTCAGGACGCCCTCCAGGCCGAGGCCCGTCGGGTCGTCGCCGAACTCGACCTCGTGCCGCTCCTCTCCCGAGCCGGGCGGGTCGAGCAGGTGGGCAGCTCGGTCTCCGGCCTGATGGTCTGGCGGGATCTCGACTTCGGCGTCCTGTGCCGGGACCTCACCGCGGAGCGGGCGTTCGAGGCCATCCGCCCGCTGCTCACGCACCCGCGCGTCACCCGGCTCGACTACCGCAACCAGACGGGGCGCCGCGTCCCGCCCGAGATCCGGGGCGACGAGCGGTACTACTTCGCCACCCACTGCGAGACGGTGGCCGGCGACGAGTGGAAGATCGACGTCTCGTTCTGGCTCTCCGACGCCCCGCGCGACTGCCTCCCCTACACCGAGCGCCTCAAGCGGCAGCTCACCGGTGAGACGAGGCTGGCGATCCTCTGGATCAAGGACATCTGGCACCGGCTGCCGACCTACCCGGACGAGGGGGGCGGCTTCGACGTGTACGAGGCGGTCCTCCGCGGGGGCGTGCGCACCCCCGAGCAGTTCGACGCCTACCTCCGGAAGCGGGGGTTGCCGGGGCGACCGGGGGTCGGCGGCGCAGCAAGGTGAGGACCAGCCGGTCCTGCCTGGAGGCGGCCAGCCCGCCGCCGCCACGAACCGTCACCACGGTTTTGCAACACGCTCTTAGAACTGTTCTAAGTGACGGGCTGATGCTGACCACCCGAGACACCGCCCCGATTGCGGGCAATGGAAGTTATCTCCCCTAGCGTTTGCGAAGGATCGGATCTCGAAAACGCACCCGAATAGCAATATGCCCTCAGGACGCACTCAGCGCCTCTGTGACGAGATTGACCCCCGGTATGGCGTATCAGCCAGAGCAGGGGTCATCGATGCAGACGCCTCGCGTGGGGCCGCGACGGACGGCGAGTGGTGGCGTTTCTTCGGGGCGGACTGTCGCTTTGTTCTAAGAAGCGGAGACCGACCGGATAATGAGCCGCGCTTAGGCCCCCTCGCCCGAGAACGCATGCTGCATCATCTTGCCGGAGGAACAGGTGGACTGGGAGCGTGCGATCCTCTATGCGCTCGATCCGGACGTTTCGGACGCTCGCAGCCGCACCGCCGCCCGAGGCCCGCGCGGTCGGGTGAGAGACGCGGCCGACGGACGAGCAACCTTCCCGTGACCTAGGCCCACCCGAGCTCTTTTAAGGCACGTCCATCATTCCAGATCTTTGTCATGTGCCGGATCTTGTCACCGTCGAACACCATGGCATAGACGTAATCCGTCTGCGTGCTCTTGCCCGTTGGCGGGACTGGCCCACCGTCGCCGGTGTGCGAGCCCGAAAAGACCCCGTACGCGGTGACGACCTGCCGCTCCTCGTCCGTCGCAACTGCCTTCAGTTCGTAGGTCCCATCTGGCAGCGGCGTGAACAGCCCTTTCATCCATTCGGTGTACTGTTCGACGGTCTCGATCGCGGCGAGGGCATCGGCTTGCGCCGAAAAGGTCGCATCGGGATGGCAATACGCTCGGCATTCCTGCCAGCCCTTCCCCGTGTCGCATGCAACGAAGAACTTATCGGCGGTCTCGGTGATCGATGCCATCGTCAGCCTCCCTTTCCCGACAACGCAAGGCCGGACCTACCGCTCGATATGCGTCATCGAAGGGTCGAACAGGTTGCTCGGGCCACGGCATCGTACCGCATCGACCGCCAACGGTGGGCAACCGTGTCCTGGGAGGAGGGACAACAGCGGAGACCGGCGGATGGGCGCGAGACGGGAGGAGCGGCCTCTTCCTGACAATGCCGTTTCCCCGCGAGCGCAGAAGGAGAACTGCGCGAGGGGCCGGACAACACCCCTTGCCCGATAACACGACAACGTTTCTATTGAGGACAATGGCCCATCACCGTCACCCCGTGTGGATTGAGGTGGAGACGGGACAGGTGCCGTTGCGGGTATCGTGGCGGCACTTGGAGCGGTGATGCTGGCGGTGATGGAGGATGCGAGATGACTCGAGACGGGGTGCTCGGTGTCGCCATGGCGATGGGCTTCGGGGTGCTGTTCTGGGCAGCGGACCTGGTGAAGACCACCCGCCAGCGGCGGCGTGACTGACAGTGCGGTGCTTTCCACTACACTGAAGGAACCTGAGTCGCGTTGATCCCCAGCGCGTTCACAGCCTGGTGGTCGCCGGTGCGCTGGGCGGAGTGACTGGCGAACCCGGCTGGGGTCGTTTCGGCCTGACCGGGGTTGGTCTGCCCGGTGCTGGAGAGGATGGGCATGGTCGCCTCGCTTCGTGCCACGCCGTGGCCGCGGGAGCAGTGGTGCATCCCGCCGGAAGCCAAGGCCGCGTTCGACTGGCAGATGGAGGACGTGCTCGCTGTGGACCAGCGGCCGTACGATCCGGCCCCCGGCCCGTCGTCTGTCTGGATGAGGCCAGCCATCAGTCGCTCGGTGAGGCGCGCTCGCCACTGCCGGCGGTTCCGGGTCGGTCTACCCGCCATGATCCCGAATAGGTGCGTGGCGGAGTCGCCAATCTGTTCCTGGTCTGTGAGCCGCCGCGGGTCTGGCGCACCGTGCACGTGAGGGAGCATCGGACCCGGCTCGACTGGGCCACCTGTGTCAAGGACCTCGTGGATGTCCACGATCCGGCTGCTGCCCAGATCCTGCTGATAATGGACCAACTCACCAGCCAATCGCCGGCCTCCCTCTGAGGCATTCGCCCCGGCTGAGGCCAGACGTCTCGCCGACAAGCTGGAGATTCACCACACGCCCAAGCACGGCATCTGGCTGAACATGGCGGAGATCGAGTTGAGCGCGCTCCAGCGACCGTGTTTGGACCTGCGGCTCGGCGACCGCGCGACGATGGAAGTCGAGGTCATGGCCTGGCTGGCGGTCCGGAACGCCGCCGAGGCGACCGTCGACTGGCGGTGTACGACCGAGGATGCGCGTATCACGCTCACGCGCCTCTACCCGGCATATCAGCGGTGACAGTCCACTAGTCGGCTCAATCCGCGGTAGCCGCGGATGGCAACGGCCCTGGGCAGCACGGTCGGGGCCGGGTGCTGTGCCCGTTGCGCGCTGCAACTGACAGTCGGATGATGCCCGGTGGTGTGGCCGCTCGTGGGGCGGCCCGTTGAGGTCGGTGGTTGAGATCGTCGCTCGGCCGCCGGGGCAGCACCGCGAAGCCCCGCTGCCCCGGCGGGGGTGGTGGAGCGAACCTTCGCCTAACTCGGCCGGAACCGGCGCCTCAGGAAGGATGACGAAGCGCTGCCCG
>JAABUR0100002889.1_pt1 | contig 25158 bp, 24 predicted proteins | sample 5560091 | NCBI WGS metagenome assembly JAABUR01 (sample SAMN10711879, study PRJNA513375) | rock metagenome | isolation source: Antarctica rocks | place: Antarctica: Victoria Land, University Valley sud
GATGCGGGTCCCCCACCGTCGCCTCGTGCGTGTCGCGCCGGCCCGGTCGGCTGTTCGTGTTCTGTCGTCGGCCACCAGTCCACTTTCCGTCTCGCCCGCTCGGGCAGTCGGCCCGTCCCCGATCGCAGTTCAGTATGCCGTCCGCGCCGCGCGATCGCGGACTCCGGGGCGCGGACAGGGCCGGTGGGGGGGTGGGCAGGGCGCGGGGCAGGGCCGGTCGGGAGGAGCGGCTGGACCGCGGCCGGGTTCTGGGGCCAGTCCTCAGGTTAGGTTGGGCACATGCCGAGTGAAGTCGCGTCGGACCTCGTGGCCAACGTCATCGCCGTGTCCGTCGAGGTCGGGGACGAGGTGGAGGTCGGGGACGAGGTGGCCCTGCTGGAGTCGATGAAGATGGAGATCCCCGCACTGGCCGAGGAGAGGGGCACGATCACGGCAGTCAAGGTCCAGGTCGGCGACGTCGTCCAGGAGGGTGACGTCCTCGTCGTCATCAACTGACGACCCCACCGGTGGCGCCGGTGCGCCGCGCCGGTCGGGCGACGCCGAAAGCCCGCTGGAGGTGGGCCGGCACCTGCCGGACCAGGTGCCGGAGCCCGTGACGGCTGGACTGGAGGCGACCTCCACGCGCCTGGCGGTGACCGGCGCGGCGCTCGAGCTCGTCCGAGCGCAGCCGGGCCAGGTCCTGCTGCAAGCCGAGGGAGAGGGCCATGGGGACCTCCTTGTTGACGGTGGCACTGCCCCGTTGACGGTGGCATTGCCCCACTGTCCGTCCACGAGTCATCCCGGGGCTTGATCGACCTTGCGCTCATCGGCCGCGGCGCCCGCCGCCATGCCCGCCACGATGTCGGCCGCGGTGCCCGCCGCGATGGACTCGGGCTGCCCGGCCCACCACGCGAGCAGCCGCTGCCGGGCCGCGTCGGGTCCGATGACGCCCTCCTCCATCCGCACCGCGAGGAGGTGCTGGTACGCCCGGCCGAGCAGCGGCCCGGGGGCGATCCCCAGCGCTTCGGCGATCTCATGGCCGTTGAGCTCGGGCCGGACCGACGCGAGCTCCTCCTCCGACTGCAGGGTGGTGATCCGGCGCTCGAGCTCGTCATAGGTGCCGGCGAGCTGCCGTGCCCGGCGGGCGTTTCGGGTGGTGCAGTCGGACCGGGTGAGACGGTGCAGGCGCTCCAGCAGCGGCCCCGCGTCCGTGACGTACCGGCGCACGGCCGAGTCGGTCCAGCGCCCGTCGCCGTAACCGTGGAAACGCAGGTGCAGCTCGACGAGCCGCGCCACCGCCTTGACGGTGTCCTTGTCGTAGCGCATCTCGCGCAACCGTCTGGCAACCATCTTGGCCCCGACCACCTCGTGGTGGTGGAAGCTGACACCACCGCCGGGCTCGAACCGCCGGGTGGCGGGCTTGCCGACGTCGTGCAGCAGGGCGGCCAGCCTCAGCACGAGGTCCGGCCCGGGCACGGACTCCGGGGGACCGTCAGCCGGCCCCTCGAGCGCCATCGCCTGTTCGAGCACGGTGAGGGAGTGCTCGTACACGTCCTTGTGCCGGTGGTGCTCATCCACCTCGAGGCGCAGCGCCGGCAGCTCGGGAAGGAAGACCGCCGTCAGCCCGGTGTCGACGAGCAGCGTCAGCCCGGTCCGGGGGGCCGGCGACAGCAGTAGCTTGGTGAGCTCCTCGCGGACGCGCTCCGCCGAGACCATCGACAAGGTCCCCGCGCGCTCTGCCATCGCGGCCCGCACCTGCGGGACCACCGAAAAACCGAGCTGGGCGGTGAACCGGGCCGCCCGCATCATCCGCAGCGGGTCGTCGGCGAAGGACTCCTCCGGTGTGGACGGGGTGCGCAGCCGGCGGTTCGCCAGGTCAGCGAGCCCGTCGTGCCGGTCGACGAACTCCAGGGTGGGCAGCCGGATCGCCATGGCGTTGACGGTGAAGTCGCGGCGGGCGAGGTCCCCCTCGAGCGAGGAGCCGAAGGCCACCGCCGGCCTCCGGGTGGTCCGGTCGTAGGCGTCGCTCCGGTAGGTCGTGACCTCCAGCCTGCGGGCACCCTTGCGCAGCCCGATCGTGCCGAACGCCCGGCCGATGTCCCAGTCCGCGTCCGCCCATCCCCTGACCGCCCGGAGGATCTCGTCGGGCGTGGCGTCGGTGGCGAAGTCGAGGTCCGGGGAGGTGCGTCCGAGGAAGGCGTCGCGAACCGGTCCCCCGACCAGGGACAGCTCGTGCCCGCGGCCGGTGAACCGGCGGCCCAGCTCGTCCAGCAGGGGCAGCACAGGGACGAGCTGGGCGACGGCCCCCTCGAGATACCGGATCGGCCCGGGCCCGGGCGCCGGCCCGGGCGTCCGCGTCGGTGGCCCTTGGGGGACCGGCGCGGACGGGGAGGGCGGGCGGGAGGACGGCACAACAGCCAAGCGTAGGCCAGCGGGGACCCCGGGCGCCCACGCCCGGCGCCGGCGGCGGCCGCGGGGAAACCCTCGCATGGTGCCCGCTGGTTACAGTGGTCCGGTGAGCGCGGCCAGCCCCGGACAGACGAACCAGGCCAGACGGCTGCCCTGGGTCGAGGAGCGCTCTGCGGGCGGGGTCGTCATCGACATCCACGACGGAGCCGCCCGGATCGCGGTCATCGCCCGCCGCAACAGGGCGGGGCGCGTCGAGTGGTGCCTGCCCAAGGGCCACAGGGAACCGGGCGAGACACTGCCGCAGGCCGCCGAGCGTGAGGTCGCGGAGGAGACCGGCATCAGCGGCCGCGTCCTCGCCGAGCTGGGGACCATCGACTACTGGTTCGTCACCTCCGACAAGCGGATCCACAAGTTCGTGCACCACTACCTGCTCGAGGCGACCGGCGGTGAGCTGACGATCGCCAACGACCCGGACCAGGAGGCCATCGACGTCGCCTGGTTCCCGCTCCATGAGGTGCACCACCACCTCACCTTCCCCAACGAGCGCCGGATCGCCCAGGCCGCTTGGGAGCGGCTGGCAGGCACCGCGTGACCCGGCGCCGCACATCGGCGGCCACGGTATGCCGGGCGCTCGCCGCGGTGTTCGCTGCCGCTGTCCTGCTCGCGCCGGCGGCGGCTGCGGATGTACCCGCGACCACCGCGGCGGCGACGCCCCCGCTGCTTACCGCGGAGAGCACCTCGATCATCGAGATCACGGGTGTGGACCCACCGGTCGCCGCCCCCGGCGTCGCGGTCACGGTGACCGGCACGCTCCACGCGCGGGCCGGCCAGGCGCTGAACGGTGCCACCCTGAGAGCCGTGCTCAGCAGGCGTGCCCTCGTCAGCCGCGCCGACGTCCAGGCCTGGGTCGGCGACGTCCCGGACCTGACCGGGACGAGCGAGCTGAGCCGGGTGGCCGTCCCCGGCACCGTCGCCCCGGGGGCGAGGGTGCCGTTCTCCCTCGTCCTGCCCGCGGACCGGCTGCGCCTCGAGCGCCCGTACGGAGCCACCGCCATCGCCCTCGAGGTGAGCGATGCCAACCCGGCCAACCGCCAGGTGTTGCGGACCTTCGTCGGGTGGAGCGCCCGGAAGGAGTACGAGCCCCTGCAGCTCACCTGGGTTGTGCCGCTGACCCTCGAGGCCGACCGGGACCTGTTCGCCGTCGACGCCAACACCCGCTCGGACGCGTGGCGCCGGCAGGTTGGCCCCGGCAACCGGGTCGACCGGATCATCAGCGGCACCGACGCGGCCCCGGTCACCTGGGCCGTCGACCCTGCGCTGCTCGGTAGCGGCGCACGGTCCGCGGCGCAGGTGGCCGCGGACCCCGTCACGCCACTCGTCACCCGCCTGGTGGACCGGCTCACCGAGGCGAGCACCCGGCATACCGTGTGGGCATTGCCGTACGCCGACCCGGACGTCGCGGCGAGCTCGGCAGCCAACCCGCAGGACGCGACGGTACGCGGCCTCGTCGCTCGCGCCTCCGCGGTCGGGGACACGCTGAAGGTGCCGGCGCGCACCGACGTCAGCTGGCCGGTCGACGGCAGCCTGGAGGGCGACCGCGAGGACCGGCTGAGGCAGGTCTACGGCGGGAGCGGGCCGGCAGCACTCCTCGTCTCCGCCTCATCCCTGCCTGCCGAGGCGGGGATCAGCACGACCGCCGACCGCAAGGGCACGAAGGGCATCCCGTTGCTCGCCTGGGACGACCGCCTCAGCGCGCTCATGCTGGACACCCGGACCGTGCCGTCGACGACCCTGGTCACCCAGCAGTTCATCGCCGAGACCGCGGCCATCGTCGCGGAGCGCCCGGGGCGGTCACGCACGTTCGCGGTCGTCGCCCCGCGAGGACTCGACCCCGACGCGGCAGCGCTCGCGCGGTTCTTCGCCGCCGTCGGCGCCACCCCGTGGATCACCTCCACCGGCACCGGCGAGGCCCTGTCCCGGTCGGCCGCGGCCCGACCGGCGGCGAGCGGGGGCAAGGGGGGCTGGTCACCGGCTGGGGCCGCGCAGCTGACCGGGCCGCGGCTGGCCGACCTCGGGGAGCAGCGCACGACCATCGGGCGGGTGGCCACCATCCTCGGCGACGGTGCCGGCTTCCGCCAGCAGTGGCAGGAAGCCCTCGACCAGCTGACGTCGGCGCGGTGGCGGACCGACCCCGACGGGTGGGCCGCTCTGCAGGCCGAGGCGGCCGCCGCGGCCACCCGCGCGACCCGCGGCATCGTCGTCAGCCCCCAGACCACCAACTTCCTCGCCGACGAGGGCGTCCTGCAGATCACCGTCGTCAACGACCTGGACGACCCCGTCGAGAACCTCCAGCTCAACCTGGCTCCCACCAACGCGAGGATGCGCATCGACAGGCAGCCGGACCCGGTCCGGATCGCGGCACGCAGCAGGGCCACGGTGCAGGCCAGGGCGGTGGCGGTGGCGGCCGGCCTGGTCCCCATCAACGCGTGGCTCACCACCAGCGACGGGACCCGGGTCGGGCAGGGCGCGACGATCACGGTCCGCGCGAACCCCCCGGGCGGGTGGCTCTACGTCATCAGCGGCGCGGTGGTCGCCCTCGTCTTCCTCGGGGGCATCATCCGCACCCTGCGCCGCAGCGCCGACCGGCACCCCTCCCGCCGGTCGGCACGCCGCACCGAAGGAGCGAGGGGAGCGGCGAGCGGAGGTCCGCCGGCTGCGGATTGAGCCCGGAGGGAGCCCCAGGACCGGCGAGCGCGGCGAGACCGGCCCGGCTGCGGTGAGACCTTAGAATGGGCCGTCAAGCACGTGACCAAGGGCGAGGGGGCGAGAGTGCACGGCATCGGTCCGGGGTCGGTGCTCGGTGGGCGCTACACCGCCCAGCGCCGGCTCTCCCAGCACGCCCGGTTCGAGCGCTGGTCCGCCTCCGACACCACGCTCGAGCGCGACGTCGTGCTGCTGTGCTTCGACGCCGACAGCCCGGAGGCCCCGGCGGGCCTCGACGCGGCGCGCCGGGCCGCAGGAGTGGAGGACTCGAGGCTCGTCCGCGTCCTCGACGTCGGCTCCCAGGACGGGGTCTCGTTCGTCGTGGAGGAGCCGCTGCCCGGCGCCGAGCCCCTGGCCTCCCTGCTCGGCGAGGGGGGCCTTCCGGCCGAGGAGGCCCGCCGCATCGTCGGCGAGACGGCGTCCGCCCTGGAGACGGCGCGGGTGCGCGGCCTGCACCACCAGGTCCTGACCCCCCGCAGCGTGCTGCGTGCCGGCGACGGGTCGGTCAAGGTCCGCGGCCTGGCCACCGAGGCAGCCCTGCTCGAGGCGGAAGGCACCACCTCGGAAGCGGCCTCGCGAACCGACACGGTAGCCCTCGTCGCCCTGGCGTATGCGGTCCTGACCAGCCGCTGGCCACTGCCCGGCGGCGACTCCGGCCTGGAGGACGCTCCACGGGTCGTCGGCGGTGTCGCCGCCCCGTCGGAGATCGCCGCGGGGGTGCCGGCGGACCTGGACCTCATCGCCCGCCTGACGCTGAACGAGGACCTGGGGCCGACCTCGCCCGGCGACCTCGCCGGGCAGATCGCCCCGTGGTCAGCCCGGCCTGCCGGGGGGGCGCCGCCGCCCGCCCGGCCCACCGGGTCCCGCACGGAGCCGCTGCCCCGCGACCCGGCAACCGGCGCCGTCGCCCCCCAGCAGCCGCCGGAGCGCCGGGCCGCACCATCCGCGGCGGGAGGCGCACCGGGTGCGGCGCCGACGGACGGCACCACCTCCGGGTCTGCTCCCGCCGCACGGGTGGGCGCAGCGCCAGCCGTCATCGCCGCCGGTGCGGCCGCCGGAGGTTCGGTGGCCCGGGGGGTGGGCGCCGCGATCGGTGCGGCCGGCTCGACTGCCGCGGCGGTTGGGGGCAAGGTCGGCTCCTTCGCGCGGGCGGCAGCGGACAAGGCAGCGGAGAAGGCGGCCCTGCGCGGGGAGCGGCGCCACCGCGAGAACCTGTCGGACGACCTCTTCGAGGGCGAGGACATCCGGCTCTCCGACGCCCTCGAGGAGACGGATGAGGCGATCGGGCCGCCGCTGTCGATCCTGCCCGAGTCAACGGCGGACGCGCCGACCCGCGACCAGTCCAAGCTCGCCATCGTCATCGTCGCCGCGTTCGTCATCGTGGCGGCACTGCTCGGCATCTGGGGCCTGCCCCGGCTCAGCCCCGCTGCCGTCGTGCTCAACGAGCCGACCCGCCCGGCCGTCACCCGCACCGTCACCGGGACCCCGAGCCCCCCGGCTGCTCCGGCTCCCCCGACCACGTCGCAGCCCCCGAGCCCCACTCCCACCACCTTCGCGCCGGTGGCGATCGTGGGCGCCAACGGTTTCGACCCCGAAGGGGACGGCCAGGAGGGCAACGCGTCTGCCGCACGCGCCTTCGACAACAACCCCGCGACGATGTGGCGGTCCCAGTACTACCTCAGCGAGGGCTTCGGCGGCATCCAGAAGTCGGGGATCGGCCTGGCGCTGGACCTCGGTCAGCAGACCGACGTGCACCAGGTCAAGGTGACGTTGCGCGGCGCGTCGGACCTGACCGTCTACGTGACGAACAGGACGAGCCTGGACGGGGCCCAGGAGCTCGGCAAGGCCACCGGCCGTGACGGTGACATCACCCTCGCCGCGCCTGGCGGGACGGCGCTGAAGGGCCAGCAGGTCATCCTCTGGTTCACCAAGCTGGCCCCAGACGGCGAGGGCCGGTTCCGCGCGCAGGTCGCCGAAGTCCAGGTCAGCTGAGGGTCCCGGACGATGCCCGCGATCCGCCAACGTGACCTGGCCGATCTCAGCGACCGTGAGCTGCTCAGTGCCCACTGCGGTGGGGACCCGGAGGCCTTCGGCGAGATCTTCCGCCGGCACAAGGACCGCATGTGGGCGGTGGCGCTGCGGACGTGCAGTGACCGGGAGCTGGCCGCCGACTGCCTTCAGGAAGCCTTCATCGCCGCCTTCCGCCGGGCCGACTCCTTCCGTGGGGAGGCAGCGGTCACGACGTGGCTGCACCGGATCGTCGTCAACGCCTGTCTCGACCGGCTCAGGCGCCAGAAACCCACCGCGCCGCTGCCGGAGTACGACCTTGCCGACCGGCGCGACATGCACGCGAGCACGGAGGTGCGCCTTGACATCCGGCAGGCGCTCGACCGGCTGCCGGAGGGTCAGCGGATGGCCCTCGTGCTGGTCGACATGCACGGCATGAGCGTCGCCGAGGCGGCGGCCACCCTCGGCGTGGCGGAGGGGACGATCAAGTCCCGGTGCGCCCGGGGGCGGGCGATCATGGCTGACCTGCTCGGACTGCCCGCGGCCGGTCCCGCCCGTGCCGTGCCGGTCCAGGGTGCCAATGCCGCGAATGAGACCAATGAGGGCACATGAACGACCCGAGGGGGAACCCCAGCGCCCCCGCCGTCGTCAGACCAACGGTTGCGTCATGCCTGACGCGACGAGCGGTCCGGCGCCGGTGGCCCCGTCTCCGGCCGCAGCCCGCTCGGGAGGTCGTCCGATGAACCCACACCCGCCCGTCGATCCCCGTCCCGAGGACGTGGATCCCACCGGCGTGCGTGCGCTCCTCCAGTCGGCGCCCGACCCGGGCCCGATGCCCGACGACGTCTTCACCAGGATCACCGCCTCCCTCGAGCACGAGCAGGCGGCCCGGGCCGGCGCCGGGCTGTCCGCCGAGCTCGGGCTCGGCGACGTGTCCCCACTGGTCGCCCGCCGACGCGTCACCCACCGGAGCTGGCTGGCGCTGGGCTCGGCCGTGGCCGGGATCGCGGCGGTCACCGTGGTGGGCACGATCGTCCTGCACGAGAGGACCGAGCGCTCCTCCTCGCTCGGCGCTGCGGTCTCGGGCGGCCAGTCCCCGCTCACCCGCTCCGCCCCGGTGACCACGAGCCAGCTGCGGATCCAGGTGTCCAGCACCAACTACACCGCCGCCACGTTGGTCGAGCAGGCACGGGCCCTGCTGCAGGGCAACAGCGCGAAGCCCGCCCCCGCCGCCCCGCCGGATCCCGATGCCGGTCCCCTGGCGACGCCCGCTGGCCTGGACAGCTGCCTGGGGGCGCTGGGTGAGTCCGACGCGCAGGTGGTGACGGCCGACATCGCCAGGTTCGAGGGGCAGCCCGCGGCGATCCTCGTCGTCACCCGGGACGGCACGAACCGGGTGTATGCCGTGCAGCGCCAGTGCAGCAAGGGCGACCCGACGATCATCGAGGACGCCATCCCCCTCGGTTGAGCGCGCGGGAACATTTGCCGGCCGGTGGTGGTTGTCGGAAGGCGAGGGCCGAGGCTCCCCTCTGCCGACACACCACTGCATCGTGCGGTGGACCAACCAGCTGAGCACAAGGGGTTGTATCCGTGAGCGAAGACCTGCGTGACGTCATCATCATCGGGTCTGGCCCGGCGGGGTACACCGCGGCCGTCTACGCCGCCCGGGCGAGTCTTCGTCCCCTGCTGTTCGAGGGCAGCGTCTCGGCCGGCGGCGCCCTGATGACCACCACGGAGGTCGAGAACTTCCCGGGATTCCGGGACGGCATCATAGGCCCGGACCTCATGGAGGCGATGCGGGCGCAGGCGGAGCGGTTCGGGGCCGAGATCGTGACCGACGACGTGGTCGCCGTGGACCTTCACGCCGACGTCAAGACCGTCACCGACGGCGAGGGTCGTACCTACCGCGCCAGGGCTGTGATCCTCGCGATGGGCTCCGCCTACCGTGAGCTCGGGCTGGCGGACGAGAAGCGCCTCTCCGGCCACGGCGTCTCGTGGTGCGCCACGTGTGACGGGTTCTTCTTCCGCGACCAGGACGTAGCCGTCGTCGGTGGGGGCGACTCCGCCCTCGAGGAGGCCACCTTCCTCACCAAGTTCGCCCGGTCGGTGACCGTCGTGCACCGGCGCGACGCCCTGCGCGCGTCCAAGATCATGGTCGAGAGAGCCGCCGCCAACGAGCGGATCACCTTCGCGTGGAACTCCGAGGTCAGCGTGATCCACGGTGCCGACAAGCTGACCGGCGTCACCCTGCGGGACACCGTGACGGGACAGAGCACCCGTCTGCCGGTCACCGGTCTCTTCGTCGCCATCGGACACGACCCGCGCAACGAGCTCCTCAGGGGAGTCGTCGCGCTGGACCCGGCCGGCTACGTGCTCGTCGAGGGCCGGTCCACCCGTACCGACGTCCCGGGCGTCTTCGCCTGCGGCGACCTCGTCGACCACACCTACCGCCAGGCGGTCACTGCCGCCGGGTCGGGATGTGCGGCGGCGCTCGACGCCGAGCACTACCTCGCTGCGCTCGCCGACGCGTGGACCCGGTCCGGGACCGAGGCCGCGGTCGAGGTCTCGCAGATCTACCCGCTCGAGGAGCAGGTGTCCCCTGCCCCCGCTACCGTCTGACCCGCGCCCGCCAGGCGCGCCAGCCAGCGCAGGCTCACCCGCTCTGTCCACCGCCGGTCGGCCCGACCAGGCCACCCGGCATACCTCATGGAAGGACCTCCTCATGGGAGCCACCACCCCGAAGACCACCACCGACGCGACCTTCGACATCGACGTCCTGCAGAGCACCAAGCCGGTCCTCGTGGACTTCTGGGCGCCGTGGTGCGGTCCGTGCCGAGCCGTCGCCCCGATCCTCGAGGAGATCGCCAGCACGCACGGCGACAAGCTCGAGATCGTCAAGCTCAACACCGACGAGAACCCGGGCGTCACCTCCCGGTACGGCATCACCGGCATCCCGACGATGAACGTGTACGTCGGCGGCGAGGTGGTCAAGACCCTCGTCGGGGCCCTGCCGAAGCCGAAGCTGCTGCGCGAGCTGGAGGAGTTCATCGGCTGACCCGTCGCTGGGGCGCCAGCCTCACTCGACTTGACGCTGTGCTGGCTCAAGACATCACACACTCGACTTGACGCGACGTGGGCAGGCTGGTCGGATGACCGGGACCGCTGGGCGAAGGAGGCGCGTTGTCGAACCCGACCGGACCGTTCCGCGCTCGCCTCGGCGACCGCGGGGCGGCGGTGCGCGATCTGCGCCACCACCTCATCGGACTCGGGGACCTGCAGGCGGGACCGGTGCCGGACGGTGACCTCTTCGACGAGCAGGTCGAGCGTGCCGTTCGCGCCTTCCAGCAGCGGCGCCGGCTCAGTGTCGACGGGATCGTCGGCCCGCAGACCTTCCTCGCCCTCGACGGGGCCCGGTGGTCCCTCGGGGACCGGCTGCTCCAGTACATCCCCGGGCACCTCCAGCACGGGGACGATGTGGCACACCTGCAGGAGCGCCTCCTGACGCTGGGTCTCTCTCCGCAGCGGGTGGACGGGATGTTCGGCCCGCGCACGGAACAGGCTGTTCGCTCCTTCCAGCGCGGTGTCGGGCTCGACCCTGACGGGACCGTGGGGCCTGCCACCCTGCGGGCGTTCAGCGCTCTCACCCGCAGCGTCTCCGGGGGGTCGCCCCACGCCCTGCACGAACGTGAGCTCGTGCGGCGCTCCGGGCACAGTCTGGCCGGGCGGACGATCCTCCTCGACCCCGGTCACGGCGGGGACGACCCGGGGGCCGTCGCCAACGGCGTCGTCGAGGCAGACGTGGTGCTGGACCTGGCCCGGCGCATCGAACGTCGCCTGGAGCGGCACGGCGTGAACGTCGTCCTCACCCGCACGGAGCGCACGTCCGGGGGGGACGAGAGCACCCGGGCTGCCATCGCCAACCAGTGGGGGGCGGACGTGGTCATCTCCCTGCACTGTGACAGCGCCGAGCACCACCAGGCCCGGGGCGTGTCGACATTCTTCTTCGGCCAGGAGCGCTTCGGCGCGTCGTCCGCCGTCGGTGAGGAGCTGGCCGAGCTGATCCGGCGCGAGACCGTGGCGAGGACCGGACTCGAGGACTGCCGCACCCACCCCCGCTCGTGGTCCCTGCTGCAGGAGACCACGATGCCCGCCGTGCGGCTCGAAGCCGGCTACGTCACCCACCCCGAGGACGCGTCACGGCTGGCCACCGCGCCGTTCCGGGAGGTCATCGCCGAGGCCGTCGTCGTCGCCCTGCAGCGGATGTACCTCGGCGAGGACGACACCAACCCCACCGGGGGGATACGCCTCGGCGACATCAGCCCGATGGCCGAGGGGCTGCTGGGCTAGGTCTGGGCTAGGTCTGGGCTAGGTCCCCTCTGGCGGCCGGCGTGGAGCCGACCCGGCTTCACGGCCGGACGTCACCGGGTGGCCAGCGGCTGCCCGTCCCCCGTGTCCTGGCGGTGCGCGGTGCCGACGGGGGCCCGGGTGCCGAGCACCCGGACGGGGGCGAAGAGCTTCTCCACCGCCTGCTCGACCTCGGTACGCCAGCTCAGGGCGGTGCGCAGGTCCAGACGCAGCCGCGGGTAGGCAGGGTGGTCTCGAACCGTCCGGAAGCCCACGGCGAGAAGGAACTCCGCCGGGAGCACGCAGCCGCCTCCAGCCGGTCCGTGGGCGCCGAACACCTCGAGGGCGCGCACGTTCCGGCGCAGCGCGTCCTTGGCGGCCGTCTGGACGAGCACGCGCCCGAGCCCTTGACCGGCATACCGGGCCCTGATCCGCGCCGTCATCAGCACCACCGAGTCCGCGCTCGGCGGCGAGGTCGGGAACGCCTGCGCCCGGGGCACCAGGTACGCCGGCGCGAAGGTGAGGTACCCAGCGGGGTCGCCGTCGACGTAGGCGATGCGGCCCGGGCTGCCCCACTCGAGCAGCACCGTCGTCAGCCAGCCCTCCTTGTCCAGCGACGGGTGCTCACGGCCGCCAGCCGTCAGCGCCGGGGCCAGCTCCCAGAACAGGCAGGACGAACACTGCGCCGGCAGATCGCGCACCCGGTCCAGGGTCAGCGGCAGAACGTCCCTTCCCACGATTGCCTCCTCGCTCGGTGCCCGGCTCCAGCCTGCTCCCCGTCGGGCCCATTGTGCGCCGCTCGGGACGCGCTGTCTGCCTCAACGGGCCGCGCGCCGGTGCCGTGCCGTGCCGGAGCTGGGCCGGGGTGCGCGCCGCAGCCCCGATAGGCTTGCTGCATGTCACCGGGCTACGTGGAGGAGACCTTCAAGCGGGACACCCGCTACCTCGGGGACCGGATCACGGCCGATGGCTCCGAGGGCTGGCCGGTCGCGGCCGGGCGATATCGGCTCGTCGTCGCCCGCGCCTGCCCGTGGGCGAACCGAGCGATCATCGTCCGGCGGCTGCTCGGCCTCGAGGATGCCCTGTCGATGGGCGTGTGCGGGCCGACCCACGACGAGCGCTCCTGGACCTTCGACCTCGACCCCGGCGGGGTCGACCCCGTCCTGGGCATCCCCCGTATCCAGGACGCGTACTTCGCGCGGGTGCCCGGATACGAGCGGGGCATCACCGTGCCCTGCATCGTCGACGTGCCGAGTGGGGCCGTCGTCACCAACGACTTCGCCCGGCTCACGCTCGACCTGTCCACCGAGTGGTCCGCCCTGCACCGGGAGGGGGCGCCCCAGCTCTACCCGGCGCACCTGCGCCGGGAGATCGACGAGGTCGCGGAGCTCGTCTACCGCGACGTCAACAACGGGGTCTACCGCGCCGGCTTCGCCGGGACCCCGGAGTCCTACGACGACGCCTACGACACCCTCTTCGCGCGCCTCGACTGGCTCTCGGACCGCCTTGCCGGACAACGTTTTCTCGTCGGCGACACCATCACTGAGGCGGACGTGCGGCTGTTCACGACCCTGGCCCGTTTCGACGCGGTCTACCACGGCCACTTCAAGTGCAACCGCGAGAAGCTCAGCGAGATGCCGGTGCTCTGGGCGTACGCGAGGGACCTGTTCCAGACGCCGGGGTTCGGTGACACGACGGACTTCGCGCACATCAAGGAGCACTACTACCTGGTCCACCGGGACATCAACCCGACCGGAGTGGTTCCCCGGGGCCCGGCACTGGCGGGGTGGGCCGAACCGCACGGCCGCGACGCACTGGGGGGACGCCCGTTCGGCGACGGCACGCCGCCTGGTCCGGCCCGGTCCGGCGAGGAGGTCCCGGCCGCGCACAACCCGGTGCTGGCGCTCCTCTGAGCCTTCTCCGGTATGCCGCCAACGCTCCAGTTCCGTTGCGAGGCAACGGAGTTCACGCGTTGGCGGTTGCGCGCGCCGCGCCGAGCCCTAGCAGGTCGACGATGCGGTTGAGGTCGTCCACCGATGCGAACTCCACGGTGAACCGGCCCTTGCGCTGACCCAGGGTGATGTGCACCCGGGTGTCGAGGTGCTCGGACAGGGAGGCGGCGAGGTCGTCGAGCTGGGGGTGGCGGGTACCGGCCCGCGGCCTGCGCCCTCGCGCGACGGGCTCGCCCCCGAGCGCAACGGCCTCCTCGACGTTGCGCACGGACATCCCCTCCGCCACGATGCGCTGGGCCAGCCGCTCGATGGCCGCGCCGTCCTCGAGCCCGAGCAGGGCCCGCGCATGCCCGGCGCTGAGCACGCCCGCGGCGAGGCGGCGGGCCACGAGCGGAGGCAGCTTGAGCAGCCGCAGCGTGTTGGAGATCTGCGGCCGGGACCGTCCGAGCCGGGTCGCGAGCTCTTCGTGGGAGCACCCGAAGTCGTCGAGCAGCTGCTGGTATGCCGCGGCCTCCTCGAGCGCGTTCAGCTGGCTGCGGTGCAGGTTCTCCAGCAGGGCGTCGCGCAGCAGGTGGTCGTCGGTCGTGTCCTTGATGATGGCGGGGATGCGCTCGAGCCCGGCCCGCTGGCTGGCGCGCCAGCGCCGCTCTCCCATGACCAGCTCGTAGCGGACGACGGCACCCCCCTCCGACCCCTCGTCGCCCTCTGACCCCTCGTCGCCCTCTGACCCCTCGGAGCCCTCTGACCCCTCGGAGCGCCCCGGACCTGCTGGGACGCGCCGGACGACGACGGGCTGCAGGACCCCGATCTCCCTGATCGAGTACGCCAGCTCGGCCAGCTCGTCCTCGTCGAACGCTGTGCGGGGCTGCCGGGGGTTCGCCCGGATCTCCCCCACCGGCAGCTCGGCGAACGTCGCGCCCGGCACCGGAGCGAGGCCCCGGTCGCCGGGGTGACCGATCCACGTACGACCCGCGCTGACCGGCCCGGCCGCGTCACCGTTCCGGCGTCCGGCGACTGCGCCAGCGACTGCTCCGGGGGCCTCCGCGTCCCTAGCCGCGCCGCCTCCCGGGTCCGGGTCCGCGCCGTGGGATTCGGCGAGGTCGGTCGCCACGGCGGGCCTGTCCCTGAAGAACACGTCGACCGGTCGGGGCGGCTCCCCCGCGTGGCTACCGGGGATGAGCGCTCCCAGTCCTCGGCCCAGGGCCCGCCGCTTCTCACTCATCGTCTCCGCCTCTCTGTCGGTCCAGGCCGGTGTGGCCCTTCGCCCGGTGCTCAGGTCTGGCCCCGCGCGCCGCGTTCGGCGATCTCTCCTGCTGACTCGAGATACGCCAGCGCCCCACTGCTGCCCCGGTCGTAGGTCATCACCGTCTCGCCGAAGCTCGGCGCCTCGGAGACCCGGACGGAGCGGGGGACCGTCGTGCGCAGCACCTGCTGGGGGAAGTGGCTGCGGACCTCCTCGGCGACCTGCGAGGACAACCGGGTCCGACCGTCGTACATGGTCAGCAGGATCGTCGACACGTGCAGGTCGGGGTTGAGGTGGCTGCGGACCAGATCGATGTTCTTCATCAGCTGGGAGAGCCCCTCCAGTGCGTAGTACTCACACTGGATGGGGATGAAGACCTCGGTGGCCGCGACGAACGCGTTGACCGTCAGCAGGCCGAGGCTCGGTGGACAGTCGATGAGGACATAGTCCAGCTCGTGCGACTGCAGGTATGCCGTGACCGCCCGGTCGAGGCGGGTCTCGCGCGCCACCATGGACACCATCTCGATCTCGGCGCCGGCGAGGTCGATCGTCGCCGGTGCGCAGGACAGGCCGGGTATCGCGGCGCACTCGACCACCACCTCGTCGAGACTCTTGCCGTCGACGAGCACGTCGTAGACGCTCGGCACCTCGGCGTGGTGGGCCACGCCGAGGGCGGTGCTGGCGTTGCCCTGCGGGTCGAGGTCGACGACGAGGACCCTTAGCCCGCCCTGGGCGAGCGCGGCCGCGACGTTCACGGTCGTGGTGGTCTTACCGACGCCTCCCTTCTGGTTGGCGACGGTGAGCACCCGGGTCCGCATCGGCTTGGCGAACTCAGCGCCGGCCAGGGCGATGCGACGACGCGCGTCGCGGGCGAGGGACTGCGCGAGGGGCGTGTCAGCCCCTGCCGCCGGAATGCCAGCGGCGCGGTCCGCGCGGTCCGCCGCGTCCAGGGCCGGCCCGGCGGGCGCGGCACCGGGTGTTTCACGTGAAACCGATGCCGGCGCCGGCCCGTTGGCGCCCTCGGCCGGTACCGGGACAGGCAGACCCGCCGCGCCCACCCGCCGGTCCCCGGCGGGCGCTGCCACTCCGAGCGGAGGGGTCGCGCGCAGTGTCCCCGACGGCCCGGCGAGCGGCTGAGGGACAGCCGTCAACTCCGTTTCACCTGAAATGGGACCCGATGTCCAGCGCGGCGGCACGCCCGGTGGGCTGGTTACCGCCGCCAACTCCGTTTCACGTGAAACGGGGACCATCGGCCACCCCTGCGCCCCTCCCGCCGAGTGGTCCGCGGCGGGGGGCCAACCAAGACCAGCGGCGGTGCGGGTTGGGACGCGGGCCTGCATCCCGTCATCCAAGCACACGGCCCAGGCCCGCGGCCGCCACCGAGCTTCGACACGCGGTGGGTGCTCGCTGCTGCACCGCGCACATCGCGGCCGTCGCCCGGAGCGGCGACCCGGCGTACCCGCCCAGCGCGACGCGGCAGGGGGCCCGACCGCTATTAGCCCGTGCGGCGGCCGCGCGGGCGGAGCGGGCGAGCTGGCGGCCGGCCCGGGACCACGGCACCGATGTCGACGCGGACGACCACCGTGGGCGGGTCAACCAGCGGCTCCCCGAACGACCCGACCGTGACCGCGACGGCTCCCAGTCGCTCCAGCCCGGCACGTTCCCGGGCCACCTCGGCGCTCGCCCCAGCCCCCTTCAGCGCGATGAGCGACCCGCCGGGGGCAAGCAATGGCAGGCACAGACGAGCAAGGTCGCCCAGCGGGGCCACCGCCCGGGCCGTGACGAAAGGGAAGCTGAGAACGTCCCAGAAGGCTTCCGCCCGCCCCTCGCGGACGGTGACGTTCGCCAGGCCGAGCGCCGCCACAGTGGTGCGCAACCAGGTGGTCCGGCGCTTCAGTGGCTCGATGAGCTCGAGGTGCAGGTCGGGTCGGACGATGGCCAGCGCGAGTCCGGGCAGTCCGGCCCCCGAACCCACATCAGCCACCCGGGCGCCGGGTGGGAACGCCCGGTGCACGACCGCGCAGTTGAGCAGGTGCCGGTCCCAGAGCCGCGGCGCCTCCCGGGGACCGACCAGGCCGTGGCTGATGCCGGTGTCGGCGAGGAGGGCCACGAAGCGCTCGGCGGAACGACGGTGCGCGCCGAACACTGCGTCCGCCGTCGGTGGTGTGGGGGGCGCGGTGCCCGGATCGCCCGATGTCGCACCCCGGCCCCGTGCCGCGGCAGCCACGGGCCCGGGCCGGGTCTCGAGGGGGGGCTCGCGCCCGGGACCGGGCACCGGAGTCACGCTGGCGCCCCGCGTTTCACGTGAAACCGCCCCCGGGCACACCGGGCCGGGACGTCACGGACTACCCCCGCACCGGTCAGGCGGGGAGGATGACGATGTGCCGGCTCGGTTCCACACCCTCGGACTCGGAACCCAGGCCGGCAGTCGCCACCTCGTCGTGGACCACCTTGCGCTCGAACGCCGTCATGTTGGCCAAGGCCTTGCTCTCCCCCGAGGACCTCACCTCGGCGATGGCAGCCCGGGCGAGCTCGACAAGGACCGCCCGACGTTCGGCACGGTAGCCCGCGACATCGAGCATCAGTCTGCTTCGCTCTCCGGTGGCGGACTGGACTGCCAGCCGGGTCAGCTCCTGCAGCGCCTCGAGCACCTTGCCCTCAACTCCGACCAGTCGGCGCGGCACGCGGCCCTCCTCGGAGTCGACGATCGCGATGGCGGCGCGGTCCCCCTCGACGTCCACCTCGATGTCTCCGTCGAGGTCCGCGATGTCGAGCAGCCGTTCGAGGAAGTCGGCGGCTGCCTCTCCCTCCCGCTCCAGCTGGCGGGCCCGGCCCCCTCCGGACGCAAGCTCGTCGCCGTCGCCGACGGCGGCATCGCCGTCAGCCACGACCGTATCGTCCTCAACGAAACCGTCTGCGACGAAACCGGCCGCGACGGCACCATTCACAACGAAACGGTCCCTGACGACATCCAGCGCAGGCGTACCGCCCTCAGTGACACCGTCCGCAAGGAAGCCGTCCTCAACCACCCCCGAAGCGTCTTCAACCGCATCGTCCTCACGCGGACGAGCGTCGCCAGCGTCGGTGCCAGGGCCCGGTTGCCCGTCATGGGCTGGCGTCTCCCCGTGTTGGTCGCCCTCGGCGGCCCCGGCCGAGTCGAGGGAGTAAGAGGAGTCGGACCCGGCCGCAGTCCGGTCCGCGGGACCGGGAACTTCCTCGGGGGCTGTCGTCGTGCGTTCAGTCATCGTTCTCGGCTCCTGCTGGTACGTCGGGGAAGGGACTCCCCGGGGGCTCTCCGGTCAGCGGGGTGGCTGTCACGGCCGGGCGCTGGGCGCCCTCATCGGACCACTTCGCCGCTGTCGTCCGCGGGAGCGCTCCCCTTCAGGGCCACGTTGTCGCGGACTGCGCCGTTGACCGGAGCCCGCTTGGCCCGCTTCTTTCCCCTGGGCTGCTGGCGCTGCCCGCCGGTCGGTGCTGGCACACCATCGGAGACAGCGGCGTCCGGGGGGACGGCGTCGGCGGGCGTGGTCTCGAGCCCGGGGAGGGCGAACTTCTTGACCTCCTTGCCCTTGCGCTGCTGGCGTTCGTGCAGGGCCCGCTCCGCGGCCGACCCCGGGGCCGGCATCCGACGGATGACATAGAACTGCTGGGCCATCGACCACAGGTTCGTCGTCAGCCAGTAGAGCAGCACCCCGATGGGGAAGTTGATGCCCGAGAAGGCGAAGAAGATCGGCATCAGGTAGAGGATCATCTTCTGCTGCTTCATGAACGGGTTGTCCAGCGCCGAGTCCGGCATGTTCTTGCGCATCAGCTGCCGCTGGGTCGTGAACGTCGTCAGTGACATCAGCACGATGAGCACGGCGGTGAGGATCTTCGTGTTGAGGTCGGTCGCGCCGAGGAAGTGGCTCGACAGCGGTGCCCCGAACAGGTTCGAGCGCTCGATCTGGGCCGCGACGTCCGGGGTGAGCGGCCCGACCGGCTGGTGGTTGCCGTCGGCGATGCTCGGCAGGCTGTTGAGCACCTGGAAGAGCGCGAAGAAGAACGGCGACTGGAGCAAGATCGGCAGGCAGGAGGAGAACGGGTTGGTCCCCGTGTTCTTGTAGAGGGCCATCGTCTCCTGCGTCATCGCCTGACGCGAGTCCGGGTCGGACTTGCCCTTGTACTTCGCCTGGATCTTCTGCATCTCGGGCTGGATCAGCTGCATCCGGCGCGAGGCGTGGATCTGCTTGACGAACAGCGGGATCAGCAGGACACGGACGACAAGGGTCAGGCCGACGATGGACAGCGCCCAGCTCCACCCGCTCGCGGCGGGGATGCCGAGGAACGTCCACACCCGGTGCCAGCCCACCATCAGCCACGCCTCGCCCCACATCAGCGGGTAGAGGATGGTGTTGAAGAAGTCTCCCAATGTAGTCCTCGCTCGTGTGGTGAGGTGTCCTCACCCGATGGACGACGACCGTCCCAGTATGCCGGTCGGCCGCCAGTGCTCAGTGGTGGTGCAGCTCACGCACCAGTCCCGCCTGCTCGACAGTGCCTGCGGCCGCGCTCACCCTGGGTGGAACGTGGTCGACGCCACCGGGGTTCCACGGGTGACAGCGGCCGAGCCGTCGCAGTGCCAGCCAGCCCCCCCGGAAGGGACCGAAGCGGGTCAGCGCGGTCACGGCATACGCTGAGCAGGACGGGTAGAAGCGGCAGCTCGGGGGGAACAGCGGTGAGAGGAGCAGCTGGTAGAGGCGGACGAGCGCGACCAGCGGGAACGCGAGCAGGCGGGAGGCTCCGGGGCCCCCGCGGGCCCTGACCCCGCTCACCGCTGCGCCGCCGACACGCGCTCGAGGTGCCGGTCGAGCTCGGCGGCGAGCTGCCGGGACGTTGCCGCGACGGCGGCTGGCTGGGCGCGGACAACGAGGTCGGTCCCCGCCGGTATGCCGTTCACCCGCTGCGCCATGAGCGCGCGGAGCACCCGTTTGGTCCGGTTGCGCACCACCGCGCCACCGACGGCCCGGGACACGACGAACCCGACCCGGGGCGGCTGGTCGGCGCGGGCTGCAGAGCGGTTGGCGTGCACCACGACGAGGGCACCTCCCGATCGGGATCGGCCTGGCCCGCGAACCGGGGCCCGGAAGTCCGTGGAGGTGCGCAGACGGTGACGGGCCGGCAGCACCCGGTCCTCAGGCGGACAGCTCGGAGCGGCCCTTGAGACGACGCGCGGCGAGGATCGCCCGGCCGGCGCGGGTGCGCATGCGCAGGCGGAAGCCGTGTGTCTTGGCCCTGCGCCGGTTGTTGGGCTGGAAGGTACGCTTGCTCACGAGTGGTCTCCGTTGCTCTCAGACTGAGGTCCGAGTGGGTCGTTCCCGGTCCGGCTGCGCGCGGCCAAGCCCATTCCAGCACGTGGGCAGGCTGACGGGGCGCGAAGATCGGGCACCGACCACGATACGGGGGCCCACCAGCGCGGTCAAACGGGCGGGTTCATGCCAGATTCACTGCGACTCTTCCCCAGACGGCACATTTCCGACAGTATCCCCGGCCGGGGCGACCGTCGCCCCCGGCTGCGGTGTAGTGTCCCGGGGATCCGGGCACGGGTCTGCTGGCAGTCGGCGTGACGGGTTGCGCGTGGCTTGTTACGGTCGCGCGCATCCACTGTTCACAGGCTGTGGAGAACCTTGTGGACGGCGGCTCCGATCATGGTCGCCACCTGGTTGCGGCGGGCGATCTCACGTCATGGTGGAACCAGACTCAGGGCGGTGGCGGGTGACCGAGACGGGTGAGGACTACGGCCGGGTCTGGCAGGACACGCTGACCACGCTCGACAAGGAAGGGCTACCCGCCCAGCAGCGCGCCTTCCTGCGGCTGAGCAAGCTCGTCGGCATCATCGACCAGAATGCGCTGCTCACGGTGCCCAACGACTACACGAAGGACATCATCGAGCAACGGGTCCGCGACCAGGTGACCCGAGCCCTCAGCGGTCAGCTCGCCCGCGAGGTCCGGCTCGCCGTGACGGTGGACTCCACCCTGGTGGACGAGTTCGCGAGCCCCGTGGACGGCTTCGACCAGGAGGACGCCGAGGGGCCATCGGGCCCCTCGGAGGGGATGGCACGAACGGTGGCCGACGCCCAGGAACGCGGCCCCGACAGCGGCCCGAACCGCACCGGCGCGGCCCACCGCCCCAACGAGGCGGAGCGCACCAGGCTCAACCCCAAGTACACCTTCGACACGTTCGTCGCCGGATCGAGCAACCGGTTCGCCCACGCCGCTGCGGTCGCCGTGGCCGAGGCGCCGGCGAAGGCATACAACCCCTTGTTCGTCTACGGCGACTCCGGCCTCGGTAAGACCCACCTGCTGCACGCCATCGGTCACTACGCCCGCAACCTCTTCCCGCACGTACGGGTGCGGTACGTCAACTCCGAGGAGTTCACGAACGACTTCATCAACTCGATCCGCGACGACCGCACGAGCAGCTTCCAGAACCGGTACCGCCACATCGACGTCCTCATGATCGACGACATCCAGTTCCTGCAGGGCAAGGTCCAGACCCAGGAGGAGTTCTTCCACACCTTCAACGCGCTGCACAACGCCAACAAGCAGGTCGTCATCACCTCGGACCTGCCCCCCAAGCAGCTCTCCGGCTTCGAGGCCCGGCTGCGCTCGCGCTTCGAGTGGGGCCTGATCACCGATGTCCAACCGCCCGACCTCGAGACCCGCATCGCGATCCTGCGCAAGAAGGCGATCCAGGAGAGGATGTCGGCCCCGGCCGAGGTCCTGGAGTTCATCGGGAGCAAGATCACCACCAACATCCGTGAGCTGGAGGGGGCCCTGATCCGGGTCACCGCCTTCGCCAGCCTGAACCGCCAGCCGGTCGACGTCGGCCTGGCCGAGATCGTCCTGCGGGACCTGATCCCCAGTGAGCAGGCCAGCCAGATCACCGCCGCGACGATCATGGCCCAGACGGCGCAGTACTACGCGCTCACCATCGACGACCTGTGCAGCGGCTCCCGCTCCCGACAGCTCGTCACGGCGCGGCAGATCGCGATGTACCTGTGCCGGGAGCTGACCGAGCTCTCGCTGCCCAAGATCGGCCAGCAGTTCGGCGGACGCGACCACACCACGGTCATGCACGCCGACCGCAAGATCCGCGAGTTGATGGGCGAGCGCCGGGCCATCTACAACCAGGTCACCGAGCTGACCAACAGGATCCGGACGCAGCCCCGCTGACTCCCGGTTATCCCCCGCCTGTGGAAAACTCTGTGGAAGGTGGGAGCACCGCGCGGGCCGGAGCGGTTGTCCCCAAGCGGGTGTGGACGGCCGGTGGACAAGCCCGACCTGGCGGGGGACGAAGCGGGCGGAGGGCGTTGTCGGTGTGGACCGCCCCGGTCCGGTCCCCCCCCGCCCTCGTTGTCCACAGGACCGGCCTCTCACGATCCACAGCCCGGTGCCGCCGGTCACCTGCGCAGACGCGGGCTGTCCCCAGTGTCCACAGCACCGACGACGACGACGAACCTCCCCATGGATCAGGTCCGCCCCGCGCACGACGCACCGAACCGACTTCCCCGGCGGGTGGTGCGGGGATCCCTGGCTGGCACTAGGGTCGGAGTCCGATCGGCGCACGGCGGTCGGAGGACCTGCGGGACAACGGCGGGCGCCCGGCACGGTACGGGCGTGGGGCGCCCTGCGCGAAGGGAAAAGGATCGTGAAGTTCAGGGTTGAGCGAGATGTGCTGGCGGAGGCGGTTGCGTGGGTCGCGCGCGGCCTGCCGGCCCGTCCGCCCGTCCAGGTGCTGGCCGGTGTACTCATCGACGCGAGCGAGGAGGGCAGCCTCACCCTGTCCGCGTTCGACTACGAGGTCTCCGCACGGGTCACCGTGCCTGCCGACGTCAGCGAGGGTGGCACCGTGCTCGTGCTGGGGCGGCTGCTCGCCGACATCTCGCGGAACCTGCCCAACCGGCCGATCGACGTCGCCACCGGGGCCAACAGGGTCGAGGTCACCTGTGGGTCCTCGAGGTTCGTCCTGCTAATGATGCCCGCCGACGACTACCCAACCCTGCCCTCCTCACCCGACTCCTCCGGGACGGTGCCGGGCGACCTGTTCACGCAGGCCGTCGCGCAGGTCGCGATCGCGGCCGACCGGGGCGACACGCTGCCCATCCTCACCGGGGTGCGGATGGAGATCGTCGGTGACAAGGTCACCCTCCTGGCGACCGACAGGTACCGCCTGGCGATGCGGGAGCTGACGTGGAGCCCCGCGTCCGCAGGGGCGAACTACGTCGCCCTCATCCCGGCGCGCACGCTGGCGGACACGGCCAAGGCGCTCGGCGCGTCCGGCTCTGTGGCGGTGGCCCTCGGCAGCTCGGCGGGCGGGGACGGGCTCATCGGGTTCGAGGCCGGGCAACGGCGGGCGACGACCAGGCTGCTCGACGGTGAGTACCCCAAGGTGACCTCCATCTTTCCGAGCAGCGTCGACACCGAGGCGGTCATCGACACGGGGGCGTTCGTCGAGGCCGTCAAACGGGTCGCGCTCGTCGCCGAGCGCAACGCGCCGGTGCGCCTGGCGTTCACGGACGGCCAGGTCGTCATCGAGGCCGGCACCGGCGATGAGACGGCCAGCGCATCCGAGGTCGTGGAGGCGAGCCTGAGCGGTCCCGACATCGACATCGCCTTCAACCCCCAGTTCCTGCTCGACGGGCTGGGTGCCCTCGGCACGGCATACAGCAGGCTCTCCTTCACCCAGCCGAGCCGGCCGGCGGTCCTCAGCGGCCAGCGCGAGGCGGACACCGCACCCGACCTCAGCTACCGCTACGTCCTCATGCCGGTGCGGTTCGCGAGCTGAGTCCTCGCCGGTTGGGGGCGCAGGAACGTCGGCACAGGAACTACCCTGAGCCCTGGACTCGCCGCTCAGACTCCCCCTCAACGGAAAGGGCCCCGCGCCATGCAGCTCGGTCTCATCGGTCTCGGCAAGATGGGCGGCAACATGCGCGAGCGCCTGCGGCGTGCGGGCCACGAGGTCGTCGGCTACGACCGCAACCGCGAGGTGTCCGACGCCCGGACCCTGGCCGCCATGGTCAAGAAGCTGGACGCCCCGCGGGTGGTCTGGGTGATGGTGCCCTCAGGTGCTGCGACCCGCGAGACGATCGGCAAGCTCGGTGGCCTGCTCGAGCGGGGGGACCTGGTCATCGACGGCGGCAACTCCCGGTTCACCGATGACTTCGAGAATGCAAAGATGTTGCAGGACAAGGGGATCGGCTACCTCGACTGCGGCGTATCGGGGGGCATCTGGGGTCTGGAGAACGGCTACGGCCTCATGGTGGGTGGGGCGGCGAAGTGGGTAGGCAGGGCGATGCCGATCTTCGACGCCCTGCGCCCGGACGGGCCGCGGGACGAGGGCTTCGTCCACGCCGGCGCGGTCGGCGCCGGGCACTACACGAAGATGGTCCACAACGGCATCGAGTACGGCCTGATGGCTGCCTACGCCGAGGGCTACGAGCTGCTCGAGGCGAAGGACATCGTCAAAGACGTGCCCGGGGCCTTCAAGGCCTGGAGCCGGGGAACCGTGGTGCGCTCGTGGCTGCTCGACCTGCTCGTGACGGCGTTGGAGGAGGACGCCCACCTGGAGGACGTGTCCGGCTACACCGTGGACTCGGGAGAGGGTCGCTGGACGGTGGAGGAGGCGATCGCGAACTCGGTCCCGATGCCGGTGATCTCGGCGTCGTTGTTCGCCCGCTTCGCCTCCCGTCAGGACGAGTCGCCGACGATGAGAGCGGTGGCCGCCCTGCGGGGGCAGTTCGGCGGCCACGAGGTCATGACCGTCGCCGAGGGCAGGAAGCTGCGCGCGGAGGGCGTGCACCCGCACCCGAAGGCGGTCCGCGCGGCCGGCGACAAGGCCATCGCCCGAGGCCGCGGCAAGGCCGCCCAGGTGAAGGAGGCGGCAGCCAAGGGCCGCAAGGCCGCCGGGGCCGGGCCGTCGTCAGGCGCCGGCTCGACCACGTGAGGCGCCGCGACGCGCGTGCCCCCGCACCCTCGGGCTGACCGGACCGTGCACGTGCGGCACCTGTCCGTCACCGACTTCCGCGGCTACGCGAACGCGGAGCTGGCACTCACCCCCGGGAGCACCACCATCGTCGGGCTCAACGGCCAGGGCAAGACCAACCTCGTCGAGGCGATCGGGTACCTCGCGAGCCTGAGCAGCCACCGGGTAGCCACCGACCTGCCGCTCGTCCGCTTCGGGGCCGAGCGCGCGGTCATCCGCGGGGTCGTCGACCGCGGGGGGCACGAGACCCTCATCGAGCTCGAGCTGACGCCGGGGCGGACCAACCGTGCCAAGCTCAACAGGTCCCCGCTCCAGCGACCGCGTGAGGTGCTCGGCGCCCTGCGCAGCGTCCTCTTCGCGCCGGAGGACCTCGCGCTGGTCAAGGGCGAGCCGTCCCAGCGCCGGGGCTTCGTCGATGACCTGCTGGTGTCCCGCCAACCTCG